>WNFR01018842.1_pt1 | contig 10281 bp, 6 predicted proteins | sample 5400221 | NCBI WGS metagenome assembly WNFR01 (sample SAMN13153357, study PRJNA577476) | soil metagenome | isolation source: 40 cm soil under Madrone tree | place: USA:California | collected 2016-06-14 | reverse complement strand
AGCGACAGCCTCGGCCGGTCCAGTGCGGTGAATCCTAGAGCGTACGATCTCTACCTCAAGGGCCGTTATTTCTGGAACAACCAGGTTACGGACGAGGATTTCCGGAAGGCCGTCGAATATTACAAACAGGCAATCGCGATTGATCCACAGTCCGCGCTAACCTACGCCGGCTTGGCTCACTGTCTCGTTCTGATGGGCACGGGCGAATATGGCCTGAGAGCGCCTTTCGAAATCATGCCGAAGGCGAAGGAGGCCGCTCTCCAGGCCTTGAGACTTGACGACTCGATCGCGGAAGCGCACTTGTCGCTGGCGATGGTGAAATTCCGCTTTGATTGGGACTGGGAAGGTGCGGAGAAAGAGTTCCAGCGTGCGATCGAGCTCAATCACGGTTATTCGGCTGCACATTACTGGTACTCGGTTTACCTGCTGGTCCTGGAGCGCTTCGATGAAGCATTCAAGGAGGTACAGATCGCACGGCAGCTTAGTCCGTTCTCGCCCATCATGCATTTCAGCCTGGGATTGTTACTCTATGCCTCGGCCCAGCATGAGCAGGCAATCGAGCACCTGAACGAAACCGCGGCGATGGATGCAAAGTTTCCCCTTGCCCATCTCGTTCTGGGGCTGACATTCGGGAGGAAGGGCAGATTCGAAGAATCGATCGCCGAGTTCAAGCAAGCGCTGAGGATCGCAGGCACAAGACATCTATGGTCAAGCTACCTCGGACAAGTCTATGCGCTGGCCGGAAAAACTGAAGACGCAGTCGAAATCTTGCACGAACTGCATACCGCATCCAGACACCGCTACGTGCCGCCGGTGGCTTTTGCCATCGTGTACGCCGGCCTGGCGAAGATGGATGACGCCTTTCATTGGCTGGAGCGGGCTGCCGACGAGCGGGACGGACTGTTGATCTATCTTAAGGTCGGGTCGGCCTTTGATAGCCTGCGAGCGGATCCGCGATTCTCTGGAATCCTGACCCGAGTGGGCTTGCAGGGAGATCCCGGGCTCGACGTCTCTCATCCTACTTCGAAGGCGGCTGAACCCGGCCCGGACCCTCTGCACGTACCTGACCCGTTGCCGACCCCTGCTCCTCGACCGACGTTTCCAGGAAAACTACTTCTGGGGGCGATTCTAACCGCGATCGTAGTCTATTTCGGCCCCCGCATCCGCGATCGGGTATGGCCGTCGAGGACAATTTTGGCCATCCAACCCCTCAAGACCCTGGGTGGCGATGCCGATGCGCGCCGGCCCGCCGAGATTGTGCGAGAAGAGATCTTTACGCGATTGAGTGAACTGCACCCGGACAAACTGGGGGTGGTCGAACTGACGACGGCAGATTCTGAACTCAGTTTTGAACAAGTCTGCGCAAGGCGCAACCCGACCTACGTTCTTGCCGGGGCGGTTCATCGTGACGGCAATCAGATGGCAATCACCGATCAGCTGGTGTCATGCAACGACCAAACCGGTATTGTGGGCGACCGACACGCAATTAACCCTGACGGTTCAGGCATGGGCCCGGTTGTAGAGGATATCGTGCGGAAGATCCTCGCCGCGCTTCCCCGGGAAATACAGACCGCACACCAGGTAAACCCCAAGGCGTATGAGGCTTACTTGCAGGGGCGCTTCGAGTGGAACCTGCGCACTACTCAAAGTCTGACGGAGGGTGTTTCTTCTTTTCAGAAGGCAATCGAATATGATGCAACTTACGCGCCTTCCTACGCCGGCCTGGCGGACTGCTACGCGCTGTTGGGGTCCGCGCCCTATACCAAGCTGCGGCCGAGCGAAGCCTTTCCGAAGGCGAAGGCCAACGCCCTGAAAGCGCTTGAATTGGATGAAGGTCTCGCAGAAGCTCATGTGTCGCTGGGATATTCCGCGCTGGTATACGACTGGAATTCCGCAGAAGCTGAAAAGGAATTCAGCAAAGCGATCCGACTACGGCCCGATTACGCCACCGCCCATCAGTATTACGCCTATTATCTGACCGCCGTCGGAGACTTGGACCAGGCCATTGCCGAACGCAAGCGAGCCGTTTCGATCGAACCAAAGTCGCCCTTGCTTAACACGGCCCTCGGTGAGGCATACTATCAGGCGCGACACTTTAGTGACAGTATCGGGCCTAACCAAGTGGCCCTCTCCATTGACCCGCGCTATGCGGTCGCGGTGATCAACCTGGGCCGCGCCTATGAGCAGATGCGAATGTATCCAGAGGCGCAGCAGGCCTACCAGTCAATTCTGGCGTTCGCACCGCACGACCCTGCACTACTGGCACTGCTCGGTCACCTCGATGCTGTCTCTGGGCAGAAGGCGGCGGCGCGTGGAATCATTTCGCAGTTACAGCAGATGAGCACCAACAAAGACACATATATCCCGAGTCTCTACATTGCCCTGATCTGCATAGGTCTTGGAGACAATGACCAAGCGTTTGCATGGCTCGACAAAGCCTACGAAGAACGTAGCGAATACCTTGTCTATCTGCCCACGGAGCCGATGGCAGACCCGCTGCGAAACGATCCCAGATTTTTCGCGTTGCTGGAACGTGTGGGGCTGAGGAAATGAGCAGACCCCCAAGAGCGTTCCAATGACCCACACCGCTCCTGACTCGGCAAACCTACTCTACGGCATCGCCCGTAATCTGCTCCAGGAGCATGACTATGGAGAGTTGCTCACAAACATCCTCGACATGACGATCCAGATCCTGGGAGCGGACCGCGGATGCGTCGTGGCCCGTGAAAAAGGCGGATTTCGCGCCACCGCGGCCCGCAATTTCCGTAACGAAACCCTGGCCGAGCGGGAGATGGAGATTAGTACCACGATCGCCGAGATGGCGGTCGAGGAAGGCCGGGTGCTTCTGCTTCACGATGCGCGGGAATCGGCCGTCCTTCGAGACAAAAAGAGTGTCCGCAGACTTCAGTTGCGTTCCGTTCTGTGTGCGCCGCTGATCGTCAGCAACGAGGCCTTCGCGGTTATCTACCTGGAAAACCGGGAACTTTCCAACCACTTCAATGATCGACACGAGCAGTTGTTGTCCGAGATATGCGCCTTGGCGGCGCCCCGATTGCACACTGCGGTTGCGATCGAGAGCGCTCGTCAGAAAGCTCGCGATCTGGAACTTGCGCAGGGTGAAAGCGACGGCATTATTACGGTTGATCCAGGCATGTCGATCGTTCTCGAAACCCTTTCGAGAATTGCTCCCACAGAGCTGACAGTACTGGTTCAAGGCGAGACCGGCACCGGTAAGGAACTCGTCGCCCGAGCGATATATCGCCGCAGTCACCGGGCGGCTGGCCCCTTCGTTGTTTTGAACTGCGCGGCGATTCCCGCGACGCTGATCGAGTCCGAACTGTTCGGATGTGTACGTGGAGCCTACAACGGCGCCGACCGCGACCGCGTAGGGCTGATCGGCTCCGCCAACCGCGGCACGCTGTTTCTCGACGAAATCGGTGAAATGCCCTTCGAACTTCAGTCCCGGTTGCTGCGCGTCCTGCAATCGGGAGATTTCAACAGAATCGGATCTGTCCGCTCCGAGCAGGTGGACGTACGCGTGATTGCCGCCACCAACCGTGATCTTGAGAGCGAGATCGAAAAGAGACATTTCCGGGAAGACTTGTATTTCCGCTTGTCCACGGTCACCCTGAAAGTCCCACCCTTGCGCGAGCGCAGAGCCGACGTGATCATGCTGGCCGATCATTTCCTGCGGGCTTACGCAGGAAAGCGCGCCCTTCCGCCTCCCCGGCTTAGTGACGAATGCCTCCAATTGCTGTTGGCCTACCACTTCCCTGGAAACGTTAGGGAACTGGAAGGAGAAATGGCCCGCCTGGTAGCGATGTGCACGCCCGGAGACGAGATTTCTGCAAGCGCCCTCAACGATCGCATCGCCCGGCGCAAGCCGACTTCTGCGAAGGAGGCTGAGATCCAGCCAATGTCTCTGGTGGAAATGGAGAAGAAGCTTATTCTGGCTGTCCTTCGCCACACGGGCGGCAACCGTACGCAGGCTGCAGAAATTCTCGGGATCAGTCGGGAAGGACTTCGCATGAAGATGCAGAAGCTGAGGTTGTCGCCTCCCGTTGAGCAGTAGCCTCTCACTGTCTTACAAAAAGTTAGTCTCCTACCTTAGTTGATCGTGAATCAGCTGCCTCGGCACCATTCAACTGGCCATTTGTCGGTCGGTCTTGTCGCCCCGCCTCTTTGGTACGGGGCGTGCCCATGCCATAGAGAGTTTGGGCTCAGGTCAATGATGTTGCTCAAGGAACAAACAACTTGGCCGCAACCCCCACCAGCACTTCGTAAGAAATGTTGGCGGCACTGAAAGGTTTCTGGGCAGCTGGAATTCACGATTCTTCGCCACATGTGGCCCTGGCTCCAGACTCCAGGAGGGCACATGCGTGGATTGGCACATATCGCGATTTGCGTGGCCGCGTCGATCGCCGTCGCGGAGTTTCTGGGCTACTTGCTGCACTGCCTCATGCACAACGGATGGATTCCATGGCTCAGCGTAAGCCATATGAAACATCACATGCTTCTCTACGGCCCCCTGCAAAAGCAGCGTCCCAGCGAACAATATCTGGATGCAACCACTGGCGAGGTCGCCATCGGGAATATTGGACTGGAATGGATTGTCCCGAGCAGTGTGATCCTGGCCATTTCTGTTGCTGCTCTGCGCTTGCTGAGAGTCTCTTTAGCCGATCAGTCGCTCTCCATCGGGACGATATTGGTTTGGAGCTTCCTGATGTTTAGTTATCTGCATGACCGGATGCACGTCAAAGGCTTCTGGATGGGACGTGCTCCGCTGCTCAGCCGTTGGTTTCTGCGGGCGCGGCGTCTGCACGATATCCACCACCATGCCTTAAACAATGAAGGATTGATGGACAAGAACTTTGGGATCGGGTTCTTCATTTTCGATCGGCTGTTTGGCACGCTGGCGCACGAATTGTCTGCCTTTAACCGTCGCGGCTACGGAGCGGCGCAGGAGAGATTTCGGAATCTGTATGGCAGCAAGAGCGCCGGTGTCAGGTAGCGCGGGTCCAAACGACGGGTAAAGTACCGATGACAATGGACACAAGATGGTCTGCTCCTCTCGTTTCGAGTTTCCAAGGAGCAGCATTGGCCGTGGCGGCCAGTTCTATTTCGCAGACTTAATCCGAATCAATATCAGGAAAATCCACATTGGGACACGGAGGCTTTATGAAAACCAAAGATGAACGAGACACAGTTAGGGAAACGACAAAAATGTTGGGTCTCTTTGTCTTCGTTGCCAGCTTCATGCTTACGCAGCGTGCGACAGCAGAAAAGCGCACAGTCAATTGCGACAGGAAAGAAACGATCACCAGAGCCCTCCAATTGTTGTCCGATGCGAATCCGCAAGGACCGAACACGTTATTGGTTTCGGGTAGTTGCAGAGAGAACGTCGTCATTCAAAGTTTTGACCGCCTGACATTGATCGCCAAAACCGGAGCCTCGATAAGCGATCGATCGGACGGGACCTTGGCGGTAGTCGACATTGAGGACTCACGTAGGGTCACCCTGCAGGGATTCGCGATCCAGGGCGGAGATAGTGGCGTGATCTGCGGTAACGCGAGCGTTTGTTATTTGACGGCAAATAGGGTTCAGTCTTCAGTCGGACAGCAGGGGGTGGTCGTGAGTAATGGTTCTCGTGCATTTCTCGTGAGCAATGTGATGCAGAACAATTCGGGACGCGGTCTGACCCTGAACGAAGGTTCACAGGTGTTCAGCGACGGCGATACTTTTCAGGGCAATGCGGGTGCGGGAATCGTCGCAAACTCCGGAGCTTACTTCGCCGCTACCAGTGTCGTTGTGCAGAACAATGGAAGTGATGGGAGCGATGCGATCGTTGCCAGTGATCATTCGACCCTCAGGCTTATCTCATGCGCGATCACGGGCAACACGGGCAACGGCGTCAGATTGCAACACAGCGCGGAAGCGAGGTTCGACAACTATGTGGGACCGACCACCGTTACTGGCAATGGAGGTAGCGGCGTCAGTGCCGGCGATTTGTCCTTTGCATTATCCGGGCCAAGCAGCATTGCAGGAAACCTCGGCGGCCCGGATGTGCTCTGCACTCCACAGTTCTCAGCTACTCGCGGCGCTCTAACCAATATAGGGGGCGGAACAACGAATTGTGTGGAACCGTGAGGCAGTGCGACCGATCATTCGCCACGGTCACATGCTACTGACCGAGCAGATTGCTCGTGGGAACGAAGACACGAAAACCGGAAATCGGACACTGACAAGGAAATTCACATGTTACGAGGAGGAGAATATGACCGCATTGTTTGCATCGAAGGATCGTGGAGCCTGGCAGGCGAACACGGCCACAAGAGCAGGGTTGCTTGCCGTCCTGCTGGTTTTGGTCGCTACTTTCGTTATGGCAGATCCGATGGTCGTCAATTGCGACCAGGGCCAGTCGCTGAATCGCACCCTGGCCAAACTGAATAAGAACATACCGGCAAGCGTGCTGGTAATGGGGACTTGCAGCGAATACGTTCGAATCAGCGGATTCGACCGGCTCACGCTAAAAGGCTTGCAGGGCGCAACGCTGGTTCAACCAGGCGTGGATCCCGGTGACGGCCTCGCAATCCACGTTTTATCGATCGAAGCTTCACGAAGCATCACCGTCGATGGGTTCGCTATCCGCTCCGGGGCGTCCGCGCTCGCGGGCATCGGGATTGGAGGCAATAGCATCGACGTTCGGCTTCGGAACCTGACCGTTGACGGCGCTGGCGCTTTTGGGATCTTTATCTTCGAGAGCAGCCAGGTGTCACTCGCGCGAGTGACCGCCAGTGACCCCGGATATGCCGTCGAGCACTCGACGGGCGCCGCCTGGCATGCGGGCCTGGACGTCGGTTCGGGCCACGTCACCATGCAGGGAACCACCATTCGCAATATGCAGGTTGGCGTCAACATTACAAGGAGGGGAAGCGTCGATATACAGAGTTTCAATTCCTACTACCCGGTCAGTAGACCGAACGACGTGGTCATCGAGAGTCCCACTGGCACCAACTTCTGGGGAGTTGCGGTCGGAAGTGGCTCACTACTTAACTTGGGCGACACCAAGCTGCGCATCACCGACCCCGGCCAGCCGTGGGGTGGCAACACCGCAGGTGTATTCGTCTCCGATGGCGGAACGCTCAACGCGGGCGCCAACCTCGTCGTCTCGGCCAGCCAGGGCCAAGGCGTCTTCGTGAGTAACACTTCCCACGCGACCATGGCCGGCTCGAGCATTACGGGGAGCGGCCACGGAGGTTTGGTTGCGGTCAACCTGTCCACAATCGCGGTGGGCACGAGCAGTCCTTCGACCGGGATCAGCGGAAACAGGACCGATCTGTTCTGCGATTCCAGATCGCTGATGACTGGAGGCGCGAACATCGCCAATGCCACAAGCGTGCAGTGCAGTAACCTTCTGGCCGGCGACAGTGTGGACTTGCCGTAGCGAGGTCCGGGAACGACCAAAGCAGACCACTCCTATGCGCCGTAGTCGATCCTTCGCTGAAACGCGTCAATGGCCGCTCGATCTTCGGGCGGCTTCTTCTCTCGGAGTGCACACTCACGGTTTCCCCAAACGCGGCTGCATGCGAAGGGTGTAGTCCTTGTCGTCGGGGAGGCGGCCATCCACGCGAAGGATCTTCACAGAGCCGTCGACATCAGCCGTGCGCAGGTAACCGATGGCCCCCGGTACGTTGAACACGAATCTGAGGACTTCGGAGGGAGTGGTGAGAGTCTTCGGGGACACAAAGACCACGCCAGTAAAGACCCCCTGGATGAAATGATTATTCAGATCCTTTTCATTCATGCCGTAAATTTCGCGCAGGATCACCTTTCGCTCGGGTTGTGAGGGGTTCATCATGACGACGGTGATGCGACGACCGTTGGGCCAGTGACTGCGCTCTCCCAGAAATATCTTGCGCAGTTCAGGAAGCGAGAAGTTTTCCACGGGGTTCGATTGATTCACGATGATCGCCAGGCTTTGCTCGGATCCACCCGCCAGGGCGGGCGCGGACCCGAGGACGCCGGCCGCGCTGTGCGGCGACAGTGCTCGCAACAGAATCGCAGCGGTCAGCAAGATCACGACACTGGTTGCGCGCCCCATCATGGCACCCTTCTAGAACGTGAATGCAAGTTGAAGAGCTAGTGCATTGAAGGCTGGCTGGTGGCGTAACTCCGTGCGATCATATTGCAACTTTAACGCCACCGACTCGCTCGCATCAAATCGCAAGCCTACCGAGGGACCTTGGCGCCGACCAACATCCGGGAAAACTGGCTCCGAATCCGAGCCATTCACATACTGGTAGCGGAAGTAAGGACGGTAGGAGCCAAACAGTCTCGAAATCTGGGAGTAGAAACCCGGCGTGTTAAATACCCGCGGCGACCCGTCAGGTGCGTGCCGAATCAGCAAGACCTCGTTGAGCCACTCAAAGTTGGGACGCACCACCACTGCGTGGGCGGCAAAGACCAGTTCACCGATGGTCGGGGCATTGGCTGGTGTCAGGTGATCGTGATAGACCGAAAAGCCAACCTGCAACCCGCGCACCGCTTCAGGAGTCGCGAATAACGCCAGGTTCACGGCCTTACCATTGTTGTCGTCGACCCTGTTCTGCACGGGTTCGGCGGTTGGGGAGCTGGAAGCGCGTCCGTTGCCGACCTCCGCTACGTAGTGTAGTTGCAGCCCTCCGGAGGGGATCAATCCCGATGCGGAGATGCCGACATTGTGGATGGGCAGGATGCCGCCGTTGTCTTCGAACTCGAAGAGGAAAGGGCGGCCCGTGGCGGTCTGAAGCCAGGTGCTGTGATGGTAGGCGGTGTTGTAGTAGCCAATGGCGGTGTGATATCGGCCCACAGACAACTTGAACAAGTCGTTCGGGGAATACTGCAGAAGCAGGCGCTCGACGTCGACACCGAAGTGGTTCTGCTGGTCGGCTTCAAAGACGATCTCACTCAGGAGCTTGAATCTATCCGAAACATCTGAAGTGACAAAGAGATCGAGCTGTCCCAGGGCGAACGAAGTCGTGTTGCCTCTCTGGTCGCTGCCATGAAGATTTACGTCTCCGAACCCGCGGATACGCATCAGTGTGTTGCTGGTGTCCATTCGTTCCGCCATGGCAGGCGCCGACTTGACCTCCGTTTCGCTTTCCACAGGCGCGGTGGTGGGAGCCGCGGCCGGGGCGGCCGGCTGCTTGACCGCTTCGAGCTGTGCGACGCGAGCCTCCAGTTGCTCCACACGACGGAGGAGCATTTGTACGGTTCGCTTCTCCGAATCCGTTTCGTTGGAAGGCTGCTGGGCTCGAAGAGCGGAGGTATTCAAGAGAATTCCGAAAAGCAGCGCCAACACACGCATCCGGGATATTCTCTGCGGCGTCCGCACGGCGAGGAACCCGAATGACGAGAAAAGGGAAGAGCGCATAGACTGCCTCCTGAGCGGGCTGAGCAGTCGCAGAGGTCAAACAGAATTTTCCGTTCCGAAGGTGGAGCACGCTCTCCGGTGGCAGAACTTGGCCTCCCAACTCGCGCCCGGACGTACCAGCAAACAGAAAGACTTCTTGTTTGAGTCCCAAGAAAAGGGGAAGACAGGAGCCGGTTGCCCCAACCCACCGGCGACGGTGTGTAAGCTACCGCATGTCGAGGAAACGATCAATCGAAATCGGAACACACCGAAATCGGGACAGGAGGGAAGAGCCCTTTGATCATTCCAGGACAGACGCGGCCCGGATCTACTGAACCGATTCGCGGATCAGCACGACATCGGAGTCGGTATGGCCTCGCAGCAGGGCCAAGCTTTTGCCATCCGGCGACCAACGAAACGCGAAGATCTGCTCTCCGGTGAAAGAGGTGACCTGTTTACCCTGTGCGCCACCGATCGGCTGGACCCATAGATTGTCCACTCCGCTCTCCCGAATCGGGTAGGTAACCGCCTTGCCGTCCGATGCGAAATCCAAGCCTCCACTCGAGATTCGCTCATCGGCATCCGCCAGTTGCGGGATTCCGCCTGCAGACGACAGATCGAGGAACGCTACCTTGTATTGGGGATAGGGATCCTCCGGAGTGGGTACGGTCGCCAGCACATACGCGAGAAGCTTGCCATCGGGAGAAATGCTCAGCCCCGTGCCAGCGGGGAGGGTTCTGGGAACGACGCTGTTCGTCAGCATCTCGGGCTTTCCCGGACCGCTGAGAGGTGCCCGCCAGAGTTGCTGTAACTCCAGGTTCCAGTAGTAGGCCCATTTTTCATCCGCTGAACAGACCGGGTTCCGATCATTCTTGCCATCGGTCAACTTC
>WNFR01008660.1_pt1 | contig 10281 bp, 6 predicted proteins | sample 5400221 | NCBI WGS metagenome assembly WNFR01 (sample SAMN13153357, study PRJNA577476) | soil metagenome | isolation source: 40 cm soil under Madrone tree | place: USA:California | collected 2016-06-14 | reverse complement strand
CCAGCACGGATGCCTATAAGACTTTCGACCTATATATCAGCGGCGCTGCGTTGTTGTGAAGCAAAAATCTCACTCGCCTGTGATTCACATCTTGGACTAAGGTAAAACCGAACGGCGGAAGCAAGATGTGTCGAAAATGAGGCGAACCGCCTGATCCCCGCTGCTGACAACTGAAAGGGCCGATCACGATTGTTGTGACCTCATCAGACCGCGCGATATACGTCTATCGCGACGGCACGCTGCACGGTCTGAAACGGCTATTCGTTCAAGATTCGCCGAATCACACCTGTCGAACTCCCCATCGGGACGACCAACCGTACAAAGCGAGCAAGCAAAACAATTTTCGCTGGCGCGCTGATTGTAAGATTCTTTAGGTTGTAGCGACCAATCGAAGCATGGCTACGCAAGATGTCACTCGACCTGTTTTTCTACCTGTGGTTATCGGCACACCGCGCCAGGGCCGCTTAACTGAACCCGCCGCGAAGTTCGTTTTCGGCGAAGTGTCAAAACGCAGCGATATCGAAACGGAACTGATCGATATCCGGAAAATTCCCATTCGCATGGATGACGCCGGCGAGGCGCTGAAAGACAGCGAGTTCTCAGCCACGGTCAGCCGCTCCGATGGACTCATACTCGTCGTTCCGGAATACAATCATAGTTTCCCCGGTCTGCTGAAGCATGTGCTCGATACAAACCTGAAAGAATATATCCACAAAGCCGTCGGCGTCTGCGGCGTGTCGGCTGGACCATTCGGCGGTGCGCGTATGATCGAGAGCTTGCTCCCGGTCCTGCGTGAACTCGGCTTGGTTACGATTTTTTGGGATGTCTACTTCGGTACCGCTGGCAAACTGTTCGATCCGGCGACCGGAAAAATCACCGATCCAGCTTACGGGCGTCGTGTAGCAAAATTCCTGGACGAACTCGTCTGGATGGCGCGCGCACTTCGCTACGCACGCGAAAACATTTCCGCGTGATTCAGTAGCCGAGATCAATGATCCCGAATGCCGAGGCTGCGCGCCCGGGAGGATTCGAACCTCCGACCTACGGATTAGAAATCCGTTGCTCTATCCGGCTGAGCTACGGGCGCAGATCGTGAACGCAATATCTCGCTCTTGAATTTGAAAAATCCAGCACGAACACGAGCGCGAACGCACGGAGCTAGAGTATGATTGACGCATCGCCGCAAACTTGATAAACCCTGAGGTCTCGGGACTGCGTTCGGGATTTGTCTGTCATGGCTAAAGAGACTTCATCAGGCAATTCTTCGCTGCCGCTGCATGAGGTATTGGAAGCGGAGTTTGTCGCTTTGCACGAGACACTGCCGGCAGATTATCCAAGCTCAACCGCACGCGAAATTCGATTAAAGGCGTTTTGGGCAGCTGTTCACGGACTGAAGGAACAACGCGCGGCGCTTTGCATATCTGGAGGCGGTATCCGCAGCGCGACCTTTGGCTTGGGAGTTTTGCAAGGTCTAGCGCGGTGCGGTTTGCTTAATAAGTTTCATTATCTTTCTACGGTCTCGGGCGGCGGATACATCGGCAGTTGGTTGAGCGCGTGGATTCATCGCGCCAAGGGCGGTCTGGCCAGTGTCGCAGACCAACTGGCGCGCCCTAGCGAGACCGCGAGACCAAATCCGGAACCGGCAGAGATCCAAAACCTGCGGAGCTACAGTAACTATCTTACGCCGCGGCTCGGGCTGTTTTCCGCAGACAGTTGGACACTCGTTTGCACGTATCTGCGCAACCTTCTGCTGAACTGGAGCGTGATCATTCCACTAATGGCCGCCTTTCTGACGCTACCATGGCTTTATAGCTCGATCGTCATGGTGGACCCGCCGCCGCGAACAGACGCGTTATTTTGGACTGGAGCGGCGCTGGTCGTGATCGCTGTCGCTTACATGGGGTTCAATTTGCCATGCGGGCGCAATCTTCGATGGAATCAAAAGCGATTCGTGCGCTTCTGCCTGCTGCCACTTTTCCTGGCGTCAGTGCTGATGACCATGCACTGGGCATGGTTCAATTATTATGGGCGTTCTCTGATTGCCTGGCCGTTATTCGGGTTCGGCGACCCTCACACATGGGTGCCGTTCCTCTATCTAGGAATGGCGCTGCATCTTATCTCATATCTCACGTCGTTGCTCCCGGCTCACGGCTTTCGGCCGTTGGAGTTTGTTGCTGTCATTGTCTCGGGCGCAATCGGCGGAGCCATTCTGTGGTTAGGCGCGCAAAAATTATTTCCGCGGCCGGTCATGCAGATGGAGTTGTACATCTGCCTGAGCATTCCATTTTTCATGGCGCTGTTTTTTTTGGCAATTGTGGTCTTCGCGGGGATTTCCAGCCGCTGGACCGAAGATCCAGATCGTGAGTGGTGGGGTCGCGCCGCTGGCTGGCTATTCGCAGTTGCGCTCGCGTGGCTGTTGATCAGCGGCCTCGTAATTTTCGGACCGCTCTCGCTTAAATGGACATGGTCATTCATCACAACGGGAGGCTTGGCCGCACTCGTTACGGTGTTGGGCGGTCGTAGCCCAAAGGTTGCAGGTAGTGAAAAGGAGCGCGCGACAGCGAGTCCGATGGGTCTGATCCTGTCCAAGGCGTCGACAATCGCGGCGGCGGTATTTGCAGCGGTGCTGTTGATTCTCATTACCGAGGTAACCACGTCGGTCATGGCGAAGTTGATTGAGACCTATCACGTAACCCTAAGTTACAAGGCAGATCTGAACTCTATATCCGGCCTCCTAGGCCGGGCCGAGCCATATCTGAATGTGATTTTCTATACGCCCTGGTGGCTGGTGCTTCCGTTAGCGTCCCTCCTCATGCTTGTCGCCGTTGTCATGGCGCGACTGGTGAACGCAAACAAATTTTCGCTGCATGGAGTGTATCGGGACCGGTTGATCCGCGCCTACCTGGGCGCTTCCAATTCGGATCGAAAACCAAATCCCTTTACCGGTTTCGATGAGAACGACAATATCAAGATGCGCGAGCTTTGGATGCCGGAGAAATTTCACGGCAAGCTGATGCCTGTTGCAAATATCGCGCTCAACCTGGTCTCAGGCGAAAAGCTTGGTTGGCAGGAGCGCAAGGCACAGAGCTTCACCGTCACTCCGTTGCACTGCGGCTCCTCAGCGATGGACCCAGGCTACCGTCCCGCGGCGGGCCCCGATGGGACAGTGTACGGTGGCCCGAAAGGCATCTCACTCGGAAGCGCCATCACTATCTCCGGCGCTGCCGCCAGTCCGAACATGGGCTATCACTCGTCGCCATTGGTTACTTTTATCCTCACCTTGCTCAACGTGCGGCTCGGCGCGTGGCTGGGAAACCCGGGAAAGGCAGGCGATCACACCTTCCAGCTTGGATATCCGGAGAGCAGTGTACAGCCGATTATCGATGAAGCTTTTGGCCTGACGAACGACACCAGCCCATATGTTTATCTCTCCGATGGCGGCCACTTCGAAAACCTTGGGCTGTATGAGATGGTGCTTCGCCGTTGCCACTATATCGTTGTGATCGATGCCGGCGAGGACCCGCAGTGCTCGTTCGCCGATCTTGGAGAGGCCGTCCGGAAAATACGAATCGACTTCGGCATTTCGATCGAGTTCGACCAAATTGATATTTTCCCGCGCGGTTGCGATGTAGCGCAGAGTCAAAAAGGACGGAACTGTGCGATCGGACGGATTTGTTACTCGGTTCTCGACGGGCCAAACGCTCCTGACGGCATTCTCATCTATATCAAACCTGCCTGTTACGGAAATGAGCCGCGCGATATTTTCGAATACTTCAAGAGGAGCGCCACTTTTCCCCACGAGAGCACGGCCGACCAATTCTTCTCAGAGTCGCAGTTCGAGAGTTACCGCATGCTCGGCGCACACACGATGGAGAAATTGTGCACCGATTGCGGCGGCGATTTTGACTGTTTCATTCGCGACGTTTTACAGCGCCACCTGGACATTAAAGCACCTGATTGGCTAGCAGCATTGCTCGAACGGTCTGCCGGCACAGCTGCAGTATAAAATCGAAGACCGGCGGCTCGCCCATTGCCCCTGCGAACTCCGCCGGCCAATCGCCGAAAGTTTGTACTATTCGCCCGCCAGTCTTAGCGGTTAATTGAAACAGACTGGATCAGTTGCTTGCGTATCCGTGGTCGCGCTCATACGCGCGAATTGCTCGCCGCGTCTGAGGGCCCAAAACGCCGTCGACCGAGCCATGATAATAACCGGCGCGTGCGAGTCGGCGCTGCAGCTCGGCGACTCTGGAGTGAGTGGCCTGGCCATATTGACCGCGGCCATTGCCATAGCCGTAGTCGCCGCCGTATTGGTTTCCCCCATTGCCGTAGCCATAACCGTAACCGTACGGATCGCCGTAGCCGTAGGAATTGTAACCATAGCCGGAACCATACGGATAGCCATAGCCGTATGGATAGCCGCCATAGTAGCCGTAGCCGCCGTCCCAGCCCCAGCCGGTGCCCCAGCCCCAACCCCACCACCACGGGAAGCCGAAATCACCGATGAAGATTACATTATTATGACCATGATGCCCGTGCCAATTGCCACCACGGCCCCAATTGCCGCCACGGCCCCAATTGCCACCACGACCCCAGTTTCTGCCTTGCCAGTTGCTGCCGCCGTTTCCGCCCCGCCAGTTCCCGCCAGCCCAGCGCTGGCCTCCCCCCATTCCGGGGCGGCCGGCCATTCCAGGACGCCCACCCGTTGGAGCGAAATGATGGCCGCCACCGCCGCCACCGCGCGGCGCAGCATTGAGAACTGGTGCACTGAGCATTAACGCAACAAGCCAACCAAAGAAAAATACAATTTTGGGATGATTCATAATTCGTAAAGTTTGTACACCATTAGACACCGTACGCGACGCAAAGTCTCGGTTTATTTTTACTCTGCCAAAGAATTAATTGAAACCGGCGGCTCGCCCGTTTGCCGTGTGAGTCCGCCGGTTCAAAACGAACTGAAAGCCGACGCTGGTTTTTAGATCAGGCGAGGCCCAACCTGTTCAGAAGCGGACGGCTAATTGTCCCGTCCACTACGAGCCCGTTCCTACTTTCGAAAGCCGCGATCGCGGAGCGGGTTCGCGGGCCGATGACTCCGTCCACTACGCCATGGTAATAGCCGAATTCACCAAGCCGCCGCTGCACCGAAGCGACGGTCGAACCGGCATAGCCATATCCATAGCCTGACCCATAGTACGAGTTGTTGTATGGGTAACCGCCGTAGTACGAGTACGGATACGACAACGAAGACGCTACATACGGCGCGACTGAAGCGGCGACGTACGGCCACACCGAAGAGCTGCCGTACGGATAGCCACCTCCATAATAATACTGCGTTCCACCGTAGTAGTTAGAGCCATATCTGTAATAGCCTGTGTTAGCGCGGTATTGCGGTGTGCCGTTGTAATAACCGGTTCCGCCGTACTGGCGACCAGCATAAGAGCGAGTGCCACTATACCGCGTTCCACCGTGATATCGGGCGCCGCCCATGCGCGAGCTCATATTTTGCTGATAGCGATAGCTCGGCGTCACCTGTGTCGTTCGCGCAGTCATTCGTTGAGGCCGCGACGAACTCCCTGCTGCTTTCTTTGCCGGCTTACCGATTGCTGGCGACGTTATCAATGCGCCTGCAGCCAAGCAACTTACGAAAATTAAACCTTTGGTTTTCATGCTTTTTCTCCTTTTTATTTTCCCTCTCAATAAGCGCTACCCCAAGTGGGTCGGGACCGCCGTGTAGGCATGGCCAAGACTTCCACCTTGGGACTGGCGCGATCCACCTTTGATTCGTCGCTGAATCCTGTCGCGGATGCGCAGTGGGATACGTGTAATTAGAAACCGCCAACCGACTGGGGTTTCGCATAGATTCTTTGCTTTTAGCGCCAAGCGATCGGGCTTATCATCGCGCCTTAATCGCCATGAAGCGCGCTGCGTTCCTCATTTGCGTCGTATTTGCTCCGCACATGTTTTGTGCCGCGCCGCAAGAACGGAGTGTGAGTCCATCGCGCCAATTTACCGTTTTCGGAGCGGATGCGGTGCTGCGCGGCGCGGTCTCCGATGCCGCAGAACGAACGAAAGCGGATTTTCTCGCGCTATTGCGGCAGCGCGACAACTGGACAGTCCCTATCGTGCTAAATTTGCAACCGCAGCAGGCAAACCTTCCGGAACTGGCAGCCGCCGAGTTGCGATTCAGCCAGACTGGGTTCGGACTCAAGCTGCAGCTTGATGTGACCTTCTCGCGAGATCTCGATGTGTCCTTGGTCGAACGTGAACTGCTCCGCGCGATCTTGCTGGAAATGATTTATCGAAAGCGACCGCAACTCGCCGCCGGTACTACGTTCATCGAACCGCCGGATTGGTTGATCGACGGCGCTCTGGCGCTGGCGCCCGGACATGATCGGGGACAGTTAGTCGAAGCCCTTACCGCGACGGAGAACACACCGACACTGGAGAAATTTCTCCAGCAACGCTCCGCAATTCTCGATTCGGCGGGGCGATTGCTGTACCGAGCGTACTCGCTTGCACTCGTGCAAATGCTGCTTGAGCCAAAGGACGGTGCTGCGCGCCTGGCGCAATACATCGGTCGTCTGTCTGACTCCTCAAACGATGCGCTAACGGATTTGAAGGCGCAGTTTCCGCTCCTGCGTTCTGATGCGGAGGAAACCTGGCAATCAAGCTTGCATCAGTTGAGAAACTTCCAGGCTTACCAGTTACTCACGTTTGCCGAAAGCGAGCGGCGTCTTGGTGAACTGTTGCAGGTGAAAGCTTCCGAAGCGAATCGGCCGCCCAAGCTGACCAGTGTGGCCGAACTCGCCAAGCGCAAGCTTCCTGCAAATGAAAAGATGACGCTGAATGATCTTAGCCATGAGCTGCTCGTGTTTGTTGTTCAAGCGAATCCGGTTTTGCGTCCAATCGCGCGTGAATACGGCGAAATGGCCGCACTGCTTGCCCGCGGTAAGAGGAGAGGCATCGTGAAGCGTTTGTCGCGTTTGGAGACCACTCACAAGCAACTTGCCTCCCGGATGAGCGACATTGACGATTACATGAACTGGTTCGAAGCGACTCAAATGAAGAACGGCAGCGGCAATTTCACCGATTATCTCAAAGCCATCGATCAATCGCAGCTCTCGATATCAAAACGACGCGATCCACTCACGGTGTACGTCGATGCGCTGGAGGACCAGCTCGAAAATTGACCGCCTACACGAATGAACATTTGACCAACAGTTGCCCTGTCGGACTTTAGCGATTAGCTTTCAAGCAGCGCGTTATGAACGCGCATTTCTGTTGATGCAAAAGATTGGGTTTGCCGAGGCTCTCGATTCGATTGTTGCAAGCGATCCGCGTTATCAGCGGGACGTCTACGTTTTTTTGCGCGACGCGCTCGATTTTACGACAAAGCAGCAGAAGAAAATCAAAGGCACGAGCGTGCGCCACGTGACCGGCCCGGAATTGCTCGACGGCGTGCGGCGGTACGCGCTGAAGGAATTCGGACCAATGGTGATCACCGTCTTCGATAACTGGGGAGTGCGTTCATGCGAGGACATTGGGAACATTGTCTTTAATCTGATCGGTGCCGGCGTATTCGGAAAAACCGAGGAGGATTCGATTGAAGATTTCAAAAATGTCTATGATTTCAAAGAAGCTTTTGTAAAACCATTCGCCCCGGAAAAGTCAGCGACCGTGAAAACGCCGGCGCAGTTGTCGGCGCCAAAGCCCGCGACATCCCGCAAGTAATTGGTAAAAAAGGTGAAAGGTTGAACGGAATTTCACCTTGGCTGTCGGTTATCAGTCATCTGATCAACGATCGCTGATCGCCGGGATCGATGTGCAAATCCGATCAATAATGTATCGCGTACTACTAGCGAAGTTTCTGCCAGCGGCTCTATTACTTTGTATGGGCAACTTGAAAGCTGCACCAGCCGAGCGTTCCGGCGTCATCGCTTTTCCGCCAAGCACGGCGCAGAAATGGATTCTGCCAAACGGGCTGACGATGATCGTCCAGGAAGATCACAGCGCGCCCGTCGCCAGCGTGCAGGCGTGGTGCGCCACGGGAAGCATCTACGAAGACCAGCATGTCGGCGCAGGGTTGTCGCACATTCTCGAGCACATGCTGTTCAAGGGAACCAAGACCCGAGGGAAAAATGAGATCGCGCAAAAAATCCAGGACGTGGGCGGCTACATCAATGCGTACACGTCGTTCGATCGCACCGTTTTTTGGATCGACGTGCCGAAAGACGGCGTGGCCACCGCGCTCGACATTCTGGCGGACGCTATGATCAATTCGACTTTGCCGCCGGAAGAATACCAGAAAGAACAGGAAGTCATCCGGCGCGAGTTTGCCATGGGGATGGATGATCCCGATCGCATGGCGGGGCTGCTCCTTTTCGCAACGGCTTACCAGCAGCATCCCTATCGCTTCCCGGTCATCGGCGAACTCGAGATTTACAATCAGCTGACGCAAGAGCAGGTGATGCAGTATTACAAGACGCGATACGTCCCCAACAATCTTACCTTCGTTGTCGTCGGGGACGTCGATGCCGAAAAAGTGCGGCAACAACTCGCCGAGCTGTTCAAGTCTTATCCGGAAAAATCGCTGAAGCCGGTATTCGTTCCTGCGGAACTGCCGCAACTTGGCCGGCGCGAAGTGCACCAGGAATTTTCCACGGAACTGACGCACCTTTCGCTCGCGTGGCACATCCCGGAGGTCACGAATCCGGACGTGCCCGCACTTGATCTACTCTCGACCATTCTCGGCGACGGGCGCAGCTCGCGCTTGTATCGGCGCGTGCGCGAAGAAGCAGGTTTGGCATTTAGCATATCTGCATTTTCTTACACGCCGGGCGATCCAGGGTTATTTGGGATCGACGCCACTGTCGATCCGAAGAAACGCGAACCGGCAGAGCAACTGGCCTTGCGCATTGTTGATGAGATGAAACAAACCGGCGTCACTGCGGATGAATTGAAAAAGGCGAAGAAGATGACACTGAGTCATCATCTCGACGCGCTCACGACCATGCGTGGCCAAGCCTCGGACATCGGCTCGAACTGGTTGCTCACGCGCGATCTCAATTTCAGCCGGCATTATCTCGATGCCGTCCAGAAAGTGACGCTCGATGACATTAAACGCGTCGCCGCGACTTACCTGACCGAGAATAATCTCACCGTCATCTCGTTGAATCCAAAGGGCTCGCTGGCTGGGAAAGCTGAAACCGCGAAACCAACCGCCGCGGGTGACATTCAAAAATTTGAACTCTCGAATGGACTCCGATTGCTCGTGCGTGAAGATCCTCGCCTGCCAATCGTGGCGATGGGCGCGGTCTTTCGCGGCGGTCTTTTGGCCGAGACGCCGCAGACAAATGGCGTCACCCGTTTGATGGCCAAGGTGCTGTTGAAAGGAACCAAGACGCGCACCGCCGAGCAAATCGCCAACGAGATCGAAGCGGTAGGTGGTTCGATTTCGAGCGAAGCCGGTAACAACAGCTTCAGCGTGTCGGTCGATGTCATGAAGCCCGACGTGAAATTGGGTGTGGACCTCCTCTCAGATGTGCTACTCAACGCCGCGTTTCCCGAAAAAGCGATCGCGCGCGAAAAAGAAATCCAAATCGCTGCGATCCAACAGGAGGAAGAGCAGCTGGCCGCGGTCGCCCGCAACATCATGCGGCAGGCGCTGTTTCCGCAGCATCCCTACGCGCTGCGTACGAACGGCTCCATTGATTCTGTTCAGCGATTGACGCAAAAAGACTTGATCGACTTTCGTGATCGTTACGTCGCCGCAAAAAATGGTGTGATTTTCGTCTTTGGCGATGTCAAAGCGGCCGAAGTAAAGCAGCTCGTCGAGGAAGCGCTTGCAAAAATGAAGCCCGGCGCGCTCGCACTCACGGACGCAAAACCTTCGACGCCTCTGGGCAAACCGGAAACCGTCGAGAGCCGCAAAGACAAAGCGCAAGGCGTGCTCATGGTCGGGTTTCGCGGCGCGAGTTTGTTGAGCCCTGATCGTTACGCGCTGGAATTGATCGATGAAGCCAGCAGCGATTTAGGATCGCGTTTTTTCATCCGCATTCGGGATCCGGGTTGGGCTTATTATGTCGGCGCCAGCCAGATGCAGGGTCTGGTGCCGGGACTTTTCGCATTTTATCTCGGCACCGATCCGCAGAAGATCGAGCCGGTGAAGACCGCGTTACTGGATGAAATCTACAAGCTGGCAAATGATGGGCTCACTCCCGAAGAACTAGCGCGGGCGAAAAAGAAACTGATTGGTCAACAGGAGATCGCCAATCAAAGCAACGA
>WNFR01017141.1_pt1 | contig 10284 bp, 6 predicted proteins | sample 5400221 | NCBI WGS metagenome assembly WNFR01 (sample SAMN13153357, study PRJNA577476) | soil metagenome | isolation source: 40 cm soil under Madrone tree | place: USA:California | collected 2016-06-14 | reverse complement strand
TCGGCGCCGCCCTCACCAACGTGTTCGGCCGCATGGTCGGCAATCAGCGCCAGGGCTGGGCCATCCTCGCCGCCATGGGCACGTTGTTCATCGCCGGCGTCATCGTCTGCTACTGGGCCGAGGAGCACGGCAACGATGCGTTCACGGCGCTCGGCCTCACCGGCGGCAACATGGAAGGCAAGGAGGTCCGCTTCGGCATCGTCGCCTCCGCCCTCTTCGCCGTCATCACCACCGCCGCCTCCTGCGGCGCCGTCAACGCCATGCACGACTCCTTCACCGCGCTCGGCGGCATGATCCCCATGATCAACATCCAGCTCGGCGAAGTCATCATCGGCGGCGTCGGCGCCGGCATGTACGGCATGCTGCTGTTCGTCATCATCTCGATCTTCGTCGCCGGCCTGATGGTGGGCCGCACGCCCGAATATGTCGGCAAGAAGATCGAAGCGAAGGAAGTCAAGATGGCCATGCTCGCCATCCTGGTGTTGCCGCTGATGTATCTCGGCTGGACCGCGGTCGCCGTCGTCTACCCGCCGGCGGTCGCCTCGATGGCCAATCCCGGACCGCACGGCTTCACCGAGGTCCTGTATGCGTTCGTGTCGCAGACCGGCAACAACGGCTCGGCTTTCGCCGGCCTCACCGGCAACATCCTGTTCTACAACCTGGCGGGCGCCGTCGCGATGTTCGTCGGCCGGTTCTGGATGATCATTCCGGCCATGGCGATCGCCGGCTCGCTCGCCGCCAAGAAATCCGTTCCGCCGTCCGCCGGAACCTTCCCGACCACCGGCGGCCTGTTTGTCGGCCTGGTCGTGGGCGTGGTCGTGATCGTCGGCGGACTCACATTCTTTCCGGCGCTCGCGCTCGGACCCATCGTCGAGCATCTCGCGATGGCCAGCAACACGCTGTTCTGATCGGTTTGACCTCGGAGACACCTCGATGGATACCACCACGTTGCGCAAGCGGATGCCCGTCTCGGCCCTGCTCGATCCCAAGATCGTGCTGCCGGCAATCGGTTCGGCCTTCGTCAAGCTCAACCCGCGCACCCTGATGACGAATCCGGTGATGTTCGTGCTCGAGGTCGTCACTGCGCTCACCACCGTCATTCTGTTGCGCGATCTCGTGACCGGCGGCCAAAGCCTGCTGTTCGAGTTCCAGATCGTCGTATGGCTGTGGTTCACCGTCCTGTTCGCCAATTTCGCCGAGGCCATCGCCGAAGGGCGCGGCAAGGCGCAGGCCGATGCGTTGCGCCGCACCCGCACCGAGACCAAGGCCAAGCTGATCGGACCGGATCGCGCCAACTACAGTCTCGTTCCAGGCACCAGCCTGAAGGTCGGCGACGTCGTGATGGTCGAAGCCGGCGACATTATTCCGTCGGACGGCGAGATCATCGAGGGCGTCGCCTCGGTCAACGAGGCCGCGATCACCGGCGAGTCCGCCCCGGTCATCCGCGAATCGGGCGGCGATCGCTCGGCGGTCACCGGCGGCACGCAGGTCCTCTCCGACTGGATCCGCGTCCGCATCACCGCGGCGCAGGGCTCGACCTTCCTCGATCGCATGATCGCCCTGGTCGAAGGCGCGGAACGCCAGAAGACCCCGAACGAGATCGCGCTCAACATCCTGCTCGCGGGTCTCACCATCATCTTCGTGTTCGCCACGGTGACGATCCCGAGCTATGCCGCCTATGCGGGCGGCACGATCTCGGTGATCGTGCTGGTCGCGCTGTTCGTGACCCTCATCCCGACCACCATCGGGGCGCTGCTTTCGGCGATCGGCATCGCCGGCATGGACCGCCTGGTGCGCTTCAACGTCCTGGCGATGTCGGGCCGCGCCGTCGAGGCGGCCGGCGACGTCGACACGCTGCTGCTCGACAAGACCGGCACGATCACCCTCGGCAACCGGCAGGCGACCGAGTTCAAGCCCGTGCGCGGCGTGACCGAGCAGGAGCTTGCGGACGCGGCGCAGCTCGCGTCGCTGGCCGACGAGACCCCCGAGGGGCGCTCCATCGTGGTCCTGGCCAAGGAAAAATACGGCATTCGCGGACGCGACATGGCCGAACTCAAGGGCACGGCCATTCCGTTCACCGCCCAAAGCCGGATGAGCGGCATGGATATGGGCGACGGCGGCTGGGTGCGCAAAGGCGCGGTCGATTCGATCCTCGGCTATTTGAACACGTCATCAACGTCGGTCACCCCGACGGGCGCGGTTCGCAAGCTGGAGAGCGCGATCAGCCTCGATACGGTGCGCGAGGCGCAGGCGATCGCCGATACGATCGCGAAAGCCGGCGGCACGCCTCTGGCGGTTGCCCGCGATGGGCAGCTGCTGGGCATCATTCACCTCAAGGACATTATCAAGGGCGGCATCCGCGAGCGCTTCGCGGAGCTGCGTCGCATGGGCATCCGCACCGTGATGATCACGGGCGACAATCCGATCACGGCGGCAGCCATCGCGGCGGAAGCCGGCGTCGACGATTTCCTCGCCCAGGCGACGCCGGAGGACAAGCTGCGCCTCATCCGCGACGAGCAGGGCAAAGGAAAGCTGGTGGCGATGTGCGGCGACGGCACCAACGATGCGCCGGCGCGGGCGCAGGCCGATGTCGGCGTGGCCATGAACACCGGCACGCAGGCGGCGCGCGAGGCCGGCAACATGGTGGATCTCGACTCCAACCCGACCAAGCTGATCGAGGTGGTGGAGATCGGCAAGCAGCTCCTGATGACCCGCGGCGCGCTGACCACCTTCTCGATCGCCAACGACGTGGCGAAGTATTTCGCCATCATCCCGGCGATGTTCGTCGCCTTCTACCCGCAACTGCAGGCGCTCAACATCATGGGGCTCGGCAGCCCGCAAAGCGCGATCCTGTCGGCGATCATCTTCAATGCGTTGATCATCATTGCGCTCATCCCGCTCGCCCTGAAGGGCGTCGCCTACCGTCCGATCGGCGCCGCGCCGCTGCTGCGACGCAACCTGCTGATCTACGGCGTCGGCGGCATCATCATCCCGTTTGTCGGCATCAAGGCCATCGACCTCGCGGTCAATGCCTTGCACCTCGCCTGAGGAGATACGACCATGTTGCGAGAGATCCGCCCCGCGATCGTGTTCATCGTCGCCCTGACGCTCATCACCGGCCTCGGCTATCCGCTCGCCATGACCGGCATTGCGGGCCTGTTGTTTCCCGACCAGGCCGCCGGCAGCCTGATCGAGCGGGACGGCAAGGTGGTCGGCTCGGCGCTGATCGGCCAGGCATTCGCCAGCGACGGCTATTTCCACGGCCGCCCATCCGCCACGACGGCGCCCGATCCCGCCGACTCCACCAAGACGGTGCCCGCGCCCTACAACGCGGCCAATTCGGGCGGCTCGAACCTCGGTCCCACCAACAAGGCGCTGATCGAGCGCGTCCAGGGCGACGTGGACAAGCTCAAGGGGGAGAACGCGTCCGCGCCGGTCCCGATCGACCTGGTGACGACGTCGGGAAGCGGGCTCGATCCTCATATTTCGCCCGAAGCCGCCTTTTTTCAGGTGCCGCGCGTCGCCAAGGCGCGTAAAATGCCGGAAGAGCGCGTCCGCCGGCTGGTGAGCGAGCATGTCGAGGGCCGAACCCTCGGATTGCTCGGCGAGCCGGAGGTCAACGTCCTGGCGCTCAACCTTGCGCTCGACCGCGCGGCCGCCCCATGAACGGCTCGGGAGCCGCAGAAACCTGATGCGTGATGGCAGAACAGCGGCGCGATGGTGAAAAACGGCCCTCACCCGAGGCTTTGCTCGAAGCGGCGCGACGCGAGGGCAGCGGTCTTGGAAAGCTGAAAATCTTCGTCGGCGCGGCTCCGGGGGTCGGCAAGACCTATGCGATGCTGGAGACCGCGCGCGCCAAGCTCAAGGATGGCGTCGACGTGGTCGCGGCCGTGGTCGAGACCCACGGACGCCGGGAGACCCAGGCCCTGCTCGATGGGATCGAGGTCATCCCCAGGCGGCAGATCGCCTACAAGGGGCGCACGCTCGACGAGATGGACATCGATGCCGTCATCGCGCGGCATCCGCAGATCGCGCTGGTCGACGAGCTCGCCCATACCAACGCCCCCGGCAGCCGGCACCCGAAGCGCTATCTCGACGTCGAGGAGCTGCTCAACCACGGCATCGACGTCTACACGACGGTCAATATTCAGCATGTCGAAAGCCTCAACGACGTCGTGGCGCAGATCACCCATATCCGCGTGCGCGAAACGCTGCCCGACTCCATTTTCGATCGCGCCGACGCCATCGAGCTCGTCGACCTCACCCCCGACGATTTGATCCAGCGCCTGAAGGACGGCAAGGTCTACGTGCCGGCCCAGGCCGAGCGCGCGCTCGATCACTATTTTTCTCCCGGCAACCTGACGGCGTTGCGCGAGCTGGCGCTGCGCCGCACGGCCGAGCGCGTCGACGATCAGCTGCTGTCGCACATGCAGGCCCATGCCATTCCGGGTCCATGGGCGGCCGGCGAGCGTGTCCTGGTTTGCATCAGCGAGGATCCGCGCGCCGCCGGCCTCGTGCGATACGCCAAACGGCTGTCCGATCGCCTGCACGCGCCATGGACCGCGCTCTACGTCGAAACGCAGCGCAGCCTGCAGCTGAGCGAGGAGGAGCGCGATCGCATCGCCGACACGCTGCGCCTCGCCCAACGCCTGGGCGGCGAGGCGGCCACGATTCCCGGAGGATTGCGGCAAATCGCCGACGACGTGGTCGCCTTCGCGCACCAGCAGAACGTGACCCAGATCATCATCGGCAAGTCGGCGCGCTCGCGCTGGTTCGAGATCGTGCACGGCTCGATCGTGCACGATCTCGTCCGGCGGGCGGGCAACATCAGCGTCCACGTCATCGCGGGCGATGCCGTCGAGGGCGAGGCGATACCGAAGAAGACCGTCGGAACGGCCGCGCGACCCGCGCCGCTCGACCTGCGTCCCTACCTGGCGGCGCTCCTGCTGGTCGGCATGGCGGCGGGCATCAGCATGCTGATCAAGCCGCTCTTTGGCCTCGAGAATGTCGACCTGGTGCTGCTCACGGCCGTCGTCGGCATCGCGGTCCGCTTCGGTCTGCTGCCCTCGCTGTTCGCCAGCGTGGTGGCGTCGCTTTCCTACAATTTCTTCTTCATGCCGCCGCTCTATACCTTCACGATCTCGGATCCGGTCCACTTCGTCTCGTTTGTGTTTTTTATCGTCGTGGCGGCCGTCGTGTCGCACGTGGCGGCGCGCAGCCGCAGGGCGGTCGTGACCGCGCAAGAGCGCGCCCGCGCGGTCGAATCGCTCTACGCATTCAGCCGCAAGCTGGCGGGCGTCGGCCCGATGGACGACGTGCTGTGGGCGGCGGCCTACCAGACCGCCCTGATGCTCGAGGTCCGCGTCGTCTTGCTGCTGCCCGAGGCGGGCTCCATAGCGGTGAAGGCCGGATATCCGCCCGAGGACACGCTCGACGAGGCCGACCTGGCGGCCGCGACCTGGGCGTGGCAAAACAACCGCCCCGCCGGCCGGGGCTCCGACACCCTGCCCGGCGCCAAGCGGCTGTTCCTGCCGATGCGGACCGGGCGCGGCGCCGTCGGAGTGGTCGGCATCGACAGCGACAAGCCCGGGCCGCTGCTCACGCCCGATCAGCGCCGCCTGCTCGACGCACTGATCGACCAGAGCGCGCTCGCGATCGAGCGGGTCAATCTGGTGGTCGACCTGGAAAGCGCCAAGCGGACCGTCGAGACCGATCGCCTGCGCTCGGCGCTGCTCACCTCGATCTCGCATGATCTCAAGACGCCGCTGGCCTCCATCCTCGGCGCCGCCAGCACGTTGCACAGTCTGGCGGGCGGGTTGAGCGCGGCCGCGCAGGCGGACCTCCTGGCCACCATCATCGACGAGTCGGAGCGGCTCAATCGATTCATCGCCAACCTGCTCGACATGACCAGGCTCGAAGCCGGCGCGATCGCGCCCAATGCGGCGCTGCACGACCTGGGCGACATCGTCGGATCGACGCTGAGGCGCGCCGCCAAGATCATGGGACAACACCGCATCGACGTGGAGCTCGCCGCCGATCTGCCGATGCTGGAGATCGATGCGGTACTGTTCGAGCAGGTCCTGTTCAATCTCCTGGACAACGCGGCGAAATACGGCGCGCCCGGCACTGCGGTCCGCATCCAGGGCTGGCGCGACGGGCCGGCGGTCTACCTCCAGGTGCTGGACGAAGGCGGCGGCATCCCGCGCGACGACCTGGAGCACATCTTCGACAAGTTCTATCGCGCCCAGAAGGGCGATCAGGTGCGCGCCGGGACGGGGCTCGGGCTGGCGATCTCGCGCGGCTTCGTCGAGGCCATGCGCGGCACCATCACGGCCGCGAACCGCTCGGACCGATCCGGCGCCGTGTTCACGATCGTGTTGCCGGTCCCGGCCATGGTCAAGAAAGTGGACAGTGCCGCGTGAGCGCCGCCCCGCTCCGCGTCCTGGTCGTGGATGACGAGCCGCCGATCCGCAAGCTGTTGCGGATGGGCCTGGGCACGCAAGGCTATGAGATCCTCGAGGCCCCCAACGGCAAGACCGCGCTCGAGCTCGCCGCCGGCAAGCCCGACCTGATCATCCTCGATCTCGGCCTGCCGGATATCCAGGGCCTCGAGCTCCTGCGCATGCTGCGAAGCCAGAACGAGCGCGTGCCGATCGTCGTGCTCTCGAGCCGCGGCGACGAGGCCGCCAAGGTGCAGGCGCTCGATCACGGGGCCGACGACTATGTCACCAAGCCGTTCGGCATGGACGAGCTTCTGGCCCGCATGCGGGCCGCGCTCCGCCATCAGTTGCAGGTCCAAGGCGAGCGGCCGATCTTCCGGCTGGGCGAGCTCAGCGTCGACCTGGTGCGGCGCGTCGTCAAGGTCGGCGAGCGGGAGGTCAAGCTTTCGCCCAAGGAATACGATCTCCTGCGCGTGCTGGTGCAGCATGCCGGCAAGGTCCTGACCCACAAATTCCTGATGAAGGAACTCTGGAGCGAGCTCACGTAAGCACTGGGCCGAACAGCGCGACGGCGCCCCTGCGTGCCGTTTCGAGGACATCGCCCATGAGCCGCAACACCCCCCGTCTGTGCTTCATCGGATTCGGCGAGGCCGGCCAGGCCTTCGCGTCGGGCCTGCGCGGCGCCGGCGTCACCACCATGTCGGCCTGGGATATCCTGTTTGCCGACCCGGCGGGCGCGCGGTTGCGCGCGGCCGGACAGGACATGGGGGTGCGGCTCGGCGCGTCGGCCGGCGACGCCATCAAGGGCTCGGACATCGTCATCGCGGCGGTCACCGCCGCGTCGAGCCTGGAGGCGGCGCGCGAGGCCAAGCCGCATCTCGGCGCCGACCAGTTCTACCTCGACATCAATTCGGTCTCGCCCGGCCGCAAGCAGGCGACCGCCCAACACCTCGCCGGCACCGCGCGCTATGTCGACGTCGCCGTCATGGCGCCGGTCCATCCGGCCCGCCATCAGACGCCGGTGCTGCTCGCCGGCGCGCACGCCCAGGCGATCGAATCGGTCATGCAGGAGCTCGGCATGAAGCCGGCGATCGCCGGGCCCGAGGTCGGCCAGGCCGCCGCCATCAAGATGGTGCGCAGCGTCATGATCAAGGGCATGGAGGCGCTCACGGCGGAATGCTTCCTGGCGGCGACCCGCGCGGGCGTCGAGCCCCAGATCATCGCGTCGCTGTCAAAATCCTTCCCGACCCTCGATTGGAACAAGCTCGTGGCCTATAACCTCGAGCGCATGGCCAACCACGGCACGCGGCGCGCCGCCGAGATGGAGGAAGTGGCCGATACCTTGCGCGAGCTCGGGATCGACCCACATATGGCGAATGCCACGGTCCAGCGGCAACGCCAGATGGGCGCGCTCGGCAAGACCGAGGATGTGCAGTCCGCCCTCGCGCAAGGCGGCCAGGCGACCCTGCAGGCGGTGAGCGCGGCGCTGTCGTCCGGCGACCGCAAGCACTGAGCGACCCGGCCAACGATGACCCCCTCTCCCCTCACCCCCAGGGTGAAGGTTATTCTTTCGATGCATTGGAAAATTCGTCGTGCTGACAGCGAATGAAAAACAAGACGCGGCCGCCGACACGGCGTCGGCGCCCAAGGTGAGCTTCGTCTCGCTCGGCTGCCCCAAGGCGCTGGTCGATTCCGAGCGCATCATCACGCGGCTGCGCGCCGAAGGCTACGAGCTGACCCGCACCCACCAGGGCGCCGACCTCGTCATCGTCAACACCTGCGGGTTTCTCGACAGCGCCAAGGCGGAATCGCTCGACGCCATCGGCACCGCCTTGGCGGCGAACGGCAAGGTGATCGTGACCGGCTGCATGGGCGCCGAGCCCGAGGAGATCACCGCGCGTTTTTCCAACCTGCTGGCGATCACCGGGCCGCAGCAATACGAGAGCGTGCTCGACGCGGTCCATCGCGCCGCCCCGCCGCGGCATGATCCCTTCCTCGACCTGGTGCCGCCGGAAGGCATCAAGCTCACGCCCCGGCATTACGCCTATCTGAAGATTTCCGAGGGCTGCAACAACCGCTGCAGCTTCTGCATCATCCCGAAGCTGCGCGGCGACCTGGTGTCGCGCCCGGCCGCCGACGTGCTGCGCGAGGCCGAGAAGCTGGTCGCCGCCGGCGTCAAGGAGCTGCTGGTCATCTCGCAGGACACCTCCGCCTACGGGGTCGACATCAAATACGCGGCCAGCCGGTGGGGCGAGCGCGAGGTGCGCGCCAAATTCCTCGATCTCGCGCGCGCGCTCGGCGACATCGGCGCCTGGGTGCGGCTGCATTACGTCTATCCCTATCCGCATGTCGACGAGGTCATCGCCCTGATGGCCGACGGCAAGGTGCTCCCCTATCTCGACGTGCCGTTCCAGCATGCGGCGCCCGACGTGCTGCGGCGCATGCGCCGGCCGGCTGCCCAGGAAAAGACCCTGGAGCGCATCGCGGCCTGGCGCGCCATCTGCCCCGACATCACGCTGCGGTCGACCTTCATCGTCGGCTTTCCGGGCGAGACCGAGGCGGATTTCGCCTATCTGCTGGAATGGCTCGACAGCGCCGCGCTCGACCGCGTCGGCTGCTTCAAATACGAGCCGGTGCGCGGCGCCAGCGCGAATGATCTCGCCGCGCCGGTGCCCGACGAACTCAAGGCCGAGCGCTACGACCGCTTCATGCGGCACCAGCAGGCGATCTCGGCCCGGCGCCTGAAGCGCCGGGTCGGCACGCGCCAGCAGGTGATCATCGACGAGGTCGGGCCGAGCGTCGCCAAGGGCCGCACCAAGGGCGACGCGCCGGAGATCGATGGCGCGGTCTACGTCTCGGCGCGCCGGCCGCTGCGGGTCGGCGAGATCGCCACCGTGAAGATCGAGCGCGCCGACGCCTATGATCTGCACGGCACCGCGGTAGGATTCTGAGCGAACCCGGATCCGGCTCGCAGGCAAACTCGAAGAAACAAATCAACATCAGGAAAGATGATGGCCAGCGACGACAAAGCCAAGACCAAGCCCGCTCCGAAAAAAGAGGATGCCGCGAAGAGCAAGACCACCCCGGACGCGGCCCCGGCCAAGGCCGAGGGCGGCGGGAAACCGGACGCCGCGCCCGCCAGCTATAGCCGCGGCGAGGGCCAGAAGCCCGTTACCCAAGCCTATAAGGACAATTGGAACGCGATCTTCGGCAAGAAGAAAAAACGATAAGCCATCGCGAACAGCTATCCTCCGCTCAGGCCGCCGACGACCTTGACGACCGCCGCCGTCAATGCGCCCAGCTCCTCCTCGCCGATGGTGAACGCCGGCGTGAGATAGACGATCGATCCGAACGGCCGCACGAACACGCCTTCATCGATGAAGCGCCGGCGCAGCGCATCGAGATCGTCGATGCGGTCCAGCTCCACCACGCCGATCGCGCCCTTAACCCGCACGTCCTTCACGCAGGGCGACGCCCGGCATGGCTCGAGCCCCCGGGCAAGCGCTTCCGAGATCGCCCTCACCTGCTTCAGGCGCGGCTCGCGCGCGAACAGATCGAGCGACGCGTTGGCAGCCGCGCAGGCGAGCGCATTCGCCATGTAGGTCGGCCCGTGCGTCAGCGCGTGGCGCGGATCGTCCGACCAGAAGGCCTCGAACACGCGCCGGCTCGCGACCGTCGCGGCGAGGGGCAGCGTCCCGCCGGTCAGCGCCTTCGACAGCGTGACGATGTCGGGCACGACGCCCGCGGCCTCGCAACCGAACATCGTCCCGGTGCGGCCAAAGCCGGTGAAGATCTCGTCGAAGATCAGCAGCAGGTCGTAGCGGTCGGCGAGCTCGCGCAGCCG
>WNFR01017780.1_pt1 | contig 10286 bp, 9 predicted proteins | sample 5400221 | NCBI WGS metagenome assembly WNFR01 (sample SAMN13153357, study PRJNA577476) | soil metagenome | isolation source: 40 cm soil under Madrone tree | place: USA:California | collected 2016-06-14 | reverse complement strand
CGGGTGGCTGAAGGAAGGAAGCATAGACTGTATATCTCCGACCGGAGTTCGCGCTGAGATCATGACAGCAGATGGCGCAATTATTGCCGATCCTGTTCAGCCGGCCCAGTTCCGAATTCAGGTTGAGGAATGCAATACGAACCTGTCGGTGCGGGCTGGCCATGTTGGAATACGAACTGGTGATAAAGTGCGATGGGTGGCGGCGGGCGAAAGTCTTTCGACCGCAGACGCCTCGGCGCCTATGCCACAGCAGAATAATCTCAAGGGCAAAAAGAAAGCAGGCCTAATAATTGCGCTCGGCGCGGCTGCAGCGATAATTATTTGGGTGATTGTTCGCAACCACAACAACAATTGTACGACTGTGGTGAGTGGCACCGCCAGCTCCACGACATGCCAATAAGCCGGCTTCGATCGTTCTCGTTCTCAATTCACTCCACATCCTCATGCATCCCTGGCCGATTTAGCTTCGCGCGAGGCGACGCCTTCGATACATTACGCTTGCAACATAGTGTGAGTGCGGCAAGATCCCAAACGAGTGAATTGAAGGCGATCTAGGTCTCGGAGTAGGCGTCGTTCAGCTTGCGAAAATGGTAGCCCATCGCCGCGAGCCGCAGCGACTCGGCGAACCGGTGCCGATGCTTCACGAGAGCTTTACTCATGAATTTCCAGAACTCCTTGCGCTCACGGTCAAAGAGGCCAAGCTTAATTAGAACCCGCATCAATGATGCGATGCCGTTGATCAATTCGTATTGTTGCGATTCGGAAGAATCGTGCGGTGTCCGCCTCATGGAATCAAGGACGCGCTGATAATATTCCCTCGGACTGTAGATTGTTCGCATAATTGATTGATAACCGCGAATCAGCAGCGCTGGATCCATCCGGGTCTTGAAGTTGATCGTGCAGACGGTGTTATTCCCGCTCGCTTCGCCAAGTAGTCGTCCTTCTCGCTCGAGCCGTTTCCAAAGCTGCGTGTCAGGAAGCGCGTTGAGCAGACCAACCATGGCGAGAGGAATTGCACTCTTGCGAATGAAATCGATCTGGCGCTCAAAAATGTCTTCGGGGTCGTTATCGAAACCGACGATGAAGCCCGCCATTACTTCCATACCGTAGCTCTGAATCTTTCTTACTGACTCCAGCAGGTTGCCGCGGTTCTGCGATTTTTGCGCTTCTTTCAAACTCTCTTCGACCGGCGTTTCAATTCCAATAAAGACCCGGCGGAAACCGGCGTCTTGCATACTTTTGAGAAGCGGCTCATCGTCCGCAAGATTCAGGCTCGATTCAGTAAGCAGTGAAAAGGGATAGCCGTTCTTCTGCTGCCATTTTGCCAGCTCAGGCAAGAGTTGACGGACGTTTTTCTTGTTACCAATAAAATTATCATCAACGATGAAAACCGTCCCCCGCCAACCGAGGTCCAGCAACGCATCAAACTCCGCCAGCATCTGCTGATTGCTCTTAGTCCGCGGCACGCGCCCGTAGATTTCGATGATGTCGCAGAACTCGCACGAGAACGGACAACCGCGCGAGTACTGCACCGACATCGCGCTATAGCGTTTGAGATCCGCCAGGTGAAAGTGCGCTAACGGCGTGGCCGAGAGCGCCGGCCGCTCAGCAGCTTGATACACGCGCTTGGCTTCACCACGCTTCAGATCCTCGACAAATTGCGGGAGCGTGGTCTCAGCTTCGCCCATGAAGATGTGATCAGCTTCAGGTAAGCCTTCAATAGTGGTCGTCACATATGGGCCGCCAATGACCACGCGTTTTCCTAGCGCTTTACACCGGTGAACGACCTGCTTCAAAGAATCTTTCTGCACCAGCATCGCAGTGACCATGACGATGTCAGCCCACTCAATGTCAGACAATGGCAACTTCCGCACATTGAGATCGACGAGCCGTCGCTCCCAGGAGGGCGGCAGTAGCGCCGACACTGTCAGGAGCCCCAACGGGGGAAACGCGCATCGCTTTCCTTCGAACGGCAACGCATGTCGGAAACTCCAATAGGTATCGGGAAATTCCGGATTGATCAATAAGACTTTCATCACAATCTCCTTAAATCATCTGATCTTGACCACCCCCGAATACGGCTGCTTATCCGTTTGGGTCATTCGTCGGGAAACTCTAGCCGCTTTAGCTCAAATGTAGCAAACCTCATCTACGCTTCTTAATTCCCTTGTCGCGGCCGAGTTTTAAAACGCCACCCGGTTGACATCTAAGTGTCTGACAAATCTTTTCCAGCGTGTTGAAGGTCATTCCCTGAGCTTTATCCTTTTTCAAACGCCAGAGTGTCGTATGGCCTACCCCGGTCTCTTTAGCCAGCCAATAGAAGGACCGTTTCTGCTCTCTTAATAGCAGATCGATTTGGACTCTGATCATTGCACCTTATCGCACTATCATAGCGCGCGTGATATGTACCATCAACGTCAGCTATTTGTCCATAGAATATATTGCATGTTTGAAATATATCACGCCGCACGAACCAGACTGAATCGCAACCAGTCCTCAGGGTCTTAGTAAGTGTTCTACTCTAAAAGGAGGATTGTGGGCGCAGATTCTCAATCGATTTACAATTGAACTCACAGATATATCACGAAGGCGCGGCGCCAAATTTGAGGCGGGATTGATCCGCGCTCGGCCGCTGTCAACAGCACCAGGTAATTGCCGTCGGGATGATGCCGACGAAGGTGCTCGTCGTCCAACAGAGGCGCCGGCCACTCATCATCCGCCGCAACTTCGTTAGGTTGCACCACTGCCAACCGCCGCAAACACGCGTAAAGATGTTCCGGGCCACGACCGATCGACCCACGCTCCTCCCCCAATATTAGCCGCACATCAGCGCGTTCATCGACGAAGTGCTTGACCAGTGAAGCCGCCTGAATCACGCCGCTTTCGAAACGGATGCGAAAATTCTCTTTGTCGATGTCTTTGGTAAGCCTTGTGTCGAGCATGATCGTAATGCGGCGCTCGTCTTCAGCGGTGAACTCGCGTACCGTCAAACGACGCGCGCGGGCGGTGGCCTTCCAATCGATATAACGAAGCTCATCGCGCGGCTGATAGTCGCGCAGCAACAATAAATCATGGCCGGCGCCGCGGCGATACGAAGCCGTCTGACCGGTCTGCAACGGCAGAAGATGTAGTTCGTCGGCGATCGGCTCGGGCTTTGGATAAACAACAATATCAACGTCACGTGCCTTGAGGCGGCGCCGATGGCGAAAGAATCCAAACGGAAACCTGGTCGGAACCGAAAACGATGGCAGCAAGCGTTTCGCATTACGCACGGTGACCAACACCTCTGCTGGTTCGCCCGCAAAGATATGATCGGGAAAGCGCGCTGATACAGTGAGGTCACGCAAGGATGCTCGCGCCGCTACCCAAGAGACAAACAGCGTCGAAAGCATGATTGAGAACACCATGAACAACAAATTGTTTCCGGTGTTCCAGGCAGCGAAGGCAACGATTATTAAGACGACGATGAAGATCACCCCACCGGTGGTTACGTCGACGGGAAACCCATGCGAGATTTCAGCAAAAGCCGAACGCGTCAAAGGAGGAACAATCAGGATGGATATCAGCAGCACGAAGACCAGCGAGGCGATCGCGCCCATGCTGACCAGACTCGGCTCAGCGAGACGACGAGCCAGCAGCGTGAAGATTGCCGTGGTGAGTCCCGCCAGCACCAACAGCGTTCCCAGGATCGCGTTCCGCCATCGCGCGAAAGGATTTCGGTTTTCAGATTTCGAATTTCGAATTTCGGACCCGCGACTGACTCCGTTATTCACTTGCTCTCCTCAGTCTGCAATCCGAGACTCACTCCGCAATCCGCAATCCGCAATCCGCAATCCGCAATTCTATAGTGGAACGCTAACCGTCTTCATGATTTCGCGCAGCACGGCTTCAGCCTCTTCGCTGCGACGCATCGCTGAGGAATAGCGCGAGCTAACCGTGAGCCGATGCGCGAACACCGGAATGACAAGTCGTTTGATGTCGTCAGGTATGCAGTAGATTCGATCCTCGGTGAGCGCGAGTGCCTGCCCAGCACGAAACAGCGCCAGAGTTCCGCGTGGACTGACACCCAGATCGAGCATCTCAGAGGAACGCGTGGCCGTTACGACGCGCATCAGATAATCGACGATCGCATCATCGACTGAAACTTCGCTGACGGCCGCTTGCAGTTCCAATACGTCCTGGCCGCTCATAACGGCTTGCACATCGTCGAGCGGCTCAGCGTGTTCGCGATCGCGGAGAATTTGCTTTTCATCATCCGCGCTGGGATAGCCCACCCTTAAACGCAGCATGAAGCGATCCAGTTGCGATTCGGGCAGCGGATAAGTGCCATGGTGCTCGATTGGATTTTGAGTGGCGATCACGATGAAGGGTTGCGGCAGAGCGTGCGTAACGCCCTCGACCGTCACTTGCCGTTCCGCCATGGCTTCTAACAAGGCCGATTGAGTTTTGGGCGTAGTGCGATTGATTTCGTCGGCCAACACCACGCTGGCGAAGATTGGGCCGGGCTTCCATTCGAACATTCCATCGTGTTGGTTATAAACCGACAGGCCGATTACATCGGACGGCAGTAGATCAGAAGTGAACTGAACGCGTTGGAAAGAACAATCAAGAGAGCGCGCGAGCGCATGCGCAAGCGTAGTTTTGCCTACGCCCGGAACGTCTTCGACCAAAAGGTGGCCGCCGGCCAACAACGTTACTATTGCCAGCCGCACGGCTTCCGGCTTGCCGCGAATCACGCGCTCAATCGCAGTCTGAAGCAGATCGATTCTTTCAGCCGCTGTCGCCGCCAGCAAATCTGAACGAGAGTCGGCTGTTCGCAAGTGTCTCATGGCTTGGCGCTCGATGTTGACGTCATTCTACATGTACCGGGCCAGCGTCGCCATCCGAAAAGTGTTGGGGATTTTCGCACCAAGCGGCTAATGCGACAGACTCCACCAAAAGAAAGCCGGCGTCTGAACCAAAGCTTCTATCGCTGCGTGGCGCGAAACCGGTGCGGTGTAGTAAGATTCTGGCGTCAACCGAAGCGACCCTTGGGCCTTCCTTTTCGGAACCGCCGTCGCATCGCGTCGTTTTAGCAATAAGATAGAGGAAGTGATATGAAGAAAACCCAAAACCCCCGCCGCGAATGCGGATTCACGCTGATTGAGTTAATGATTGTGATCGCGATCATCGGCATCCTGATTGGCGCCGCTGTGATCGGATTCAAGGCCGCTCAGAAGGCCGGCAATGAAGCAGCAACCCTGCAAGACCTGAAGACAATCGCCGCCGTAGAAATCCAATATTTCAATACGCACAACCGCACCTTTGGAACTTTTGACCAACTGATCAAAGACGTAAGTTTTGACACTCGTTTCTCAGGAAACCCACCCGTGGCCGACGGTTACATTTTCACCCTGAAGGTAACTCCAAAGACGCCGAGCGGGCCGTCATCTTACACGTTGAATGGCGATCCGCAGACTGATGCTACCGGTAAGAATCATTTCTTTATTGACTCAAACGGAGGCACGATTCATGTCAATGGAGATCAGCCGGCGGGTCCGAATGATCCTCCGCTGGGCGGCTAATCAGTCACTTTATCAGCCGCTGGTAACGCTGCATTCATTATGACAAGCGTAAGGGACATTCTGCAGAACAAGGGCGATAACGTCTGGACTATCCCGCCGGACATGACAGTGTTCGAAGCCCTAAAGACCATGGCCGACCAGAACGTTGGCGCCCTGGTAGTTTTGGAAGCGGAAAAAGTGATCGGCATTCTGTCCGAAAGAGATTACGCCAGAAAAGTCATCCTACACGGCAAGTCATCCCGCGAGATCCCGGTCAGAGAGATAATGAGTTCAAGGGTTCACTTCGTGCATCCCGAGCAGAACATCCAGGACTGCATGGAAGAGATGACTGATAAGCGCGTCCGTCACTTGCCGGTACTCGAGAACGATCGGTTGGCAGGAATCATTTCGATCGGCGACGTAGTCAAGGCAATTATTGCGGAGCAAGAGTACACGATAAAACATCTCGAAAACTATATAACCGGCGGCCGCTGAATTCCCGGAAATCCTCGATCAACTCGATCAAATTGTCAGTACATACATAAGGTTGCGCTGACTTCCGTTAATCGCTCGTGACTATAACGGGGCCGGTGAAAGCCGCAACTGGTTCAGCGAATTTCTCTCGCCGAAATATGCGCGACAACAGCAGCGGAAAATCCTCGCGCGTGACAATCGGTAAGCCACCGAAATCGAGTTCGGTGGTGAGTGCCGCACAGAAGTGCTCGAATTGTCTTTTGGCAGGTACAGCTGTCACGCCAAGTGTCGAGAGATATAGGAAGTCGCTGCTTGCCAAACCTTTCCGTGCAGATGATTTAATCTTCCCGCCTTCGGCGCGCGCACACATGATCGCCAGATCCGCCGTGACGCATTCAAGAAAACTATTTCCCTCGACAATCACGCCGTCAGCTTCGACGCGTGCCAGTGCTTCATTAATTCCCTGCTCAACCTGACCATCTTTAACTATGACCCAGTGCACGTTCGACGCGCCCGAATCCCAGAACCGGCCGGTATCTTTGCCCGGCTCGTAATTGGCTTCGCGGCCTGAACGAACCACCGGCTCGTCGCGAAGTAGATCGCTGACGCAGCAGCCCGCCGGGTCTCGGCCGCAAGAGCGATAATGACCGCGCGTAAGCTTGATTGCTTCCCACCCGGGCAGTTGCTGAAGCAGTTCGCACACCAGTGTTGTCTTGCCAACGTTCGATGAAAAGCCACTCACGGCCACGATCTGGGGTTGTTGTTTCATCAGGTAATCTGTCAGAACCGCGAGCGGTAGCGACCGGAGTATATACTCAACTTACGATCAGCCCTACATTCAAATTAGGATCATGACTCTATGATCCGCTCGCTACCGCTCGCGGTTCTGATACGGACCTAAAATGTAAAGATTGCCGCGAACTCCGATCGGATATTGTGCGTCGTGAAGCTCGGAATTCCGCGAAACAATGGCAATATCCCGGCGCGATTATCTGCACGCGTGCGATAATATCCTTGTTCGTAGGCAAAGGTCACCCATTGATTCCATTTGTATTGAATATTGCCCGAGAATAGATCGCTGCGCGCGCCGCGGGCGCCGAACCGTCGGGCATCCCGTGCGGTTGCCTGATCGTCTCCATAATAAATATAAGCGGTCCAACCGGCATTGCGTCCCTTGGGATCGGCGTTGAAAATGCGCGAGAGCGGAAAGCCAAACTGAATGAATCCGCCTTGCCCGCGCACGGGTCTCTGCGGCGCGACGACTTGCGCTCCATTGAGAAGACCAAAGACCACGGTCGAGGCGCCGTCAATCGACGTAGCCGTAGCGGTGCCCGTTAGACCAGCGGTATCATTGAAGTTCGAGAGCAGTTGCCCAGCAAAAAAGAATCGCAGATCAGAGCCGTCGTAGTACTTGCCGACCACCGTGACGAAATGCGTCGGCAATTGCATTTCTACTGAAAGGCCGTTGCTGCTACTACCGACCTCCGCTCCGCTGGGGAATGCGGTCCTGAACGCAGCCGGCACATTTGCCGCAGTCACAATCGCTCTTCGGCGCGCGTGTTCGAAACTTACAATGAATTGCGCGGGCGATACGTTGGCGGCGGTATCAAGCTGCCATTGCAGTACCGCTCGGCCCTGCACCCCGGGCTGTTGTGAATCTGATCCCTGGCGTTCACCGAACGCCAGTTGGTTCGCGACATCAGTTGGCAAGTCTCCGAAAGCCGGAAGCACAATCGCAAACTCTGGCCCAAATCGAAAATCGCGCGAGCCCCCGAACTTGTGATTAAAACCAAACCGCGCTTGCGGTATGCGAGTGTAAGCAGCGCCATATCCCAAGCCGCCGAAGTTTGTATTCTCGATCATGTTCGGCATCGTGGACGAAACAAACGGCGCCCAGTCCTGGCCGAAGAGTGCGAAGGCGCTCATCTTGTCATTGAAACGGCGATCGATTCTTACCCACGCCAAACGAATCGAAGAGATATTGCGGTTGTTCACGCGGGTAAAGTCACCTTCGAAGTCAAACTCGATCTTGCCGGTGAGCGTAATCTTGGGCGCCGGATCAAGCCATTCGAAGTTTGCCCCCAGGCGTAGTCCGCGCGCGCGTAAATGAAACTCGGGCGAGTAGTTTGGCCCAGTATCGGCGGCCAGCAAAGGAAGCGGAAAATCGTTTCCTTGTGGCGATGAAGAATCGTGAATGAGGCTCGTCTTGAAAATACCGTAAAGCTTGAGGCGCGCGCCGGTGCCGAGTTTGATATCTGGGATTAATCCATCGCGTTTCGGTGTGTCGATGCCAAGCAGTCGGACGGGCGCGACTGCCGCGATCACGGCGGGCGGGCTGGGTTGCGGCGCCACTGCTGGTTTCTCCGGCGCGCTCGATCTGTAATCGGCATTCATCGTTTTGAGCGCGACGTTTTCAGTTGGCGCAACGGTGCGCACAGCTTCAAATTCGCCGGCGGAGATGACACCCTTGTCGCGCAACAGCGTGGCCAAACGATCACGCTGTTCGGCAGGTGACGCGTTCACGGTGATCGCCCGCGCCTCTTCAGTCGTCAGCACACCTTTCGTCACCAGCACGCGCACAAGCGGATCGGTGGAACTCGAGGCGTTGTCCTGGGCGCAGGTGATTGAAAATGCGATTTGCAAAATAAGAAACATGAAAACGAAACGCAGATTTGAACGCATGATTTCGACTCCTTCCTGGAACAGCTAGTGCTGCTTTAGCCTGCGTAGGCAGGCGATAGCATAAAGCCTGGGGCGTGAGCCCCAGGGAAAGGACCAATAAGCATCGAAGCCCGTGAAACGGGGCGACAGCTAAAGAAGGCCGAGAACAGGCGAAGACCAATATGTGGCGTATTTAAGGCGACTATCTCTCGGCTAGCGCTCGCGTTTTTGAATTCGCGAGTTCTGTCGTCCGCTTCGCGGACTCAATGATCTTCGCAACATCTTCGTGGGGCTCACGCCCCCAGGGCTCTACGCTTTCACCTGCTTCGCAGGTTCAAAACTCTCCTTCTCTTTCGCGTTCCTCGATCACCCTTTGACGTTCAGCCTGTCCCCGCTTCTCACGCTCGTAATCCTCGCCCGGATCGCGTCCAGTAACATCGCGATACCACGCGGGATGATGGGTCCACGCCCACTTTCGTGTCACCGTACCGTTGGTCATCGCGCGAAAAGTTCCCGGCATCGCCGCCGTGCCTTCATAAATGTGAATTATGAATCCCGCAAGCATCAGCAACGCTGCGAGATCATGCACGACATAACTGACGGCGACGATCCAGCGCGGCACAACGTGGTCGAACCACATCAGCAATCCAGTAACGATAAAGAGAACGCCACTCAGCACAATGGACCAGAAATAAAGTTTCTGGCCGCCGTTGAAAAAACCGACCTCGGCCGACTCAACTTTGTCCTCGTTTGTCAGGTATTGCTTGATGCGGTTCAGCCAACGCCTGTCGACGTCAGTCCAGGCCATAGGCGCAAACCAATTGAGAAACTGAAAGAGGAAAAAAATATCGAAGAACAGACCGAACCACGGGTGCAGGAAGCGAGCCATCGGTCCACCGCCGAAGATCGGAGTCAGAAAACGAAAGAGCCATGGCGAGTAGAGCGCAAAGCCCGACAACAGGGAAAGGACAAAAGCGATCGCTACCAGCCAGTGCAACAGGCGCGTGTAAACCGGATGGCGTAGCAGCTCGCCACGATGAACCGTTGTCATGCCCACGCGATCCGCCCGGCGCCGCATCCCTTCATCGAATTTGTCAATCGCGGTGCTCATGTTCTTCCTTTCGCCGAATTCTTAAGCCCTGTTTAGACAGCGGACTTGTCCGCTGCCCGTAGATTTAGTAATGGAATGGAGGACAAGTCCGCCATCTAAACGAGTCAGGGTTCTTCCTTTCGTCTTGCTTCAATCGTATCCGGTTGACTTTCAGCCAACGGAGGCTCTTCCGGCTGCGGAAGTTTTGGCCCCACTGAAACTCGGTGAAAGAAGACTGCGAGCAGCCCAAGGCCGGCCACTACCAGGCTCGTCGGCTTTGCCAGCCATTTCCAGATCGTATAACTCGGAGGAATGATCGGATTCGCTGGCAGGCCATATCGTTCCGGACGCTTGATGTCATGCAGCACGTAGATGACGTGCGTGCCTTTGATCGACGATGGATCGTAAACGCCTGCGTCAGCGAAGCCGGATTCTTCGCGCAGTTGTTTCGCGCGCAAGCCGGCTATCTGCACCATGTCTGATTTGGTGCCGAAGTGTAGGCATCCGGTCGGGCAGGC
>WNFR01008656.1_pt1 | contig 10286 bp, 9 predicted proteins | sample 5400221 | NCBI WGS metagenome assembly WNFR01 (sample SAMN13153357, study PRJNA577476) | soil metagenome | isolation source: 40 cm soil under Madrone tree | place: USA:California | collected 2016-06-14 | reverse complement strand
ACTTGGCCGCCTGGTACTTGGCGCTGCACTCCTTCATCGTCAGCGCCTGTGCGGGTTGCTCGGAAGTCACAATCATCGCGCCCACAAGCGCCACGAAGCCTGCGCACGTTGCAATCTGGCCGATCGTCATGGGAAGCCTCCGTAGATGTCGTTGGCGACGCCATCCTCTGCCCTTCCTCTCCTCCTCCGCAAGCCTATTTGCAGGCGGAATGAACGGCTGAAGGAGGAGCTGTCATGAAGGCATCACCTTCAACAAACAGTACTTCTGAGTCATAACAATGCTTTCGTCGGTGACCCGCCTTGCAACCGTCGCCCGCGCGCGCGATGCTGCCCCGGGTTGGGGCAAGTCAGGAGGCTGACATGGGCTTGCTTGATATTCTCAACAGCGTTCCGGCCGGCGGTGTCTCCAATGATCCACGCGCACGAGCTGCGCCGCCGAGCCAAGGCATGTCGCCGACGGCCAAGGCGCTGCTTGCTCTACTTGCGATCTACGCGATGAAAAATCTGCGCCGGGCCGACGCGCCGCCGACCCAGCCGGGTAGGCCCGCGGGCGGTAACGTCAGCGCCGGCGTGCCAGGCGGACAAGGCGGCACCCTCGGCGGCGGGCTTGGCGACCTGCTGCGCGGCACATTGGGCGGAGTTCTCGGCGGCGCCGCCGCCGGAACGGTGCTCAACGGCGGGCTTGGCGGCCTGCTCAAGCAACTTCAGGAGAGCGGTCAAGGCGACGCCGCGCGTTCATGGGTCGGCAGCGGCCCGAACAAGACGATCTCGCAAGGCGACCTCGCGAACGCGCTCGGAAGCGACGCGCTCGACGAGCTGTCCGAGCAGACCGGAATGAACCGCGGGGATTTGCTGTCCGGGCTGAGCCAGCATCTGCCGCGCTTCGTCGACCAACTCACGCCCGACGGCCGGCTGCCGACGGAAGAGGAAGCCCACGGGATGGTCTAGTCGCGTCCGCAGACGCGCTCTGGCATCCGCGTTACGTCGTGCGAGCGCCTTTACGTCGTGCGACCGCGCCGCGTCAGCAGCGCCAGGTAGAACCCGTCGGTGTCGGTGCGGCGCGGGGTCATGAGCAGTCCCTCCTCCGACGTCAACACGGCGTGGCGGAAAAGGTAGGCGCGCTCGCCGAGCGCGCTCGCAACGTCAGCCGGTACGAGCGCAAAATCCGGCTGGCGCGCGAGAAATGCGCGCACCTGATCGCCGTTCTCCTCGGCAAGTACCGAGCAGGTGACGTAGGCGATGCGGCCGCCGGGCTTGACGAGCGCTGCCGCCCGATCGAGCACGTCGGCTTGTTCCTCAAGTCGCTGCGCCAGCGCCCCGGGACGCACCCGCCACTTGGCGTCGGGATTGCGGCGCCATGTGCCGATACCGGTGCAGGGCGCGTCGATGAGCACGAGATCGGCGCGGTTTTCGACATCGGTCAGCAAATTTTCCCGCCCACGCGGCGTTCGGACCTGCACGTTGTGAACCCCCGCGCGGTCGAGGCGCTCGTGGATCGGGGCAAGCCGTCGCTTGTCAGAATCCGTTGCGTAGAGTTGTCCGCGATTTTCCATCACGGCGGCAAGCGCGAGCGTCTTACCGCCGGCGCCGGCGCACAGATCGACCACCTGCTGGCCGGGTTTGGCGCCGGCGAGCAGTGCGGAAAGCTGCGAACCCTCGTCCTGCACCTCCACCGTGCCCTTGATGAAGGCCGGCTCGGCATGGATCGCGGGACTCTTGGCGTCGGCGTCGAGCGCAATGCGCAAGCCGACCGGCGACCAGCGCGTGGGGATGGGATTAAGGTGGGCCAGCGCGTCGGCTGCTGCCTCCGGTTCGGCTTTGAGCCCATTGACCCGCAGATCGAGCGGGGCGCGGCTCGCCAGCGCCACACCTTCGGCTACGCGCTCGTCACCGAATACGCGGGCGAGATGGGGATCGAGCCATTGCGGATAGTCGCCCGCGACCCAGGGCGGAGCGCCCGTGAGATCGGCGGTCCCGAGCCGCGCCCGCTCCTCCGCGCTCAACGGCGACGGCGCAAAGCGCCCACCGTCGGCACGCGCGGCGATCGCATCGCAATCGAGCTTGCGCTCGAGCCGCAACATGCCGAGCACGGTCGCGCGCGGACGCTGGTCACCCATGATATGGGCGCTCGAGGCACGCCGGCGTAGCGTATCGTAAACCAGCCCCGCGATCGCCGCGCGGTCGCCTGAGCCGGCGAAGCGGTGCACCAAGCCCCAGTCCTTGAGCGCATCGGCGGCCGGGCGCCGGCGCGCTTCGATATCGGCGATGACCTCGATGGCGGCGGAGAGGCGGGCGCCGGGCGTCATCAGATCCCGAGCAGAATGCGTAGCGCGAAGACCGCCCACATCACGGCGAGCACCAACGCGCCGGCGAGGAACAAGGCCCCGCGCCGCGGCACATCGTTATCGGTGACATGGACGAAAGCCTGTAAACAGCGCAGCGCCACGAACACCCAGGCAAGAAGGACGAAGAGCAGATCGGCGTGCCGCAACACGATCGAGAGAATGGTCAACACGTAAAACAGCGTCGGCAGTTCGAGCTGGTTGTGATAGGCGTTTTGAATCTGGCGGTTGCGCGCGGGCCAGTTCGGCTCGCGTAGCGCGATGTCCTGCGAACGCACCGTGCCGCTTCGAACCGCCGCCACGTTCAGCCGCGCCATCCAGAACAGCAGCACGAAGGTGAGCGCGACCTCAACGAAGAGCGGCAGCAGGACGGCCTGGATCGACATCGTGCGCTTTCTCCCCGATGGAGCGTAACTTGACCGGCCGCAGCCGCGAAAGCAACCATGAAGGTTGTCGGCGTTAGAGCCGCACGCTCATCGCGGTGTCGCCGTCAGCGATCGCAGCCGTGAGCCAAGCACCGCCTGCAAACAGCAAATCGCGGTAGGCGCGCGTCTCGGCATCGCGGAAGTGCAGGTTCGAGCTGATCAGCACGCCGCGCGGGCGCACGAGTTTCTGGAACGTGCGCAAATAATCCGGCGTGGGCGCGAACCCATCGAAGAAAGCGAGATCGTATCCGGGGGCCAGCGTCGGCAGCACCTCGACGAAGTCGCCCTGATGCACGCTGATGCGATTGGCGACACCGAACGCCGCGAAATTTTCGCGCGCGAGGCGCGCGTGGACCGGATCGAATTCAATCGTGTCGATGCTGGCGCCCTTGGCGCCATGGGCGAACCACAGCGCCGTATAGCCGAGCGCACAGCCGAGCTCGAGCACGCGCTTGGCTGCAACGGCGGCGGCAATCACACCGAGGATGGCACCGTCCTCGAACGGATAGGCGCCGCAACCGTGCTGGGCGCGGTGCCGCAAGGTCTGCGTGCGCACCTCGGCGAACGGGTCAGGCGATTTTTTCGCGGGCATGCGTGCCGTCCCTCCCCGGTGGGGAAGGATCACACCCTCGAGGGGTAATTCGGGCTCTCGCGCGTGATGGTGACGTCGTGCACGTGGCTCTCGCGCATACCCGCACCCGAGACGCGCACGAACTCGGCCTTCTCATGCAGCTCCTTCAAGTTCTTCGCACCCACATAGCCCATGGCCGCGCGCAAGCCGCCGCTGAGTTGGTGCAGCACGGTCGCCGCGGCGCCTTTGTACGGCACCTGGCCTTCGACGCCCTCGGGCACGAGCTTGAGCGTGTCCTTGATGTCCTGTTGGAAGTAGCGGTCGGCGGAGCCGCGCGCCATGGCGCCGACCGAGCCCATGCCGCGATAGGTCTTGTAGGAGCGGCCTTGATAGAGAAAGACCTCACCCGGCGTCTCGTCGGTGCCGGCAAGCAGCGATCCCACCATGGCGCAGTCGGCGCCGGCGGCGAGCGCCTTGGCGAGATCGCCGGAATATTTGATGCCGCCGTCGGCGATGACCGGCGTGCCGCTCCGGCGCGCGACCTCGACCGCATCCATGATGGCGGTGAGCTGGGGTACGCCGACACCGGCGACCACGCGCGTGGTGCAGATCGAGCCTGGACCGATGCCGACCTTGATCGCGTCCGCGCCGGCGTCGATCAGCGCCTTGGCGCCTTCGCTGGTCGCGATGTTGCCGGCAACCACCTGTACCGCGTTCGACAGGCGCTTGATGCGTGTGACGGCGTCGAGCACCGAGCGCGAGTGCCCGTGCGCGGTGTCCACGACCACGAGATCAACGCCCGCCGCGATCAGCTTGGAGGTGCGATCGAACCCCTTGTCGCCGACGCTGGTCGCGGCGGCGACGCGCAGGCGCCCTTGTTCATCCTTGCAGGCGTTCGGGTTGGCCACCGCCTTCTCGATGTCCTTGACCGTGATCAGCCCGACGCAGCGATACTGGTCGTCGACCACGAGCAGCTTTTCGATCCGATGCTGATGGAGCAGGCGCTTGGCATCGGCCTGTCCAACGCCCTCGCGCACGGTGACGAGCCGCTCCTTGGTCATCAGCTCGGCAACCTTCTGGCGCGGGTCGGTGGCGAATCGCACGTCGCGGTTGGTGAGAATGCCGACGAGCTTGCCGGCGCGGCCGTTGCCGCCGCCCTCCACCACCGGGATGCCTGAAATGCGGTAGTCCTGCATCAAAGCCAGCGCATCGGCGAGCGTGGCGCCGGGATCGATGGTGACGGGATTGACCACCATGCCGGACTCGAACTTCTTGACCTGGCGAACCTGCGCGGCCTGCTCGTCGGGCTCGAGATTGCGGTGGATCACCCCCAGCCCCCCAGCCTGCGCCATGGCGATCGCCATCTTGGCTTCGGTCACGGTGTCCATGGCCGAAGCGACGATCGGGATGTTGAGCGGGATATCGCGGGTGATGCGGGAACGGATGTCGGCGTCGGACGGCAGCAGTTCGGACAGTCCGGGCTTGAGCAGGACGTCGTCGAAAGTCAGTGCTTCGCGCAGGGTTCCGTCGGATTTCTGCTCCATTGCCAACTCCAGTGGTCCGCCTTGCGGGCTTGCTCGACGGCACCGTCGGCGGACCGAGATGCGCCCCGTTTGCGGCGAACCGGCGCTCGCGCACGCGACGTGACGGCCCGTTTTGGGTTGGCGCTGGCCGATAGCACGGCTCGGGCGCGAATCCTAGCGATTTGGCGGCAATTCACCGAAAGAAGCGGTGTCCTCGCCGCGCTCGCCTGGTCACATCGTCCTCCTTGGGCTCGAATCAGGGGCGCCAACCCGGCGGCGGCCCATGCCGTTCGATCGCGTTCACCAGCTCGCGGTGCTTGCGATCCTCGCGCCTCATGTGGACCGCAATGACGGCGTGCAGGGACGGAACCACGAAAAAGGCGGGGAAGATGAACCCGAGGAGAAAGCAGGCCACGATCAGGATGACGCTGAAGATGGCCGAGAACGGTTGGCCGTTCAGCAGGAGGGCAAGCGGCGGAATGAAGACTGCGAGCAGGTAGATCATTGGCCATAGCCCCTGAGCCTGATGCACCACTATGTGGGGCCACGCTCGCCGCAGGACAATGCCCGGCTTGTCCGGGGCAGCGCCGATTCTGCTAACGTGCGGCATGACCGACCTGCGCACCGCATTCGACCATCCTGCAGCCGCGATGACCGCTCGCGCGCGGCGCTTCCTCCACCTGCGCCCTTGCGCAAGCGCGCCCAGGTCGCTGCGCTGACTTATGCTGGCGAAACGCATTGTGCCGCTGATCGTGGCGGTCGCCCTGTTCATGGAGAACATGGACTCGACCGTCATCGCCACCTCGCTCCCGGCGATCGCCGCCGATATCGGCACGAGTCCACTGACGCTTAAGCTCGCGGTCACCTCCTACTTGCTCTCGCTCGCGGTCTTCATCCCGGTGAGTGGCTGGACCGCCGACCGTTTCGGCGCGCGCACGGTATTTCGGGGCGCGATCGCCGTGTTCATGCTCGGCTCGATCGGTTGCGCGCTCTCGGGCTCGCTCTCGGAATTCGTGGTCGCACGCATCGTCGAGGGCATGGGCGGGGCGATGATGACGCCGGTCGCGCGCCTCATTCTCGTGCGCAGCGTCGACCGGCGCGAGTTGATCAACGCCATGGTCTGGGTGACCCTGCCGGCGCTGATCGGCCCGCTGATCGGCCCGGCCCTCGGCGGCTTCATCACCACCTTCATTTCCTGGCACTGGATTTTTCTGATCAACATCCCGATCGGACTTGCCGGCATCGTCTTGGCGACGATCTTCATCGAGGACGTGCGGGCGCAGACGCCGGACCCGTTCGATCCGCTCGGCGCGGTGCTCGCCGGGCTGGGCATCGGCGGGCTCGCCTTCGGCGGCTCCTTGCTCGGGCTCAATTTCCTCCCGACCAGCGTGGTGCTCGCGCTCATCGTCGTGGGCGCCGGCGCCGCCTATGCCTACGTGCTGCATGCACGGCGCACGCCCGCGCCGGTGCTCGATCTGTCCCTGCTCGAGATCCCGACCATGCGCGCCGCCGTCGTCGGCGGCTTTATCTATCGCTCCGGCATCGGGGCAATGCCGTTCCTTCTTCCGCTCCTGCTTCAGCTCGGCTTCAATCTCACAGCCTTCCAATCGGGGCTGATCACGCTGTCGAACGTCGTCGGCGCCATGGGCATGAAGACGGTGATCCCGTTCATTCTCCGCCGCTACGGATTCCGTCGGGTGCTGGTGGTGAATGCGCTGATCAGCGCAGCGCTGGTCGCGGCCTGTGCGACCTTCACGCCGGGCGTGTCATTCGCGTGGATCGTCGGCGTGCTGATCGTCGGCGGCTTCTTTCGTTCGCTCGAATTCACCAGTCTCAATACCATCGCCTATGCCGACGTCGACAATCGCCGCATGAGCCGCGCCACCTCGCTGGTCGCGGTCGCCCAGCAAGTCTCGATTTCGGTCGGCGTCGCCATCGGCGCGCTGGCGGTCGATCTGACGCTGTGGGCGCGCGGACGCGACACCATCACGGCCGCCGACTTTCAGCCCGCCTATCTCACCATTGCCGTGATCGCCGGCTGCGCCTGCTTCGTTTTCGCACGGATGCCGGCGGATGCCGGCGCGGAACTGGCCCGCCGCAGCGCCGCACCCGCGGCGGGCCCGACCGAGGCCACCGATCAACGAATGGGATGAAGGATCGCCGCTGGTGTGGTGGATTTGAACACTAGTGTGGTGGATTTGAAGTTCCTAAGAAGATGCGGCGAGCTCACATAGGAACTTCAAATCCAAAAACCACACTAGACTCATAAGTTTGCTAGTGTCCCTTAGATTCCGAAGTTCGCACGAGAGTGTGCTGCAAGGGCTTGCGAACTTCGGAATCGGGACACTAGCCGCGAAATCCCGTCGCCAGCAGATAAAGCTCCGCCGAATCCGACCGGCTCGCGGCCGGCTTCACGTGCCTCACATGGGAGAAATCGCGCTTGAGCGCCGCGAGCAGCATCGCCTCGGTGCCGCCTTGCAGCACCTTGCAGAGAAACGCGCCGCCGTGGGCAAGCGTTTCGCGCGCGAAGTCGACCGCGGCTTCCGCGAGCGCAATGATCTTGAGATGGTCGGTCCGGCGGTGGCCGGTCGCATTCGCCGCCATGTCGGAGAGCACGACGTCGGCAGGAGCGCCGAGCAGGGCCTTGATCTCATCCGGTGCGCGCGGATCGAGAAAGTCGCACTGGATGAATTCGACCCCCGCTATCGGCGCCATCTCGAGGCGATCGATCGCCACGACCTTCCCCCTCCCCTGCACGCTGCCGACGCGCTGCGCCGCGACCTGGCTCCAGCCGCCGGGCGCGGCGCCGAGATCGACCACCCGCGCGCCTTGCTTGAGCAGATGGTGCTTGTCGTCGATCTCGATCAGTTTGAAGGCGGCGCGGGAGGGAAAACCCTCGCGCTTGGCACGCGCCACGTAAGGGTCGTTGAGTTGTCGTTCGAGCCAGCGCTTCGACGCCGGCGACCGGCCGCCGCCCGATTTGATGCGGACCTTGAGCGGGCGCTTGCTCGGCTTCGAACTCATTTTGATCCGACTTTCGGCTCGGACACGGCGCCATAGCCCAGCGCGGCCAAGTCAGGGCGCCGGCCCCTCGCCGCCCCACACCCCATCCTCGCGCATCATCTGCACCAGCATGCCCTCGCGCAGCCCGCGGTCGGCCACCCGCAGCCGCTGACAGGGAAAGGCGCGGCGAATGGCGTCGAGAATGGCGCAACCGGCAAGCACGAGGTCGGCCCGCTCGGCGCCGATGCAAGCATTGGCCACGCGATCTTCGTAGCTCCAGGCCAGCAGACGCTCGATCACGCGCGTGACTTCATCATCGACCATCCAGCAGCCGTCGACGCGGCGACGCTCGTAGCGTCGCAGTTCGAGATGGACCCCGGCGATCGTCGTTACCGTGCCGGAGGTGCCGAGCAGATGGATGTGGCCGTCGGCAAGCCCGCCATGCTCGGCCACGAAACCGTCGACCAAGGCCGCGACCTCCGCAATCATCGCGGCATAGATTTCGCGCGTGACTTGGTGTCCGCCGTGGCGCTCCGCGAGCGTGACCACACCAACGGGCAGCGACGCCCAGGCCCTGATCTTCGGCAGTGGCGGCCCGTGCCGGCTCGGGGCTGAGCGGTCGAGGCACACGAGCTCCGAGGAGCCGCCGCCGATGTCGAACAGGACCACGCCGTCGGCCTGCGGATCGATCAACGGCGTGCAGCCGGTGGCCGCCAGCGTCGCTTCGGTCTCACGGTCGATGATTTCGAGCTCGAGGCCAACCTCGTCGGCGATGCGGGCGCGGAATTCGGCCCCGTTCGCCGCGGCGCGACATGCCTCGGTCGCGATCAGCCGCGCGCGCGTGACGCCGCGATTGCGCATCTTGTCGCGGCAGATCGCGAGCGCTGCGACCGCGCGATCGACGGCCGCATCGCTGATGCGGCCGGACGTCGATACGCCCTCGCCCAGGCGGATGATGCGTGAGAACGCATCGATGACACGGAAGCTGTCACCGATCGGGCGGGCGACCAGGAGCCGGCAATTGTTGGTCCCCAGATCGAGCGCGGCATAGGTCGGAGCGGAGCGATGGACGCCCTCTTGAGCGCCGTCATGACGCGGAATCCCGTAGGGTGAGCGCCGACCCCACCGGGCCCGCTGCTGCTGCGCCCGGTCACGGACAGGGTCGAGGCCGCCGGCTGCCCGGCCCTCGTCCTTCATCAAAACCCTTCCCGCCGCGCCGAAGCCTTCCGGGCTCAACGGCAGCGGCCGTGTCCCAAACTCAGATCGCAACGAGTGTAACACGGGGGTGGCTCGCGCAACAGGTGCGCGTTGAGCGCATGGCGTGGTCGGATGTCCTTGTCGAAGGGATCGGCGTCCTTTATCTCAAATTCGCGCCGCCCGACCGGCCCCCTCGTGCCGACGGGCGCGCATAATCCGTGGAGCTACCGCCTGCGGCCAACCGGCTTGCAGGCGATCTATTGATCAAGGCTTTGATTGATGAATCTGCAAAACGACCCGCAAAGCTTGGCGCTGATGAAATTCGGCATCGGGCAGCCGGTGCCGCGCAGCGAAGACCCGATGCTGGTGCGGGGCGAGGGCTGCTACACCGACGACGTCAAGCTCGCGGGCGAGGCCTATGCGGTGATGGTCCGCAGCCGCGTTCCCCATGGGGTGATCAAGAGCATCGACACATCCGCCGCGCGCAAGATGCCCGGCGTGCTCGGGGTCTATACCGGCGCCGATCTCGCCGGCTACGGCACGCTCAAGTGCATCGTGCCGTTCAAGAACCGCGACGGCACGCCCATGAAACAACCGCCCCGGCCGGCGCTACCCACCGACAAGGTGCGCTTCGTCGGCGATCCCATAGCCTTCGTCGTCGCCGAGACGCTGCTGCAGGCGAAAGACGCCGCCGAGGCGGTCGAGGTCGAGATCGAGTCCTTGCCCGCCGTGATTCGGCCGGAGGAGGCCGCGCGTCCCGGCGCGCCGCTCCTTCATGACGAAGCCCCCGCCAATGTCGCGCTCGACTATCATTATGGCGACACCGAGCAGGTCGCGGCCGCTTTCGCCAAGGCCAGCCATGTCACACGGCTCGAGCTCGTGAACAGCCGCGTGGTCGTGAACACGATGGAGCCGCGCGCGGCGATCGGCGTCTACGACGCCGCCAGCGGAGGCTTCACGCTGCATGCCCCATCCCAAGGCGTGTTCGGCTTGCGCAGCCATATGGCCGATATTCTCAAAGTCGAGCCCAAGCGCCTTCGCATGTTGACCGGCCATGTCGGCGGCTCATTCGGCATGAAGTCGGGGCCGTTTCCCGAATACGTCTGCGTGCTGCACGCGGCGCGTGCGCTCGGCCGCCCGGTGAAATGGACCGACGAGCGCTCGGGTAGCTTCGTCTCCGACAGTCACGGCCGCGATCACGAGCTCACGGCCGAGCTCGCGCTCG
>WNFR01008654.1_pt1 | contig 10286 bp, 10 predicted proteins | sample 5400221 | NCBI WGS metagenome assembly WNFR01 (sample SAMN13153357, study PRJNA577476) | soil metagenome | isolation source: 40 cm soil under Madrone tree | place: USA:California | collected 2016-06-14 | reverse complement strand
CTCGTGCGTGGCGCGCATGTCCACGCCATCGAGGGATGAGGCTAAGTCATCGGAACGGCAAATGTAACGTCATTTTCCCGACGTTTTAGGACACGTACCACACCAGGATGCCTGCCACGTAAACGCCCTACGACTACGACGATGCCAACGTCTCAAAACGTGGGATAAATGGCATTTACGATCAGAGGCTACTCGCCCGTCGCGCTCCTACCGGCAGTGACCACAAGGCCGTGAACGGACAAATCCGCGCCATAGACGCGCGCCCGACGTGAGGTCGAACCAGAGCGGGACGCGCCAACGACGGCGTGGAGCTGAGAGGGCGTCCAACGATCGAGAGGGATCCCGTATTCCGGATCAGGGTTCAATGGATGCATACGAGATGAGATGTGTGGCCTAGGCTTTCTGGTAAAGAAAGACCTGCCTCATATACCAAGGCTCGACCGAGATGCTGACGACCTGCTCGCTTCCGTCAAATATCTCCTTGAATTCGGAGAGCGTGTTGCGGAAATTGAACTCTTCGACGCGATCGACTGCATTCGGAAGACTACGTACGACGTCGATGCCTCGGTCGGTGCGGTAGATGCGGCTGAAGTCTGGGTCCGGCCCGCCCCTCACTTTCGATTCCCCGATGGTCCGCACGGGCATTCCGATCCCGTACCGCAGATACATCGAAAGTTCCTGCCCACCCTCATCCTCCACTTGCCAGCGCTCTACCCCCACACCGTTTCCATGATCGTACGTCTCCATTCGTTGCTCCATATGCACCGTGACGAGCTTGGAGTTGTGATATGGACCGGGAACGCTGGCGGGACTCGCTGCTAATGAGCGCAGAACCCAAACGCCGGATTCCTGCGTCTCGTAATTCTTGACCGCCGCCAGCAGTACGGCTCCTCGGTCCTGTTCTCCGGCCCGGTGCGTCCCTTCCGCATCGTGATGGGTGACTTGCAGCCTGTTGCGGAAGGCGATCATGAGGTTAGCCCCCTCCGACGGACCGGGAGACAACGATGCCGATCGCCAATTCGCCGGCAGGAGATTCTGCAACTTCTCGGCCGTAACCAAAAAGGCGACTTGTACACGCCGCTCAACATCACTCTCCGTGTGCCGAGTGCCTGGCGGGGCCGCTTTGGACATTGGTGCGTTTCCACGAGATTGTGACGCGAAGACGGTATACCTTCCTCATGCTCAGCCGAACGTCACATTCGCCTCGTTTTCGGACACCAATGCCGACCACGGTTGTGGCGTCATTCCGGACGAAGCGCGGCAACCTAGTGCAAGATACGCGGACCATAGTCCAACGAATTAGCCGACCAGGCCCTTTCCAGGATCAGCGATATATCTCGCGGGTGAATCAACAACGAATTGCTCTGACGAGGATAATATTCGCCGAGCGGCGCGCGGATGATGGAAGGAAGTGCGACAAGCCCCAAAAGTCGGCCCTCTGGAGTGATCTCTGTCGAATCTAGCCTGAGGGCGTCAACCCCTAACAATTTGGGATGCTCAAGCTTCAAGCTCGCAGCATCTCGCGTCAATCGATTGAAAAGTTTCTCCGCGGCTTGAGGCTCTCTCAACGTCTCAATCGCGCAGCTCAGCATCGGCCCGATGAAACCAGATCGCGATCGATCCTCGACCTTGGACGCTCCGATAGCTTCGATCTCGGTAGCGACGGCGCCCGCTATATCCGGACGATCCAAGCCGATGGCCACCAGCCCCAAGAGCGCATCGAAATCTTTTGCAGGATGATCCGACCTGGAAAGCTTGGTCAGATACCGGTCGAGGACGGGTTCGCCAAAGGCAACGGCCGACTTTGCGGCGGCGGCCATGAGCCAGAGCGTTCTCTCCCGGGAAAGAACGAACGAGGGCGTCCATTCTCTCCAAGTGAACGCCGACGCCATCTCGGCAAGCCAAGGCCGTGACCCGGGACTAGAGGCGATCGTCAATAAATGTCCCATGGTGTGCAGCGTAATCCAATAATCCACCAGCATGCCGTCGCGATCGGTATTAGACAAAGTTGCTGTCAAAAGCCTCCGACGCATTCGGTCGATCAGTATGCTCGCAGTGGTAAAGCACTGATAGGCGAGCATTTCGAGGACAGGCGCCCATTTCAGCAATTTGGCAATTTGATTGGCGGTCGGCGAAGCGCCGGCGTTGAAGATCGGCGCCAACAGCTTCCATGCTCGTTCGTCCGCCCCAACACGCGTGGTGGCCGCGAAGACTTCTCTCCAGAGGTCGTGGCCGGCCTCCAGCTCATTCATGGCCAGCCGGCGTACACCGTCTGAAACGTCGTGCACCAAGCGTACCGGACGATTCTCATCCAAGAGCAGCCATGCCCGCGAGGGAGAGGGCATCACGTATAGAGGGGTGGTCTCCGCACAATCCGCTACTCTGCGTATGGCTCGCTGCAGCTCCAGATCACGTTCGACCGCAATGCAGAAGGCAAGCCGCGTCATCATCTCGTCGAGATACGCGGTCATCCCTTCGCGGATTTTATCGGAGGCGGACACGGTAGCGTGGCGCGGCATCGTAAACCTCGATCAGCCTCGTCGCGGTATTCCGCCCGAGGACGAGCGCTTTCCGACACCCTCCGGGTCTTGCTCTCAGCTCTCGATCCGTGAAAATAGGACGACATGCGCGGGTTGCGAACGCCATGTTCACCACTCTTTCGGACATCTCGATCACGGTCAGCGGGGGCCACGAACGCAGATCGGCTCTATCGGAAGGTCGTCTGCTCCTCCGCTCTTTGGGGCCGTCGTCGCACCGTCTTGTTTAGCGGTGGCGGCTAGTCGCCGACACCTTTCATGAAGATCCCAAGGAGCCGGAGTCGGCGCTCGAGTAGGTCCCCAAGAAGGCGCGGTTCGCCACCGGGCTGATCAGTATCTCATTGACGCAGACATGCGGAGGCATGTTCGCCACGAACGCGATCGTCCGCCCAACGTCCTCCGGTTGGAGCATTCTCGACATGACTTCTTCCGAGGGGGGTACCGGACGCTGCTTCATAATGGGAGTCGCAACTTCGCCGGGTGAGAGGCAACATGCCCTGAGACCGTTGCGGCACTCGTCCATGTTGAACGAATGCGTGAGGGCCAGGATTGCGTGCTTGGTAGCGGTATAAGCCGGCCCGGTCATTTGGGATGCGATACGACCGGCCCATGATGCGATGTTGATGATGCTGCCGGACTTGCGGTCTCGCATCGCAGGCAACACGGCGTGAATAGCGTACAGAACACCGCTGAGATTCACCTCGACTATCTGATCCCAGCCGCCAATCTCAAGCTCTTTCCAACTGCGCTTGGGCACGTTGAGACCGGCATTGTTTACGAGCAGATCGATCTGGCCGTACTTTGCCAGTATGGATCGCGCCACCGCTTGGACGTCGTCCGCCCGGGTCACATCAACGGGAAAGACGTCGACCGTTCTGGAATTTTTGTCGCCAATGCGCTTCGCGGCGTCGGCCAGCACGTCGAAACGCCGGCCGGAGATAGCGACTGTCCAGCCGTCGGCAGCCAGGGCCTCAGCGCCGGCCAAGCCGATGCCGCTACCTCCTCCGGTCACCCAGGCGATTCGTTTTTCCTTTGGCGTCATCAACACCTCTATGGATTCGCAATTTGAACACAGTCACTTCGGCGCGCTCGGGAACACGACGCACCTTGCGCGGGTAATCAGTCGCTTCATCTCCGCCGACATGGCGACCGGCCACTCTTCCTCCGGGTACGATACGGGCCTCGGGTCACGATCAAAACGCCATTTCTCCCACCTTTTGAGACAGTCAGCCCTTGGCGCGGTCGGATAGCCACGAGCGCTACAACTGCGGAGAATCGGTCGACTGAAGCGCCGTTTCGGCGCGGAAGTTGCGGCGTATGGCGAGAGGAGGTTGACCAAACGCCCGCTGGAAGGCCCTCCTCATGCGCTCGCGGTCAGCGAAGCCCGCCTCCCTCGCGATCACTTCGATCGGGTGTCGCCCATGCTGCTCCATCAGAAGCCTCGCAGCTTCGACGCGGAGCTTCTCGACCGCCTTTGCAGGCGATTGACCGGTTTCGGCTGTGAAAGCTCGCGTGAACTGACGCGTGCTGAGGTTCGCGACCTTCGCAAGGTCCTCGACGGCGAGGCGCTTGTTGAGATTTCGCCTCGCGAACGCGAGCGCGGTTTGGATGCGATCCGACTTCGGTTCCAATTCAAGCAACGCTGAGAACTGCGATTGCCCTCCGGCGCGACGATGATGAAGGACGAGCTTTCTGGCTATGGCGCGCGACACCTCTATCCCGACGTCTTTCTCCACCAGGGCCAGTATCAGGTCAATGGAGGCAGTCATTCCAGCCGAAGTCCAAACTCCGTTGTCTTCGATGAAGATCCGATCCTCCTCGACCTTAATGTGGGGAAACTGTTTCTGCAGGGTGTTCGCATACTGCCAGTGCGTAGTCGCACGTCGCCCATCGAGAATGCCCGCTTCCGCAAGCGTGAGCGCGCCCATACAGGTGGACGCGACGCGCCTGGCAACTTCGGGTGCCTTCCGCACGAAATCGAGCATGCCCGGGGTCGGATCGAACGTTTCCCCGCCTCCCACGATCAATGTATCGAACCTTCCATGGCCAAAAGGTTCCGTTTGGACCAACGCTCCGACGGATGATCGGACGAGCCCGCCCTTCTCAGACAGAAGGCTAATGTCATAGCGGGGCTCGTCCAGTGTCTCGTTTGCGACTTCAAAGACCGCCATCGCCGCGAAAGTTATTACATGGAAGCCGTCGAACAATACGAATCCGACCTGCTGCATCTTGCTACCTCCGCTCTAACGTCGTTATATGATGTATGACATATTATTAGGATGCGGGAGTTATTCTTGCTCCAAGTCCAAACCTTTGTCCTTCGCGGAGAATTGCTTCCGTTGGGACGTCCACCAGAAGGAGGATATCTCGTTCTTCCCAGGGGGTTGCGATGGCAACTCGATCGAGCTGTCGTAACGAGCCTCCATCGTTGGCTCGCTAACCTGGAGCACTGCCCGACGAGTATCTTCGCACCCTAGCAATTATCTGCGGATGCCCTTCTGCAGGTCACCGAACAGCTCCCAACGCTCGCCCTTGAACCGCATCATTCGCATTTCGTCGACTGGCGAGTAGTCATCCGGCGTGGTATTCAGGGTGATCCCCTCGAGGAGCACGTCGGACTTGACGCCGCGGAGGTTCGTGGCCTGTTTCATGATGTTTTCCCGCGTCAGATTATCCCCGGCTTCCCGCAGCACGTGAGCCAGGGCCTCCGCCTTGGAGTAGCCGAGAACTAACAGGGAATCGGTCTTGTCCACCCCGGGCATATATTTCTCCATAAACGAGAGAAACCTGGTCATGCCCGGGTCTTGGGACAGAGTCGGATCCAGCACGTCCTTGAGGTACGTAGCCGAGACCAACCCCTGGGCATTCTCGAATCCTGCCGGCGTGAGGACCGCGCCCACTGAAGACGATACGCTCGTAACGATGTGAAGCGGCTTCCACTGCATTTCTGAGACTTTTTTCACCGTCTGCACGGCGAACTTCGGCGTAGCGAACGTGACGAGGACATCGGCGCCCGAGCTCTTCAAGGTTACAACATGCGAGTCGATCGTCGGCTCGGATACCTCGTACGACGACTTCGCCACGATCACCGAGCCCTTCTCGCCTAAGGCGTCGAGGAAGCCCTTGAGCATGTCCTTTCCGAAGTCGTCATTCTGGTACAGCACCGCTATCTTGGCGTCCGGCTTTTCGCGTTGGATATAGCGCGCAAAGATGGCGCCCTCGCTCTGGTACGAGGTCCCCATGCCCATCGTCCAAGGAAAGTGCTTCGGGTCATCCCATTTCGTCGAGGCTGACGCGAGGAATAGATGAGGAATCTTTTTGCCGTTCAGATACTTCTGAATGGCGGAATTAGTTGGGGCACCGACCGGGCTGAAGATGGCAAGGACTTCGTCGCTCTCCACAAGACGCCGCGTCTGCTCAAGCGTCTTCGGAGGACTATATGCGTCGTCGTAGCTGATGAAGTTGATCTTGCGTCCGTTGATGCCGCCTTGATCGTTCACCATCCTGAAAAACGCGGCCTCCACCTTCCCGACGGCCCCATAAAGCGAGACTGGCCCGCTGTACGGCGCTACGTTGCCGATCTTGATCTCGGTGTCGGACGTTCCGGGATCATACTTTGGCTGCGCGCTTACCGGAGCCGCCAACGCCATGGTAAGCCCAATCAAGCACAGCGCTTTGTTGTTCATTTTGCTCTGATTCCCTCGCCTGCAACGGAAACGGATTGGTTTCCAACATCGCGCAACTCTGCCGTTACCGGTCCATTCGGCGAGCGGCGTTGTGGAAACCAATCTGTTTCCATAGCTCAAAAAGGGGGGCGGCGTCAACGGGTCCGGAAGTGGCCACAACCGGGAGTTCGCTCATGCCGGAACCTTCGTACAGCGATCAATCCGGAAATTTCTTCCCGAACATAGGGAGACCGCTCCTCGACTCCGTCGCAGAGACTTCGTCCTGCAATACGTCCCAGTGTTCTGCAAGAACGCCGTCCGCGATCCTTACGATGTCGGCTGCGATGAGCGCGCGCGGCTGACCGTTTCCGGTGAAGCGACCGTGCAGGAAGACGAAATCTCCCTCGGCGAGAGCCACGCCGTTTTCATAACGAAGTTCGGCGGGTAAGGATTTGACCAGATCGAAGAGTCCCTCGCGACCGGGCGCGATATGAGCACTGTGTTGGATGTACTTCGGCGACCAAAAGGTCTCGGCAGCCTTGTAGTCGCGCTTGTTGAACAGCGTCTCGAACGCCTCCAGCACGAACGCCTTTCGTTCCGCCGCTGACTTCATGATTGATTCCCGTAGCTTGAGTCGACCAGCGAAGCGAATTCTCGATGCTCCTGCCAGTTTCGGGCGCAATCTAGGTCAGAGGTCAGTGGCCTGAAACGTCAAATTTGCCACGTTTCCGGTCACGCGATGTCTCGCGAATCGATCCGATTGGCGAATTTGTTGTCCAAGTTGGGATACCCCGGAGATGCATCCGAGCTCAGATCGTAGATTTCCATGCCGGGTCGAAACCAGGGGCCGCCGGTTTCGATCCGCCGATCGAAGGCAGGTGTTCAGAAAGAACATGGCGGTTTCGAACCACGTCGCAATCGACCTCGATTCATCGAAATACCCCGCCGACGAAACTCGGCGAGGCGGCCGCCGCCGGGCCCTGCGCTTGGAAAAGCCTCGCCATCTTGACGTCCGTCCGCTGAAGACACTTCGCGCACCGGACTGACGGAACCAAAAGAGATCGATCGAGGGGCAACCTGTCTCAAAACGCGGCAGATTTGACGTTTGCTGTCGACAGTTCGGCGAATAGGTTGGTCCGCCCGACGAAGGTTTTGACGTTTCGGCCTGCGTCACGCGCGTACGTTCAATACAGGAGAAGACGGTGGGAGACCGAATTGCGCGAAGCATAGTATTGGCGGCCCGCCCCGACGGACGCATCAAGGAGAGCGACTTTCGGTTCGAGACGTCGTCCGTCCCTGAGCCGGTTGAAAATGAGATGCTGCTTGAAATGCAGTATCTGTCGCTCGATCCGTACATGCGAGCGCGGATGGACGCGGTCAAGTCGTACGCCGCCTATCTTGAAATCGGCGACGTGATGGTCGGACACAGCATCGCTAGGGTGGTTGTCTCGCGTCATCCTCAATTTCGGGAGGGCGACATCGTTCTCGCGTCGACTGGCTGGCGCACGCTTTGTCTGTCGAAAGGCGAGAACGTTCGCAAGCTGGATCCGGACTTGGTCCCTCCGACTTCGTGGCTCGGGATCCTGGGAACCGCGGGTTTCGCGGCCTATGTCGGACTGCGCGTGATAGGTCGGCCCGCATCTCGGGAAACGGTGGTCGTGGCCGCGGCGAGCGGAGGTGTGGGAGCGCTGGTCGGGCAACTCGCGCGCCGGGCGGGGGCTCGCGCCGTCGGAATAGCCGGCGGCCCGGAGAAATGCAGCTACATCAAGGAGGCTTTCTTCGACGAGGCAATCGACCACCGGGCGCCGGATCTCGAAAAGCGCCTCGCAGGCGCATGCCCGAACGGCGTGGACGTCTATTTCGAGAACGTCGGAGGCGACATCTTCGCGGCGGTTTGGCCGCTGCTGAATCAATTCGCAAGGATACCCGTCTGCGGCCTCGTCGGGCAATTCGGTCGTCCGACGCCTCCGGGTCCGGACAGATTGCCAGGCACCATGCGTCAGGTTCTATCGAAGAGCCTTACCATTCGTGGCTTCCTCATAACGAATTTTCCAGAACTCCGTGCGGATTTCGAAAAGGAGATCGTCAGCGGATTGAGAGATGGCTCCATCCGCCAGCGAGAGGATATTACCGACGGATTCCACGAAACCGTTCGTGCATTCATGCAAATGCTCGACGGCAGCAGCTTCGGAAAGTCAGTCGTCAGGGTCGCGACCTAGCAGTCTTCTTTGAGGTTCTCCCTGAGGGCTGATTACTTGGGCGCTCTCACACATCAGAGGACATTCCATAACCAGTCATTACGCGAACCAACGCGACAAACGCAGTGCGCCTTAGGACTCCCCCCAAATACTAAGACGTACTGGTGAGCGGAAACTTAAGCGGCGAGCTTCAATATCTGGACGACATCTCCAGGATCACGGATGGGTTGTGGATTGGATCGCGTGAATATCGAAAGCATTGCATTTTCGCCAATGAGCTTGAACTTGTCTTCACGAACGCCAACTTCTGAAAGCTTACGCGGAAGCCCAAGTTTTCCGACGAAGGCTGCAAAGGCGTCACTGGCATCCAGGTCCGGCGCTCGCAGCGCGCCCGCAATCGACTTTTGGGCTTCTCCCGTGGCCGGCTTGTTGTAGCGCAGGACGCTGGGCATCATCACCGCCGTGCAGAAATAATGCGGCACGTCGCAGGTTCCACCGAGAACGTGACCGATGGCATGGCTGGCTCCCATTGGAACGCGCGCCTGTAGCCCGAAAGCCGACAACCAGGACCCGAATTGACACTTGAGGCGCGCTTGCTCGTCGCCGGGATTCTTCTTAGTTCGCAGTAGGCCGTCATAGAGAAACCGCAGCCCGCTGAGACACGCGCTATCGACCAGCGGGTTGCCCCGAATCGAGCAGATCGCCTCGATGCCGTGATCCATGGCGCGGGTGCCGGACCCGAGCCACAATTTTTCCGGCGTGTATCTAGTGATGGCCGGATCCAGGATGATTGTCCGCGGCATCATCATCGGATGATTGAAAATCTGCTTCAGCTTGCGGCGCGTGTCGGTCACAAGGGATCCAGAATTGTACTCGCCGCCTGATAACGTGCTTGGAATAGCAATCATGCGGACCCTTGGATCGCGAAACTCTCCGAAACGTCGTTCGGGCGTCGTCTCGTAACCGTCGAGGCCGTCCTGATCGGCGATCTCATGCTCGATGCACATCAGTATGATCTTCGCCGCGTCTACGACAGAGCCGCCGCCGATCGCGACGATCAGGTCCGCCTTGGCCTCCCTCGCACGAGCGGCGGCCTGCACGACGACCTCACGCGTGGTATGTTGAGGTATCCCATCGAACGTGCCGGCATATCGATCCCTCAGGGAGGTGCGAATGTTCTCGATTTCATCGGTCTTGGTGTTTAGCGTACGGCTCACAATCAGGAACACGCGTCGGGCATCGAGGCGTTCGGCCTCCTCGCGAAGCGCCTCGGCGGCAGGCTTGCCATAGATGACGAAATCCATTGGAGGGTATTGGTAACTGCCTGCGCCTCGCATCTTTCGCTCCATTAATGGCACGCGCTTTCGCCTGCTTCTATCGAACTCGGTCCTGCCTTGTCGCCTCAGGAAACGGCGCGTATCGGGACGTTAATCCGACGGCCGAATCACTCGGAGCTGGCGTCGAGAACGTCACCGAACTGGTCCCAACTCGCGCCGTTCCAACGTTGCAGTTGCATCTGGGTCCAGACCATGTTGCTGGTCGCGCTGGTGTTGATCTTGACACCGGGCAGCGCGGTCGGAAGCACGAAGTCCTTTAACGACTTGGCCTGCGTCAGGATGTTGGTGCGCGACAGGTCGTTGCCGCATTGCTTGAGAATTTGTTCGAGCAACATGCCTTGCTGGTAACCGGTCAGGTAGCTGGTATTGGTGATATCCGCTCCAGAGAGGTACTTTTCGAAGAATTCGCGATAGGCCTTGATGCCCGCGTCGTCGCCCCATTTGGGGTCGTTGGGATCTTTGTTGGGGGTACCAACAATGACGCCTCTGGAATTCTCGAGGCCGGCAGGCTTCAGCGTCCCCGCAACGGAGCTGGAAGGAAAATTGATG
>WNFR01012166.1_pt1 | contig 10288 bp, 11 predicted proteins | sample 5400221 | NCBI WGS metagenome assembly WNFR01 (sample SAMN13153357, study PRJNA577476) | soil metagenome | isolation source: 40 cm soil under Madrone tree | place: USA:California | collected 2016-06-14 | reverse complement strand
AGGCCGTTGGGGGAGCCGGGGTGGCGGGTTGCGGCCAGGGCTTTCAGCGCATCGAGGGTGTCATAGGTGCCCGGTGTCCAACCCAGCATGTAGAAGCCGGTCTCGAAGCGCGGCGCGTTGATCTTGGCGAAGTATTTGGCGCGCGTCTGGGCGAGCAGATTGGCTTTGACGCCGATACGGGCGAGCATCGCCACGACCGCCTGGCAGATCGCCTCGTCATTGACGTAGCGGTCGTTCGGGCAGTCGAAACCGACCTCGAAACCATCGCTGTAACCCCCGTCGGCGAGGAGCTTCTTGGCCGCGCCCGGATCATAAGGAAAACGCTTGTCGAGCGCCGGATCGTAGCCGTTGACGCCGGGCCCGACCATCAGCGCCGTCGGATGGGCAAAGCCGCGCATGACCTTGGCCTTGATCGCCTCCTCGTCGATCGCCTGATAGAAGGCCTGCCGCACCCGCTTGTCCTTGAACGGGTTTTTGCCTTTGACATTGGATTCGAGCAGCTCGTCGCGCGACTGTCCATCCCGAGAAAGATCGTCCGCAATTCCGGGGTCTGCCAAATCTTCATGCCCGGCGTCTTGCCGATGCGGTCGGTGTCCTGCGGCGGGACGGTATAGACCATGTCGAGCTCGCCCGAGAGCAGGGCGGCGACCCGCGTCGCGGCGTTCTCGATGCGGCTGAAAACGACCTCGTCGAGGTCGATCGGTTCGTCCTTTAGGCCCCACCAATTCGGATTCTTGACCAGCACCGTGCGCACATCGGGTTGCCGGTCCTTCAGCATGAAAGGGCCGGTGCCGTTCGCGTTGCGGGTCGCGTAGCTCTCCTCGTTCTTGGTCAGGTCGGCAGCGCGGGTCGTGTTGTGCTCCTCACACCACTTCTTCGACATGATCGCGACCCCCGGCAGGTTGTAAGGCAGGATTGGATCCGGTCCATCGGTGATCAAATCGACAGTGGAGTCGTCGATCTTTTTTACTTCCTTCACAGTCGACAGTGGGCTTCCGAGATTGGAGCCGGGATGCTTCGCGCGATCATAGGAGAAGAGGACGTCGTCCGCGGTAAACGGCGAGCCGTCGTGGAACTTGACCCCCTGCCGCAGCTTGAACCGCCAAATCGTCGGGTCAACATTCGACCATTCGGTCGCAAGCCCTGGCTCGAGTTTCATCTCGCGATTACGACGAACGAGCGGCTCGTACATGCTCATATCGAAGAGCAGCAGAAACGTTTCCTGACGGGCGTAGGGGTCCATCGAGTTGGCGTCGCCGTCATTTGCCCAGCGAAACGTCTTGGCCTCAGCCGGCGCCGAAAGCGCCACCATCACGGCCAGCGCCGATACCCAACGCAGCCCCTTGCACATCACCTGTCTCCCTTTTCTACGGCCATTCTTAGCAACAGGAGAGAGCGGGGGGCAAGAAACCTGGTTAACAGCGCTGTTGATCGCCTCCGCCGGTTCCTCAGATCATGATCACTGCCACTCGTGACCACTCGTCAGCTCGCCGATGGCTTACGGGCTGGCCCGCGGGCGGCTGCGGACCGCGCTCGCCGACGAGGGCGGCTCATTGTGATCATGGTCGTCCCACGCCACCTCCACAAGCCTCACGCCGACTGTCGAGGGTTACACCTCTATCGGTAAGGTCGGTGACGTTTCTATCGGTGATCTACACAGCAAAATCGCATATCGAACGGGCCGAGTTTTTCGACTTCTTCATTGGCAGGTAATTACATAGCCCCTGCCGTCGCCGAGATCGCGCGCGACGCATCGGGTCTGGCCCCGGCCCCGCGTGTCATACTCCTTGGGGTAAAACGGAAGGTCGCGCGGATCGTAGACAGGCGGACGATACACGGGCGGCGGTGAGTAGACAGGCGCCGGCGGTGAGTAGACGGGCGCCGGCGGCGAGATGTACCTGCTGCCCCGACCAATAGTGCAGTCAACCGGACTCGGTTCGATTACGCAACCGATGGCCCAGACTTGACCAGGGAAGAACGCAGACACAGCACCGGCGATAATCAGGGCGCGCGCATTCATCGGGAAGCTCCCTTAGGTTCAACGTGTTAGCCTTCTTCGCTGCCCTGACGGCGGGACGGTTGGCGACGATACCGCCTAAGCTTAGTTGCGCCGGGTCTTGCAGGTTGTCGTTCGAGCGGTCGGCCATGAATTCCGGCTCCCTGCTTGCGCCGGTTCGCTCGCGGCGTCAACTCTCTCCAAACGAAAAAATCGCGTACTACATTAGAGCAGCGGGCGACGAGCTAGACGATTTGGGGGGTGTTGGTAATGCCTTGGCATCGGGTGGTTATAAGCTATCTTGATCAGACCGCGCGAAATACTGCGGGAAACGCGCTCATCGAAAAATTCGGTGCTTTGTACAGAAAATCCGGAGCACCAAGCGACGTAGAGGTATTCAAGCGAAGCTACGACGAGGTGCATGTCTTTTATTTCTCGCCAAAAGCCGCAGAGATCGGTCGTGATTTACTATCAGAGTTTTCCTCACAACCTTGTGCCGAAGAGCCAGATCGCGTGGACTTCTGCAAAATAGTTTTATGAATTCACGATGTCATATGGCCCTCGCAACTACCTCGATGACCCCGCCGACGCTCCCGTCTGGAGATACATGAATCTCGAAAAGCTGCTGTCTAACCAAACCTCTGCGAAGTTGCATAAGCAGTGATTCTGGAAAATCACCGCTCCCTAGCACTATCATTGGCCCTAGGGGAGAGGACGAAACAATGGCGGTAGAGATTCCTACCAGTATTTTAAAAGCAGTCGAAGCGGCCAAAAGATTTGCGTTCGGTCTCGCACTGCTTGCTGCATTTATGCTCTTTCTGCCCGACGGTTTTTACCAGAGCGCCCAACTCACTTCATATAGAGAGAGTTACAAAGGCGTATGGTGGATAGTCCTCGTGCTTTGTGGCGGGTTTTCTGTGGAAGAATATACTCGTCTCTTTGTTAGTCGATACATTGCGGAGCGGGACAGGAAACGCCAGAGACGTGAAGCCCAAGAGGACCGCGACCGCGTGACGCGAGAGGCCGAGGAAGCACGTCAACGACAGCAGCAAGAGGAAGAAGAAGATCGCAGAGTACGGATGGAGACTGTAAAAACCCGTTGCTCATCGCTCTCTGCCGGAGAACGAGAAATTATCGCGTATTGTCTCCTCGAAAACCGGCAGTCGATTACAATCCCTATAAGCAATCCTGCAATCGGCCAATTGGTACACAAAGAGTTAATCAGTCACGGGGGTGGACGGGCAACAGGTGCTATTTTTACATTCCCGGATGACGCGTGGGAATGCCTAAAATCGCAGAGCGATGAGTTCTTGCCACCTGACCGAACCAGTGAATGGGTCGAGAGGCTGCGGCGCTCGATCTCCGCCCAAAGAGATTGGATGTCCGCTTGATTGGCTCAACGCGACGGTGTTGCCCCGGCATATGAGAGATTCCGCAACCGGCACCCGCGTCAGGCGGTTCAGTGGGTTTACGGCAATCCTGTTGAGTTCCTGACAAGCACGGCGAAGCTACCGGGGGCAGGCTCAGAACAATCCACCGGCGAATACGAGGCTAGGAGCGGCCCCGCAATCACCACAGCCGCCGGCGAGAAGAAAATGTGAAAACCCTGCACAGCAGTATCGAGGTTCGCACACATGACCGCATCATGCGGGGAGCCAGCCGCAATGAATCTTGTGACAAAAGCCTCTTGCAGCCGATGCTCGGCACCCGCTGTAATATCTTCGCTGCTGAGCGTCACTTTCTTCCATGACATGATATTCTCTCCTAGGTTGGTCGGCGCGCCGAAAAGGTAAAGCAATGAAATCCGCCAAGCTGCTCATTGCCACCGCAGTCGCATTTTCAGTAGCCGTAATGGTCATCCCGAGCGCGCACGCTGTCTCGATCTATAATCCAGGTACAGAGTCTTGCGGAAGTTGGACAGCAGCGCAAGATAGCGTAACGAAAGGTCTCAAGGTCGCATGGTTGTTAGGGTTCGTTTCCGGTTACAATTGGTATCGAACGGGAGAGGACGTAACCTCCGATCCTCACGGCCTCGTCGCTTGGGTCGATAATTACTGCTTGGCAAATCCTCTCGATGTGATCGTAAAGGCTGCTGGCCGATTAGTTGACAAGTTGCGCCGTCAGAGGGGTTTAGTTCCAATCATGCGCCCAAATTAGGGCAATCGAACTAGCCAGCGCGTGCCTCGTCGTCACAGTCGCGAAATCGTGCTCTTGCCGACGTGGTAGCTGCGCGCGAGTTCGGCAAGCGTAGCACCCTCCGCCCGTCGCCGTCGGGCCTCTGCCTGCTGCGCCTCTGTCAATTTCGGTTTCCGGCCCATGCGCTGCCCGCGCTTCTGCGCCCGGTTCCGGCCCTCGGCGGTGCGGGTGCGGGTGGCTGACCTTGATTGGGAGACGGCGGTGATTGCAGAGGACACCCGCCGCGATTACGGCGAGCCGCGCTTGCTCGTCATGGCACGCGTTGATGGCCGTCTACATGCGGCGGTCGTGACGCCTCGCGGCGAGGATTTGCACGTCATCAGCTTCCGCAGGGCAAACAAACGAGCGGTAAAACGGTATGGCAAAAAAGACGACGAATGAGCGGGCCGCGCGCCCCGACGAGGACAATCCCGAATGGACGAAGAAAGATTTCGCCAGGGCGCGGCCGGCGGCGGAGTTGCTTCCGGAATTTATCGGAGAAAACGCAACTCAAGAGCTGATGCGCCGCAGCCGTGGCAGACCACAGAAGGCGGACAGGAAGGTCAATCAGACGCTGCGGCTCGACCCGGACGTGCTGGAGGCATTCCGGCAGGAGGGAAGCGGCTGGCAGGCGCGCATCAACGAAATCCTGCGAGAGAACATGCCACGGCGCCAGAGGTGACTACTCTCGATCTACGCAACAGCGCTACACGTCGGGCTCGTGATCGTTGCCGCGCTCGTGATCCTGTTCGGGTCCGGGTTCGGCCTCGCGGGTCGCCGACCGGCCGAAGCGTTCGGCAAGAGTGGGTTGTTGCTGCGCCGGCATAAGACCGGCAACGCGTTCGACAAATCGCCGGGCCGTCTGGATTGCTTCGCGCGCGCTTTCGGCCGAAACGTGCGAGGTGGGGCCAGTCTCGTAGTCGGCAATGGATTTGAGATTGTAGCTGCGGCCGAGGAAGGCCCGCAGTTGATCGTCAACGCGCGGGTCGTCCTTCACCAGCCGGCTAAACTCGCCCTGCAAGCCGCCATGGGTTTTGTACACGCGCCCAGTGTTCTCGAAGATCAGCGCTTGCGCCGCATGAAAACCGGCAAGGTACGCGGTGCGGCCGGCAGCTTCATTGAGGTCAACGCCCAGCATTGTGTCGGCCTGGTCCAAAAGCTCGCGCGCCTTTTCGAGATAGGCGCTGGTCTGTTCCTTCACAGGTCGATGCCTTCGGCGCGAATCGCGTACATCAGCGGCATGCGCGGGTCATTGTAAGAGCCGGCCGGATAAGCCATGGCGTGAATAAATGCGCCGCTGTCTTCGAGAATGGCGGTGCTGAGGTCGGCCAGCCGGTACAACTCGGCGATGCGGTCGGGCATGTCGCGCAGAAACACCGCAACGTCGTAATCGGAATCATCCTGCGCATCGCCGCGCGCCCGCGAGCCGTACAACACGACGCGCTCAAGACGGGGGCCATAGAGTTCATCGAGCGTGGCGCGGAAGCGCGTCAGGATCGGGTTATGCGGCCGGTGGTCAGTCGTCATGCCCGCCAGTGTAGCACACACCAGGACAATAACAGTCTATCACTGTATATAGGCGTATATCCTCGGGCGAAAGGGTCTTGATTGCTCAGGTCTGCTGGCCCGCGTAGGGACCGGCGGGCCCGTCGGCCGCCAGTCCCGAAGCGGTTACAGTGCAGATAGTCAGAGCTGCCAAAAGGATGGGACGCGGCGTGTTTACCTTCGGAGTTGAAGGTGGAAGAATACGGCATGGCGCAGCCGATGCCGAGCCGTTGCAACAAGAGCGTAACCCCGCCAGGTGTGTACCGGGCCTCGCGTCCAAACGCTGGTGCTTAGATGCATTCGGATGATTCAGTGGGATGGTTCCTCATTGTCTTCCCGTGGGCCTTCAGCCCACGGACGTAGTTCCGTGGGGAAAGCCGGGACCCAGTTCTGCCATGGGCACCGGCCCCCTGTTCTCTGCCAGGGGCAGGCTTCGCCGGTGTGACAGGTTTTTGATGCGAACATCGGTCCACCATCGCCCGGTGAATCATGTGACTGCGTCTGAGCACTAGTAGCTGAAGATTTGATTTAATAACCCGCTGCCCGGTTGCTCTTCGTGTCCGATCTCTGGCAAGTCTTCAGCACGGGGTCATTCGTCGAGATTGTCGTGCTGTCGGTGATGGTCAGCTTTTCGGCGACCACTGTTGCAGCCGTCGTGGGATTGCCGTGCGGGGCAGCATTGGCGATCTGCCGTTTTCCGGGCCGCCGGGCGTTGACGTTGCTTGCGAATGCCTTCCTCGGCTTACCTCCCGTTGTCGTCGGCCTCGCGCTTTACCTGATGCTGTCACGCTCGGGGCCGCTTGGCACGCTGGCGCTTCTCTTTACACCCGGCGCTATGGTGCTCGCCCCAACGATTCTCGCGACGCCGATTATCACGGCCTTGGTGCATCGCGCAGTCGAGGGGCCGTGGCAGGAATACGGTGGCGTGTTGCGGGTGGATGGAGCGGGACGCCTGCGTTCGATCCCGATATTGCTCGCGATCGCGCACCGACCGGTGCTCACCGCCGTGCTGGCCGGCTTCGGCCGGACAATTTCCGAAGTCGGCGCGGTGCTGATCGTCGGCGGCAACATCGCGGGTTATACCCGGACGATGACGACGGCGATTGCACTCGAGACGAGCAAGGGCGACCTGCTGCTGGCGCTCGGGCTCGGCTTCATCCTGGTCGGCATCAGCATCGCGGTCAGCGCCGGCGCTTTCGCGCTTGGCGAGAAGAAACGATGAAACTCCCGCTGATTGTCCCGCTCGTTTTAACCGCGTTGTTGGCGCATGCGGGCCTCGCCGCCGAAGCGACTGCTCCCGCGACTATCACTCTTGCCTCGACAACCTCGGTCGATAATTCGGGCCTGCTCGCGGCCATCCTGCCGAACTTCACCAAGGAGAGCGGCATAACGGTGCACGTCCTGGCGCAGGGTACCGGGCAGGCGCTCGCGACAACGGCGCGCGACGACGCCGACCTGGTTCTGGCGCACGACCCGGAAGCCGAGGAGCGCTTCGTCGCTGACGGGCACGGGATCGAACGCGCTCAGATCGCCTGGAACGATTTTGTTGTGGTCGGGCCGCGATCCGACCCGGCGCATGTCGCGGGCGGGCATGATGCGATCGAAGGTTTTCGTGCGATCGCCGCTGCCGGCGCTCCTTTTGTGTCGCGGGGGGACAAGAGCGGCACCGATGCGTTGGAAAAGCGCCTGTGGCGCGCGGCGGGGATCGATCCTGCCGCGATAGGTGGCGGCAAGTGGTACCGGGATATTGGCGGCGGTATGGGCGCTGCGCTCAATGCGGCTGCCGCCATGGATGCCTATACGGTCAGCGATCGGGGTACCTGGCTCAGCTTTAAGAACAGGGCCTCGCTGGCGGTTCTGATCGAGGGCGATCCCCGGCTGATCAACCGCTACGACGTGATCCTCCTCAACCCGGCAAAACATCCGGTACCGAAGCAGGCGGCAGCGCGCCGCTTCGCTCAATGGCTAGTCTCACCGGAGGGGCAGGCGACGATCGGAGCGTACCAGCTAGATGGTGAGCAACTATTTCACCCTTCGGCGGCTGCTCCAAAGTGAAGATCCACCCAAAATCGTCAATGCGGTCGGCCGCCGGGCGCCGCCATCTTGGCGTCCAGATTGACGCGTATGATCTGCGCCAGGGTGGCGAAGCGCCCTCGGCGGGACGAGCAAGGACGATCGGTGCGGCCTGCGGCGGGGCGAGCGGGCGGTCCCGCGCCATTCCCTGCCCGGCACTGCCGGAAAACGCTCAAATAGGCGCGTAAGTGTATGATCCAAAGGTCATTTTTCATAATTGACCGGATCGATTCCCGGCTCGAATGCGAATTTTTCCCTGCCGTTTCCCTGCCGGCGTCCTGGCAGGGAAAAAATTTTCCCTGCCAGCCCCATCGGGAAAGAGCTGATAAGTGACTGATTACATGGATCGATTTCCGACGAATTTCGACGATTTTAGGCCCAAACAAATTTTTTCCCGTGTTTTCCCTGCCGGCAGGGAAAAGGGTCACCTTGGGCGGCGCCCTTTTTGGCGGGCGAACTCGGTCATTAGCGATCCGGCGGACGGGGTCTATGATCGCGGCGGCCGGGATTTGTAGAGGACGGGATGCAGCGCTACGATGCGATCGTGATCGGCGGCGGGCTGGTCGGCTCCGCGATCGCCCATGGTCTCGCCCGCGCGGGGCTGCGCACCGCGCTCCTCGACGAGGGCGATGTCGCCTATCGCGCCTCGCGCGGCAATTTCGGCCTCGTCTGGGTGCAGAGCAAGGGCGACGGCGCGCCTCATTACCAGCGCTGGACCCGGCGGTCCGCGGATGAATGGCCGGGGCTCGCCGCCGAGCTTCTGGCGCGGACCGGGATCGCGGTCGGGCACGAGCGGCCCGGCGGCGTGCATCTCTGCCTCAGCGAGGCCGAATTCGAAGCGCGCCGCGCGATGATGGCGCGGATGCTGGCGCAATCCGGCAATTTCGGCTTTGAATACCGCATGCTCGACCACCGCGAGCTCGCCGACATGCTGCCCGGCCTCGGCCCCTCGGTGATCGGGGCCTCCTGGACGCCCTATGACGGTCATGCCAACCCGCTCGACCTGCTGCACGCATTGCACAAGGGCTTTGTCGAGAGCCGCGGGCGCTACGTCCCGAACATCACGGTCTGCGATGCCATGGTGACACCCGGCGACTTTCGCATCGGCGTCGCCGATGGCGAGATCGGCGCGCCCAAAGTGGTTCTCGCTGCCGGGCTAGGCAACGCAAGCTTGGCGCCGCTCTTCGGGCTGATCGCTCCGGTCCGCCCGCAAAAAGGTCAGATCCTCGTCACCGAGCGGGCGCAGCGCGTGCTGGCGATGCCGACCACCACGATCCGCCAGACGGTCGAGGGCGGGATCATGCTGGGCGACAGTCAGGAGGATGTCGGTTTTGACGCCGGCCAGAAGCCTGCAGTGATGCAGACGATCGCCCGCCGCGCGGTGCTGTCGTTTCCTTGGCTGCGCGATCTGCAGATCGTGCGCGCCTGGGCGGCGCTCAGAGTGATGCCGCCCGATGGCTTGCCGATCTACGACCAGTCGGAACGTTTTGCGGGAGCCTTCATCGCCAACTGCCACAGTGGGGTCACCCTCGCCGGCGCCCATGCCAACGTCTTTGCCCCGATGGTCGCCAAGGGCGCGCTCGAACCGGCGCTCGACCTCTTTTCGGCAAGGCGTTTCGATGTTCCGGCCGCGGCCTGAGGGCGACCCGGCGACGATCGCCGTTATCGTCGAGGGGCGCACGATCTTCGTTCCCGCCGGCGCTTCGGCGGCCGCAGCGGTCCTCGTCGCTGGTTTGCGCAGCATCCGCGAGACCCCGGTCGAGGGCAGCGAGCGAGCCCCTTATTGCATGATGGGGGTCTGCTTCGATTGCCTCGCCGAAATCGACGGCGTACCGAACCGGCAGAGCTGCATGGTCGAGGCTCGACCGGGAATGCGGATCCGCCGTCAAATCCGCGCGCGTAGGGTCGATCCCGCGGCGCGATGAGCGTCGAGCTGGCGATCGTCGGCGGTGGTCCGGCCGGCATGGCGGCTGCGGTATTGGCCGCCGAGCTCGGGCTCGAGACCATGCTGATCGATGAGCAAGCCTCGCCGGGCGGCCAGACCTACAAGGGGATCGAGCGCTCGCGGCGAAACTCGCCGCTCGGGCCCGATTACCTCTCCGGCCGCCCTTTGGCCGCGGCATTCCGCGCCAGCCGCCTGGAGTACCGGCCGGGCACGACGCTCTGGCATATCGACCCCGATGGGATGCTCTACCTGGAGAGCGGCGGCCGCACCGAGATGCTGACCGCGCGGCGTATCCTGGTCGCGACCGGCGCCCTCGAGCGGCCGGTCCCGATCCCGGGATGGACATTGCCCGGGGTGATGGGAGCCGGCGCCGCGCAGATCCTGCTGAAGTCCGCCGATCTCGTCCCGGAAGGCCGCGCCGTGCTGGCGGGACAGGGACCGCTCCTCTATCTGCTCGCGGCACAGCTGACGCGCGCCGGGGCGCCGCCGATCGCGCTGCTCGAAACGACGCCGTCGCAGAATTACCTCGACGCCGCGCGGCACCTCGCGAGCCT
>WNFR01016376.1_pt1 | contig 10289 bp, 10 predicted proteins | sample 5400221 | NCBI WGS metagenome assembly WNFR01 (sample SAMN13153357, study PRJNA577476) | soil metagenome | isolation source: 40 cm soil under Madrone tree | place: USA:California | collected 2016-06-14 | reverse complement strand
CAGATGAAGCCGGTCTTGAAGCCGTCGGCGCCGGGATAGCGTCCAATTAGATGGTTGAAATTGTTGGTGACCCTGCGGCCGTAGCGGATCGAGGGGATGTGGTAGAAATATTCGTATTCCGGCAGATCGCGAATGATCGCGCGGGCGAGGATCGCCAGATCGCGCGCCGAGGTGATCTGACCGTCGGCGGGCAGGCCATTCGGATTGACGTAACTGGTCTGCGTCATGCCGAGCCGCCGCGCGTGCTCGTTCATGATCGCCGAGAATCCGTCGATCGAGCCGCCGACGCCCTCGGCGAGCACCACGGCCATGTCGTTGGCCGATTTCACCATCATCATCGCCAGCGCATTTTCGACGGTGAGCTGCGTGCCCGGCCGCAAGCCCATCTTGGAGGGCGACTGCGAGGCGGCGACGGGCGACACCGTGAACAGCGTATCGAGCGACAGCTTGCCGTCCTTGACGGCCTTGAGCGTGGCATAGGCCGTCATCATCTTGGTGACGGAGGCGGGGTACCACGGCATCGTGGCGTTATCCGCCTGCAGGACCTTTCCGGTATCGGCTTCGACGACCAGCAACGCTTCCGCGTGCACCATACGCGACGCGACGACAGCAAGCGCTGCGACGAAAAATATCGGGATCAACGATGAGTTGCGAAGCAGTGGTCGAAGAAAATGCACGATCCGATTCCGGTCCTTTGAGACCCGCCTTGGCAAAGGAGGTCTGACATCTGACTTTCGGGTTTCAAGCGTGTCCGGCGCGGTCGCTTACCGCAGCGCAAACCTATACCGGCCTGACGATCCAGAACAGAGGCCCGGCGATTAAATCGTGGACGAATTGGACGCAATTTCGGCGAAATCCGAAGCGTGACGATGGTCGCGCCGGCCTACTTCGCCTCGATGCTGGCGCGGGCATTTTCCTGCACCATGAACTGGGCCCTTGCGAGTTCCGCAAAACGGCCGCCTTTGGCCACGAGTTCATCGAAAGTTCCGCTTTCGATCACGCGGCCGTTGTCGAACACCAGGATGCGGGTGGCGTTGCGAATGGTCGACAGCCGGTGCGCGATCACGAAGGTGGTGCGTCCCCTCATCACTTCATCGAGAGCGGCGTTAACCTTGGCCTCGGTGACGGCGTCGAGCGCGCTGGTCGCCTCGTCGAGGATCAGGATCGGCGGGTCCTTCAAAATCGCGCGTGCGATCGACAGGCGCTGCCTTTCGCCGCCGGAGAGCATGCGGCCGCGTTCGCCGGCATGGGTTTCGAATTTCCGCTCGCCGCGTTCGATGAATTCAAGCGCCTGGGCGCGTGCGGCCGCGGTACGCATTTCCGCATCGGTGGCGTCCGGCTTGCCGACGCGCAGATTGTCGGCGATCGAACGGTTGAACAGCAGCGCTTCCTGGAACACGACGCCGATATTCCGCCTGAGCGCGGTCAGCTTCAGGCCGCGGATATCCATACCGTCGATCTCGATGATGCCGGACTGCGGGTCCAACGCGCGATGCAGCAGCGCGATCGCGGTCGACTTGCCGGCGCCGGTCGGGCCGACCAGCGCGATGGTCTGGCCGGGTAGCGCCGTGAAGGAAAGGTCTTCGACCGCGGAACGCTTGCCGTCATAGGAGAACGACACGTCGTTGAATTCGACCAGGCCCGAGAGCCGTCCGGTGTCGATCGCGCCGGGGCGGTCCCGGACCGCGGGGACCGCGTCGAGGACGTCGAAGAACTCCTGCAGCCGTGGCGCTTCCATGAACACGTTGTTGATGAAGCTGACCACCTGTTCGAGCTTCTGGATCAGCATGGTCGCGAAGCTGACGAACATCACGATCTCGCCGACGGAGGTCAGCCCCTGTTCGTGCAGCACGATGCCGACGGTGAAGATCGCGAGCACGGTGATGGTGGTGGAGGCGCGCGTGATGACGGTGACCAGCGCCCACCATGACAGCACCGGCATCTGCGCGGCCAACAGCTTGTCGGCGACGAAGCGCAGGCCCTGCACTTCGGCGTCGATGCGCACGAAGCTCTGCACCAGCGCGACATTGCCGAGCGCGTCGGAGGCGCGCGCCGACAGGTCGCTGTATTGCGCCTCGACCTCGCTCTGCATGCCGTAGGTCTTGCGCACCACCAGCGTGGTCAGCACCGTGAACACCACGCACAGCACGAACAGCAGGATCGCCAGCCGCCAGTTGATGTAGAGCGACAGCGGCAGCAGCACGACCAGCGACAGGATCGCGGCAAAATGCTCGCGGAAGAAACCGAGCCAGAGCCGCCACAGCGCATCGGTGCCGTTCAGCATCACCTTCATCAGCCGGCTGGCGCTGGCGATGCGCGAGGCGATCGGCGTTGAGCGCGACCACGGCGCTGCAGCCGATGGTGAACAGGCCGAACGCCGCCCAGGCCCCCAGCAACGGCCAGGCCGAGGACGAGGAAAGCGGACCCGTCGACGGCTTGCCGGACAGCACGTCGACGATGCGGCCGAACAGCACGGGTTCTGCGAACTGCGCGCCGGCCAGCAGCAAGTTGGCGCCGGCGAGAATCCAGCCGAGCCGGGCCTCCTTGCCGAGCAACTCCAGGACGCGGATGTAAAGGCGAAGCATGGACATGCCGGAACGGCTGGAGGAGGCAGCGGGCGCGAGCGGTCGGGCTGCATTCTAATCAGGGATCGCCGCCAAGGACCAGCGCAAGGACCAGCGCAAGAACCAGCATCCACGCCTTTTACTCAATTGATCAGGCGGCCGTTGAGCGGGGGCAGGAAGGAATCGTCGAAAATATCGGCGGCCGCCGGCCGCCTTTGGAATTTGAAATCTTCCGCGACCTGGTCGATCGAGCGCTCGAATCGCGCGGTATCGATGCCGCCGATGCCGTTGTGTTTGACTTCGCCGGTGAGGATGTTGTCGGAGATCACCGTATGCAGGCGCTCGCGTTCGAGATCGCGCGCGAGTTGGGTGCCGGCAATCGTCGCGCGCAAAAAACCTTTCACCGCCTCGGGCTTCCTGGCCGCGAATGCCGGGTTGACGATGATAGCGAAGCCGTAGGCCTCGCAGCCGTAATCGGCATATCGAAGCACCGCAAGGTCATCGGCCGGAACGCCGCGATCCCTCAAATTGACCGCTGACAGATAGGAAAAGCCGGCCACCGCATCGACCTGCCCCGCCGACAAGATCGGCTCACGCACCGCGGCGCTGATCCTGTTCTGCCTGACGCTTGCGGCCTTGATTCCATTTTGCCGTGCCAAAGCGGGCCACAGCCGGATCGAAAGATCGCCCTCGGCGACGCCGAGGGTTTTGCCTTCGAGATCGGAGAGCGCGTGGATGCCCCGGCTCTTGCGGGCAACGATGGCATAGGGCGATTTGTTGAACAGCACGAACACTGCCTTGATCGGCGGCGCGCTTGCCTTGTCGCGAAAACGAATGAGTTCGTTGATATCGACCAGCGCGAATTCGCTGGTGCCGGCCGCGACGCGTGCAATGGCGTCCGGCGATCCGCTGGCGAGATTGATCGTGACCGCCAGACCTTCCGAGCTGAACAGACCGCGGGCCGACGCCAGCATGAACGCCGCCGCGCCCGCCTCGATCGGCCGATCGAGCGAAAACTGGATCGCGATCGGGGGCCTCGGTTCGTCGGCGGCCCGGCTCTGGTTCGGATCGCCGCACGCGATTGCGTAAAGGCCGATCAGCGCGGCCAGGATCGAGCGGATGGCTGTGGTCCGGATTACGCGCATCGGGCTTACGTCAGCAGGGGGTGGGGCAAGTTGCCGCGCCGGCTATGTCTGTTTCACGACATCGCGCGCGTCATTACAAGCACCGAACGCACGCATTTTGCCGCATCCAGTCTGAATGGTCGATGACTGCCGCGATTCCGCCAGAGATCGTTCAGCTCCCATTCGGAATGGGGAACCTAACATCGGCGCAGCGGTTAGCTATCCAAGGCCTTTAGCTATCCAAGGCCTGTCGGGCCATGCGACCACGGAGGATCATGTGATGTTTGCGCGAAAAGCTGTGTTTTCATCGATTGGCCGCGCCTGCGCGGTGGCGACGGTTGTGGCGGTGGCGCTGACGGCGGTTGAACCGTCGATGGCGTTCGCGGGCTCGGCACCTTCAGGCAAGGGCATCACGGCCGCGACCGGGACCAGCGGCGCGACCGACATCAGCGCCCGCCGCAGATATTATCGCGGTGGCGGCGGTGCCGCAGCCGCGGCCGCTTTTGCGGGGATCGTCGGCACGGGCTTGGCGATTGCCGCGACCCAGAACCGGCGCGACTATTATGACAGCTACGGCTATTATGACGGTGGCCCGACCTACTATGGCGGCGGCCCGGTCTACTACGGAGCCGACCCGTATTACGGTGGCGGCTACTACGGCTCCAAAGCGTCCGTGCCGCATTTCCGCGGCCATCCCAACGCCGGCTGGTAACGACAAAATTTTAGGAAAAACGAATCCACCGGCCGTTTTGGCCGGTGGATTTTTTGGTTGTCAAGCCGGCCGTTAACACGCTGGCCATGAGTTTCGATTACGTTCGAGCAATGAGTGATTCGCTCGGGCGGCTTTATCAAGCGGTGATCGCGGCCAAGGATCTCGACCCGGCAACGTCGCGCACGGCCCGGCTGTTTCAGCGCGGTCCGGCCAAGATGGCCAAGAAACTCGCCGAGGAAGCCATCGAAGTCGTGATCGACGCCGTCAACGGCAAGACCGACGCCGTGGTCCGCGAGAGCGCCGACCTGCTCTATAATCTGACCGTTCTATGGGCGTCGGCCGGGGTAAGGCCCGAGGACGTCTGGCGCGAGATGGAGCGGCGGGAACATCTAATGGGCATTGCCGAGAAGCTGCCGAAGTCGACGGTGAAACTGTCCGCGGTCCCAGCTACTCCGGAAGTGCGGCGGCGAATTGTCGCGCTCGAAAACCGCCTGCGCAAGCGACGCTAAGTGCGCGGCTTCCGCTCGAAAACGCTGCAAGAAGCCTCAAAATCCCTCATTGACCGCCATGGACAAATGCGCCCGATGATGGTTCATCGCGCCCATGCTGAGACGAATTTACGACTGGTGCATCGACGCCGCCGACAAGCCCTACGCGCTCTGGATTCTGGCAGCCGTAGCCTTTGCCGAAAGTTCCTTCTTCCCGGTCCCCCCCGATATCATGCTGCTGCCGATGTCGCTGGCACGGCCGAAGCGGGCATGGTGGTTCGCCGCCATCTGCACGGTCGCGTCGGTGACCGGCGGCTTGCTCGGATATGCGATCGGTGCGCTGCTCTATGACTCGCTCGGGCACTGGCTGATCACGCTCTACGGCCTCAGCGACAAGGTCGACGCCTTCCGCGCGTCGTATGCCCAATGGGGCGCGGTGATCATCCTGGTGAAAGGTTTGACGCCGATCCCCTACAAGCTCGTAACCATCACCTCGGGTTTCGCCGGCTACAACATCGGGCTGTTTATCCTGTGCTCGATTGTCGCACGCGGCGGGCGGTTCTTCGTGGTCGCCGTCCTGCTCAACCGCTACGGCGATGTCATTCGGGCCGAGCTGGAAAAGCGGCTGGGTCTGTGGGTGGCGCTCGGGGCTGCGGTCCTCGTGCTCGGATTCTACATCGCGTTCCGGTTGATTTAGCCGGAAGCAGCTTTGCCGGGTCCGGGCCTTCAGGTTACGCTGGCCAACATGCTCGATCGAATCGACATTCTCTTCAGGCCGTTCGGCGCGCATGTCGCGACCGCGGGCCTGGCGTTGTCGATGCTGACGATCGCCCCGGTGGCCTCTTGGCCGCAGGCCGCGCCGCCGTCTTCGCTCGGCGTGCAGTCGCCGGCGCAGCAACCGGTGCCCGAGCAGCCGGCGCCGCAGCAGATCGAGCCCGCGCCGCCGCCGCCAGCGGCGCGCGAGGAAAATCCGGGCCTGATCAATGAAATGGGAAAGCTGTTCGAGAAATCGCTCGCGATCCTGCCGAAAATGAAGAGCCCAGGCGAGACCATCGACGATCTCAACGCCCGCGCAAAGGATGCCGGCGAGAGCTTGTCGAATATGGCGAAGCCGTCGCTGATGGTGACCGGGCGCGCGGCGTGCGTGGTGGCAACCAACGGCGCACCGGACTGCAAGGCCGGCGCCGACAGGCTCTGTCAGAGCAAGGGTTACAAGGAAGGCAAGAGCCTCGACACCGACGCGGCCGAAAAATGCTCGCCGAAAGTGTTCCTGCCGGGCCGCAAACGCGAGCCGGGCGACTGCAAGACCGAGAATTACGTGATCCGGGCGGTGTGCCAGTAGCGCATGATCCGGATCCGGAGGGCCGCGTCAGCAAAAAGCCGGACCCGGTTTTCCGAAAAGCATGCCCAAACAAGGAGATGAGATCATGGTCCGGTTTGATCCAATCGGTTCATGATCCAGCGTCAAAACGCAATACTTGACAGTGGAAAGATTGGCTAGTTGGTATGGTGTCTGGCATCCCCAGGCCAACGCCTCACTCCGCTGACTAACCTGAAGGAACTATTCGAATGACCATGCCTGCCTTGTTCAAGGGGCGCCTGTCGATTCCCGTCATCGGTGCGCCGCTGTTCATCATTTCCGTACCCGACCTGGTGATCGCGCAATGCAAGGCCGGCGTGGTCGGATCGTTCCCGGCGCTGAACGCGCGGCCGGCGGCGCTGCTCGACGAATGGATCGCGCGGATCAAGGAAGAACTCGCCGCCCACGACAAGGCGCATCCCGACCGGCTGTCGGCGCCGTTCGCGGTGAACCAGATCGTGCACAAGTCGAACAACCGGCTCGATCACGACCTTGCGGTTTGCGAGAAACACAAAGTGCCGATGATGATCACCTCGCTCGGCGCGCGCGAGGAGCTCAATCAGGCGGCCCATGGCTGGGGCGGCATCGTGTTCCACGACGTCATCAATCAGAGGTTCGCGCACAAGGCGGTCGAGAAGGGCGCCGATGGCCTGATCCTGGTCTCCGCCGGCGCCGGCGGCCATGCCGGCGAGATTTCGCCGTTCGCCTTCGTGGCGGAGACGCGGCAATGGTTCGACGGTCCGATCGCGCTGTCGGGCGCGATCGCCACCGGCCGCGCCATTCGCGCCGCGCGGATTCTCGGCGCCGACTTCGCCTATATCGGCTCCGCCTTCATCGCCACCGCGGAAGCCAATGCGGTGGAAGGCTACAAGCGGATGATCACGGCGGCGGGTGCGGAAGACATCATCTATTCGAACCTGTTCACCGGCGTGCACGGCAATTATCTGAAGCCGTCGATCGTCGCCGCCGGCATGGATCCGGAAAACCTGCCGACCTCGGATCCGTCGAAAATGAGTTTTGGCACCGATGCGTCGGGCGAACGGGCAAAGCCAAAGGCCTGGAAGGAAATCTGGGGCAGCGGTCAGGGCGTCGGCAGCGTCGCAAAAGTGCTGCCCGCCGCCGAACTGATCGCGCGGTTCAGACAAGAATACGCCGAGGCCATCGACCCCGCGCTGTGACGTTCACTTACTTCCCTTCTCCCCTTGTGGGAGAAGGTGATCCATAGGCGGCCTTCGGCCGCCGTTCTTAAGGCAGGACGCCGATGCTTTGCATCGGCTACGGCGAAGCGAGGATCGGATGAGGGGTCTCTATCCGCGGAGACAGACCCCTCACCCGTCGCCTCACTTCGTGAGGCTGAGCAACCTCTCCCACAAGGGGAGAGGGAAGGAAATCGCGTGGCGCCGCTTGATGACCACGCGACCCCTGTGCCACAAAGACCGGCATGACAGCCAGCAAGCTCAACGTCGTCAACCACCCCCTGGTCCAGCACAAGCTCACGCTGATGCGGGAGCGCGACCGGTCGATCAAGAGCTTTCGCGAGCTCACGAACGAGATCGGGATGCTGCTTTGTTATGAAGTCACGCGCGACCTGCCGCTCGAGATGGTGGATATCGAGACGCCGCTGATGCCGATGAAGGCGCCGATGATCGCCGGCAAGAAATTGACGCTGGCGCCGATCCTGCGGGCCGGCGTCGGATTTCTGGATGGCATGCTGGCCATGGTCCCGTCGGCGCGCGTGGCGCATATCGGGCTCTACCGCGATCCCAAGACCCTGCAGGCGGTCGAGTATTATTTCAAGGCGCCGCAGGATCTGTCGGATCGCATGGCGATCCTGATGGATCCGATGCTTGCGACCGGCAATTCCGCCTGCGCGGCCGCAACCCTGCTCAAATCGCGGGGCGCCCGTGACATCCGGTTCGTCTGCCTGCTGGCCGCGCCCGAAGGGATTGCGCACTTCCAGCGGGAGCATCCGGATATCCCGGTCTGGACCGCGGCCGTCGACGAAAAGCTGAACGACCACGGCTACATCCTGCCGGGTCTCGGCGACGCCGGCGACCGGATGTTCGGCACCAAGTGATGCCCGCTTGATGGATCCGATCTTTCGCGTCGACGGCAACCGCGTCGTCACCAGCCCCGACGCAGCCGGCCCCTGGGATCCGCGCATGCAGCACGGTTCGGCGCCGGCGGCGCTGGTGGTGTGGGCGGCCGAGGCGATACCGTCGCCGGTGCCGATGCAGATTGCGCGCGTCACCATCGATCTGATGCGCCCCGTGCCGGTGGCGCCGTTGACGATCGAGCGTGAAATTTTGCGCGAGGGACGCAAGATTCAGCTTTGCGCGATCAAACTGCTCGCCGACGGCGTTGTCGTGGTCGGCGCGACCGTGCTGAAGATCAAGGCGCAGTCGCTGGCATTGCCGCCTGAGATCGCGGATTTGCCGCTCGAACTGCCGGGGCCCGATCAATCGATGGTCGAACCCGCCGACAATGCCGGCAGTCCATTCACGAAGTGCATTTCGATGCGCGCCGCGCTTGGCCGCTTCGGCATGGTCGGCCCCGCCGCGATCTGGTTTCGGATCGACCAGCCGCTGATCGCGGGATCGCCGATCTCGCAGGCGATGCGCGCCGTGGTCGCGGCCGACTTTTCCAACGGCACATCATCCGCGCTCGACTTCCGCCGATGGACCTTCATCAACGCCGATCTCAACGTCAATTTTGCGCGGCAGCCGGTTGGCGAGTGGATCCTGCTCGATGGCGAATGCTGGATCGGCCCTGACGGCGCGGGGCTGGCGATGTCGCGGCTTGCGGATCGAAGCGGTTATTTCGGCCGCGCGGTCCAGAGCCTCGTGATCGAGAAGCGGTAACGCGTCGAAGGCACGCGATACGCTGCCAGGCGGGATTTTCCGTAACACAAATTGGCAAGGTGTCCTGCCGTCGACGGCAAGGGCTGGTCCCGGCTGGGCCGGGCCGCATCGGGCTTGACATGTGACCAAATGGTCACCTATTATCTCCTCCATGGATGCTGTGTTCAGAGCCCTTGCGGACCCGACGCGCCGAAGCCTGCTCGACGAATTGTTCAAGCGGGATGGGCAGACGCTGAGCGAACTCGAGCAGCGGCTGCCGATGACGCGCTTCGGTGTGATGAAGCACCTGAAGTTGCTTGAGGAGGCCGGTCTCGTCGTGAGCAAGCGGCGCGGCCGCGAGAAATTGCACTTTCTGAATCCGGTTCCGATCCGGCTGGTCCACGACCGCTGGGTCAGCAAATACGCCGAACCCTGGGCCGCCGGACTGAGCGACCTCAAGCGCACATTGGAGAAGACGATGGAGAAGGTTTTCGAAATCTACATCAAGACCACGCCCGAGCGCCTCTGGCAGGCCATCACCGACACCGAGATGCGGCGCAAATACACTTTTGGCGCCGTCGTCACGTCGGATTGGGCGCAGGGCTCACGCTACGAGGGCCGCGGCCACGGCAATTTGATCTTCGAGGGCGAGAATCTGGAGGTCGATCCGCCGCGCCGGCTGGTGCAGAGTTTTCGGGCGGTCTGGGGCGAGGACGTCAAGGGCGAGGGCACTTCGCGGGTGACCTGGGAGATCGAGCCGATCGGCGATTCCTGCCGGCTTACCGTCACCCACGATCAACTGCGCGACGGCGCCAACAACCAGCTCTATGGCGGCTGGCCGATGATTCTCTCGGGAATCAAGACGCTGCTCGAGTCCGGCGAAATGCTGACGACGCCGGGATCGCTGCGCTGGGTGGAAGGCCGGAACGAGCACCTGCCCGAAGTGCACTGATCGCGAAATTTCGCGGGCGATCGACCACCAAATCCCGGAAGGAGCAATCAATGCCAAAGCTGGTTGTCTACAATTCGATGTCGCTGGATGGCTACTTTACCGATGCCAATGGCGACATGGACTGGGCCCATAAGCAGGACCCGGAGTGGCAGGCCTTCGTTGCGGAGAAAGCGCGCGGCGGCGGCCAGCTGCTGTTCGGCCGGATCACCTATGATTTGATGGCGAGCTTCTGGCCGACGCCGCTTGCGA
>WNFR01030169.1_pt1 | contig 10290 bp, 6 predicted proteins | sample 5400221 | NCBI WGS metagenome assembly WNFR01 (sample SAMN13153357, study PRJNA577476) | soil metagenome | isolation source: 40 cm soil under Madrone tree | place: USA:California | collected 2016-06-14 | reverse complement strand
GCCTTCGCCCAGCGCGTCGCCGACGTTCCGGAGCCGAGCGCCGATCTCTATCCGGCCAAGCGCAACGAGACCTTCACGCTCGACCGCCTGGTCACCGACGAGAAGATCAACACCAACTACAACAATTTCTACGAATTCGGCATGTCGAAGACCGTCGCCAAGGCGGCGCAGGCGCTCAAGCTGCGGCCTTGGACGATCAAGATCGACGGCATGGTGGAGAAGCCGCAGGAGATCGGCATCGACGACCTGCTCGCCAGGATGCCGCTGGAAGAGCGGCTTTATCGCCACCGTTGCGTCGAGGCCTGGTCGATGGCGATTCCGTGGTCGGGTTTTCCGCTCGCCAAGCTGGTCGAGCTCGCGAAGCCGCTCGGATCGGCGACCTATCTGCGCATGGAGACCTTCCTCGACTCCTCGGTCGCATCCGGCCAGCGCGCCACCTGGTATCCGTGGCCCTATGTCGAGGGCCTGACGATGGCCGAGGCCACCAACGAGCTCGCCTTCCTGGTCACCGGCGCCTATGGCAAGCCGGTGTCCAAGCAGCAGGGCGCGCCGCTGCGCCTCGCGGTGCCGTGGAAATACGGATTCAAGTCGATCAAATCGATCACGCGCTTCAGCTTCACCGACCGGCGGCCGAAGAGCTTTTGGGAAGCGCTGGCGCCGGCCGAATATGGTTTCTGGGCCAATATCAATCCGGCGGTGCCGCATCCGAGCTCGAAGCCAATATGTCGACCCGCGCGTTGTCGCGCAACGCGATGACCCGCATGACAGCCATGTGGCACCCGCAAGTCATTGTGCCGCCGAGCGAAGCCGCGACGCCGCGTCTCGCGGCGATTCGCCTCAGTAGCTCCAGCGCTGCGCCTTGCTCACCAGGAAGTCGCGGAACGCCTGCACGCGCGCGACCGACTTGAGCTCTTCCGGATAGACGAAATAGGCGTCGAGCGCGATCGGATCGGCCTCGCTGAACAGCTGCACGAGCCCGCCATTCTCCTCGACCAGATAATCCGGCAGCATCGCGATGCCCAATCCGCGCTGGCAGGCGCGCAGGATGCCGAGCACGTTGTTGATGGTGATGTGCGGGGCGCGCGGCCCCTTGCTGTCGCGACCGACCTCGACCAGCCAGCGCGTCGGCTGCAGATAGGCCGGCACGTGGCCGCCGAGCAGCAGCACGCGGTGGGTGTCGAGATCCTCGATGGTGCGCGGCGTGCCGAAGCGCTTGAGATATTCGGGCGACGCATAGGCGTGGAAGCGCACGGAAAACAGCTTGCGCTGGATCAGGTCCGGCTGGGTCGGCTGGCGCAGGCGGATCGCCACGTCGGCCTCGCGCATCGCGAGGTCGAGCTCCTCATCGGTGGTGATCAGCAGAATGCGGATATCGGGATAGAGGTCGACGAATTCGCCGAGGCGCGGGGTGAGCCAGTGCACCCCGATCCCGACCGTGGTGGTCACCTTGAGGTCGCCATGCGGCCGCTCGCGGCTGTCGGTCAGCTTGGCGCGCGCCGCTTCGAGCTTCATGAAAACTTCGTGGGCGGTGCGGTAGAGCAATTCGCCCTGCTCGGTCAGGATCAGCCCGCGCGCATGGCGGTGGAACAGCGCGACCGAGAGCTCCTGCTCGAGCGCGCTCACCTGCCGCGAGACGGCCGATTGCGACAGCCCGAGCTGCTCGCCCGCATGCGTGAAACTGCCGGCCTCGGCGGCGGCATGAAAAACCTTCAGCTTGTCCCAGTCCATGATTCAAAACCTTTTGGTATGCCCCGGGCGGGGGGAAAATCGATTCATTCGGCTGCGGTGCGCTGCTCTACCTCGCCATGCCCGGCGAGGAAGCGTTCCGCTTCCAGGGCCGCCATGCAGCCCAGGCCGGCCGCGGTCACCGCCTGGCGATAGACATCGTCGGTGACGTCGCCGGCCGCGAACACGCCCGGCACCGAGGTCGCGGTCGAGAAGGGTGCGGTCTTGACGTAGCCCGAGGGCTTGAGCTCGAGCTTGTCGGCGACGAGCTCGGTCGCGGGCGAGTGCCCGATCGCGATGAAGACGCCGTCGGTGGGCAGCTGGGTGACCGCGCCGGTGTCGACGTTTTCCAACGCGACGCCCGTCACCCTGAGCGGATTTTCATCGCCCAGCACGTCGTGCAGAACCGAGTCCCAGATCACCGAGATCTTCGGATTCTTGAACAATCGCTCCTGCAGGATCTTTTCGGCGCGGAAATGATTGCGCCGGTGCACGACCGTCACCTGGGCGGCGAAATTGGTGAGAAACAGCGCCTCCTCGACCGCGGTATTGCCGCCGCCGATGACGACGACATTCTTGCCGCGATAGAAGAAGCCGTCGCAGGTGGCGCAGGCCGAGACGCCGTAGCCCTTGAATTTCTGCTCGGACGGCAAGTCGAGCCAGCGCGCCTGCGCCCCGGTGGCGAGGATCAGGCTGTCGGTCAGATAGACGTCGCCGGAATCGCAGACCAGCCGGAAGGGCCGCCGCGCGAGGTCGACGGAGTTCACGTGATCGGTGATAATCTGGGTGCCGACATGGACCGCCTGCTTCTCCATCTGCTCCATCAGCCAGGGGCCCTGGATGACGTCGGCGAAGCCCGGATAGTTCTCGACGTCGGTCGTGATGGTGAGCTGGCCGCCCGGCTGGACGCCCTGGATCAGGACCGGCTCCAGCATCGCGCGGGCCGCATAGATCGCGGCCGTATAGCCGGCCGGCCCGGAACCGATGATGACGACCTTGGCCTGCGTAGTCTTGGGCATTTCCACGTCCTGATGCGGGGAGAACCGCGTGCCGCCCTGTCGTTGGCCGGCGGGCGCGAATTCGGGAACCAATGTAAGCCATCCGAGAAGCTATGCAATAGATGCAACCCTGCAGGCTCACAGCTTCGTGTGGCGACGGGCTGATCCCGCAGATTTCATGGCTCCGCCGCGCAATAATGTTTCGCGGCGGGCCGGTTCCCGGCTACATAACGGGGGATTCGCGCAGATTTTCTGAGGGGCGACAATGCGTCGCCTCGCCGCCTGGAGGTTTTCCGTGACGACCCGCCTCGACGCCATCGACCGCAACATCCTGAGGGAGCTCCAGGACAACGGCAGAATCACCAATGTGGAACTCGCCCGCCGGGTCGGCATCTCGGCACCGCCCTGCCTGCGGCGGGTGCGCGCCCTCGAGGAGGCCGGCTACATCAAGGGTTACCGCGCGCTGCTGGACGAGAAGCTGCTCGGCTACGAGGTCACGGTCTTCGCCATGGTGCATCTCTCCAGCCAGGCGGAGGCCGATCTGGCCGAATTCGAGCGCTTCGTGCGCGCCCAGCCCCTGGTGCGCGAATGCTGGATGCTGTCGGGCGAGATCGATTTCATTCTCAAATGCGTGGCGCCCGATCTCAAGACCTTCCAGGCCTTCGTGACCGAGCTCACCGCCGCGCCGCATGTGCGCAACGTCAAGACGTCGCTCACGCTGCGCAACTCCAAGGATGCCGCCATGGTGCCGATGGAGATGATGCGCGTCTCGCCGTGACGCGCATGGGCTATCGCCCATCTGGCATTTCTCCTGGGTCAATTGAATCATTGGCCCTCTCCGGCGCATGATACTGGACAGATGCCGAGCATCGCTCGGTGTCCGCAGATCAAAAAAAGGACCGGTCGCGTGCCGGCCCAGTCGGGAGGGACGAATGTGCGAGCTCTGCAGACGTAGTTTCATGCGTGGCGCGGGCGCGCTCGGCGCGGCCGTCGCGAGCGGCCTGTTCTCGTCGCCGCTGATGGCGCAGACGGGCGGCGGCGCCGCGCGGCTGCCGGCACGCGGCGAGTTCACCATCGCCAACGCCTATGTGATGACGATGGACGGCGCGCTCGGCGATATCGCGGACGGCGCCGTGCATGTGAAGGACGGCGCCATCGTGGCGGTCGGCAAGGACGTCCAGGGCGGCGGGGAGAAGATCGACGGCACCGGCATGATCGTGATGCCGGGCCTGGTCGAGACCCACTGGCACATGTGGAACACGCTCTACCGCAGCTTCGCCGGCGACAAGCCGGAGGAGGGCTATTTCCCGACCGTGGCGCGCTTCGGCCAGCAGATGACCCCGGACGATATCTTCCAGAGCACCCGGCTGTCCGCCGCCGAGGCGATCAACTCCGGCACGACCTTCGTGCATTCCTGGTGCCACAATGTGCGCAGCAAGGCCCATGCCGAGGCCGATATCCGGGCGCTCGCCGAGCTCGGCGTCCGCGCCCGCCATTCCTGCGGCTGGCCGCAAGGCATGCCGGACACCCAATCGGCCGACCAGGGGCCGGTCGAATCCTTCGCCAAGGACTGGAAGAGCTGGTCGAACGATGGCCTGATCGGGCTCGGCGTGGCCTGGCGCGGCCAGTTCCGCGCCGGCCCGATCAAGCCGGAGGTTTACCAGCCGGAATTCGACAATGCCCGCACGCTCGGGCTGCCGATCACCGTGCATGTCGCCAGCGCCCGCAAGGCGGCGAACCAGATCGAGCCGCTCTACAAGGCCAAGCTCATGGGCAAGGACGTTCAGCTCATCCATACGCTGTCGGCCTCGCCGGCGGAGCTCGACATGATCAAGGAGTCGGGAAGTTCGGTCTCGGTATCGCCCGGCTCGGAGCTGCGCATCGGCTACGGCTATCCGCAGATCAGCGAGCTGCTGGCCAAGGGAATTCCGCTCGGCATCTCGATCGACACCTCGGCGCTGACCGGCAGCTCCAATCTGTTCGCCGTGCTCAAGCTCGCGCGCGACTCCGAAAACGCCAGGGCGGAGAGCGAGACCAAGATGTCGGCCCGCAAGGCGCTCGAGCTCGGGACCATCGGGGGCGCGCAGTCGATGGGGATCGACGACAAGGTGGGCTCGCTCAAGCCCGGCAAGCGCGCCGACCTGATCGCGATCAACACCAACGCCCTCAACATGGCGGTGGTGACCGATCCGGCGCATCTCGTGCTCGAAGCCACCGGGCCGGAGAATGTCGACACCGTGGTGGTCGACGGCCGCATCCTCAAGCGCGCCGGGCGAGTGATCAGTCTCTCGTCATTGCGAGGCGCGCGTAGCGCGCCGAAGCAATCTCGCGGCAGAGATTGCTTCGCTTCCGCCTTCGCGCGCTCCGCGCTTCGGCGGACTTGAACCCGCCGTAGCTCGCGAAGCAAGCGTAGGCGGGTCGCTCGCAATGACATTTTTGTTTCAGCGCCACTCGACCTTCATGATCTCATAGGCCTTGGCGCCGCCCGGCGTCACGACCTCGACCTGGGTGCCCTTGGTCTTGCCCACCAGGGCGCGGGCGAGCGGCGACGTGATCGAGATCTTGCCTTTCTTGGCGTCGGCCTCCGGCTCGCCGACGATCTGCCATACCGATTTCTTGTCGGTGTCCTCGTCGACCAGGGTCACGGTCGCGCCGAATTTGATGGTCTCGCCGGACAGCTTCGAGACGTCGATGATCTCGGCGCGCGCGAGCTTGTCCTCGATCTCGGCGATGCGGCCCTCGTTGAGCGACTGCATCTCCTTGGCGGCATGATATTCGGCATTCTCCGACAGGTCGCCGTGCGAACGCGCGTCGGTGATCTGCTGGATGATGCGCGGCCGCTCCACCTGCTGGCAGTGCTTGAGTTCCTGCTCGAGCGCGGCGTGGCCCGCCGCTGTCATTGGGATCTTGTCCATCGGTCCTTAATCCTCCGCAGAGAATAAAGTTCCGACCGCGAACCGGGCTTCCCCGCGTCGCGATCGCATTTCTCTCTGCCAACTCCTGCCGTCAGCTTCGCGCCGGTCAGCGGTCAGCCCTTACCCGCGAAATAGCTCTGCAACGTGCGCACCTCGAGGTCGCCCCCGAGATAGGCTTTGATGCCCTGCGCCGCCGCGACGGCTCCGGAAAGAGTGGTGTAGTACGGGACTTTATGCAAGAGGGCCGCGCGCCGCAGCGAGCGGCTGTCGGCCAGCGCGGTGGCCCCCTCGGTGGTATTGAAAACCAGCTGGATATCGCCGTTTTTGATGGCGTCGACGATGTGGGGGCGGCCCTCCGCCACCTTGTTGATCTTGTCGGCCGGGACCCCGTTTTCGGCGAGATAGCGCTGGGTCCCGGAGGTGGCGATCACCTTGAAACCGAGGTCGGCCAGGAGCTTTGCGGCCGGGATGATGCGCGCCTTGTCGACGTCCTTGACCGAGATGAACACCGTCCCGGCGCGCGGCAGCCGCGAGCCGCCGCCGATCTGGCTTTTTGCGAAGGCGATCTCGAAGGAGTGGTCGAGCCCGATGACCTCGCCGGTCGAGCGCATCTCGGGACCCAGCACGGTGTCGACGCCGGGAAAGCGCGCGAACGGGAAAACCGCTTCCTTGACGCCCACGTGGTGCAGGGCGAACGGCGTGAGGCCGAAGCTCGCGAGCGGTTCGCCCGCCATCACGCGCGCCGCGATCTTGGCGACCGGAATCCCGATCACCTTGGCGACGAAGGGCACCGTGCGGGACGCGCGCGGATTGACTTCCAGCACATAGATCTCGCCGTCCTTGATGGCATATTGCACGTTCATCAGCCCGCCCACCTCGAGCGCGAGCGCGAGCGCGCGCGTCTGGCGCTCGAGCTCCGCGATGGTGGCCGCGGACAATGAATGCGGCGGCAGCGCGCAGGCGGAGTCGCCGGAATGGATGCCGGCCTCCTCGATGTGCTCCATGATCCCGGCAATGAAGGTGTCCTTGCCGTCGGCGATGCAGTCGACGTCGACCTCGATCGCGTCCGACAGATAGCGGTCGATGAGGAGCGGCCGCTTGTCGGACACGGCGAGCTCGGACGGCCGGTCGATGTCGGCGGCCAGCCGCACCACGTAGCGGTCGAGGTGGACGGCGTCGTGCACGATCTCCATGCCGCGGCCGCCGAGCACGTAGGAGGGCCGGATCATGACCGGAAAACCGATCCCTTCCGCAATGGCGCGGGCCTTTTTCGGGCTGGTCGCGATCCCGCTCTTGGGCTGGCGCAACTGCAGCTTCTCGATCAGTTTCTTGAACTGGTCGCGATCCTCGGCGAGGTCGATCGCGTCGGGCGAGGTGCCGAGGATCGGCACCTTGGCGTCTTCCAGGGACTTGGCGAGCTTGAGCGGCGTCTGGCCGCCGAACTGCACGATGACGCCATGCAGCGTCCCGCTCTGGCGCTCGGTCTCGATGATCTCCAGCACGTCCTCGGCGGTGAGCGGCTCGAAGTAGAGCCGGTCCGAGGTGTCGTAGTCGGTCGACACCGTTTCGGGATTGCAGTTGATCATGATGGTCTCGTAGCCCGCCTCTTTCAGGGCGAAGGCCGCATGACAGCAGCAATAGTCGAATTCGATGCCCTGGCCGATGCGGTTCGGGCCGCCGCCAAGGATGATGACCTTCCTGGCATCCGACGGCGCGGCCTCGTCGGCGGCCTTGCCGGCGAAGGGCGTCTCGTAGGTCGAGTACATATAGGCGGTGGGCGAGGCGAACTCCGCCGCGCAGGTGTCGATGCGCTTGAACACCGGACGCACGCCGAGCGCGCGCCGGCGCGCCGTCACCTCGTCGGGATCGAGCCCGGTGAGCTTGGCGAGCCTGGCGTCCGAAAAGCCCATGCCCTTGAGGCGCCGCAGCGCGCCGGGCGTGGTCGGCAGGCCCTTCTGCCTGATCTCCGCTTCGGCATCGACGATGCCGCGGATCTCGGCCAGGAACCATGGATCGATCTTGCAGCTCGCATGGATCTGGTCGTCGCTCACGCCGAGCCGCATCGCCTGTGCGACGTTGAGAATGCGGTCGGGCGTCGGCGTGCCGAGCGAAGCGCGGATCGCGTTCTTGTCGTCGCCCTGGCCGAGCCCCTCGATCGTGATCTCGTCGAGCCCGCTCAGGCCGGTCTCGAGCGAGCGCAGCGCCTTCTGCAGCGACTCCTGGAAGGTGCGGCCGATCGCCATCGCCTCGCCGACCGACTTCATCGAGGTGGTGAGCACGGGCTCGGCGCCGGGGAATTTCTCGAAGGCGAAGCGCGGGATCTTGGTGACGACGTAATCGATGGTCGGCTCGAACGAGGCGGGCGTCGCGCCGCCCGTGATGTCGTTGGCGATCTCGTCGAGGGTGTAGCCGACCGCGAGCTTGGCGGCGACCTTGGCGATCGGAAAGCCGGTCGCCTTCGAGGCCAGCGCGGAGGAGCGCGACACCCGCGGATTCATCTCGATGATGACGAGGCGGCCGTCCTGCGGATTGACCGCGAACTGCACGTTCGATCCGCCGGTCTCGACGCCGATCTCGCGCAGCACCGCGATCGATGCGTCGCGCATCATCTGGTATTCCTTGTCGGTGAGCGTCAGGGCCGGCGCGATCGTGATCGAGTCGCCGGTGTGCACGCCCATCGGATCGAGATTCTCGATCGAGCAGATGATGATGCAGTTGTCGCGCTTGTCGCGCACCACCTCCATCTCGAATTCCTTCCAGCCGAGCACGCTTTCCTCGATCAGCACCTCGGTGGTCGGCGAGGCGTCGAGCCCGCGCTCGACGATCTCGATGAATTCGGATTTGTTGAAAGCGATGCCGCCGCCGGTCCCGGCCAGCGTGAAGGACGGCCGGATGATCGCCGGAAGGCCGATGTCGGGCAGCGCCTCGAGCGCCTCGATCAATCCCTTCTCGATATGATGGCGCTTGCGCTCGGCCTCGCCCGCCGACCAGGCGGCCTCGAAGCCCTCGAGCGCGCGCTCTTCGTCCTCGGCCGGAAGCTTCTGCGCCTTGATCCTGGCGACCCCGGCCGCATGCTGGTCGCGGTCGGCCTTCTTGAGGTCGGACGCGTTGGCGAGGGAGGACTTGGGGGTCTCCAGGCCGATCTTCTTCATGGCCTCGCGAAACAGCTCGCGGTCCTCGGCCTTGTCGATCGCCTCGGCGGTGGCGCCGATCATCTTCACGTTGAACTTGTCGAGCACGCCCATGCGCCGGAGCGACAGCGCGCAGTTGAGCGCGGTCTGCCCGCCCATGGTCGGCAGCAGTGCGTCCGGCCGCTCCTTCTCGATGATCTTGGCGACGATCTCCGGGGTGATCGGCTCCACATAGGTGGCGTGGGCCAGGTCCGGATCGGTCATGATGGTGGCGGGATTCGAGTTGACCAGGATGATCCGATAGCCCTCTTCCTTGAGGGCCTTGCAGGCCTGGGTGCCCGAATAGTCGAACTCGCACGCCTGGCCGATCACGATCGGACCCGCGCCGATGATCAGGATCGAGGAGATGTCGGTGCGTTTCGGCATCCGGTTTCCGGCAAGAGGTTGATCGCGGGCACAAAAAAAGGCGTCGTGGATGCGCCGCCCATCAGTGCCGCACGCGCCAGGAGCGCGGCCGCGACCCCTTAGCCCAGAATCGGCGGGGAGGGAAGAGCGGCCCGCAAGGGCGATGTGTGGTGGCTTAAATAGGCAGCGGACGCGGAAAAAACAGGGACGGGTGCCTGGGGCGTCCGCCTTCGCCCCGGCTTCGGCGGACAATTTTTCACGGCGGAGGACTTTTCGCGCCCGTCTTCGCCCGTTGGGCTACGACGGGCAACCTTCGCGGATTTGGTACGGCCTGCCAACCGAAGCGGCAAAGCCGCGAAGGTTGGAGGCCCGACCTGGATTCGAACCAGGATAGGAGGCCTTGCACAGCCTCTGCGTCGCCGCTCCGCCACCGGGCCGTGGACCTTATAGGGCGTCCGCGGTTGCCGGATCCTTCCCGGCTGCCGGATGGATGTCGTTAGCCATAATGGATTCTTAGCGGCCCGCTGCTTAGCGACGCGCGGGCGCGACGGGCCGGGCCACGAAGGTCATGCGGGCGCCGTTATGGCCGATATTGGTGGGGGCGCGTTCGGCGGAAAACCCCGCCGCCGCGAGCTTGGCCGCGATCGTGGCCTCGTCGTAGCGCGTCAGGCCGAGCGCGGAGCGCAGCCGCCAATAAGGCGACAATACCGTCCGCCCGAGCCCGATCAGCGCGGCGAAAAAGAAGCCATGGCGGGCGCCGAAGCGCAGCAGCGCGAGCGCATCGCCGAGCGCCGACGTCGTCGGCCTGATCACGTCGCCGAGCACGAGCGATCCCGTCGGGCTCAGCAGCCGCCCAAAAAGCACGAGCGCGGCATCGAGCTCCTGCGCGGTGAGATATTGCGCGACCGAATGCATCACCACGAGGTCGACCGTGTGATCGGGAAGCGCGGCCAGCCGCTCCGGCGCACAGACCTCGATCCTGGGATTTGCGCCGAAGCGCGCCGCGAGCCGCGCCCGCACCCCCGGCGCCGGCTCGACCAGGATCAAGCGGCCCGCTTGGGCCGCCACGACGTCCGCATGCAGCGCCTCGCCGCAGCCGTAATCGAGCACGGTCGC
>WNFR01014060.1_pt1 | contig 10290 bp, 6 predicted proteins | sample 5400221 | NCBI WGS metagenome assembly WNFR01 (sample SAMN13153357, study PRJNA577476) | soil metagenome | isolation source: 40 cm soil under Madrone tree | place: USA:California | collected 2016-06-14 | reverse complement strand
TCGCTCACTTGAGCGTCACCGGATCAGGCTCGACGCGAACGCTGAACATCACTCCGGCGGCCGATGCTAACACTGCGGCGAACGGCACCGCGACCATCACGGTCATGGTGACGGCGACTAACGGCCAGACGGCACAGGACACCTTTGTCTTGACCGTCACGGAAGTTAACGATGCGCCAACAGCCGGAGCCGACGTAGTAAGCGACATTCTGGAAGACTCCGGGGTGTACTCGATTCCGATTGCGACTTTGCTGTCTAACGATTCAAAGGGCCCGGCGAACGAATCAGGCCAGACGCTTTCGATCACCGCGGTCAGCAGCCCGACGGGCGGCACCGTGTTAATTAACGGCGCGAACGTCGAGTTCACGGCGGCGGCGAACTTCAACGGCGCGGCGGGATTTAGTTACACGGTCCAGGACAACGGGACCACGAACGGCGTGGCTGATCCAAAGACGGGGATAGGCAGCGTCAGCTTCAACATTACCGCCGTCAATGATGCGCCTTCATTTACTAAGGGGCCGGATCAAAACGTGCTGCCCAATCCCGGCGCGCAGACGGTCAACAACTGGGCAACGAATATCTCTGCCGGACCGGCAGATGAATCGGGACAGACGCTCAACTTTATCGTTACCAACGACAACAACGCTCTCTTCTCAGTGCAGCCCGCGGTCAGCACGAGCGGCACACTTACTTACACGCCGGCGGCGGGTCAAACGGGCCTGGCCAACGTGAGTGTTTCGCTGCACGACAATGGCGGGACCGCAAATGGAGGAGCGGATACCTCTGCGGTGCAGATGTTCACAATTAATGTGTCCTGTGGCCAGAACGATTTGGTCGTCAATACTAATGACAGCGGCGTGGGCAGTCTGCGTTATGCGATCAACTCGGCTTGTGCGGGCGACACGATCACCTTCGACCCGGGATTAACTTCGGGGGGACCGGCGACGATCGCTTTGACCTCGGACGAGTTGATGATCAATCGGAATCTGACGATCATCGGACCAGGAGCGAACCTGCTGACAGTGCAACGAAGCGCAGTCATCGGCACGCCGGTCTTCCGGATATTCGATGTTCAGAGCGGCACAGTGAAGATCTCCGGGCTGACGATTGCGAACGGCAACGCAGTTGATGGCGCTTTGGGTGGGACTAACCCGGGGGCCATCGGTGGTGGTATCTGGAACAACGGCACGCTGACGATCAGTAACCTCGCAGTGAGCGGGAACCTGGCCGGGAGCGGTGGCAGTAACGCGGGCGCGTTGGCGGGCAATGGCGGCTACGGAGGCGGCGTTTACAATTCCGGCACGCTCACGATCGTTAACAGCACGATCAGCGGCAACCGGGCCGGCGATGGCGGTAACGGTGGCAACACCGGGACCGGCGGCGTGTGCGGTAACGGCGGTGGCGTCTTGAACGCGGGCACGCTGACAGTTATCAACAGCACGATCAGCGGCAACCAGGCGGGTCACGGTGGCAATGCCGGCTCAGGTGGAGTAGCGGGCAATGGTGGCAATGGAGGCGGCATCTCCAGCAGTGGATCGGCCTCGATCTTCAACAGCACGATCAGCGGCAACCAGGCGGGGACAGGCGGCTCTGCCGGCGACACTGTCGGCGCCAGCGGGTTGGGCGGCGGCATCTTCCGCGGCGCCGGGACGCTCACTCTTAAGAACACGATTGTGGCCGGCAATCTCGATGGGGCAGGCTCTGGTCGCGATGACGTCAACGGCGCGCTCGACGCGGCCGGTTCCTTCAACCTGATCGGCGATGGTACGGGTATGACCGGCATCACCAATCTTAGCAATGGAAATCAGGTTGGTACTTCCGGATCGCCGATCAATGCGCTGCTCGGAGTACTAGGGTCGAACGGCGGAGCGACTCAAACGCATCTCTTGTTGCTGGGAAGTCCGGCGATCAATGCGGGCAGCAATGCACTCTTGCCGCCCGATACGTTTGATCTTGATGGCGACAGCAACACTGCTGAAGCCTTGCCAGTCGATCAGCGTGGCCTTGGGTTCAACCGCGTCGTCAATACGACGGTTGATATTGGCGCGGTGGAGGTGAACTACTCGATTACTGCCACGGCCGGTACGGGCCAGAGTGCGCCCATCAATTCGGCCTTTGCGACTCAATTGCAAGCGACGGTCAAAGAATCCGGCGCCAATCAGAGCGGGGTGACGGTGACATTCACTGCTCCCGCGAGCGGAGCCAGCGGTCGCTTCCCCGGCAACGTTACGACCGCAAACGCAATTACAGACGCGAGCGGTATCGCGACTGCTCCGGTGTTCACTGCGAACGGCACCGTCGGCGGTCCCTATAACGTTGTCGCCAGCTTTGCCGGCGGCTCGGCTTTGGCAAACTTCTCTCTGACCAATCTAAAGGGCGACCAGGCAATCACGATCAACACACACGCGCCGGCAACCGCAGCCTACAACTCCAACTTCACCGTGGCCGCAACATCAAGCTCGGGGCTGCCCGTGAGTTACAGTAGTGCCGGCGCCTGTACCAACGTCGGACCAATCTTCACGATGACCAGTGGTACCGGAACGTGTACGGTCAAATATGACCAGATTGGCAACAGCAACTACAACGCTGCGCCGCAAGTGACCGAGTCTGTAACCGCGCTGAAGGCTAACCAGACAATCACGGTCAACACACACGCCCCGGCAAATGCGTCCTTCAACACCAACTTCACGGTGGCGGCAACATCCAACTCCGGGTTGGCGGTCGCGTACAGCAGTTCGGGCGTATGCACGAATGTCGGCGCTACCTTCACCATGACCAGCGGTACCGGCACGTGCACAGTCAAATACGATCAGGGGGGCGACGCCAACTACAACGCGGCGACGCAAGTGACTGAGTCTGTGACGGCGCAGAAGGCGGCGACGGCAAGCGCAGTTTCTTCTTCAGTCAATCCTTCGGACTTTGGCCAGAGTGTGACGTTCACGGCGACCGTCACTTCAGGCGCGGGGACGCCGACAGGCACGGTGCAGTTCAAGGATGGCGGCGCGAACATTGGATCGCCACAGACTCTGAACGCCGGAGGTGTGGCGCAACTGACAACTTCATCGCTGACGGCCGGTACGCACACGATCACCGCGGTCTACAGCGGCGATCTGAACTTCCTGACCAGCACTGGCACTCTGTCAGGCGGCCAGGTGGTAAAGAGCCAGCCTTCGCTCTCAATTAACGATGTGGCCTTCGCGGAAGGCAACAGCGGTACTGCGAATCTTATCTTCACCGTCACCCTCTCAGCGGCCAGCAATCTGACGGTGAACGTGAATTACGCGACCGCGAACGGGACGGCCACAGTGGCTGACAACGATTATCAGGCAGCCTCAGGCACGCTGACCTTCAATCCGGGAGACTTAACCAGGACAATTACGGTGTTAGTAAACGGCGATCAGAAATTTGAGCCGGACGAGACTGTCCTGGTGAATCTCACCAGCCCGGTGAACGCCACGATTAGCGATAGTCAGGGCGTAGGCACGATTCTGAATGACGATACGCTGCAGTTGATCCTGGACGAATCTGGTCCTGATGCTAATCAGGCCGCAGCCTTTGACTCGTTCCTGTTTCTAAGAGATCCGTTCCACATTCAGAATGTCGCCACCTGGTTTAATCTCGGGCCCGATCCAAATACGAGGGTGATTCTCTTCGCCGCGAACCTGCAACTAAATCAGGGAGAGACTGCTTCCGCGGTGGTGATTAATCTGGTCGATGCTAACAACCAAAGTTTTGATGTTCCTGCCGAAGACGTGCGACAGGTCCCCGGCTTCGCCTTTACTCAAGTCAAGTTCAGGTTGCCGAATAATCTGGCTGCCGGCGTCTGCACGGTGACAATCAAAGCGCACGGCCAGGTTAGCAACACGGGGACCGTCAGAATCGCACCTTAGAGAATTATTATTCGTTGGGGCGATCACTGAGGATTTTTTTAACAGTTTTGGGGCTGGCTGTTCTGTCGAGCTCGCTGCTGATCGGTTGTGGTGAAATGACCTGGCAAAACCTTCAACACAGAGACACAGAGGCCACCAGAGAGCCACAGAGTTCTTTTTCCGACAGACTCCTTCGCGAGCTTAATTTCGATCGGCGCGCGAACCCCACGCTGTTTGGAATACGAAACCTGGCCCTTACCTGGGCGCATTTTTCACACACTCGGCCTTGCGTACTTTCGCCGCCGCCAACGCGTCGCCTTTAGCCTTGCGCGCATGCGCGAGCGATTCCGCCTTACCCTTTCCGGTCTGGCCGTTCGCTGACTTCACCGCCGACAAGTAATCTTGATTAGCTACCTTCACCGCCCGCCGATAGTCATCGTCGCATTTCTTGACCGCCGCTCGGTGCGCCGAACTAACCTTGCCCGGCTGCGCCGCCGAAGGCACGGCGGTGCATAAGAGTAGAGAGAGCATCAACGCGATTAGTGAAGTGTTAGGTTTCATTTGTTCTCCTTAGATCGTTGAAACCTACTGCTTTGTACTTTCCATGCTTAGCATGAGGCTTTCGCCAAACTGCAAAACGTCTTTGCTCTCTGGATGCTCCAGATCGGCATATGCCTCTTCGAACGTAGCCCACTGGAACTGACGCTCCTCTTTGGGCGTTCCCTGAAAAGACTTTTCCATCAGATAAAACTTTACTCGCAACTCTTTGACGCTCTTGTCAGATTTACCTTTGGCGCGGTATTCGACCGTCTCAATTGGGCAGACTATCCGTGCCGTGACGCCCGTCTCTTCACGCACTTCACGCAACGCAGCGTCACCGTGCAACTCACCGTCGGCGATCTTGCCCTTGGGAAGCACCCACTGCGGCGCCCCGTCGCTTGGCCGCACAATCAAATACCTCGCGATGTTCTTCTCCGTGACTTCAAACACGACGCCGCCGGCATGCGTAGGATCGGCGCGGCGAAGCCTCTTCTTTGCTTTCTCCTGACGAGCCGACGCTAGCCGCCACTGTGCGGCAAAGCTCAATCCCAGAATCACTACAGCGATTAGGTAAAGCGCCAGAACTTCTTTCAAATATGGATAGAGGAGCACTCCGACAACTCCGGCGACCATCAGCGCGTTGGTGGCGGCGACAATGTGCGCGAGGCCGCCAATCCTTCGGCCTTTCGGCTCGTCTTCCGCCGGCGCATCGAGCGGGTAGTATCGCAAGAGAATCCCATCCGCATCGAAGTAATCCTGATATCTTTGTCGAATAGTATCAAGCGCTTTCTTGTACTCATCCGTCTTTTCGTTTCGGATGATCATCCGCGCAAAAGTCACCAGCCCATACACCAGCACCGCAGCGAGTCCAGTCACCGCGATTAGCTGAAGCTGATCTGGGTTGAGCCGGCCTTCCGCTTTTGTAACGAGTACTATTAAGCCGCCAATGGTCGCGGTTATGATGCCGATAAACCAGTTGACGCGCGTCTCGCCCGTCTGCTCGTTGCGCCAGAACAGGTCCGCGAAGCGGCTATACTCCGCCAGGAGAAATTCCTTCACCGTCGCTTTCGATTCCTTTTCGCTCAAGGGTTGCTCCCCTGCGTTGTCACTGTTCGCCAGTATCGATTTACCGTTTGTTCGATCTTGGCTAGCTTGAATGTTGGGGCCATCAATCACTCCGCGAAGAAACTCTTTTCAGACCGGCTATTGACTGATCAAATTTCGGGTAAGTCTGAGACGGTGCTGAGGTGGGGCTATATTGCCTCAATGTAATGGATTTTGCCAACGGGAAGCGTTATGGGAATGGGTGTTGGTTGAGCTTGCGTATTTCAGGCGAAACTAAGGCGGCAATAAATCGAGAGGATTGCTGTCTCGCGCGGCACCGTCACAATTACGCTCTTTTGAGGCATTCGATCAATCCACTCGTCGGCCCTTCCTGACCCAATCAACTTCGTCGAAAGCAATCGCAGTAAAACCAGTGGCAGCATAATACTGAGCACTCTCTTAGCGATGTCACAACCTGCCCCGGCCGGCAGTCAACCTAATTGGAGGCGTCTTTCAGTTTTGACGACATCACATTATCAACGGGCACTCTCAGTGAATAGCAACAAACTCGTTTTAACTGTAAGGAGGTAACAGCGCAATGAATTCTTTCAGAAACCTTTTTAAAGATCAGTCGATAACCAATATCGAGATCGCCCTGCTCCGGGCTTACGTGCTGTTCGATATTGCCCAGAGACTTCTGACTCTCACGGTCGTGCAAGTGCATGAGGCCGGACAGAAAATAGGCTTGTGGTAGGCCAACCCGGCTACGCGAGGGAACATCCTTTACTTTAAGGAAAGTACTCGCGGCAAAAAGATTTGCCAACAGATGTCACAAATCGCCCGGACATTCAGTCTAGTAAGATGAAGGCAGAAATCAGCCTAAGCCACTTTGACAACTAAGCTCATTCGAAGGTTTTTTAAAATACTCTTTGATGTACGCAAGTGATCGAGAAATCAACGGGGCAACGGCACTCTTGACTTTCTCTTTATTCCTTCTGAAAGCGAAGAATGAGCCCCATGTGAAGTCAAGGAGGTTCTGATGAATGAAGAACCAGGCTGTTACAGCGACGCGCAACGTTATTGTTTGGCTGAGTATCCCTGGGTCGTAAGCACGGCGCGACGTGTTTCGAAACGGCGAGGTCTACCTTATTACGGAGAAGATATCGCTCAGGAGGTTTTCAGGAAAGCCAAGGGAATTAAAGACGATTTCTGGGCGAACAGGAAAAACAAAAAGGGTTACTTCGCGCGAATGATCATTAACAAGGCGAATGACCTGTGCCATCTCGAGCATGGATTCGAGCCTTTAGCCGACCATGTTCTGGCGTCGACACCGGCGCAAACGATGGAGGCCGCGATTTTGATTAAAGAGTTAATCAATAAACTCTCGACTGACGAACAGAGACTACTTGAGCACATCTTTTTGGGATACTCCGGTGCGGAAATCGCTAAAGCTCTGGGAACGAACTGCCCTACCGCGCGCAAACGAATTTCGAGATTAATGGAAAAACTTAGTTCACTAGGTCAAGGAGATGATTACCCCAGTCCTACCAGGGAAACCAGGGCCAGGACATGCTGAGAGACCGACGATTGGATGCTCGACATTATTACTGGAGATACTGTGCTAAGGAGGCTATGTAAATGAACAAGAAGACACTCGGCGGTGATCATATTAAGAAGGTCCCGCCGCCAAAGGCCCGGCCAAGTAGATTCTATGGCGGAAGCGCGACACTCTGTGCTCTGGCGGCCTTGCGAGGTGTCAGAGATTTTGGCCAGGGAAAACTGGGGCTGAGAGAAGCTATTTTAGCGGCGTTCGAACAAGGGGCCGCCTTTAAACGATGGCGCGAAAAAGGCACGCTAGTAAGACGCGTTCAAGTCTGGGTCGAAAACCAGTTGGTAATGACAGTGAGCCCGGGCGAAAACTGCGTGAAGCTCAAGGCTTTCAACTTTGTCGTTCCGTCGCCACGCGAAGCGGTAATGCGGATTATGAAGGCGGACGAAGGGGAAGAACCGGTAGTTTTGCGCAATCTGCCTTTGAATACGGTTCCGGCCCATGGGCTTGACGAAACGACACCATTGCCCAATGGTCAGCGGATAAGATTAGAGATCTTACCCAAGGAAGCCGGCCGGTTCGACATTAAGGTTGCGTTTGCTCCAGAAGAAGAGGAGCAGCCGTTGAAAGAGATCATCCCCAGTTGTACGCTGAGCGCGAAGGCCGGCGCCGGGAACACGTCGAGCATTTCCTGGGCCTACGTCCCAACATTGCTTTCGCAACCACGGTTCGGCTACGGCGCATCGACATGCGCCGTTCTCATCTTGGCACTCGTTGTCGGAGTTGGCGCTAGTGGATTCCGCTCTTTGATGCGTCGGGCTCCGGTTCGCATAACCATTGTCTCAACCCGGGGCCAAATATCGGTGAAGTATAAGCACGGCAGTGTCGAGACGGCGGGGTCGTCACTAATGGAGAGTGAAAACGTGAGCTGCCCACTACGCCCGGAGAGATTTGGTTCCACGATCAAGCCTCTTCATTTTGCTGGCGTGAAAACGGAAGCTGCGAACCTGGAAACGGCCATTCGAAAAACTCCAGATGACAAGATCGATAGGCCAGCGGATGCGTCGGAACCGGAAGTACTGATTCCGCTCGATACGCTGGCTCAAACGAAGCTGGCTGAAGTGCAATGGGTTCATGTAACGGTGGATGATACCTCACCATCAAGTGAAACTGAGTTACGAGTGCTTCGCACGTCATTCGTTCGAGTCCTAAACGGCTCTTCGCCCTGGGAGGTCTTAGCCGCCAGCGAGGAAAGTTCACCCGATGCGGTCATTAAGCTCCGCTTTGAACCTGACACAACTTGTCTCGGAGTCGTAATCATTGAAATTCGTGACCCTGATGGCAAGGTTCTTTGGAGGGCTCGAGTTGGCTGCCGGGCTTTACCAAAACGGGATCACGATGAGATGTTTGCCGATGCTTCAGCACGCCTAATCGCTAAGCTCAAGGAGAAGATCGAGCCGAATCAGGGTTCTGATGGCCAGCGTTAGGGCACAACACACGTCTAGGTGCGAACTGAAGGTGGGTTTGAGAAGTTGGCTACAAGAATGCGTTAGCTTCGATTCACCATACTCGGATTCGCGGTGTTATTTATCACTTCAAACAACGAAAGCGGCGACGGCCTCACTCCGTCGCCGCTTTCCTGCGCAGCCGTTTAAGGCGCGCGGGGGGAAGCGTTCAGCCTCTCCCCTGTTGCCCGCATTCTACAACACCAGTCAAGCAGGTGTTCTTATTCATTCTTAACCGGCGCATAAAGAGACTTGAGCTTCGTTGATATCTTTGAGGCATTGTTAATGCGCGATCCGTAGCGCGCTGTTTGGAATTTCCAATCAGCGAGTTGAGCCCTTGGCGTTGGGGACTCAAGTTTTGACACAGACTCTGAAAAGGCCGGGCTAACCTCATTGGTCGCTACGCGACCTATACCTGACGATCTCCGCGATGAATTTCTTTCCAAACCTTTTCAACTTTTGCTCGCCCACGCCGCTAATCTGCGCGAACTCGGCTTCGTTCGACGGATAGGACCTGGCCATCTGGCGCAGCGAAACATCCGAGAAGACAATATACGGCGGTACGCCTCGATCATCGGCAAGACGCTTACGCAGCCGCCGCAGTCGCTCGAACAGGCCTTCGTCGCAGGAAATTTCTCCGGCGCGAGGCAGAGCCACCTTCGTAACGGTAACGCCCTTTGTCAAACGAATCGTCTGCCGTTCCCTGAGTGCGGCTTGACCTTGTTCAGTCAATTGCAGGACGTTAAATTTCTCCGCGGCTTGTCGCAGATAACCCAGCCGAACCAACTCGCGCCCAACGGTTCGCCATTCGACCCGACTGAGTTCCTTGCCGATTCCGTAAGTGGAAACTTTGTGATGATCCCATTTAAGAATGTTCTCGGTTTCGGCGCCCACCAAAACTTCGACAATTTGATTGATGCCGAAATTAATGCCGCTCTTCTCACGCACGCGAAAGACGCACGACAGAAACTTTTGCCCAGCCAGAGTTCCATCATAGGTCGCGCGCGGAGTAAGGCAATTGTCGCAGCCGCCACAGTTGGCCACATGAAACTGTTCGCCGAAGTAACGCAGCAGAGCCACGCGGCGGCACTCCCCACTTTCCGCGAAATGGACCATCTGCCGGAGTTGGGCGGTGGCAATCTGTCTCTGCTTTTCGTCGGACACCTCTTCAATGAACCTCGAGTACTTGACGGCGTCGCCCGCGCTGAAGAGCAGCAGGCATTCGCTCGGCAAACCGTCGCGGCCGGCGCGGCCGGTTTCCTGGTAGTAGCCTTCGACATTCTTGGGCAGATCGTGATGAACCACGAAGCGCACGTTTGGTTTGTTGATGCCCATACCAAAAGCTATCGTGGCGCAGATCACGCGCACTTCGTCGCGCAGGAAAAGTTCCTGATTGATTGAGCGCTCTTTCGCATCAAGACCGGCATGATAAGGTTTCGCCATAACACCGTCGTCACTCAAACGCATGGCCACGTTTTCAGCGCTTTTGCGGCTCTGGCAATAGACGATGCCGCTTTCATTCGCGCGCGAGTTCAAAAAGTAAAGTACCTGTTCGTAAGCCTTGCTCTTGGGCTGCACTCGATACGTTAGATTGGGTCGATTGAAGCTGGCGACATAGCGTCGCGGCTCGTGCAGATGAAGTTGCTTGACGATATCCAGTCGCACTCGCTCGGTCGCGGTGGCGGTGAGCGCCATTAATGGCGCCTCCGGAAATTGCTGACGCAGCTCCGCCAGCCGGCGATATTCGGGACGAAAGTCATGTCCCCACTCGCTGATGCAGTGC
>WNFR01029284.1_pt1 | contig 10291 bp, 5 predicted proteins | sample 5400221 | NCBI WGS metagenome assembly WNFR01 (sample SAMN13153357, study PRJNA577476) | soil metagenome | isolation source: 40 cm soil under Madrone tree | place: USA:California | collected 2016-06-14 | reverse complement strand
CCAATACTCTGCGGCAAATTCCATTCTTGAGTACCACAACATTAAAGTTAATCAGGAGTCCCACTTTCCAGCCACCCAAGCGCAGATATGTTAACAACTGAGCTTCATGGATCGGCGCTATGGCCTCAATTGATTTTGTTTCCACTACAACTGAGTCCGCAACCAAAAGGTCCGCGCGGTAACCGCATTCCAAGCGTACTCCTTTGTACTCCAAAGGAAGAGGCCACTCGTATTTTAAGGGTATTCTTCGTAGTACAAGTTCCCGGGCCAGGCATTTCTGATAAGCCGACTCCAGCAAGCCGGGCCCGAGCTTGCGATGGACTTCAATGGCTGAACCAGTTATCTCTCGCGTGAGTACATTAACATGGGTGGACATGTTAGTTCTTCCTTTCCCTTCTCCTTATTGTCAACTCTCTGCGCCACCCCTGCAACCTCTGCGTCTCGGCGGTGAGGCCCAACTTCCTTAAGACGCAAGCAAGGAAAGAGCAAAGCCCAGTTATCTTAACGCGTCCAATACCGTTTCAGAAAAAATATTTCCTCTGCCGAGAATGCCGGCGGGATCGAACGCGCGCTTCAACGTCGCCATCTCGCGCAGGTGTTCGTCGCTATAGAACAGACGCAAGTAGTCGCGCTTCAATTTCCCGATCCCGTGTTCCGCCGATAATGTGCCGCCAACGGCAGCCGCACGTTTCAAAAACTGCAAATAGATCTCACGGGCCCTGGTTCCTTCATCGTCGTTGCGCGGAAGGATGTTGACATGCAGATGATTGTCGCCGATGTGGCCGAAGATGGTGTACCTGAGACCGCTCGGCCGCAGTGTACTATCATAGAAGCGCAGCATGCCGGAAAACTCTTCATCAGGGACCGCCATGTCCGTGGAAACTTTGCGTTGCTGGTAACGCGCGAACCATTCGTTCATCAGCACAGGCAATTGATGACGAAACTCTCGCAGCCTTGCCTGGTCCTGTTCGTTTGTAGCGAACCATGAATCATCGAGCAAGGCTTTATGCTCTTGAAGATAACCGTACCAGGCAGTCAGAAGGTCTCCTTCACTCAGTGCCGTAACCTCCTGCTCAAAAAAGATCGCGCCGGTGGCGGATGCGGGGACGAGCGGGTACCGCTCACGCAGAAAAACTAGTGATTCCTTATCGAAATACTCCAGGGCGCGAGCATCGACAGCAATCGGGCCGGACCAATTGTCGCCGGCTCGTGACTTCTCTGCAAAACGTGCTAACTCAGCGCGAGTACGCAAAGAGATGTTGCGGACCTTGGAAACAAAGGCAAGCAATTCGTTGTCATCGTCAAAAAACACTATTCCGGCTAAGAACCCTTCCGGCTTCGGCAACAGCTTCACCTCCACATCCACGATCACGCCGAGCGTGCCCTCACTGCCGATGAACAGGTCAATCACGTCCATCCCCGGCGCAACGTAGTAACCCGAGGCGACTTTACGAACGTGTGGCATTCGATAAGTAGGTAACAGACCCTCGATCTTGCGTCCGGACTGAAGTGGGATCTCTATGCGACCATGTGCATCAGCGTAATGTTCGCCGCGCCGAATATCGATAAGGTCGCCTGTCGCCAGTGCGATTTTCAGTCGCTGCACATGAGCTCTTGTTGGACCATACTTAAACGTGCGCGAGCCGGAGGCGTTGGTCGCAACAGTGCCACCGAGAAAGCAGCCGCGCTCAGTTGGGTCAGGTGCATAGATTAGATCTTCGGAGTCAACAAACTGCTGAAGGTCGGCAAGGACAACACCTGCCTGAACGACCGCCCTGCCGCCATTTTCTTCTTTGACGAGGCTCTTGATCTCATTCAGTTTGTCAGTCGCAAGGACAACGCCGCCGAAAGCCACCCGGCCGCCCACAGTGCCGGTGCCCGCGCCAGAAATAGTTACCGGAGTGCGATCGCGAGTGGCGGCGGCAAGAATCTCAACAACCTCGTCGTTGCTCTCAGGAAAGACAACGCGATCTGCGCGCCCCTCCCGCATGTAGCTGGCATCGGAGAGGAACGACTGGATTTCGTCAGGCTGCGTCTTAATCAGCATAAGAATTAACAGTTCAAACTCCGCAAATTTGCAAGCTGACTGCTCGCTTTGCTGTGTCGGGAAAAACTCTGCGCCTCCTCTGCGTACTTGGCGTCTCTGTGGTGAACTCATCTCTCATTGGAATTCCACCGCGGAGACGCCGAGTGCACAGAGGTTACGCAGAGAAAAACCGCTTTTCCAACAGCCCCTATTAGGGTGGTGTCTCCGCACCGAAGCGGAGGCGCGCTGCGCTTGCCCAACTTCTCGACCTACGAATTTGCCGAGCGTAGGTGGCTCCTGAAACCTTGAGTTCATCAGGTCACCTGCAGTTCGCGTTCGCGCAGGACTTTGATTCTGTCGCGCAGCTCGGCCGCCTTTTCAAATTCAAATCGCTTGGCCGCTCCACGCATCTCCAACTCAAGACGGGCAATCGTCGCTTCGATATTAGCAGGCGAGTAGTCTTCGATTTCTCCAAGCTCAATAGGTACCTTGAAGTAGTCGGCCTCTGAGGCGGTAATTAGTGTCGACTCGATCGCCTTCACGATCGTCTTTGGCGTAATACCATTCTCACGGTTGTAAATCTCCTGGATCGAGCGCCGTCGCCGCGTTTCATCTATCGCCCGTTTCATTGAGTCAGTCACTCTGTCGGCATAGAGAATTGCCTTGCCCTTGGAATTGCGAGCCGCACGTCCGATGGTTTGAATCAGCGATTGTTCCGAACGGAGAAATCCTTCCTTGTCGGCATCAAGAATTGCAACCAGGGAAACCTCCGGCAAATCGAGCCCTTCGCGGAGAAGATTTATTCCTACCAGGACATCAAACTCACCACGCCGCAGATCGCGCAAAATCTTGATTCGCTCCAGCGTCTCGATATCTGAGTGGAGATAACGAACCCTGACGCTCATCTCAGTGAAATATTCGGTCAAATCCTCGGCCATCCGTTTGGTTAAAGTGGTCACGAGCACGCGCTCATTGCACTCGGCGCGCTGGCGGCATTCCTCCAGGAGATGGTCGATTTGGGCTTTCACCGGATGGACCTCGATTTCCGGATCCATCAACCCAGTCGGTCGGATTATCTGCTCGACAACTTCACCACTCGATTTCGTCAACTCGTACGGACCGGGTGTGGCGGATACATAGATCGTCTGGCCGATGCGCGCCTCAAACTCGCGAAAGTTAAGCGGCCTGTTGTCGAGCGCGGACGGCAAACGAAAACCATATTCCACCAAAGTGCGCTTGCGCGACTGATCGCCTTCAAACATTCCGCGCACTTGCGGAATTGACTGATGCGATTCGTCGATCACAATCAGCGTGTCGCGTGGCAGATAATCCAGCAGTGTTGGCGGCGGCTCACCTTGTTTCTTGCCGGTAAGGTGGCGTGAATAGTTTTCGACGCCTCGGCAAAAACCCATTTCTTTGATCATCTCGAGATCAAACATGGTTCGTTGATGCAGCCGTTGAGCTTCAACCAATTTGCCTTCGGCGATCAGCTTTGGTTCCCACCATTCGAGCTCTTCCTTGATCGATTTCAGAGCGCGTTTGATGGTCGGGCGCGACATCACATAGTGGGTCTTCGGATAAATTGGAACTCGTGAAGTGTGCTGCTCGATTACTTCCCCAAGTAGCGGATCGATTGTGGAGATCGAATCTATCTCGTCGCCCCATAATGCTATCCGATACGCTTGATCCTGATAGCTGGGATAGATCTCCACAACATCGCCGCGCACACGAAAGGAGCCACGCTGGAAGTTAATGTCAGACCGTTCGTACTGCAGCTCGACCAATCGTTGCAACAAGACATCGCGAGACATGCGCGCGCCGGGCTCGAGGAACAACAGCAGACCGTAGTACGCGTCCGGATCGCCAAGACCGTAGATACACGACACGCTGGCGACTACAATCACATCGCGCCGTTCAAATAGAGCGCGAGTTGCCGACATGCGTAATCGATCTATTTCCTCGTTAATGATTGCTTCTTTTTCAATGTAGACATCACCGGCGGGCATGTACGCCTCCGGCTGATAGTAGTCATAGTAAGAGACGAAATACTCGACGGCGTTCTGCGGAAAAAGCGAACGAAACTCCTGGTATAGCTGGGCGGCGAGGGTCTTATTGTGGGCGAGCACGAGGGTCGAACGCTGCGTGCGTTGAATTACGCTGGCGATGGAAAAGGTCTTACCGCTGCCGGTGATGCCGAGCAACACCTGATCCTTGGCGCCGTCATTGAGGCCTCTGACTAATGTCTCAATTGCCTGGGGCTGATCACCTTTTGGTTCGTACTCGGACTGAAGTTGGAAGCGCATTATCGATCTGAATAGTAAAGCGTAACGCGAAAATAGTGAAAAGCAGTCGGGTGGGTGGCGTCTTAATCTCAACTCTCTGCGCCTCCTCAGCGTTCTCGGCGACTCTGCGGTGAACTTTTCTAACCTGCAAATCCACCGCAAAGACGCCGAGAACGCTGAGGGGGCGCAGAGGTAGATTTTCAAACTAGGGCACCACTGACTGGTGGGGTGTTACCAAAGCCGCCCGCAACTCAGGGGAAGATGTACTTGCATGGGCAGTTTGCGGATCAGAACATGGTACAAAGAAAGAGGTCGTGAACAGACTTGTTGAGTCCATTCACGACCTCAAATTACCTCAAACCCCAAACCTCAGATCTCAGATCTCAGATCTCAGATCTCAAAATCTAAAATTAAAAATCCAAAATCAAAAATTGCAAAAATCGCAAAAATCCCAAAAACACTCACGCTGCGGACGGGGTCGTTTCGCGTGTCTGACTGCTAATCTGATAAATTGCTTCCATCACTGCCGATCTCACTTCTGATGGCAACGAACCGCGCACAGCCAGCCGGCGAAATGCGGGCACTATCTCCGGTTGTCCACTGAGCGCAAGCAGTTTGACAACCGCCAGACGCACCTCGAGGTTTGGATAGTCTTCGATAGCTTTCATCAGCGGTTGAACCTCGCCGGCTTTGGCCATCAAAAACAATAAGGAAAATGCATCGTAGGTCTTTTCCCGGCTTTCTCCCGTAAGGTCAGTAATGGCTTCACTGGCCAAACCGGAGGCGGCCAACGCCGCTCCTATCTTCCGGCGGCGGTCCGCCGAACCTTCGCGAAGAGCGCGAGTAAACGAAGCAGCACGGAACGACGTCGATTTCTTTTGCAGGGTCGACATTCGAGACCGGATGGTCCGAGGCGGTAGCGACCTCTTGCTGCTGAGTGGTCGGATCAGCAACAACCGCTGGCCTCTCTTCATTCAACTCAGACCAGGATATCGCGATAGTTGGCGATTGGGCAGAAGCCTCTTCAACACGATGTGAGTATGATTGATCGTGCACAATCGGCGACTGCTCGTGACTCACCCCAGGTTGTACTTCTTCGAAATCAAACGCTTCTTCCTCAGCTCTTTCTCTCGCCTCTACTTCAGCGCGCTGCCGTGCTTTGTCTTCGGCCCTGCGGGCTTCTTCAGCTCTCACTCGGGCGTCCTCAGCTGCTCGAGCTTCTGCTTCAGCTCGAAGATAGACTTCCTCTTCGATCCTTTGTCGCTCTTCTTCTTCACTCTGTAGACGCGCCTGTTCTTGCGCTCGTGCCCGTGCCTCTTCTTCAGCGCGTTGTCGTGCTTTTTCCTCGGCGCGTTGTCGTGCTTCTTTCTCGGCCCGCTGTCGTGCTTCTTCCTCAGCGTGCCTTAGTCGTGCTTCTTCCTCAGCGCGCTGTCGTGCCTCTTCCTCGGCTCTTAGTCGCGCTTCCTCTGCCGCCTTAATGCCAGCCTCTTCGGCCTCGCGCGCTTCCTGTTCAGCCTTTATACGTGCTTCTTCTTCGACCTGGCGACGCGCTTGCTCTTCCCGCAAGCGGCTTTCTGCTTCTGCTCGACGGCGTTTCTCCGCTTCGATACGTTGATGCTGCTCTTCTTCCTCTCTGAGTAGCAACTCAATCTCAGCTCTGATCCGCTGCTCCTGTTCAGCACCTTGACGCGCTTGCTCCAGCACCCGTTTGCGCAAAGCCTCGAGCTCGGACAGGCGCCGCTCTTCTTCTTCAGCGCGGTGCAGCGATTGTTCTTGCGCCTCTCGTCGCGCAGACTCGAGTTCAGCCAGACGCCTCTCCTCTTCCTCGGCCTTCAGCCGCGTTTCCTCTTCTATGCGTTTTTGCTCTTCCACCGCACGGCGACGCGCTTCTTCGAAGCGCCGGCGTTCTTCCTCAATACGACGACGTGCCTCGGCTTCTAGTTGCTGGCGTTCCACTTCTACACGGCGGCGCTCTTGTTCCTCCGCCCGCAATTGCTCCTGGGCCACAAGCAATAGTTGAGCTTCCTCTTCTGCTTGCTTCCTTGCCTCGGCAACCTCACGGCGGCGGCGCGCAACTTCATCGGCTGCCTTAAGCAAAGCTTCCTGTTCGAGCAAAAGACGCTGCTCCTCAATTCGCCTCCGCTCTTCAGCCTCGCGGAGCAAACGTTCATCTTCCGCACGACGCAGTGCTTCCTGTTCAGCCAGCCGCCGCGCTTCTTCCTCGGCGCGTTTTCGCGCAACTTCTTCGGCGATACGACGAGCTTCGTCTTCAGCACGCTGGCGCATTTCGAGCTCTGCCTGGTGTCGTTGCTCCTCCGCAGCTCTGCGCTGAGCTTCTTCGTCTGCCAGCCGACGCGCTTTTTCTTCCGCGCGGAGACGTGCCTCCTCTTCCACACGTTTGCGCGCCAGTTCCGCTGCCGCTCGCTTACGTGCCAAATCTTCAGCGGCACGGCGCAGAGTTTCCGCCTCTAACCTGAACTGAGTTTCTTCTTGCGCGCGAGTGCGAGCCTCTTCTTCAGCCCTGGCTCGTCCTTCCTGTTCAGCCCTGATACGCGCTTCTTCTTCGGCTTTACGTTTTAGCGCTTCTTCCTCTGCACGTTTTCTGGCCTCGTCTTCCGCGCGTATTCGAGATTCCATTTCGGCGCGTGCCTGTGCTTCACTTTCCGCTTTCAACCGCGCTTCCTCTTCTGCTTTCTGACGGGCAGCGCCAGCTTCGAGCCTTCTACGCTCCAGCTCGTCGGCGGCTCGGCGCAACGCCTCTTCCTCCCGCTCCAGATTCAATTCCTTGTCCGCAATGGAACTCTCATTTTCCGCAGGTACCACCGGCGGCAGTACAGCGGAAGATTCAGGAGCTACATGGTCCAGACTCTCGAATCCTAAACCTTGACGGTTTAGCGTCTCGATGAACTGCATAAATGCGTCGTGTGCTTCCGTTCGCTGGTTCGCCTCCACAGGCTCCTCCGCCGCTGGAATTGCTGCGTCGTCAGGCTCGGGAATGCGCCTAATTTCTGTAATCGCGATCGAATTGATCGCATTACGAATGACAGACTCCGGCAACTGATCACTTTTTTCACGCTCGAGTAGATCATTCAGAGGCGATATTGCGGCGGCGTCGCCGATTTGGCCAAGCGACTCAACGGCCGCGCGGCGCACCTCCGGCGCGCTATCGTAGAGTGCGTCGATCAAATAGGCTGAACCAAGCGTATCACCCAGGATTCCCAATTTACGTGCTGCTGCAGAACGCTCTGTGGACGAATCCCCGGTACGCAGATCGCGGGTTGTTTCCTCGAAGTATCCGTGATCCACAAAAGCCTTTCGCGCCCTTTCGTGTCCCTCGAGATTGTAACCAGCGAGGGCTGTTAACAAACTTGCGGCGACGACCTGGCGTGTGGGTGAATCGGATACATCAATCAGGTTCGCATCATATTCGCGGCCGGCGAGGAGCTTTTTGATTTCAATATCAGTACTCTCAAACTGTCCGGGCGTATTCGAGAACGGGGGTTCCACTATCACTTCCTTGGCCTCTCTGGGGTGGGAGATGCTCTCAGGCGCAGAAGGCTTTTCGAGCGTCTCGGATGTTGCAGATTCGTGTGAAGACGAAGTGGCATTTGGTGCGACCTCGGTGGGGTCCGGGATCGTACCGTTTTGAGCGGTCTCCTGAGATATTGGCGCGGAACTACTCACCGCCGATGGTACGTTCGTCAGATTCGGAACCAAGCCAAAATTCCTTGGTCGAGTCTGGTCCTCCCAACGTTTCCCGTTGACCGTTTGACGCCTTCTTCTGATCCAAGCTCCGAGCTGCAGCAATAATGCCAGCAGTAGCACCAGTGCGATCAGGGCAAGCGTACGGTTGAGTGACAACCATTGGCTGAGGGAGCGTGCGTTTCGAGAAAAGGAAGATCCGGTTTGAGATTGACTTGAGGAAGGTTGGGTGCCCGAGGGCGAAATGCTCTCAGATGACTGCGCTGTCGACGACGATCCGCTCGTAGTGGCAGACACGACTGCAGTGCTATTGGAATTGGCGATCCCTGGAATCGAGCTCGGACTTGGGGCACTCCCAGACTGTGGATTGGTTTTCGCATTTCCTGTAACCACCGGACCAGATGGCCCAACCGTACGTTGTTCAGCCGCGGCCCCAGCCGGAGTCCCGGTTACACCGGATCTCTCGCTGATCCGATCCTCGGCGCGTCTGGCTGGGATTTGAACACCAGCGTTTCCGGCAGTCTGCGTAGCGGCATTGTCATTTGCAGCACTCGGAGCTGAACGCGCCAATGGCGAAAAGACTACATCCAAACGATTGAATTTCTGGTCGACTCGAGCCGAGGCTCCAGGCTGTAACTTGAACGAGAAGATTATACTGTCGCCGCTGTGTTGAATTTCTATGAATTCGAAGCCATTACCGCGAAGGCGAGGTACCGTTGAAACAAGTGCCGCGGCTGGTATTTTTACGCAAAAGCGATCGCCGCGACGGAAAGCCTCATAGTCGTTCAAGGCCTGGTCCGCGAGAACCGTCACTCGCGCACCTTCAGGCCAATCGCTCACTTCCAGCGACAGAATGTGCTTTCCCTTTGTTTGAGTCGCGCTGAGGGCAAACCCAAACCAGACCAGGATGAGAAACGCCAAGACAACAGCGGCTAACCGCCGTGCCTTTTGCGTAAGAATCCTTTTGATCGGTTTCAGTTTCATCGCGGATATTATGCGGTTCCAAACATCGGGCAGTCCAGAAGTCTACCAATGACAATCGACCAGTAAAGGCTCGGGTTATGCCGTGGTCTGGCGAGAGCTATTGCGGGAACTAAGGCGAGACAACGACGAACAACTTATTGTTCGTCGCTGAACTTGTAGCCAATCCCCCAAACGGTAAGGACCATTTGAGGATTCTCAGGATTCTCCTCGATTTTGGCTCGGAGACGATTGATATGGGAGTCGATCGTCCGATCGTAGCCTTCGTAAGAGTAGTCCCAGATCTTTTCAAGCAGATACTTTCGTGGAAATACCCTTCCCGGGTTCGAGGCGAAGAGCCGAAGAAGATCAAACTCTTTAGGAGTGAGTTCAACCTGCCGGTCTCCGATAGTGACTTCACGTTTGGCGGAATCGATCCGCAGTCGACCACGGACGATAGGAGCTTCGTCCTTAATTCCATCAGGAGTGGGACCGCTTCGGGTCCGCCGCAAAACTGACTTAATCCTCGCCTCTAGTTCACGCAGGCTGAATGGCTTGGTTATGTAGTCATCGGCTCCCATCTCAAGTCCCAGCACCTTGTCGACCACGTCATCTTTCGCTGTGAGCATGAGAATGGGTAAATAGCCAACCTTTTCCCTGAGCTCTTTACAAACCGCCAAGCCGTCCATCTTTGGCAGCATTAAATCCAGAACAACAGCATCTGGAGGATCGTCCAAAGCTGCTCTCACGCCATTGAGGCCGTCTTCGACAGTTCTTACGTTATACCCCGCGCGTGAGAAATACTCGCTAATCGCCGTCGAAATATTTTCGTCGTCTTCGACAACAAGTAAGGAGACCTTGCGTTCTCCAGCATCAGGTATTGTAAAGTTTTCCTTGGCTGTTTTCTGTCTGTCAGTAGCTGTTGCCATCAGGATTTTCTAGTTTGAAAACTGACAAGCAGGAGGCTCAGTAGGTAAACGCCGCAAGGGGGCGACGCAACTCGGGCACATGGATAGTACAGGAAAAATGGGCCAATACTCAAGTGCAAAGTTCTCCGGGTCGTGGTTCAGTCCGAAGTATCACCTACAGAAGACAGTGTGAGAACTTAGAAAAGTGTGGCCCCGATATCCGTACTTTGCTACGAGACCACTCCACTACAGAACCGACGAGCGGTAGCGCCTCGGGTCGTTTCCGGCAGATTCAACCAGGAAGTCAAGGGCGGTAAGCGACCAGTCCACTTAAGTTTAGACAACAAGTTGAGAGTAGCGTGACTTCTGACGTTGAGTCATTGCCACTCAACATCAGAACCGAGAAGCGGTAG
>WNFR01017486.1_pt1 | contig 10291 bp, 9 predicted proteins | sample 5400221 | NCBI WGS metagenome assembly WNFR01 (sample SAMN13153357, study PRJNA577476) | soil metagenome | isolation source: 40 cm soil under Madrone tree | place: USA:California | collected 2016-06-14 | reverse complement strand
CGGCTGACGTTGATCGTGGTCGAGCACGACATGGACCTGGTCATGGGCATCTCCGACCGCGTGGTCGTCCTGCACTACGGGCGCAAGATCGCCGAAGGCAAGCCGCGCGAGGTCGCCACCGACCCGGCGGTGATCGAGGCGTACCTCGGCAGCGCGGAGGATGCGTGACGTGCCGGCCGATGTCGCGATGCTCGAGATCGAGGGGCTCAGCGTCTGGTACGGGCAGCGGCGCGCGCTCGAGGGTGTGTCGCTCCGCGTGCGCGAGGGCGAGATCGTCACGCTGCTCGGCGCCAACGGCAGCGGCAAGTCGACCGCGCTCCGCGCCATCTCCGGCCTCGTGCGTCCGCAGCGCGGCCGCGTCGTCTATCGGGGGCGTGACCTGCACGACGTGCCGGCGGACGCCATCGTCGCCGCCGGCATCGGCCACGTCCCCGAGGGGCGGGACGTGTTCGGCGACTTCAGCGTGCGCGAGAACCTCCTGGTCGGAGCGCACACGACGCCGCGACGCGAGGTGGACGCTCGCCTGACCGCCGCCTATGCCGCCTTTCCCGTGCTCCGCGAGCGGCAAGGGCAGCGCGCGGGCACGCTCTCGGGCGGCGAGCAACAGATGCTGGCGATCGCCCGCGCGCTGATGGCACGGCCGCGTCTCCTGCTGCTGGACGAGCCGTCGCTGGGCCTCGCCCCCCGTCTGGTGCGCGAGATCTTCGGCGTCATCGAGCGGATCAACCGCGACGGCGTGACCGTGCTGCTGGTCGAGCAGAATGCCCGCCAGGCGCTGGCGCTGGCCGCGCGCGGCTACGTGCTGGAGACGGGCCGTGTCGCGGTGGCCGGACCGAGTGCCGAGCTGGCCGCCGACCCCCGAATCCGCGCCGCCTACCTCGGCGAAGGACGTGGAGCTTGAGGGGCCCCTTCGTTTACGATCGAGGTAAGGAGGGGCAGGCCGTGAACGAAAACTACGACAGCTATTCCGACAAGGAAGCCGTCGAGCGCAAGTTCCGGATGGCCATGGCCAGCGAGGCGCGCGCCGAGCGCGAGCTGCGGGAGAAGATCCAGAAATGGTTCTACGTCGGCGTAGGTGCCTTGGTCGTGTTCTTCATCGTGGCGATGCTGTTCTTCTGAGCCGCCTCGCCCGCGCGCTGGTGCTCGCGGCGCTGGCGGTCTCGCCGGCCGCCGCCCAACCCCGGGTCGAGACGATCGCGACCGGCCTCGAGGTGCCCTGGGCGCTGGCGTTCGCGCCCGATGGCCGCCTGTTCGTCACCGAACGCGTCGGGCGCATCCGCGTCGTGAAGGACGGGCGGCTCGAGCCCGCGCCCGTCGCCACGCTGAGCGTCGCGGCGCAAGGCGAGGCCGGCCTCATGGGCCTGGCCCTCGATCCCCGCTTCGGCGACACCGGCCATCTCTACGTCTGCTACACGGCCGCGCGGCAGGGTGACCTGGTCAATCGCATCGTGCGGCTCACGCTGCGCGACGGCCGCGCGGGACAGGAGCGCGTGCTCCTCGACGGCATGCGCGGCGGATCGATCCACGACGGCTGCCGGCTGAAGTTTGGGCCCGACGGCAAGCTCTACGCGACGATGGGCGACGCGGGCGAGCCGCGGCTGGCGCAGGCGAGTGATCGCCTCAACGGCAAGATCCTGAGGCTCGAAGCGGATGGCTCCGTCCCCGCCGACAATCCGTTTGTGGGCTCGCCGGTGTGGTCGCTCGGTCACCGCAACCCGCAAGGCCTCGCGTGGGATGGCAAGCGCCGCCTCCTGGCCGCCGAGCACGGGCCGAGCGCGCACGACGAGGTCAACCACATCGAGCGCGGGCGGAACTACGGGTGGCCTGACGTCACCGGCGCCGACGGCGCGGACGCCCAGCGCCGCGGCTATACGGACCCGCTCGTGGAGTCCGAGCGCGACACGTGGGCGCCGTCGGGCATCGCCTGGCTCGCCGACAGCCTGTGGGTGGCGGCGCTGCGCGGCGAGCGGCTGCTCCAGCTCACGCTCGACGCGGATCTCAAGCTCGTGAACGTGCGGTCGATCCTGCACCGCGTCCACGGCCGGCTGCGCGACGTCGTGGTCGGCCCCGACGGCGCGCTCTACGTCACGACCAGCAACCGCGACGGCCGCGGCACCCCGCGCGAGGGCGACGACCGGATCCTGCGCGTCCAGCCGTAAGTGACGCCCTCCGCGCGCGCCGTCTCGCCGACGGTCGACAGCGTGCGCAGGCCGACGCGTATACTCAGCGCTCGACATGTTCCAGCCCGAGCTCGAGTCCCTCGACCGCGAGGCGCTGGCGCGACTTCAGCTCGAACGGATGCGCGCGACGCTGGCGCGGTGCCGACGCAATGCCGCGTGGCGGCGGCGGCTCGGTGACGCGCGGCCCGACGACGTCACGCGGGCCGAGGACTGGGCCCGGCTGCCGTTCCTCACCAAGGACGAGCTGCGCGACGCCTATCCGTACGGTCTCGCGTGCGGCGAGGATTACCGGCGCGTGCACATGTCGAGCGGCACCACCGGCAACCCGATCCTCAATCCGTACACGGCCGCCGACGTCGCGCAGTGGGGCGAGGTGATGGCGCGCTGCTACGTCGCGGCCGGCGTCACCGCCGATGACGTGATCCAGATCACGCCTTCCTTCGGCCTCTTCACCGGCGGCTTCGGCTTTCACTACGGCGCCGAGCGCCTCGGCGCCATGGCGGTGCCGGTCGGCGCCGGGCGCACCTCCCTCCAGCTCCGGTTGATGCGCGATCTGAAGACGACGGTCATCACGGCCATCGCCACCTATCCGCTGCGGCTGATCGAGGTCGCGCGCGACGAGCGGTTCGACCTGGCGACGCTGTCGCTGCGCGTGGGAATCTTCGGCTCCGAGATGTGGTCGGACGCGCTGCGCCGGCGGATCGAGCGCGAGCTGTCGATCCGCGCGCACGACATCATCGGCATGACCGAGACGGGCGGGCCCGGGCTCGGCATCGACTGCGCGGCGCGCGCCGGCCTGCACGTCTGGGAGGACCACTACGTCGTCGAGATCGTCGATCCGTCGACGGGCGCGCCGCGGCCCGACGGCGAGGAAGGCGAGCTGGTCGTCTCCACCCTCACGCGCGAGGGCCTGCCGCTGGTGCGCTATCGCACCCACGACCTCACCCGCGTCGTGTCGCGGGCACGCTGCGAGTGCGGACGCACCGCCCTGCGGATCGATCGGCTGCGCGGCCGCACCGACGACATGGTCATCTACAAGGGCGTGAACTTCTATCCGCGCCAGGTCGAGACGCTGCTGCTCGCGCACGCGGGCGTGAGCCACGAGTACCAGATCGTGCTCGACGCCGAGGGCGGCGGCGAGCGGATGACGGTCATGGTCGAGACCGACCCCGGCTGCGACCCCGGCGTGGCGGCGCGGATCAAGCGCGACCTGCACGATGCGCTCGCGCTCGGCCCGGAGATCCGCCTGTGCGCGGCCGGCACCCTCGAGCGTCTGCAAGGTAAGGCCGTGCGCGTGGTGGATCGGCGCCCGCGATGAGCCGTGCCCTCGAGGGGCTGACCGTCGTCGCCCTCGAGCAGGCGACGACGCTGCCCTTTCTCACGTACCGCCTCGCCTGCGATGGCGCGCGCGTCATCCGCGTCGAGCACCCGCAACGGCCCGATCCCAATCGCTTCGTCGGCCGTGATGTCCTCGGTGAGCCCGACATGCGCGCCTATTTCCTGCCGAACAACGCCGGCAAGGAGGCCATCACGCTGAACCTGGCGGCGCCCGAGGGGCGCGCGCTGCTGCACGACCTCGTCGCGCGGCTGCCCGTCGACGTGGTGGCGACGAACCAGCGGCCGCGCTCGTACGCGGCGCTCGGCATCGACGAGCCCACGCTGCGCGCCGTGCGTCGCGACCTGATCTGGCTCGGCATCAGCGGCTTCGGCCCCGACCACGACGAGCCCGCGTACGACCCCGTGCTCCAGGCGCGCGCGGGGTTCATGGCGCTGACCGGCGAGCCGGACGGCGCCCCGACACCGTTCGGCGCCCCGATGGTGGACCTCGGCGCCGCCGAGCACGCCTACGGCGAGGTGATGAAGGCGCTCTACCGTCGCGAGAAGACGGGCGAGGGCGCGCGGATCGACGTCGCCATGTTCCGCAGCGCCGTCTCCTGGCTCGTCGCGCCGGTGGCGGTGGAGAGCCTCGGCGAGCGCGTCACGCGCCGAGGGAGCGGCCACCAGTTCTTCGCGCCGGTGGGCGTGCACGCCACGCGCGACGGCCATGTCTATGTCGCCGTCGGCAACGATGCCCAGTGGAAGGCGCTGGCCGCGCTGCCGGCGTTTGCCGGGATCGATCGGCCGGAGTACGCGGCCAACGCCGGGCGCATCGCCGACGCCGCCCGGCTGCACGGGGCGCTCGGCGAGCGCCTCGGGCGGCTGACGAGCGAGCAGGCGCTGACGCTGCTGCGTGGCGCCGACGTCCCCGTCGCGCGCGTCGCGACGCTGCCGGAGGTGATGGCGGATCCGCTGGTCGCCCCCGGCCTCGTGCGCGTCCGCGATCCGAAGACCGGCGTGACGATCGCGCTGCCGCCGCCGCCTGTCGGCGATCCGCCGCTGCTCGCCTTCCCGCCGCGGCTGGGCGAGCACAACGAGCGCGTGTACGGCGCGCTCGGCCTGAGCGCCGCGCGGGTCGCCGAGCTCAGAGCGCGCGGCGTCGTGTAGTGCGAGCCGCAGGCCGGCCGAGGAGCCGCCGGCGACGAGCGTCCGAGGCGAGCCTGTGTGTAGTGCGAGCCGCAGGCCGGCCGAGGAGCCGCAAGCGACGAGCGTCCGAGGCGAGCCTGTGATTGAACCGGCGCTCGCCGACGAGTACCTGCCGGCGTACGACGTCGTGATGCGCCATGCCGTGAGGGTGCCGGCGCCGGCACCCGCCGTCTGGGCCGCCCTCCATCGGGCCGACTTCGGGGGCGCCTGGTACGTGCGCGCGCTGCTCGCGCTCCGAGGGCTGCGGCGCCCGCGCGGCGGGCAGCGGCTCACGCTCGACCGTCTCGTCCGCGGCGGTTTCATTCCGCTGGGCGAGCGCGCGGGGCGGGAGGTCGCGCTCGGCCTGATCGGTCGGTTCTGGCTGCCCTCCGGCGGGCGCGTGACGGCGACGGCCGAGGAGTTCAGGCACGTCGTGAGGCCGGCCCACGCCAAGGTCGTCTGGACGTTCACGGTGGAGGCGGAGGGCCCGACGACGACGCGCCTTGGGACGGAGACGCGCGTGCAGTGCCTCGACGCGGCGAGCCGCCGGCGCTTCGGCCTCTACTGGCTGGTCGTGCGCCCGTTCAGTGGGCTGATTCGACACGCGATGCTCCGCGCCGTCGCCCGCGAGGCGACGCGCCCGGTGCTGGCGCGCCCTGTATAGTATCCGCGCATGAACGAGCCGTTCTATCTCACCGACGACCAGCGCATGATTCGCGACCTGGCGCGGAAGATCGCGCGTGAGCGCGTGGCGCCGAACGCGGCGCGCTACGACGAGGCCGAGGCGTATCCGGAGGACTCGATCCGCGCGCTGATCGAGGCGGGCCTCTATGGCATCTGGGTGCCCGAGGCGTACGGCGGCAGCGCGATGGGCTCGCTCGCGCTGGCGATCGTGTGCGAGGAGATCGCCGCCGCGTGCGCGGCCACCGGCACGCAGTACCTGGACCAGGCGCTCGGCGGCATTCCGATCCTGCTCGCCGGCACCGCGGAGCAGAAGAAGCGCTTCCTGCCGCCGCTGGCGACGGGGGAGATGCTCTGCGCCTACTCGCTGTCCGAGCCGGGCGCGGGCTCCGACGCCGCGGGCCTCCAGACCACGGCCGTGCGCCGCGGTGAGCACTACGTGCTCAACGGCTCCAAGCAGTGGTGCACCAACGGCGACCACGCGGACGTGATCACCGTGTTCGCGACGCTCGATCCCTCCCGGCGCGCGCGGGGCGTGACCGCGTTCCTCGTCGAGAAGGGGACGCCCGGCTTCAGCGTCGGCAAGAAAGAGAAGAAGATGGGCATCCGCGCCTCGCCGACGGTGGCGCTGCACTTCAGCGACTGCGCGGTGCCCATCGTCAATCGTCTCGGGGCCGAGGGCGAGGGCTTCAAGCTGGCCATGCGCACGCTCGACATCACACGGCCGGCCACCGGCGCCCTGGGGCTCGGCATCGCCCAGGCCGCGCTCGACGCCGCCGTGGCCTACTCGAGAGAACGGCAGCAGTTCGGCCAACCCATCGGAGCCTTCCAGGGGATCCAGTTCATGCTGGCCGATATGGCGATGGCCGTCCACGCCTCGCGGCTGATGATCCATTACTGCGCGCGGCAGGTGGACGCCGGCATCACCGGCAACGCGTACGAGGCGTCGATGGCGAAGTGCTTCGCCGCCGACACCGCGATGAAGGTGACGACCGACGCCGTGCAGATCTTCGGGGGCTACGGCTACACGCGCGAGTTCCCGGTCGAGCGCTACATGCGCGACGCCAAGATCATGCAGATCTACGAGGGCACCAATCAGATCCAGCGCGTGGTCATCGCCAAGGAGCTGCTGGAGTGAGCGCGGCCCGGCGGCTGGCGCGCTTCGTCGCCGGTCTCACGCTCGACGCGATCCCGGAGCCCGTCGCCGGCAAGGCGGCGCTGCTCGTGCTCGACACCCTCGGCAACGGCCTGGCCGCGGCCGGCGAGGACTTCGGCCGCGCGGCGCTCGACGTGGCCGAGCAGCTGGGCGGCCGGCCCGAGAGCGCGCTGCTCGGCCGCGTCGGCCGCGTCGCCGCCGCCAACGCCGTGCTCGCCAACGCGACGCTCGCGCACGGCCTCGACTTCGACGACACGCGCGAGGACGCGATCGTCCACACCGGTTGCGTCGCGGTCACGACGGCGCTCGCCGTCGGCGAGGCCGCCGGCGCGTCGGGCCGCGCCCTGCTCGAGGCCCTGGTGGCGGCGGTGGAGGTGATGTGTCGCGTCGGTCTCGCCGTGCCCGGCGCCCTGCACGCGCGGCACTTCCACCCGACGGCGATCGCGGGCGGCTTCGGCGCGGTCGCCGCCGCCGGCAAGCTCCAGCGCCTCACCGAGGCGCAGCTGGTCCACGCCTTCGGCATCGTCGGCAGCCAGGCGGCCGGGATCATCGAGTACCTCGCCGACGGCTCGTGGCCCAAGCGCCTGCACCCGGGCTGGGTGTCGCACGCCGGCGTGATCGCCACCCAGCTGGCCCGCGCGGGATTCACCGGGCCCGCGACCGTGCTCGAGGGCGAGCACGGGTTGTACGCGGCGTTCGCCGGCGGCCACGACGCCCAACGCCTCGACGGGCTGCTGGCGGCGCTGGGCACGACGTGGGAGCTCGCCGAGCTCACGCTCAAGCCCTATCCGTGCGGCTCGATCGCGCAGCCGTACATGGACTGCGCGGCGCGATTGCGCGAGCGCGACGGGATCAAGGCCGATGCGGTGACGGCGATCCGCTGCCGGACGTCGGCCGGTCCGGTGCCGCGGCTCTGGGAGCCGCTGGCCGCCAAGCACGCGCCGCCGAACGGCTATGCGGCGAAGTTCAGCCTGCCGTACCTGCTCGCGACGATCTTCGTGCGCGGGCGCGCGGGACTCGCGGAGTTCACCGAGGCCGCGGTGCGTGACCGCGACGTGCTGCGCCTCGCCTCGCGCGTGACGTACGAGATCGATCCGACCATCGACTACCCGCGGCAGTTCGTCGGCGACGTGGAGGTCACGCTCGCCGACGGGCGGAGGCTGCGCGAGCGGCAGGACCGTCCGCGCGGCGGCCCCGACGCGCCGCTCACCCGCGCCGAGATCGAGACGAAATTCCGAGGCAACGCCGGGCTGGCGCTGCCGGCCGCCCGCGCCGACGTGATCGTGCGCGCGGTGAGCGGTCTCGCCGCCGCGCCGACCCTGAGCGATCTGATCGCCGCCCTCACTCCCGAACGATCCCGCTGACCCAGGAGATATTCCGATGAGACGCTCGATCCCCGCGTTGGTTGCCGTCGCCACGCTGGCCGCGCTCGTGGCCGGCCTCGTCACGGCCGGCGACGCCCAGACGCCGAACCGGCACCTCGAGGCGGCCAGGAAGGAAGGCAAGGTCGTCTGGTACACGTCGCTCGTGCTGCCGAGCGCGGAGAGGGTCGCCAAGCTGTTCGAGACCGCCTACCCGGACGTGAAGGTCGAGGTCCACCGCACGGGGTCGCAGCGGATCCTCCAGCGCGTGATGCAAGAGCTGCAGGCGAATATCAAGAACGTGGACGTCGTCCACACCTCCGACGCCGGCCATTACGTGCTCCTCAAGGAGAAGAAGCTGCTCGCGAAGTACACGCCGGCGGGCGTGGATGCGTTTCCCGCCGGCTTCAAGGACAAGGACGGCTACTACTACGGCTTGCGCGCGACGGTGAACGCGATCACCTACAACACCAAGACGGTCTCGGCGGCCGAGGCGCCGAAGACCTGGAAGGACCTGCTGGACCCGAAGTGGAAGGGCAAGATGGTGACGGCGCATCCCGGCTACAGCGGCGTGATCGCGACCCACGTGCTGGCCCTCGTGCACCTGCACGGCTGGGACTACTTCAAGCAGCTCGCGCAGAACCAGCTGATGCTCGTGCAGTCGGCGAACGATCCGTCGACGGTCGTCTCCTCCGGCGAGCGCGTGGTGGCCGTCAACGGCGGCGAGTACAGCGCGTACCAGCTCAAGAAGAAGGGCAACCCCCTCGAGATCGTCTATCCGAAAGAAGGCGTGCCGCTGGTCGTCTCGCCCACCGCCATCACGAGCTTCGCGCCGCACCCCAGCGCCGCGCGCCTCTTCACCGACTTCACGTTCACCCGCGAGGTCCAGCAGGTGATGGCCGACAGCGAAGGCCTCTACACCGGCCATCCCGACGTGACGTATCCGGCCGACAAGCCGAAGCTCAAGGACCTGAAGCTGCTGACGGTCACGCCGGAGGAGCTCGAGAAGCGCAACGAGGAGCTCAAGAAGCGCTTCGTGGAGTTCTTCGGGGCCTAGCGCGTGGACCGCGCGCTGCCGGTCTGGATCCTCTCCGCGCTCGCGCTCGTCGTGCTGATGGCGCTGCCGCTCGGCTGGCTCGGGTGGCTCAGCGTCAGCGGCGAGCACGGCGCCACCCTCGCGCACTATCGCGACGTCTTCACCGACCTCGCGCTGCGCAAGGCGCTGTGGAACACGATCGTTCTCGCGTTCTGGGTGGGTCTCGTCTCCGTCGCCCTCGGAGCGCCGCTGGCGTGGCTGACCGCGCGCACCGACGTGCCCGGACGCGGGCTCATCCGTGGCCTGGTGCTCGCGTCGTTCGTGACGCCGCCGTTCCTCGGCGCCTTCGCATGGGTGATGCTGGCGGGACCCAACGCGGGCCTGATCAATACGCTGTGGCGGTCGGTGACGGGCGCCGGGGGGCCGCTGCTCAACATCTTCACGATGCCCGGGCTGATCTTCATCGTCTCGATCTATACGTTCCCGTACGTCTACATCATGGTGGCCAACACGCTGGCCCTCATCGCCTCCGACCTCGAGGAGGCGGCGGCGATCCTGGGTGCCGGCCGGTTCGCCGTCGCGCGCACGGTGACGCTGCCGATGGTGCTGCCCGCGCTGGCGAGCGGCTTCATCCTGGCCGTGCTGCAGGCGCTGGCGCTCTTCGGCTCGCCGGCGATCCTGGCCCTGCCCGCCGGCTTCCACACCGTGACCACGCAGATCTGGTCGCTCTTTCAGTTCCCGCCCAAGGTCGAGCAGGCGGCGGCGTTCAGCATCCCGCTGCTGCTGGCCACCGCGCTCCTGCTCCAGCTACAGAAGCAACTGCTCGGCCGGCGCGGCTACGCGGCCGTCGGCGGCAAGGGAGGCCAGCGGCGCACCATTCCGCTGGGGCGCTGGCGCTGGCCCGCGCTCGGCGCGTGCCTGGCCGTGATGTCGTGCGCGATCTTCATGCCGTACGGCGTGCTGGCCAAGGCTGCCTTCGCGCGCGCGTGGGCGCAGCCGCTCACCCGCGACAACCTCACGCTCGGCAACTTCACGTTCACGTTCTTCGAGTACGGCGCGACGCGCGCGGCCATCGTCAACACGCTCGAGCTGGGCGTGATGACCGCGTGCATCGGGGCCGCCATGGTCGCCGTGCTGTCCTACGTCACCAACCGCAAGCTCGTCGCCGGCCACCAGCTCATCGCGTTCCTGGCGCTGGCGCCGGTCGTGGTCCCCGGCGTCGTCCTCGCCGTCGGCCTCTTCATCGCCTACACGCGGCCGCCGTTCGTGCTGTACGGCACGCTCTGGATCCTCTTCCTCGCGTATCTCACGAAGGAGATGCCGGTCGGCTACGCGCAGGCGGACGCGACGTTCCGGGCGATCCCCGCCGACCTCG
>WNFR01015973.1_pt1 | contig 10292 bp, 7 predicted proteins | sample 5400221 | NCBI WGS metagenome assembly WNFR01 (sample SAMN13153357, study PRJNA577476) | soil metagenome | isolation source: 40 cm soil under Madrone tree | place: USA:California | collected 2016-06-14 | reverse complement strand
GGATTACTCGCGCAACAATATCTATGACGAATTACAGGACATTCGTATTCCGATGTGGATTGCCACCGCCGAATGGCGCATGGGGGCGACCTCGCGTCTGCAGGACGCCAATCTCCAGTTGGTGTGGAACTTCGACAAGTTTCGGCCCGATGACCTTGGCCAATGCGGTACCCCCAATGTGATTCTAGACGCCGGCTGCTTCTTCCGTGCCATGAAGAACCTGTGGGACAACGGCGGCACGGTGTCGAACTTCGCCAACGTCGCGCCGGGCACGTTCCTGTCCACCGATTTCGGGCATGGACAAATTGGTCTCCGTAATGTCTATTTGCCCGCTTGGTCGCTACCCAACACCCAGATCGGCGCAAAATTCGAGGGCGTAACGCCAGGCGGCTTCAGCTTCTCGCTCAATGCGCTCAGCTATCGCTCGCAGCTGCCCTCACTGCACGGCGGCGCAGGCGCGCAGAATGCGTTCACCGGCGTCACGCGCACCGACGCCCAGGGTGGCACCCCCTACCTGATCGCCTTCGATATGTACTACCCGCGCGTCAATCTGATCGGCGGATCGGCGGACCTCGAATTGAAATCGCTCAAGGCGGCGGTGCGTCTGGAAGCGGCTCTGACCAACGGCGAAGAGTTTCCGAATACACTCAAGCCTGACCTGTATTCGAAGAACAAGGTCTTCCGCTCAGTAATTGGTATTGACCGGCCGACGTTCATTCCGTTCATCAGCACATCCCGAACGACGTTGGTCTCCGGTCAGATTTTCTTCCAGCACATTTTCAACTATGAAATGCAGCACGGCCCCTCGGGTCCAGTAGGCATGCCCGATTGGGAAAACAATGCCATCGGTACCTTGCTTATCAAGGCCTTCTTGGTCAACGACCGTGTCAGTCCACAGATCATTACGGCCTACGACTTCCGAGCTCACGCAGTTGTGGTCGCGCCGTCACTGGATTGGATTTTCAATAATCATCTCAAGTTGACGCTCGGCGCCAACATCAAGACGGCGGACCGCATCTCAAATTGGAAGTTTGACGACTGCCGCTCGTGCAATCCGTGGCCGCCATTCACGTCCGGTCCGAATTACGCGGGAGACCCGTTCGCCGCGTACTCGCGCGGCCTCGGCGGCCTCGAACCCCTGGGTCGTTTCCGTGCGGGCCCCATTGGCGCGGCCTGGAAGGAAAACGAAGCGATCGCGACCGTGCGGTATTCGTTCTAACTGTTACCGAAGGGAGATTACACATGAACATACGACTTTTCCCCCCCTTGGTCCTCGTTGCCGTGATAGGCGCAGCGCAGGCGGCAACCGACGCGGATGTGGAGCGCAGCTTCAATCCTTACAAGGACGGATTCCCGACTTTCCCCGGACTGTCGGCCGGCATGACCATCAACAAGAGCAACGTCGAACAGTTCAAAGACGTTATGGATGCGGGGCTGTATCTCACCGTCAAGAACGGTTGGGACGAGTTGCACGTCGGCCCAACCACGCAGTTCGAAATGAACAAGCACTACGTGGAGGCTACACGGAAAAACGTGGGCAGCGCCAAGCTGGGCGCAAAGAACGGCGAGATCACCGGCTTCGTCGCCGGGCGCCCCTTCCCCGAAGAGCCCAGCAACAGCGATCCGCGTGCCGGTGAGAAGGTCGCCTGGAACTACAAATACGGCGTCAATTGGGGCGACGGCGCGGCGATCTCACCGTTCTACTGGAAGTACCGCAATATGAACAGCGGGCAGGTGGAACGCACGATCAAGTTCGACTTCCACTTCCTAAACTTCAAGCATCGAGTTGAGCATGAACCGCTGCCGGAAATTCAGCCCAATCCTTCGAATCTATTCCGCGGCATCTACCTCAAAGTGTTGGAGCCGCAGGACCTCAAGGACACGCAGCTGCTGATCCAACGGAACGACGACGATCTGAAACTCGACGACGCCTACCTGTATCTGGGCTTCCAGCGCCGTGTGCGCCGCCTCGCGACGGGGCAGACCACCGACGCCTTTCTCGGCTCCGACCTGATGATCGAGGATTTCGAGGGCTACAACGGCCGCGTCTCCGACATGAAGTGGAAGTATCTCGGCACCAAGAACATCTTGATGCCATTTTACTATCACAACGATCTGCCGCTCGCCGACGAGTTCAAGGATTCGGACGGCTATAAGTACGTGGATTTCGGCGGACAGGGCGGTTGTTTCCCGAAAATCACCTGGCAGCTTCGCAAGGCCTGGACCCTCGAGGCGACCCCGGTCGATGGCAGCCACCCGATCAGCAAGCGCATATTTTACATCGATGCGCAGGGTAACACGATCAATCGCACGCTGATCTACGATCGCAAGGGCGATCTGTGGAAGAGTTGGACCATCGGCAAGTCTAATCCCGACCATCAGCTCCCGGTCAATAAGGGTGCCGGAATCGCCATTGATGATTCCTTTTCCATGGTCGATCTACAGTCCAAACATTGCACTACCGGCCAATTCAAGGGTCAAGTGGACCCCAAGCTGAACCCGGCTTCGCTGTTTCAGGTGCAGAACATGCGTGGTAGCAACTAGTCTGCCCAAGAGTGGCGGCGGGATTTTCCGTCGCCGCTTTTCCATGTCACTGAAGCGCCAGCGTACGTCCGTCGCCCATATTCAGATGCTGGAAGTCACATTGAAGACCGGAAGCGCACCGTCATCGAAAAGCTTTCGTGTGGACTTTTGATCGTAGATGTCACCTCTTACTAAATGCTTGCCCACTCCTACCGACTTGCCACGTATTCTGATTCGAGCGGACGGCCACGAGCGGGACTCGTCGTCGACGATCGAGTCATCGATGTGTCTACTTCGCTGAAGCTCTCCAATGCACGCTTTCTGGCACCCATTCCGGATCCAGGTACCATCTTCTGCGCGGTAGCCAACTATCGCGGCCACGTCACTGAAGTGTCGAAAGCAGTTGACCTTCCCGCCGAGTTCTATCCATATGAGCATGGCCTTAACGCGCGGCACATCGTGATCGCTCTCTGGGCGGCGCGCTGCGCCGGCTGCGCCTCCAGAGAGGTATTCGGCAGAGCGACTTTCCGGGTGTAACAGCCAAAGAGATCGCCCGAATCGAGCGTGGCGAGGTCAAGAGACCACACCAACATACGCTCGCTGCAATCGCGAATCGTTTGGGCGTCGCAACGGACGATATTTCCACATATTGACGAACGTGGTTGTGCGAGAAGGTGTTGAAGAATGATGCCAGATAGACAAGATAAATGGATATCACGAAAACTATCGGTGACACCTATGATGGACTGGGACCGACTAAGTCGAATTCATAAGCTGATTCAAGTACTTAGGTTCTCGCAAAAACGCGTGTCTCCTTTATGTCTCCTCCAAGAAAATATTTATCTTCCGCAGTGTGTTCTAGGTCTAGGCACGCGGGCGCCGTTCAGAACCTCGCATGAGATTGCTCGCCGACCTGCGTAAACCTTGAGCGCGCCTATACTTTTGTGTTCTGCGTCATGAGAACACTCAAGCAGTTACAAAGCGACGACCCCGCTCAGTGAGACCTCGCGAACCAGGCGGTTCCGACCTAGTGCGACCGGGTGACAGCTTCGCGGAAGGAATAACAAACCGCGTCGTTCAGGTCGGCCGCGATGCCGTGAGGATGGCATAGCCAAGCTGTCCTGCCTGAATGGCCTCCAGCGATGCCTTCAGAAGTTCCTTGGCTTTGACAAAGTCGACTCCCGGCAGGTTGACCTTCTTAAGGCCTACCATGATTTCAGCACCGAGCAATCTCATTCGAATTTGCGCGGCCATCTCAACGAGTGCTTCATTGTGGGGTTCGACATGGATTGATGTGAACCCTGCCCCGCGCAGGTACGCGGCATAGCGGTCCGCTTCCTGGGCGTCTGCGATGCAGGCAATCCAAGCCAGCAGCCCTTGCAAATTGTCGCCAAGTACCGGACCGCGTGTTAGATCGCTGAGGCCTAACGCGCCATCGGGCTTGAGCACGCGCGCAAACTCACGGGCCGCGGCAGACTTGTCCGGAAAAGTACAAAAAGCACACTCGCAAATTACCGCGTCGAAGGACGCATCCGCGAACGATAGCCGCTCGGCATCCGACTGTAGGAACTGAATCTGGGTGGCAAGATCTTGGCGTACGGCAGCGTCGTTGGCTCGCAGGACATTCTGACCACCAAAATCGATACCGACCACTTGGCAGCCAAAATGCCGCGCCAGAAACAGCGCACTGGCGCCGGTGCCACTGGCCACATCCAGAACTCGGCTCTTTGCCGTGAGCTGCAACAGCTCGCCGAGGCGCTGGGTCAATTTCAAGCCTCCGGGATGAAACGAATCGCCCAGCAGGACTTTGGCTAGGTCACTTTCGTAGAGCTGCGCGCAGCACTGCTTGATTTCCTGGGTGCCAGTGGCTGCTGAACTTGCATTCATGTGCAATTCCCTTCTTTTACTTCCGCCGCGGCGCGGGCTCCGAGGTCTTGTGGCCTGTTGGCGGCCGGTTCGCGACATCAAACGTGATTGACTGAGGAACGAAGGGCCGGCGTTCCTTGCGCGCTCGTATTCGCTCCGGTTCCATCGCTTCGAGCTGCGCTCGAGCCTGCTCCCGATAGCCGATCGTATTGTAGGCGCAGAACGGGACTTGCTTGCCGCCCGGAAGGAGAAATTCCTTGCAGCATTTCATCAGATTCTTTTGGTTGAACGTCCAAGGATCCATGAAGTCTTGAAGCATGATCATGATCATGTGTCCCGCCACATCGCCCACCGTCAGGCTTGCCGGTAACCCGCAGGATTCACAGGCCAGCGCTAAGTCTGCCGCCGACTTTTGCGATCCCGCGACGGACGACGAGGACCAGAGTCCCTCCAGGGCTCCGCGGATCTCGTGGCTGAAATCCGGCAGAACTCGATTGGTGATGTAGTCCAGATATTCGTGGATGCTCACGATGCGCGGCAGCGGCGTTACCGTCTCGCCATCGATAAATGCATACGTGACAGAGTTGCAGGTAGGGAAGCAACAGGGCACGGGTACAAAATCGCTGCCTTTGAATTGGCCGGCGGTCTGCGTCTCAATGAGCTTAAGGACGTCGGGGATCGTCAGTCGTGTCAACGGGTCATGCGTGATATGGCGGCCCGCATGGAAGGCAGGCTGGAAGTTGATCCCCCGGACAGCGGGATGCCTTATGGCAAAATCGACAATGCGACCGACTTCATGCTCGTTAACGCCGCGCTCGATGGCCGGTACGAGGGTCACGTCGATGCCCACTTTCGCGAGTCGGTCGAGTGCGAGAAGTTTCTCCGCCAATATATCAGGTGGCCCCGCAGGATGCGGTAGGTTTCCGAGTCGAAACCATCGAACTGGAAATAGAGCGTCGGCTTGACTGCCGCGAGCCGTTCGAGAAAGCGATCGTCGCGCGCGATGCGCTTGCCGTTGGTATTGATCATGACCAAGCGAATACCCCTGGCCTTCGCGGCAAGCACAAACTCGATGATCTGAGGATGAAGCGTGGGTTCCCCGCCGGAGAACTGCACGACCTCTGGGGTGCCTTCGCTACGGACGAAGTCATCGAGCATCTGCTCCACTTCGGGCAGGCTGAGATTGAAGCCTGGCCTCGCGTCCGCGAAGCACAGCGGACAGTCCATATTGCACACGCTGTTGACTTCTATGATACCCAGGCAGGTATGTTGCTGATGATCCGGGCAAAGTCCGCAGTCGTGCGGGCACCCGTCGTGAATCGGTGAGCCATAGGCGAGCGGAATCGTACCCGGCTTGTTGTAGCGACTGAAGGTGGTGTAGGCCTGGGCATCGGCATATACAAGCGCCTCGCAAGGCCCGCATTCTGGGCAGCGCTTACGCATGTACACCTTGTCATCACGCAAAATGATGTGTGCGTCGATGACGCGTCTACATTGCGGACAAATGCTGCGAGTCAATTCATGGAAGACGTAGTCCGCATCGACTTTTTTTGGCGATGCGCTTACCTCTGGCTGATTGATAGCTTCATGACTCAACGTGCTCATCGTACGGACGCTCCCATGGAGTGGTGCTACGAAACCAACGCGGACAGCCCGCGGACGATCTTCCCGGACGTCCCCGACATGAGCTTTTCCACCGACACGTCGGTTGCGAGGAGCTGCAGTCCGGTCGAATAGGTCGGGTAGGCATGGATGGCGCTCGCGAGGTCTTTGAGTTTTAGACCGTGTTTGATGGCGATCACCGCTTCATTGATGGTTTCGCCGGCACGCTCGGCCACCATCGTGCACGCCAGCAGCGTTCCATCCGGTTTGGCGAGCACCTTGATGAAGCCGATACGATCGTTGTCGCACACCGCCCGATCAACGCGACTCAGGTCAAACCGGTGGACCCCCAGCTCTTTACCGAGCCGCACAATGGCCTGCTCCTCGGTCGGGCCGACGTGCGCCACTTCAGGATCTGTGAAGGTCACCCGAGGAACTAGGTCGGTCACGCCGACGCTGCTGCCGGGAAGCAAAATATTGCGTACGGCGTGAAACGCTTGCCACCCGGCATAGTGAGAGAATTGCTGAGCACCGACGACATCACCCGCGGCATAAATTCGGCGGGCGGTCGTACGCAGTCGTGCATCAACCTGAATGCCTCGAGCGGTGTACTGCACGCCGGCTTTTTCCAGATCCAGATCGGCCAGGTTCGGTACGCGTCCGGTAGCGATGAAGAGCATTTCCCCGCGTGCTTGGCCGGAATCCGTGGATACCACGATCGAATCGCCGTCGTTGCGTACCGAGACGGCGCGCTGCGAGAGCAGCTGGATACCCTCGCGTTCGAACACCTTCCTCAGGGATTGGCGAACGTCGGCATCTTCTTTAGGGAGTAGACGCTCGCCGATCAGAGTCACTTGACAGCCGAGCCGTTGATAGGCCTGCGAGACCTCCGCCCCGATGACGATCAGGGATTGCGGTAGACGACGATTCTCGAAGATCTGCTCGTAGGTCAGGTATGGTACCTGATCCAATCCGCTGATTCCCGGGATCGCGGGCCGGGCGCCGGTGACGAGCAAGAAATGCTTGGACCGAATCGTCTGTTCTCCCGTGATGATGGTGGAATCATCGACGAATCGCGTCGGCCCCAGATAGACATCCATTCCCTTTTTCTGAAGTGCCTGCGGCGCTGTGGGCGCGTAGATCTGCTGAACGGCTGCGCCCACATAGTCGCAGACCTTAGCCATGTCAGTGACGGGCGCCGGGGTGACGATGCCGTACTGTGCCGACGAACGAACCATGTGCGCTACCTTGGCTACCTTCAGCAAGGCCTTGCTCGGCACACACCCCGTCCAGGTACAGTCTCCCCCGATGCGGTGACTCTCAACCAAAGCGACCTTGGCTCCGAGCTGAACCGCTAATCCGGCGGCGATCAGGCCGCCCGCCCCGGCACCGATGATGGTCAAGTCATAGAGCTGTTTCGGCATCTCAATTCTCCGGAGACCCAGTGGAGCCCGGCGTCAAACCACGAAGGAACCAAAGCCCCAGCAGAGCCATCGCAAACGTCGCGACAAGAAGACCGTCCACCGCGAATCGTGGTGCAAGGGCTGCCGCAAGTAACGAGCCCACAATCGTCCCGACACCCAGCATCACCGAGTATGCACCCATGGCGGTGCCCCGACCGGTTTGCGGTCCGAGTGCGCCAGTGAGCCATACCAGCGCTGCCGGGGTAAATCCGCTCTCCACCATGATCAGTGCCGCGGTACAGGTACTGATCGTCGAGCGTACCCACATTGAATAGCCCGATGAATAGTTGACTAAGCCTATGCCGATACACACGGCCAGCATGGCGAGGAGCGCCACCTGCATCGCACGGTGCGCGGACATGCGAGGCAGGAATCGAGACCACCCGATGAGGCCGGCAGCGAAGACCATCGAATAACCGAGCAGCAGCCATCCAACGGCGCTGGGTTCATCGGCATACAGCCCGGGAATATATTGACGACCCCCGGAACGATGAGTTAACAGATAGGGCAGCGTGGGGCCCAGCCACAGCCCGACGATGGCGCTGACGCAAAGCATGAGAGGAGCGATATGCCGGATGCTCGGATCGCGGATTACGGTACCCAATTTATGCCGTCCGACAACGGATCGGCGGCGACCACCGCCGGCGCCTATCAGCAAGCACACGCTTGCCGCCAAGTAAACCACGGCGACCATCGAGAAGGTTGTGCTCTGAAATCGATCCCACCAGTGTGCCGCAAGTAGTCCACCGACTCCCAGCCCACCGAGCAGGGATAGCTCGAAATAGCTCATTGCTCGAGCGCGTAACCGTCGATTTCCGTCAGTGATATCCGTGAGACGTGCGAGAAGTGCCGGAGCAATGGCGGCCGCGGCCATCCCTTCCAGTGCTCTGCTGAGGAAAAAGATAGAAACATGCCCGCTCATTCCAAATAGTTGCGTTGCCAACGCGCCGAGCACTGCGCCGCCGGTCACTAGAGTTCGACGTGAAATGTAGTCAGCCGCCACGCCGAACGGAAATGCACTGATCAGTTCCGCGGCATAAGAGACGGCGCTCAAAATTCCCACCAACGCAGCGCCAACCGGTACGCGGTGATTGGAGAGGTTGGCAACATATAGACCGACCGACACCCCGCTCGCCGCACCGGCAATGCGTACCAGGCCATATCCTAAAAGCACGAGAGTCAGTTGCTGTCTTGATCGCAAAGGATTCCAAAGCACAATTCGATCTTTCAATTTCGGTTGCACTCGAAATCACTCAAAGCATGTATCCGATATCCGACGCGCCGGTCGGATAGGCGAACATCATCGACTTCAGATTTTCTGACGTAAGTCCATTGCGGATCGCCAATGCGAACACGTTGATGACCTCGTCCGCATGCGGGCCAACCAGATGGGCGCCCAAGATTCGGTCGGTGCCTTCTTCAACTAACGTCTTGTAACCATAAACCGATTCATGGAGCCGTCGGGCCGTGTACCAGCCTGAAACCTTCTCCGTGTTTACTCGAAACTTGAGTCCCTGGGACCGCGCATGCGGCTCGCTCAAGCCCACCGCCGCGATGGGCGGAATGGTGAACGCGACCCTCGGCACGCCGCGGTAATCGGGCTTGTGCCGATTGCCGTCAAGCAGGTTTCCGGCAACGATCTTGGCATCGTGGCTCGATACCGGCGTCAGCGGTGGTCCGGTTCTTGCGGCATCGCCGGCGGCGTAGACCCTGGGATTCGATACGCTTTGCAGGTACTCGTTGAGTTTTAACCGACCCTTCTCGATGGTCACACCCCCAATATCGAGATGCAGCGGCTCGAGATCCGGAATGCGGCCGGCGGCATGCACTACGAGATCGGCAGCCACTGTTTGGATGGTGCCGTCGGTCGATGCGTGGACAAGGTAGCCATCGGCGGTCTTCTCGATTCGCTGCACGGCTGAGCGGGTCCGTACGTCAATGCCGAGTTCATGAAATTTATCCATGAGCCAGCCGACCAGATCCGAATCGAATGCCGGCAGCATGCGCTCGGCGCTTTGCAACACGGTGACTCGTGTGCTGGCGCGTGCCGCGAGGTGGGAGAACTCCGCGGCGATGTAACCGCCGCCGACCAGCACCATGTGTTTAGGCAGAGCATCGAGTTCCAGGAAGCGATCGCTGGTGACGACATGCTCTTCACCCGGGATCTGCAGCGGCACCGGACGCGCACCGCTTGCGATCAGAATGTAACGCGCCTTGAGCTCTTGCCCTTTGACCGTGATTGCATCGGGTCCCGTGAAGCACGCCAGCCCATGAAATGCCTCGATGCCCTTGTCGGCATAACGCTGCTCCTGCTTGTGCGGAATCGGATCGGTGAAGCTGCGCTTGAACGCCATGAGTTCGCGCCAGTTGATCCGCGGCGAACCCTCGGTACCATGCCCACGCATGCGGCTCGTCGCGTCGATCGCCTCGGCGCCACTGATCAGCATCTTTTTCGGGTCGCAGCCGCGTAACGCGCAGGTCCCACCCAATGGCAGATGATCGATCACCGCAACCGACCAGCCGGCGGCGCGCATGCGCCCACTCGCCACCTGGGCTGCCGTGCCGCTGCCAATGATCACGAGGTCGTAGTGTTTCGACATGATGTCTCTCCAACTGCCTAAGGAACGGACGGTTTCCGACGCCACGATTTCTCCGGGATTTGAACTAGCCACTACCCGCGCGCCGGATCGGCTGGGGATCCCTGCAGCGGCTGGCCGCCTTGGGCCTTGCACTGCTGCGCCGACACATTGAGATAACCGCGACCTTTGCAGGTGTTCTGACCGGTACAGGCGTTAAGCGCGGTGGAGCACGCGGTTTGACCCTTGCACGAGTTGATGC
>WNFR01008646.1_pt1 | contig 10292 bp, 12 predicted proteins | sample 5400221 | NCBI WGS metagenome assembly WNFR01 (sample SAMN13153357, study PRJNA577476) | soil metagenome | isolation source: 40 cm soil under Madrone tree | place: USA:California | collected 2016-06-14 | reverse complement strand
ACAAAACCGGCGCCAATTTTTTCATAGCCGACAAGTGTGACGTTTGCGGCTTTCACCATCGCGTCGGCGGCTTCAATCATGGCAACCAGACCTTTGGTTTCAACCATTCCGAGTGCTTCTTGCATTCAGATGCTCCTATAACGAGTTAGTGGTAAATCGAAGATTAAGGATGGATAGTAAATGGTAACCAGTGAATAGTAAATCGACGACGGATAGCTTCCGTAGGTGGTCGGACCGCGCCACTACTTACCGTTTACTGCCTGGCTCAATAGTTCCACCAATTCTTCCCGCGTCAGCGAAATCTTTCCCGAGCCGTTTGCAGATTCATTTTCATACCTGGCTGAGTCATATCTCGTGGGCCCGGGACGATCGCCACTCGGACACGCAAGTTGTGTCTCGTGCAAATAACCACACGCCTGGCAACGTGCATTCTCGCCAAGATACCCTGCTGCCTCGCGCACATTGATCAGCTTCTCGATCGCATCAGGCGGCAAGTTGCGCGAACCACCAAGGATGCGTGCGAGGATGGCAATTCGCGCGGTGTGCTCGAGTGTTTCCAGGCGATCGAAGGCCTGCCACAAGTCGGAGCCATAAGCGACCGCACCATGATTGGCCATCAGCAGCGCATTGTGGTGCTTCACCAGCGGCTGCATTGCGTCCGTCAATTCATCGGTGGAAGGCGTGCCATAGGATGCTAGTGGAACACAGCCTAACGTCAATATAACTTCAGAAAGAATCGGCTGATCGATAGCCAGGCCGGCCACGGCGAAGGCTGTTCCATGCGGCGGATGCGCGTGACAAACTGCCTTCACGTCTGGTCGTTCACGGTAAATCAAAAGATGCATCGCCAACTCGCTCGATGCCTTCCGATCGCTAAGTGGTCTGCCTGAAATGTCCGTGACCGCGCACGCTTCTTCGGTCATGCGACCCTTGCAGGTCATCGTCGGCGTAGCAACAACACGATTATCATCAAGGCGCACGCTGATGTTGCCGTCCGAGGAGACAACGTAGCTGCGGTCATACATCAGTTGGCCAACGCGAACTATGTCGCGTCTTGCTGTTTGCTCGTTCAAAACTTTATCAACCTACCCGGTCCCCCGGAAGGAAACTCATAGTCAATCTCTACTGGCTCACTAATGGAACTATCACATTGAGTCTCGGACTATACGTCTTGCCTTCCCGTCGCGACAATCTCCTTGAACTGACTACCGGTGCCTTGCACTTTCGTCACGCGTGATGCTTCTGGCTGGGCCAGGAAGTATGATAGCGATTCCAGCGAAGTTGTGAGGTCAACGGTTTTGACTTTTACGCCGCGACGCGAATTTAGTGAAGCGGGTGCAAAATTCAAAACGGCCTTAATGCCTGCCGACATGATCTGATTCAGGACCTTTTGTGCGGCTCTTGCCGGAACGGCGATGACCATTACGTCAATCGACTGATCACGGATAATCTTCTGCAGCTGCTGCGCATTGTGCACGAGAATCTTTTTCTCGCCGATCGGACGTCCAATCTTTTGTTCGTCGTTATCAAAAAGCGCAACGACCGTGAAATTTGACCTGCCAAAGCCATTGTAATTGGCAAGCGCGGTCCCCAACCTGCCGGCGCCCACTATACCCACGCGGTGTGGTCTGTTTAGACCGAGAATATTGGTGATGTGCTCGCGCAGGTCATCGACATAGTAGCCGACTCCGCGCACACCAAACTCGCCGAAGTAGCCGAGATCTTTGCGGATTTGAGCGGAATTGAGGTTGAACTGCTCGGCCAGCGCCTGAGAAGAAATCGTCTTTATTCCGGCCGCGAAGAGAGTATTCAAACAGCGCAAATAGACACTCAAGCGATTGGTTGTCAGTTCTGATATTTTTTCCGACTTCATTTGAGGGACCCGTCACCCCAAGTATAGCTCCAACGCGCGTTATTACAGAACCGGGAGCGATAGCGACCGCGCTCAACCAGTGCGGAGATCCAAGTCGCCCTAACTAGAAGAACTAGAGCTATAACAACAGGCAGTCGCTACGCTCCCGGAGACGAGGTTCGTCGCTTCCCAGCTTGAATGACAAATTGCCGAATGGATTTTCATCAACTACAATCCCGAACGCATCCGACGAGGATTGGTTTGAAGGGACCCGATCTTCACGTAACTTCCCCTGAATGATTGCGCATCTGAGCGGCACGCTGCTTTCAAAGCAGGCAACATCCGTAATCCTAGACGTGGCCGGCGTCGGCTATGAAGTAACAATTCCTCTCTCGACTTTTTACGATCTGGAAGCTCCGGGTTCGCCCGTTCAACTTCGCATCTACACTCATGTGCGTGAGGATGCGCTCCAGCTCTTTGGTTTTAAGACCGCACGTGAACGCGAGCTCTTCATGAGACTCATTTCGGTGAGCGGTATCGGACCGAAGCTTGGTATCACGCTTCTTTCCGGCATGAGTGCGGATGAGATGATTGCCTCAATCAGAACAAACAATCTGGCTCGGCTTACGCTGATTCCGGGCATTGGCCGAAAGACGGCCGAACGCCTGGTTGTGGAGCTCCGTGAAAAAGTGGCGGCGCTGTCTTCACCCGAACTCGAGGAAGAATTGGGCGCTAAAGCCAAAGCTGGAAGCGTACCCACGGAAGACAGCGTGCGGGCCGATGCCCTTTCAGCTCTCGTTAATCTCGGCTACCAGCGAACGGCGGCGGAAAAAGCGATCGACAGCACGATGGGTGAGGGCGACGATATCTCAGTGGAATCTGTCTTGCGGCGGAGTTTGAGAAAATTAGCCAGAGGATAAACGACTCGGCGTTGGCTGGTACTGGTGCAGATTGCCAAGAGAAACGTTGCCACTAAATTCAGAACCGAGGAGCGGTAGCGACCGGGTCAAACATGCCGAGGGCTCAAGATAAGGTGGAGGCGCGACCCGTTACTTGTCAGACTTACGATAGTGACGCACCATGATCATATTCAACGACGCGGAGCACAATGTTTGTGTAAAACGACCCTCGAGTGCCACCCAAAGATTGACCCGGTCGCTACCGCTCCTCGGTTCTGACATTGACTGGTACTTCCTGTTGACCGACGTTCCCCGATTGCGGTTAAGCTAGTTTCATTTTCGTTTCTTAATCATAGCCATGGAACCAACATCTGCTCGCGTAAAAGAGACTACCCTGAACGACGCCGATCGGCAGTTTGAACTGACGGTTCGACCCTCGCGAATCAACGAATACATCGGACAGAGTCAGGTAAAAGAGAATCTGCGTGTTTATATGAAAGCGGCACTGCGCCGAAAAGAGGCGTTGGATCATGTCCTGCTGACTGGGCCGCCGGGTCTGGGGAAAACTACGCTGGCCAACATCATTGCCAATGAAATGGGGGCAGAACTTCGTTCGACTGCCGGGCCGGCTATCGAAAAAGCCGGCGACATCGCAGCACTACTTACGAACTTGCAGGAAGGCGATGTGCTCTTCATCGACGAGATTCATCGTTTACTGCCCGCTCTCGAAGAAAAACTCTATCCGGCGATGGAAGATTACCAGCTTGATCTGTTGATCGGGCAGGGCGCCGCAGCCCGCTCTATCAAACTCGAACTGCCGAAGTTCACCCTCATCGGAGCTACTACGCGTGCCGGACTGATAACTGCCCCCTTGCGCGGACGCTTTGGCATCGTTTTTCATCTAGACTTTTATCCCCACGAAGATCTCGAAGTGATCTGCAAACGATCCGCGGATATCCTGCGTGTAGAAATTGACGAGGATGGAAGCCGCGAAATTGCCAGGAGGTCGCGTGGTACGCCTCGCATAGTTAATCGATTGCTGCGGCGCGTACGTGATTACGCGGAGGTAGACTACGACGGACGCATAACGAAAGAAGTTGCTGGCGATGCGTTGAATCGAATGGAGGTTGATACGTACGGGCTTGATGAAATGGACCGCAAACTTCTACTAACGATAATTGAGAAGTTTAGCGGCGGCCCGGTCGGTCTGGGCACCATTTCCGCTTCGATTCACGAAGAAAAGGACTCCATCGAAGAGATTATCGAGCCCTACCTGATCCAAATCGGGTTCCTCGATCGCACTCCCCGCGGCCGCATGGCTACGCCGCTCGCGTACAATCATTTCGGCATTAACTCGCCCAGCCCGCATAGACCTGGCCTTTTCGACACCCGCTGAACTATTTGCCAGGCTGAAGAACCCGAAGGACCAATTCTTCAATGAAGCGTTTTATGTCATTCTCACGTCATTCCTTCGGCGTTCGCAATCGTTCGTCATGGAGATCAATGCTGGGTCGTGTGCTCCACCAGTTTCACGAGAATGACCTCTTCACGTCAGCAGCAGCAATGAGTTACTTCGGACTAATGGCGCTCTTTCCTACGTTGCTGCTTCTGCTGGCAATCAGCAACAAGATAGCCGCCGGCAGCGAGATGCTTTCTCACGCCGTTGATGTGTATCCGGGTTCGAGTAAGTTTCTGCGACAAACCATTCAATCGTTTTCATCCCTGGGAGTTGGGGCGATTGTCACGTGCGCAGTAATCGTACTCTGGGCAGGTTCCTGGGTCTTTGCAGTGATCGAACGTGCTCTGAATCGTATCTGGGGAACGACTTCGCGAGCATTCTTGCACGGGAGAGCACTGACTATTGGCATGATCGGTCTGGTGGGAATACTGCTGTCTCTTTCTGTTTTGGTGACATCTTTTGTCGTTGGGCTTCGAGAAATGACTAGCAGACTTTCTCCGCGGCAAATCGAGCATTACCCATTGCTGATTTCTGTTGGCAGTGCTTTTTGGCAAATAGTATTTGCGGCAGTTAGCTACCTGATCACTGTTGCCCTCTTCGTTCTCGTCTATCGCTTCATGCCCCGCGCACAGGTAACCCTACGAGACACTCTTCCAGGAGCTTTTCTGGGTGGCCTTCTGTGGGAGTTGGCAAAGTATATCTTTGCCTGGAGCGTGAATTATTTTCACTACGATCAGATCTATGGCTCTGTCGGAGCCGTGGTGGCAGTACTGACCTGGGGCTACGTGTCGAGTTTGATACTTCTCTTCGGAGCCCAACTCACCGCCGTGTTCCATTATGAACACCCTACCTGAAACATGCTCATTTCTGATTTCGACTATGAACTTCCGGAAGATCTGATTGCTCAGAAACCACTCGATCGCCGCGATGCCTCGCGCATGCTGGTGCTCGACCGAAATAAGCAAACCTGGTCGGATTCATTGTTTTCGAGCTTTGTCGAATATCTCCGGCCAACGGATGTTGTCGTTATTAACAACACTCGCGTAATTCCAGCCAGGTTAATCGGCCAGCGAAGGTCTTCAGGTGGTTGCGTCGAGTTCCTTCTGGCACGCGAACTCGAACCCGGAGTTTGGCAGGCCCTGATACGCCCTGGCAGTCGATTGAAGCAGGGAGCAATGGTAGATTTTGGGAGCGGAAAATTGTCGGCTGAAGTGTTGGATGATCCCGGCGAGGATTTGCGGAAGGTTCGCTTCCATTGCGAGGGCTCGTTTGCAGACCTCCTGGAGGAAATCGGCTTGACGCCATTGCCTCCTTACATTAAGAGAGCCTCTGGAGGTTTAGCAGAAGACCGAGAACGATATCAGACGGTTTTTTCCCGACAACCCGGAGCAATTGCAGCTCCCACTGCCGGTCTCCATTTTACCGCGCAAATGCTCTCCAAAGTGCGTGAACGTGCACGCCTGGCAGAAATCACCTTACATGTCGGTTATGGAACTTTCGAACCGGTGCGAAGCATGGCTATCGAAGAACATTCAGTTAGTTCCGAACGGTTCCAAATCGCGGAGGAAGCCGCACGACTGATCAATGAAGCTAAGAAAGAACACTTCCGGATCCTAGCTATTGGAACGACTACCGTGCGAGCGTTGGAATCCTCCGCCACAGCGCACGGCGAAGTTATGCCGGGCGACGGAATGGCAGCTGTAACGATAAAGCCCGCTTACGTCTTTCAAGTAGCGGACGCGCTTTTGACAAACTTCCATTTGCCTCGTTCGTCATTGCTGCTGCTGGTGAGTGCCTTGGCCGGTCGAGAATTAGTACTAGATGCCTACAGGCACGCGGTCAAGGAGCGCTACCGTTTTTACAGTTACGGCGATTGCATGTTAATTCTGTAGGCGGTATAAAAAACGAGGTGATAGACTGAAGTAGGGCGATCTTCGCCACAAACCGAACTATGGCTGTACTAAAGAAAATTCGTTCGCGCTGGTGGTCGCAATCAGATCTGCAATACGACTCCGCCAAAGAGGAACAGTCAGTCTCTCCCTCGATAGGCCTGAGATATGACATTCGGCCTTTAATGATCTCTCAATTGGATGAATGTTGGCGTTTGGATCAGCGTTGCTTCATAGACGGGGAGGCCTACAGTCGGGAAACATTCGACTATCTCCTGACGGCCCCTGAATCCGTTTCTTATAGAGCTGTGACTTCCGGAGGAGGTATGGTTGGTTTTGTGATTGGACTCGTTGAACCCGATCACACTGGACATGTCACCACGGTAGGCGTTGCACCGGAGCACCGGCGACGAAGTCTTGCCAAACGTCTGATGCGTCAGGTTGAGGATGGATTTCGTAAACGGAACGTTAGATTAGTGCGGCTGGAGGTAAGGGCGCTCAATGTGCCCGCGCAAAAACTGTACGAAAATCTCGGCTACTCAATCGCTCAACGACTACCAAAATATTATTCAAACGGCGGTGATGGGCTCTTGATGTTGAAGTCGCTCGAATAGCTCGCCGGTTAGCTTTTGCGTAATTCTGTCAAGACCTGCTTTGCAACTGCTTTCAGGGTGTCGAACACTCCGGCTCCCGTAGAAGCTACTGCTTCCACCACCGGCTCGCCTTTTCGCTGTAACTCCGCCGCCAGGTCTCCCACGGGAATGATATTGGTCAGGTCGCGTTTGTTGAGCTGAAGGACGTAAGGAATTTTCATTAAGTCGTAACCCTGGGACTGCAGGTTCTCTTCCAGGTTGTAAAGCGACTCGATATTAGCGTCCATGCGCTCTTCCTGCGAGTCGGCAACGAAAACCACGCCATCGACACCCTTCAAAATAAGCTTACGCGAGGCATCATAGAAAACCTGGCCAGGCACTGTGTAAAGGTGGAAGCGCGTCTTGAACCCACGCACGGTTCCGAGTTCAAGAGGCATGAAATCAAAGAATAGCGTGCGGTCGGTTTCCGTCGCGAGACTGATTAGCTTGCCCTTGGACTGCGGCGCAGTGGAATCGAAGATGTACTGAAGATTTGTGGTTTTGCCACAAAGACCGGGCCCGTAGTAGACGATCTTGCAGTTAATTTCTCTGGAGGCGTAGTTAATGAAAGTCATGGCGATTGTCGTTAGTTAAAGAGGCTGTCGATGTCTTCATCCGTGATTCCCGCAAACGGCGACTCAAGGTCCCCATTGTCGGCGTTAGCAATCTCATTGAACAATGTCGCGAGTTGCTGTGATATTTGCTTGCTGCGCAGTTTCACTAGTCCCAGGCTCGAGCGGTCGTCAAAAACCACAACTAACAGGAGTCTGCCGATTACGGAGATATGAATGCTTTCCTTCTCACCCTCGTGTGAGAGTGTGGGGAACTCTTTTTCTCCAATCAGCTGAGCCATGCCACCGGTAGCGGCCACGTTGCCCGCAGCCAGGGATGCCAGGCTTGTTGTGTCAAGATTTCCCACTTCGCCGAGGCTAGCGATCTCTTGGCCATCTTTGTCCACCAAGAAAACAACCTTGGCAGCGGAATCAAGTCGCAGGCGCGCCAGGACTGCCTTAATTTGGTGGTATTGCTTCTCGCGCAAGAGAATAGGTGTGTCTGCCATTGATACGACTCTTATTCTTTGAAAGGACGGGGCGGGACGTCTAGTCGGAGGGTGAACCCGAAGCAGCTTGTTAGTTGCAATTTTTGAATCTAAAAGAGGTTGCTAATCATCCTGGCGCTTTGTGCCGAAGTGATCGAAGCCTCCAGCACCTGTAAAGCACTCTAGCATAGCCAACAATGACCTTCAAGTGTTTTTCCTTGTTGGCTCGAGAAAGACATTTTCAGGTGTTGAGGTAGTTGTTAACGCCCGCAAATACTTGTGCTCGTTGATTTAGGAGCAAAGCTATGTTAAGCTCCGCGCGAACTTGTGGCTGCTCATTGAGTTGAGCAGCCCTTTTGAGAATCAGCATGAGCAGCAGTCTCACAAAAGGCTTGCGACGATCAACATCACGTCCATCTGGAAGGCGGGCTTCGGCCAAAGCGTCGAAGCGCGTAGTTAAGACAAAGTCTGCTCGTCCCAAGGCCAAGCGAGCTAGTGTCACAAAGGCTTCTGCTCGTAAACCAGCGAAAATCAAGCCAGCAAAGAAAGCCGCAGCGTCGCGAAAGCCGGTTCCAAAGAGCAAAAAGGCAACACCGAAACCGGCCGCTCGAAAGTCAGCTGCAACACAACAAAAGAAAGTCGCAGTTTCAAGAGTCAAAAAGACTCAGAAACTTGCCGCAGTTCGCGCCATTCGACCCGCGCCAATTGCTCCGTCCCCTCCTCGTACACCAACACAGGACGAATCCGCGGCTCTTGGTGCGTTTGAGCGCGCGCACAAAGAGTTTTCTCGTGGACGATTCGCAGAGGCGCGCAATCAGTTTCGTGTTTTACTCGATAAGTATTCACAGGTTTCCGAGGTCGCTGCACGCTCCCGCACTTATCTTGCCATTTCCGAATCGAGGCTTCGCACTGAAAGCATGCTGCCGCGAGATGCAGATTCACTGTACGACCGCGGTGTGATTGAGCTAAACCGGGGTGAATACGTAGCAGCCCAGGAGATGTTTGAACGCGCTCTGAAACGTGAACCGGAAGCTGCTCACATCCATTACGGGCTCGCCGCAACTCGCGCGCGGCTTGGGTCAATCGACTTGGCGTTGCAATCACTTCAGCGTGCTTTGGACCTTCAACCCAGCTTGCGTGTTCGTGCACAACATGACCACGACTTGAATCCCCTCCGGAACGATCCAGATTTTGACCGCCTGATTTTTAGTCACCCTTCCTAACGAAAAATTTACACGCACATGAGCGTGGCTACCGTTACTCCGCCAGCTTGAAAGCACCTGTCTTTAAGGTATGATTCTTATCGCTTTGCGCTCATGATACCTTTCGTGGAGATGTTTAGTTTGTCAGAACCGATGGAAATTAGTGGTCAGCAGCTCGTGGCGATCGGAGGCGGCACGGGATTATCAACGCTTTTGGCTGGATTGAAACAACTGGTCGGAAAGCGTGACGAGGGACTCTGGCTCGAAAGTCTATCGGCAATTGTTACAGTATCGGACGACGGTGGAAGCTCCGGACGATTGCGAGAAGAATTGCAAATGCTCCCGCCAGGCGACATTCGTAATTGCATGATCGCACTTTCGGAAGACTCGAGTTTGTTGTCGCGCCTCTTTCGTTATAGGTTTCGCGGTGATGGCGAACTCGGCGGGCACAGCTTTGGTAATCTTTTTCTGGCAGCATTAAGCGAGGTCACGGGTGATTTCACGGAAGCTGTTAGATTGTCGTCCGAAGTCCTGGCCAGCAAGGGTCACATTTACCCCGCAACGATTAGCGATGTGAGGTTGGTGGCGGAATTGGAAGATGGCACGGTAGTTCGAGGCGAGACCCAGATCACAGCATCGCGTGTGCCAATTCGCCGCCTGCATCTCGAGCCCGAGCAATGTCTCCCGCTTCCGGAAGTCCTTAAGGCGATTCGCATGGCCGACGTAATAACGGTGGGGCCTGGCTCGCTCTACACAAGCATACTGCCAAATCTGCTGGTCTCGCGGGTGGCTCACGCCATTGGGGAAAGCCAGACAACCAAAATTTTTATCAGTAATCTAATGACCCAACCCGGTGAAACTGATGGTTACACTGCGCGGCAGCATCTCGAGAAAGTAAAGGAATACGCGCCTGAAATACATTTCGATTTTGTCGTAGTGAATAACAGGCGAATCAGCGATGAACAAGCGGAACGTTATGCCGCCGAGGATGCTTATCAAATTGGCATCGATGACGACGTGATGGAAAGCGTGCTGGACCGACCAACAGAAATCATTCGGACTGACCTTTTGGACGAAAGCGAAAAGGTCAGGCACAGCTCCGATCGCCTGGCTCGCGTTGTAATCGCTTGCCGCCAACAAACCCTCTCGCAACGAACCGTTCCCGCATAGATTGGAGATTCCCTTTTCGTGAATCAAGGCGAACAGCAGAAACCGTTAGAAGTGTTCATACTGGCCGCAGGCTTGGGAACCAGGATGAAGTCCAAGCGCGCCAAGGTATTGCACGAACTTGGTGGCTTACCCCTGATCACCCACGTCTGC
>WNFR01021153.1_pt1 | contig 10293 bp, 10 predicted proteins | sample 5400221 | NCBI WGS metagenome assembly WNFR01 (sample SAMN13153357, study PRJNA577476) | soil metagenome | isolation source: 40 cm soil under Madrone tree | place: USA:California | collected 2016-06-14 | reverse complement strand
TCCACTTTAAAATAATGACAGTCCCGACTAACGAATGTGCGATGTAGTCCCGTAGACAGACCACCTTCCGTCGTGAAAACGCTAAGGAGGTCCTCCCGCGTCATGCCCGGTTTAATGGTCTCGATTTTTTCCAAAGCATAGGTCACCCAAGCTTCGTGGGCTTGCGAGCACGACTCCTGGCTCATGGACTTCGTAGGTCGAACAGATGTCGAACCGCTGATAGCGATGATTGAAAGCAATGTGAGCAAGAGAAGTGGTCGAATCATGGATTGCTCTCCTTTTGCAAATAACGCAAAGACTCCGGATTGGTGGCCCCTCTGAATTGAGTCAAGGGCTCAGGAGCTCAAACCAAGTTCGCCTTTCGGACCGGTGATGTGGGCGCGAAGGCGGTCTCTGTCGCTGCGTTCGACGGCGGCATCGACTCCGATGCGCTGGAAGACCCGGGACAATTCGGCGGGGTCCAGGCCCATCACCGTGAAATAGTCAAGGTCGCACTTTTTGGGAGCATCCTTCGAGGGATGGACGGAGTCCGCGCTCCATTCGATGAAGAAGGGGAGGATGCCGTGGCGGTCGTCGGCGAGATTAATGGTTTTCCAATTGAGGACGCGGCCATCGGGACGTTTTCTTGAGCCGCCATCCGGGCCCTGAAAGGCGATTTGATTGTCCCGCAGGAGTTTCGCGGTGGCGGCGATATCGGGTGGATGAACGGCCCAACCGATGAGGCGCGGTTCTTTCATTTGGCGGATTTGCGGGAAGTGGACGATTTTCTGCTGCGCGGGATCCGGGGCGATGACTTCCAGGTAACGGCGCTCGCCGAGAGAAAGCAGGGCGTTGCGCGTGCCGCGGCCGGGATGGACTCCGCCGATCGCGGGGCGCACGCCAGTGTTTTGCTCGACGAGATCCATGCCGAGATCGAGGTCGTTGCAGCCGAGAATGATGTGATCGAGCAAAGCGGGCACATCGTCTTCTTCCGCGTCGTCCGCGGCCCAGGATAGGGACGGGGCTGCGAGCGCGGCACCGGTGAGCGCGAGAAAAATACGGCGTGAGTGCGGCTGCGACATTCGTGACCTCCCGGGAGTGGTGCGCGCTCGTCTGGCTAGAGCGAAATTTCCGAAGTGCGCTGGCCGCGCTTGCTTAAATAATGATGCCAGAAAAGCCGAGCGGCGACGGCGCGGTACGGACGCCAGGGCTCGCTGAGTTTTTCCAGACGGTCCGGCGAAGGGCGCTTGCGGAGTTGCTTCACTTCTTGCACCGCCGTGGCCAGAGCCAAATCGCCGACCGGCCAGATATCGGGCCGCCGAAGCGCGCTCAGTAGATAGATGTCCGCGGTCCAATTTCCGATGCCTTTGAAGGCGATGAGCATTTTGCGGGCGGCATCGTCGTGCAGTTCGTGGAGGTAACGGAGATCGAAGTGGCGGCGGGAGAGCGATTCGGCGAGGAGGCGGGTGTAAAGAGTTTTTTGGCGGCTGAAGCCGATGCGTAGCAACTCCGCGTCGGTAAGTTTCAAAAAGCCACGCGGAGTGAGTGGACGAACGGCGGAGTTGAGCCGATCGAATGCAGCTTTTGCGGAAGCGAGAGAAACCTGCTGCTCGAGAATGATGTAGACGAGGGTGGGGAAGCCGGGCTCGCGGACCCAGAGAGGAGGCTGGCCGTATTTTCTCACGACCGCAGCGAGATGGGAATCGCGATCCGTAAGAAAACGCACACTTTGCGCGAAGAAATCTTCGCTCGTGATGGTTTGCGGGAGTTGCAAGGCGAGATTCCGTGTGGCCCTTGAAAGCGCTTAGCTCGTCGCGCGGGATTCGACTTCGCGCTGGAGCGATTCGATGACTTCGGTGAGAGGCTTGGGGCCGAGGTCGCCTTTGGTGCGATGGCGGACGGAGACGGTGCCGGCTTCAGCTTCCTTGGCGCCAACCACGAGCATGTAGGGAATTTTTTGCATCTGCGCGTCGCGGATTTTTGCGGGCAATTTTTCGTTGCGGTCGTCGAGATGAACGCGCAGGTTGTGGCGCTTCAATGTTTCGGTGACGTGCTTGGCGTAATCGGCGACTTTTTCGCTGACGGGGCAAACTTCGACCTGCACGGGCGCGAGCCACAGCGGGAACGCGCCGGCATAGTGCTCGATCAAAATGCCGAAGAAGCGCTCGACGGAGCCGAGCAGCGCGCGGTGGACCATGAGCGGCTGATGCTTCGCGCCGTCTTCGGCGACATACTGCAGGCCGAAGCGGGCGGGCAAATTAAAATCAAACTGCACGGTGGTGAGCTGCCAGGGGCGGCCGATGGCGTCAATTAATTTGATGTCGATCTTGGGGCCGTAGAACGCGGCTTCGCCGGTGATGGTCTTGTAGGGAATGTTCATGCGCTTCATGGTTTCCGCGAGAGCGGCAGTGGCGCGGCGCCAATCCTCAGGCTTACCGGCGTAGTTTTCCAGATGAGAAGAATCCCAATCGGAGAGCTCGACTTCGAACTTGTCGAAGCCGAAGTTTTTCATGACGGCGAAGGCGAAATCCACGCAGGCTTCTACTTCGGATTCGATTTGATCGGGCGTGCAGAAGATATGCGCGTCATCCTGCGTGAAGCCGCGGACTCGGAGCAAGCCGTGGAGGACGCCGCTGCGTTCGTAGCGATAGACGGTACCGAGCTCGGCGAGCCGCACGGGAAGGTCGCGGTAGCTGTGGAGCTTTGCTTTGTATATCAAAATGTGGCCGGGGCAATTCATGGGCTTGAGCTGATAGTCGGCCTTTTCGACCTCAACGGGACCGAACATGCTGTCCTTGTAAAAGCCGGTGTGGCCGCTGGTCTTCCAAAGATCGAGGCGCATGATATGCGGTGTGTAGACGAGGTCGTAGCCGCGCTTCAGCAATTCGTCGCGCAGCCAGTCTTCGACAATCTTTCGAATGAGGCCGCCTTTGGGGTGCCAGAAGATGAGGCCGGGGCCGGCTTCTTCCTGGATGCTGAAGAGGTCGAGTTCTGTGCCAAGCTTGCGGTGATCGCGGCGCTTGGCCTCTTCCAGGCGGTGGAGGTGTTCGTCGAGTTCTTTCTGCGTGAAGAACGCGATGGCGTAAATGCGCTGAAGCTGCGGATTGCCTTCCTGACCTTTCCAGTACGCGCCGGCCACGCTCATCAATTTGAACGCTTGAATACGTTTCGTGGAAGGAATGTGCGGACCGCGGCAGAAATCGATGAATTTTCCGGTGGTGTAAAAAGAAACCATCGGCTCGCTGGCTTTCTCTTCGACGAGCTCGCACTTAAAAATTTGATTTGTTTTTTTGTAAAGAGCGAGCGCTTCCGGCTTGGGCATGAGTTTGCGCTCGTTCGGCAGATTCTGGGCGGCAAGCTCGTGCATTTTCTTTTCGATTTTCGCGAGGTCCTCCGGCGTGAATGGTTCGTCGTGCAAGAATTCGTAGAAAAAACCGGTGTCGATGGGCGGACCGATGCCGAGTTTCACGTTGGGATAAAGCTCCATCACCGCGGCGGCGAGGAGATGCGCTGCGGAATGCCGGAAAACAAAAAGCGAGTCGGGGTCTTTTTCGGTGAGGATGCGCAGCTTGACGTCTTGCTCGAGGGGACGGCGCAGATCGATCAGCTCGCCTTCACCGTCGTTGGGAGCGGCCACGCGCGCGACCAGAGCGGCGTCGGCGAGGCGCGGCGAAATGCTCCGCGCAATCTCGGCGGGCGTGGTGCCCTTGGGGACATCCTTAACACTGCCATCCGGCAGTGTGACGTGAATTTGCTCCATGGACGCGGCCACCTGAAAAGAGAAACATCAAGCTTATCGGCGGCTCACAGTCCGGTCAAGGCGGAGCCCATGGCAGAGAGATGCTAAGTAGGAGCGAGAACTTTGCAGAACTAGAGAACGATTACGCCAGCCAGGGAGACGTCCAGAGCGATCTCACGTTCCTGAAAGCCGAAGGCGGTCGACAGAAACCATTCCGCCAGCACCAGCCTTTGCTCGCGCAGCATCTTCTTGTAGACCTCATAAACGATGATTGTGGGAAGCAGGAGGGTTTCCGGGACTTCTAGATACTTTGCGAAAGCGTCGGCTTTGGAACCGTTGCCCAGGTACTCGACCCAACCGGAGGAGTCCACCACATACTTCTCAGAATCGCTCAGTGTGGTCACGGTCCTCATCCTTCCACTGCATGCCCTTGGCGATGCCGCGGAGGTCTTTGATGGATCGGGGCTTACTGAAGCGAATACTGCCGTCGAATACGTAAACGATAAGCTCTTGGCCAGGCTTTAGCTGAAGCTGCTCGCGGACGCGCTTGGGGATGACGACCTGGAACTTGGGAGATACTTTTACGGTTTCCATAGAGTTGCTCTACGCCTATTCTATCGATCTAAGATGTGTATGTCAGATACAGTATCGATTGGCTAGCAAGTCATACCAAATTTGGGTCGATGATCAATCGTATGACGTCATTCCTGCCCCTTTGTACCCAGTGCTGGGAGCCAAGGCGAGGACTAGCGTTGGGTGGATGTTCCGAGGATGGCGCTGAATTCTGGAGTGCCGCGGAGTTTCGCAAAGGCGGGCTCTTCGTTCAGCCATTCCGCGAAGCGGCCAGGGTTTTTCGTTTTCGACTTGGCACGGCGGAGCGCGTTTATCGTGCCTTTACGGTCTCCGTCCAGCGCTCTGGCCACTGCCAGATTGCCGAGGGCCCACATGGAATCGGGGTCGGCAATGCTGGCCAACTCAAAATAGTCTTTCGCGTGACTCGCATCTTTCTGATCTAGACGCGCATTTCCCATTTCCATGGCCTGAACCAGCAAGCCCGCAACAGCCCGTTTTATAACGCGCAATTTTTCCTCGCGCTTCTCGTTTTCGGCACGGCCGCGGAGGGCGGCGAGCTGTTTTTCCACCGTGTCATGAATGACCGGACGGTTGGGCGGGTTTTGCTGCAATTCGAAAAGCCCGGCAGAAATTTCCCGACTCAAATCTTCTTGCTCCGTGAATTCCTGTTTCTCCCGCTTCGCGCCGTCGCGAACAGCCTTGTCCTTTTCCAACGCATCGGCTCGCGCACGAAGGGCAGCGTTATCGGCGAGTCCCGCAAGCATCTGCGCGGCTTGACGATATTCTTTCCAGGTGGCGTAGAGATCGCCGGATTGCTCGAGCGCACGTGCGCGATCGGTTTCCTTGGCGGCCTGCAAAACAATGAACGAATCGTCTCGGCCTTCCCGGCCGTTCTTCATGGCCTGCAATCGAAACCACGCAAGCCCTTCCTCCATGGTGGCGGCAGGTGCCCATTGATGCGGTCCTTCGAACGGCCGTAAGAAATGCTGGTAGCCCAGCTTTTCCAATTCTTCGTCCGTGCGCACATCCTCGGGATAGTTGAAATCGTAGGTACCCACGGCGGCGAAGACTACGAAGGGGGCGTCTTTCGAATCGAACGCAATGGGATGAAATCCTGCACCATTGAGGAGCACGCCAGCCGCGCATTTGCAGGCTTGCGCGATCTGTGCGGCTACGCGCGCACCGCCAGAAAATCCAGCGAGATAGACGCGGCGGTCGTCAATGGATAACCGCGCGTGCGTATCCTGGACGATGGCTTCGGCTGCCTCGGCCTCAATCTTCCACGAGCCGTTCCGGGAATTGTTCGAACCCACGAGAATATAGCCATGCCGTTCGGCAGCTTCCTTCATCAACTCAAGAGGCGCGCTGCCGCGCGCACCCGGATCAAATGCGTAAACGATGGGCCAGCGCTTGTCCGGTACATATTGAGAGGGAAGATAAAGGGCGTAGCTCTGTTCCGGCTGCTTCGTGGCAGCGACGCGAGGAAGGATCACGCCGGTTTGCAAAGGCGGGGGCCTCTCACCGGGTACCCGGCCCTGTTGGGGCAGAAGCGGGCTGGCGATAAAAGAGAGTGCCGCGAGAAGTAGTCTGAAATTTGGCAAACCGTTTCTTCCTCCCTTAGACGCACGGGACAAAACCGGGAGAGCACGGAATCACCGCTCTGCGGGTCGGGCGCCATTTATGCACGTTTCGTTCCCCCTCCTCTACAGGGTAAACTCTTCGTTTCTTCGGTGGCATTGAAATTACAGAGGCCTGCGAATGAAACGATTCAGGACGCAATCATTGTCTGCACTCTTGATGCTCGTACCGATGCTGGCGAGCGGAGCGCAGCAGACCAAAACGCTGCCGCGGCCGGACGAGCGGTTCAAGGTGGACATTTTGCTTGTGGTGGCGCATCCCGACGACGAGGGTGCGGCTACTCCTTATCTGGCGCGGGCGCTGGACGAGCATAGGCGAATCGCTGTCGCGTTTGGCACGCGTGGCAGCAGCGGCGCGAATGAAGCGGGCGCGGAGCAAGCTGCGGCGCTCGGCGACATCCGCGAGATTGAAGCGCGGAACGCCCTCGCAACACTTGGGATTACAAACGTTTGGTTTCTTGGCGGTAAGGATACCGCTTCGCAGAATGTTCTGCAGTCGCTTGCAAACTGGGGGCACGGCCCTTGGCTCGAGCAACTGGTCCGTCTCGTTCGCTTGACTCGCCCCGAAGTGATTCTGACTTTCTTGCCCGGCACGTTCATTGGCGAGGATCACGGCGACCACCAAGCTTCCGGCGTGCTCGCAACGGAAGCGTTCGATCTTGCCGGGGATCCCGCGGTGTTCCCGGAGCAAGTTGCGGGACCGACCAAGCGCCTCGAACCGTTTTTCGAAAATCTACGGCCGTGGCAGGTGAAGAAAATCTATTACTTTCCCGATGCAGAGCGGGAAGACATTTTTCGCGGCAAAGGCCCGGAATATTCCGTCAAGGACATTTCCAAGTCGTCGAAGCAGCCTTATTGGCGCATGGCGCTGGATTCGTTCCGCTCCCACCAGACCCAGGCGAAATCCTTTCTCGACACGCTCTCCCAGATGGACGAAGCGCAAATCGAAAAAATAGCCACGTCCGATGGCGGGTGGACGGACGCACAGCATTTCGTGCTCGGCAAGTCGCTGGTTGGAGGCAGCGCAAGCGGGGATATTTTCGAGGGCGTCACGCCAGCCGCAATTCCCTTTGCCCGGCCGGAATTCTTGCCCGAGCCTTCGCGGCCGGACTTGTCCGTCGAGCTGGACGGCCCGTGGAGCTATTACGCCGAGTTCCGGCGCGCGCATGGACTCACGCATCTGCCGCATCCGGAACCGCCGGAGATTGCGCTTCAAGCTCCCGGCATGCTCGTGATTCCCTTGTGGCTCCGCAATCGAACGGCGAAAACACAGGAAATCACGCTCACGGCAACTCTGCCTGCAGGATGGACGGCGCAAAGCGGCACAGGGAAATTCTCAGTGGCGGCGAAACAGACGGCAGCGGCGCGATTGGAAGTAAATTTGCCGGGGCTGGCGGAGAATGTGCCGAAGAAATTAGAAGCGCAGGAAGTCATCGTTCACGCCGAGTCGAATGGGCAAAGCATCGGCGACGTCAAACTGCGCGTCGAACTCCGCAAGCGGGCGTTGCCGCAATAGCCAGCTTCAGGATTTTTTCGCCCGGGCGGCTTCCATGGCCTCCCAGGCAGCTTCGGGCAGCATGAGAAGATCATTGAACTCGCCGGCGCCGCGCAGCCATTGCCCGCCGTCGATGACCACGCATTCTCCGTTGATGAATTCCGCCATGTCGCTCAGCAGAAACGCCGCCAGATTTGCCAGCTCCTCGTGCTTTCCGAAGCGCTTCATCGGGTGCTTATCCTTGGCGTGTTCCTCGAACGGCTTTGACGGCATCAAGCGCGACCAGGCGCCTTCCGTCGGAAAGGGTCCCGGCGCGATGGCGTTCAGCCGGATGTGATATTTGGCCCATTCTACCGCCAGCGAGGTCGTCATTGCGAGTACACCGGCCTTGGCGCAAGCCGACGGCACGACGAATCCCGAGCCGCAATTTGCCGCCGCATAGGTGGTCACGATATTGAGCGCGTTTCCGCCCAGCTTCCGAGAAATCCAGCGCTTGCCAAAGACCTGCGTGCAGTGAAAAGTTCCGTTGAGCACGATTCCAACTACGGCATTGAAGGCGTTGGGCGTGAGCTTTTCCGTCCGGGCCATGAAATTGCCCGCGGCGTTGTTGACGAGCGCGTTGATTTCGCCGAATTGCTCCTCGGCTTTTGCTGCCGCGGCCTCGACGGCTCCATAATCTCGCACGTCGCAAGTGGTGAAAGCCGCCGCGCCGCCCGCACGGTGGATCTCTTCGCACGTTTCGCGCAGCGGCTCTTCCCGCCGGCCGACAAGAAACATCCGCGCGCCGAGTTCGGCAAACCGCAAAGCCATGGACCGGCCGAGCCCTGTCCCGCCACCGGTAAGAAAAATGGCCCGGCCCTTCAACAGATTTTCCTGGAACAAGTTTCACCGCCTCGCCCGAATGACCGGTGGTGCGTCTCCCGGCAGCAGCGCGATTCTAGTCCATCGAGAGGAAACTTGATGTCTTTTTCGAAGTGTACTTTGCTGGCGGACAATCTTAGGGGTGCATCTGCGCAGGGATGATCCGCCCCATCGCTTTTGCATACTCCGCGGCGTAGAGCGAGTTTCCCGGATACTCTTCGCTTAGTTCGCGCAGAAGTTTTTGCGCCACCACATCTTTTTTTTCTCTTCGCGCAGCTAATGCCAGCAAGATTTTCGCAAAGGGCTGCAAGTACCGCCCTCCGTCGATAGTTTTTTCCAGTTGCGCCATGCCGAGCTGCTTGTCGCCGTGGATGCCGCCGAACCAGAGCATGAAGCGCTTGCCGCCCGAAAGACTCCCGATAATGTAGTTGGCCGAGCCCAGCGCCACGTACGCGTCGTTCGCGTCCGGCTGTTCTCTCAGCAAGGACTTGGCATATTCGTTGGCTTCCTTCAGCCGCTTCAAGCTCTCGATATGCTGCTTCTTGAGCATCATGTCCGCGTTCGATTCCATGCCGGCAGCAAGAGTCAGTGCAAATAGTGCCTCAGGGTCGCGGTTGTTTCTTGCCAGGCGGTTCTTGGCGAGTTTTCGCGCCTGGTCCAGCGCGTCCTGAAAACTCTTCATCCGCGCCGGATCGGGTTTCCCTTCAATTCCGTGCAGGAATCTCTTCTCATTGAGGAAGAAATCGCTGGAGAGCACGCCCTGGCGGAAAAGCTCCTCGAAGAGATAACTCGCCGCGACCGCTACTTCGCCGAAAGGCTCCTCCGGATGCTGCGATTCCCAATTGTCGAATTTCTCGCGGGCGCTCGAAAAATCCTGAGCGTAAAGCAGGTGAAATCCCGAGGCGAGTTCCGGAACTGTTTTGAACGCCGGGCTGTCGCCGTCTTGGTTCGAACTCGCGGGGCAGGCAGCCGCCGCGAAGAACAAAACGCAGAGCGCGCTGTGCATTCGTAAACGCATTCGAAACCTTCGCTTCAGAAGAGGCCCGGCAAAAAGCGCGGCTTGCCCATCATTGCAGCGCGATAGTCGGGATTCGCAAGGAGCACGCGCTCTTCCGTGGAGAGACGCTGAGCCAGGACTCCCATGTGCACAATCGCTCCGGCCACGGCGGTGATCCAGGCCGTGTGAATCAGCGGAAGCGCCAGCATCTCGGCGAAGACCGCGGCATAGTTAGGATGCCGGACGTAGCGAAATGGTCCGGAGGTCACGACGCCGAGGCGCGTCGAATCCATCACTTGGACGTTCCAGTGTTCCCCGAGAGTCCGAATCACCCACCAGCGGACGGCGTTTGCAGCGAGAAACACGGCAAACATCGCTGCCGCGAGCTGCGGAATAAAAGGGCGCCGCAAGAAGACGACTTCGAAAGCGGCACCCGCCAGCACCGCAGTGTGCAGCAAAACCATCCAGCGGAATTGCGGTTCGTCGACCTTCGCCGCTCCGCGCGCAACCATCTCCTGCTGGTGGCGCCTGGAAATGCGCAACTCCACGAGCCGCAGCAGAGCCACGGCGAGGAGCAACGCGAGAAACGCGATCACACTCAGGTCCATTGCAGTAGCAGAAACTCCGCGCTGAAGCCCGGACCGAACGCCGCTGCCACCGCGTATTCACCTGGTTTGAGCGGCCTTTTTTCCAGCCACTCCTGCAGAATAAAAAGGATGGTGGCGCTCGAAAGGTTCCCCACGTTGCCGAGAATATCCCAGGAGGGCTGCGTGTCACACTTCGTCAGACCCAACTGCGTTTCCACATTGCCGAGCAGACGCGCTCCGCCGGGGTGCAGGATCCATCCTTTGATCTCTTCCCGCTTCCGGCCGTTTCGCTCCAGGAAGCCGGAGACCAGTCCGCCGATCTTCGCACCGATCATTTCCGGGACGTCCTTGGCCAGCATAATGTGGAAACCGGAATCTTTCAGATCAAATCCCATGGCGCCCAGAGAATCCGGGAACGTGTAGGT
>WNFR01008645.1_pt1 | contig 10293 bp, 5 predicted proteins | sample 5400221 | NCBI WGS metagenome assembly WNFR01 (sample SAMN13153357, study PRJNA577476) | soil metagenome | isolation source: 40 cm soil under Madrone tree | place: USA:California | collected 2016-06-14 | reverse complement strand
TACGGCGACCGCGACAATCGTGAATCCGACGCCGACGGTGACGCCTACCGCCACCGTCACGAGCACCGCGACGCCGACTGCCACGCGCACCGCCACGCCGACGGCGACGACCACCGCGACCGTCGTGAATCCGACGGCAACGACGACGGCTACCGCGACATCCACCGCGACACGCACGACGACGCCGACAGCGACGCTCGCCGCCTCGGCGACGCCCACCCGAACCGCGACGCCGACAGCCAGCAAGACGCCGACGCCGACGCGCACCCCGACGCCGACACGCACCCCGACGCCGACGGGCCTGACGCCGACGCGGACCGCGACGATCGTCGCAACGGCGACGCCGACGCCGACCGCGACCCGAACGCCGCAAGGTGCGGGCGTTTGCGGGGACGGCGTGTGGAACGTCGGCGAGGACTGCGACCCGGCCGGCGGCACGTCGACGTCGTGTCAGACAGTCGCGAACACCGGCGCCGGCTTCACGTGCAGCCAGACCTGCGAATGCAGCTGCCCGAGCTTCGTCAAGTTCACCGGTCTCAGCGGAACGATCGGCGTCCTCGATTCCGGCTGGACCGGATTAGGCCACGACGCGACGGTGGTGAGCGACGGCACGGTGACCGTCGGCGTGATGAACTGTCAAGGATCGAGCCGCCCGTGCGGCGTTTGCGATCTCCTCGGACCCGTCGACAACGTCTTGGCCGACGCCGGCGAGATCAACAGCCAGCGCTGTACCGGCAACACGCGCACGAAGTGCAACAGCAACGCCGATTGCAGCACAGCCGGCGGCACCTGCGAGTACTACTTCGGCACCTACCTACCGCTCGCCGCCGGCGGCGTCGCGACGTGCGTCGGCAACCAGATCAACGGTACGATCACCGGCACGGCCAACATCGAGGCCGGAACGGCCGCATCGAGCGTGCAGCTGATCTCGCGCGTCTCGACGGGCCCGAACCCCAATCCGTGTCCGAAGTGCGTCGGAGATGGCGCGACGAACGACGGCGTCCGCGGCGGCACGTGCGACGTCGGGCCGAACGTCGGTCAGACCTGCGACGTCAACGGCACCTCACCGAATCCGTTCTGGGGCAGCACCAGCCTCGATTGCCCGCCGGATCCCGCGGCCGTGGTCGCGGCGTTGCCGATCAACCTGACGAACTCGACGGGGACGGAGACACGGACCGTCTCGACCGCAAACCCGATCTGCAACGCTCCGGGCTTCGGGTCATTCAGGTGTCTCTGCGACACCTGCAACAACTTGGCGGCGTCGCCGTGCGGCACCAATGCGGAGTGCGTCGCCCTTGGCGCGACAGTCTGCGGCGGCCGGCGCTGCGTCGGCGGCACGAGCGCCGGCACGCCGTGCAGCTTGACGTGCGCCGGTGGCACGAACGTCGGCGCGGCATGCACCGTCACGTCGCAATGCCCCGGCAGCTCGTGCACGAGCAACTCACAGTGCCCAGGCGGCGCATGCACGATACCGGGCCAAGCAACCAAGCCGAACGATTGCAGCGACGCGACCTGCTCGCCGACCACCACGTGTGTGGGCGGCGCGAATCAGAACGCGAACTGTAGCGCCGCCTCCGAATGTCCGGGCGGCACCTGCGCCGCCGGCAACGAAGGCGAGTGCGCCGGCGGACCGTTCGAGCAGTTCTGCGGCCCGAATGCCACATTCCAGGGCTGCAGCGCCGACACGGGCTGCGCGTCCATGAACGCATGCGTCGGCGGCACGAACGTGGGCGCGAACTGCAACGTGAACAGCCAGTGCCCGGGTGGCAGCTGCCAGTCGAAAGTCGGCGGCCAGCCCGAGGCATGCGTCATCGGCAAGTTCCGCGACTGCTTCCTCGACAACGGAGTCGTCGGGAATGCCGTCAACGCAACCGGTGTCGCGAAGGTTCCCGTCAACGATCAATCGCACCCGACGTTGGCGTCGCTCTTCTGCATCGGACCGACGAGCTCCGGCTCCGTGAACGCCGCGGCTGGACTTCCGGGCCTCGGACGTCTCGAGCTGCCGGGCGTCGCAACTGGAGTGCCCTGAGGAACGGCGGCCGACGGCGCAGCGAGGCTCCGCCGTCGGCCGTCCGCGCGCTCGTCACCGCCTACGCGGCGAGCGCTTTCGCCCTATGATCTCCTGTGCTACTCGGCACATAACTCCCCTGTTGGCGCTCCGCGTCACCTTACTTTTTTCTTGACTGCCTCACGCCTGCCACATTAGCCTGTGTACCGCTAACGTCCGGGTGCCGTGATCGCGTGCCGATCTTCCCGGTCGCAACGTCTACCGTTGGCCAACCGTAAGGAGGGTGACCATGAAACGCCGTCTGTCCGTAACGGCCGCGATCGCCGTCGCCGTGCTCGTGCTTGCGAGCGCCACTCAGGCGCATGCAATTGCATCGGCATACTCGCTGTGTCGCCAGGGCCTGACGAAGAGCTCGCTCACGTTCTTCGGCAAAGTTCTGAAGCTCAATGAAAAGTGCAACGACAAAAACTTGAAGGCGACCGGTACCTGCGATCCGAACACCGTCACCGGCGCGATCCCGCTGCTGGCGCAGAAGCTCGGGGACGGCATGGACAAGAAGTGCCCGACGAACGCAGTGACTCCCGCCGCGCTCTTCGGCTTCATGGGCTACCCCGGGAAGTGCAGCGACCCCAATACGGTCGATGGATTCACGTATGCCGACCTCAAGGACTGCATGGTGCAGCGGCATATCGAGGCGGCGAATAAACTCCTCGCTATCGAGTACAACACGACGTCGCAGCTCGCGACGAGCCCGCTCAATTGTCAGAAGGCGATCTCCAAGAACGCCATCAAGATGGCAGCCGCGGAGCTGAAGGCGATTCAGAAGTGCCGCAACGCCGTCGAATCCTCGCCGCCCAAGATCACGGGTATTCTCAAGGAGAATTGCGCGACGGCCGACCCGACGCTGAAGACGCAGGCAGCGATCGTCAAGGCGGAAAGTAAGGCGCGCGCCGGCATCAGCAAGAAGTGCATCGTCGACGCCGACCTCACGACGATCGGTCTCTGCCCGAGTACGGCCTGCTCGTCCTACTGCGGCACCTGTAACGCGGCCTGCGCCGGCGACTGCATCGTCGCGACCCATCACGCGGAGATCGACAGCAGCGACATAACCATCTCCGATATCCTCGACGTCGAGTACGGGTTCCAGAACGTGTGCGGCGACGGCGCCGTCGAATCATCGCGAGAAGAATGCGACGGCACTGACGACGCGCTTTGTCCGGGCGACTGCGGTGCCCCGGATGGACCGTTCCCATGTCTGTGCATGAACGGGACCGACACGACGGGCGCGGGCGTCCCGCCGCGCGATCGTGTGATCGAGCACGCCGTCGGCTCCGATCTCGACAACGGTTGGACGGGAACGAGCCACGATGCCGGCACCGTCGAAGGCGGCGGGTACATCAGCTCCTTGTACGACTGCGATGGTCCGCTCGGCCCCGATACGATTTGCAACGTCGGCTCGACGTGCTCATTGGCGCCGCACGCGTCGTGCGCGGTGTCGGCGACGGCAGCGGGCGGTACGACCGGGGACTCGATTTGCGCCGGGCTCGGTCAAGGGACGTGCCGCAAAGACCTCACCGCCGTCGGTCCGCACTGCAAGCTGGACATCCAAAAGAAGTGCAACACGCTCGCAGATTGCACGGGGCCCGGTAACGATTGCGTGACGACGTTCCATGGACCGCCGCTCCCGCTCGCCGCCGGCGGCACCGAAGTGTGCGTGGTGAACATCTTCACCGAAGACGTCGTCGGCACCAAAGATGTCACGACGGGTTCCAGCGCCGTTCACATCCGGCAAGTGTCACAGACGTGGGGCACGTTTGCCGCGCCGCCTCCCTGTCCGGTGTGCGGGAACTTCTGCCAGGCCGGTCCGACGGGCAATCGCCATCTCTGTACCGTCGACGGCGATTGCGCGGACGTCGGCCCAGCTCACCACTGCATCACGGACCACGTGTGCAGTGGCGGCACCAAACAGGATAACGCATGTCGTCATGACCCGCCGTACGGCGGCCCGACGGCTATCTTTGGAAACCCGAGCGTCGACTGCCCGCCGGGCGGCATCACCGGCGGAACCGACCTCGGAGATATCGACATCATCTTCAGCCCGGCGACCACGGGCGCGACGACGGTGCTTCCGAGCATCCAGTGTGACCAGGCCGCGTTCAGCGGAAAGGCGTGCGTGGCGGGCTCCAACAGCGGCGCGCCCTGCACGAACGATTCCGAGTGCCCGAGTGGCAGCTGCAGCTTCCAGTGCTTCTGTCCGACCGGCGGGGGTCTGCAAGAGCGGCCGAACGGCTGCGATCCTGCCTGCGTCGGCGGTTCCAACGACGCCGCCGCATGTATCTCCGACACGGAGTGCCCCAGCGGCTTCTGTCATAAAGCCGATTGCCGTGAGGATCTGAGCGCTCCGGCGGTGCTCCAGCCGAACGAGGGCTCCTGCACGCAGACCTTAGACCACCACTGCTCGACGGCGGCGTACAAAGGGTGCCTCGTCGACTTCGACTGTACCCCGGCAGGTGGGTGCCCGTACTGCCAAGCGGGCGAGACCTGCCTAACCTTCAAAAAGAACTGCTTCATAAACACCGGCATCACGCGTCAAGGTGTCGCTGATCCGGACAATCCGAAGTCGGTGTCGAACTTCTGTATCGCGTCGACGAGCAGCTCTGCGGTAAACGGCACGGCCGGCCTACCCGGCCCCGGAGCGCTGTTCCAGCCGGAGACGCTGGTCCACACCGGCTTCTAACGCCGCTTCAAATTCCTTGATCAAAAAAGGCCGGCGACCCTGAGGGTCGCCGGCCTTTTTTTGCGCTCGTACGTTGCCGCTTGGCCGGCTGGGTCGTCCCGAGGACGTCGCCCACGTCGCGCAGTTCCTGCTCTCCGTGGGCGCCGAGTTCGTATGGGGTACCTTTTCCTGCGATGGGTCCGGTCGAGCGACATGGCGTGCATCGATGGCGGCAGCCCCGACACCCACCGCACCATTCAAAGTCAGAAGTGGACCTACCGAGTGTCGACGTCGGCGCGCGCGCCGCGGCGGTCCGGACGCGGTATGACCGCGAGAATCTCACGGTGCGCGAGGACTCGAGGATCACCGGCGAAATGGTGCCGCCGCCGGGAGCGTTCACGTTCCGCCTCGCCGCCGGAGCCGAGTACCTGACCTGGCGCTACGCGACCGATCTCTCGTTCGTGCGGTATCGGGCCTTCCACCTCCTGCGCGGCACGACGACGTGCCGCTACGCCGTCATCAACGTGCAGCACGACCGGCTGCTCGTCGCGCAAGCGGACGGCGACGATCCGATCTCGCTCGCCGTCGGAATCCTCTGGCCGCCGGCGAGGTCGCACCCGACTCGCCTCGAGCTCCGGAGGTCGTGCTCGCCTCGACAAGCCACGCCATGCAGGGGATCTTTCGCGCCGCCGGGTTCGAGCCGAACGCCACTGAGCGCCCGTTCGCACTCGGCGCCAAGCGGCATCCGCTTCCGGATACAGGCGACACGAGCGGGTGGCTCGTGAACCTCGATTGGACCGACAACGGCCTGCGCTCGCCGTTTCTGGACGAGCAGCCGGTGCATGCAGCCGCGGCCGCACACGGCTGATGGGACCGTACCGCATTCGGTTCGTCGAGCTCAGCCGCGGCGGCGTCGTCGGCGGGGTCGTTGACGGGCGCGCTCGAAATCATCGCCGGTCTCGATCGGGATCGTCGGCGGTGGCGAGACGGGTCTCCTCGTCGCGCCGCGCGATCCGACGGCACTCGCTGCCGCGATCATCGCGCTGCTGTCCGATCCGGCGCGGCGCGGCAATGAGCGCGGCCGCGCGTGCACGTGTCGAGGCGGTCTTCGACGTCCGCCGTCAAGTGCGGCCGTCGAGACCGTCATGACGGACGTGCTCGACGGACGCAGACCGACGATGGTGGAGGCGGCCTGAGCGGCGCGTCGCGAGCGCCGCTCACGGCTCAATGTTTCGGCTTCTTGGACGGCGCGGGTTTTTCGCTCGTCGCCTTCGCGCCTCCCGCCTTGTCAGTCGCCGGCTTCTGCGTCGTCGGCGTAGCGCGGATCTTCGCGGCGTCGACGAGCTTGTACATCTTGTACGTGCCCCGCATCTCGATCGGGATCGGGAACGGCGCGCTCGCCATCATCGCGCGCGTGTGCTTGCCCGAGAGGGTGTCGCCTTTGATCTCTTCCACCCCGTACACGATGATGTTCGTTTTGGGCACGTTCGGCTTCGGAATCATCTCCTGATTGCCGGTGATCGCGAACTTGGCGTCCTTGGTCGTCGGGTCCATCTTGAGATTGTCGTCGAACTTGTCGCTCGTCTGCACCTTCCATTCGATCTTGGAGAACTCGTCGCGACCGCTCGGCTTCAACGTGTTCCACGACGATCGGAGCAGCGCGAGATCCTTCTCCGTCGGCACCCACTGCTTCTCGGCCTTTTGGGCGGCATCGATGGAGTCCTGAATGGGTTTCGGGAACGCCACATCGAGCAGGAACACATCGACGTCGTCACCCTCTCCGGGTTGGTACTTCGCCGGCACGACCGGCGCGAGAACCTTCATCTCGCCTTGGACCTCGCCCGTTTCGGTCTGCGTCGGCGGCGACTTCTTTTGCTCTTCGGCGATGATCGCCTTGGCCTTCTCGACAGACGCCTGCTCGAGCTTCTTGCTCGCAGCGTGCATCTTTTGTGCTTCGTCTTTCCGCAGGTGCGACACCCGGAGCAGGTTGACGACGTTGAAGTAGCGCACCGGCGCCGTCGCAGCGGCTCCTTTGGGACCGGGCGACGCCGCCGGCGTCGGCGCGCCAATCGCGCCAGTCGGCGTCGGTTTCGGGAATTCCAAATGCGTTACTACGAGCCACACGCCGCCCATGTTCGTCGGCAGCTCACCCTCGGTGTCGGTGCTCTCGAGAAACGCGTGGCTCTGGGAGACGAGCGCGCAGCAACAAAACGCCAATACGACCGCCGTCAACATCCACAGCCATCGGCGACGACTCTTCATGAATAGGGATCCTCCTTGCGGGATTCGCGAAGACATTCTTGTTACCAACGAGAATCTAGGGAATCAATACGGGCCAGGCCTGCGGTCGGGGCGGTGCGGTCGGCTTGACGGTACCGGCTTGACGGTCTCCGGATGCTCCTCTATTCGTCCCGACGTCCTTCTGCCCGCGGGTGACAAGGAGCGTCCCCTATGAGCGTCCCGACATGTCGAGCCATTGCGTGCACCCTCCTCACCGCCGTCCTCGCCGGCGTCGGGTGCAACACATCGGCACCGAATCAAGCGAGCCCCGGCCCGGGTGCGAGCGCCGCGCAGATCGCCGACAAGGAGCAGGTGTCGCGACGCATCGGCGAATATTTCGGCAAGAGCGTCACGCCGGGCGTAGTGCTGCGGGTGACCGATCTGGCGCCCGCGGAGGTCGCGGGTTGGAACAAAGGAACGCTCGAGGTGTCCGCCGGCGGCAACACGCAGAACATGAATTTTCTGGTGTCACAGGATGGCCGCTACTTCATCAGCGGCGACGTGATCGATCTCACCCTCGATCCACTGAAAGCCGTCATGCAGAAGATCGACTTGAAGGGCGCGCCCGTCCGCGGCCCCGAGGACGCGAAGGTCACGATCGTCGAATACTCGGATTTCCAATGTCCGTTCTGCTCACGCGGCTACCAGATCGTCGAAGACCAGGTGCTTCCCGAATACAAGGACAAGGTGAAATTCTACTTCAAGAACCTGCCGCTGAAGAGCATCCACCCATGGGCGGAAAGCGCGGCGATCGCCGCCGAGTGCGCGCAGCAGCAAAGTGGTGACGGCTTCTGGAAGCTGTACCACTCCCTCTTCAAGGGCCAGCGCGAGATCAATCAGGACAATTTGAAGGAGAAGGTCACGCAGTTCGCGAAGGATGCCGGCCTCGACGAGGGGAAATTCACCCAGTGTCTCGACAGCAAGGCATCGCAGGCGCAAGTCGACAAGGACCTGCAAGAAGCGACCTCGATCGGCGCCAACTCCACACCGACGTTCTTCATCAACGGACGACGTCTCGAAGGCGCGCAGCCGTTCGAGAATTTCAAATCGATCATCGATCAGGAGCTCGGCTGATCGGCCGTATCGCAGCGAGCGATTTCGCTTGACTCCCGCTCCAAGTGGTTGGTAACCCGAGGGGTGTGGTTCTGCCCGGGCCGTGCCGTCCGGTCGTTGCAGTCGTCGCTCCGCCAACCGTCGTGTGAAGGGGGAATTTCTATGCGTCGCCGTTTGAGCATCGTCATTGCCGTGGCTGTCATCTTGGGCCTCTCCGTCGGCGGCGCGCATGCCGCCGCCGACCCGGCAGTGACCTGTCGTGCCGCAATCGGTAAAGGCGCCGCAGCGTTCGCCCAAGCAAAGACGAAGGTGCTGCAAAAGTGCGCCGAGAACCGTTTCAAAGGCAAGCTCGTCGCGACGCAAGCGGGCCCACTTGCCGACTGCCACGCAGATCAGAAAACGCAGGGTGCGATCGACAAGGCACAGACCAAGACGACGGTCGCGATCGAGAAAGCTTGCGGTGGCAAGGACACGCACTGCGATACAGTCGGCGACGAGCCGCTCGCATCGATCGGTTGGGACAACGCAACGTGCCAGGATTTCGAAGGGCGAGGCTGCACGAACGCGATCGCCAACTGCGACGACATCGGCACCTGCGTCACCTGCATCGGCGAGAAGAGCGTCGATCAAGCGATCGATCTCTACTACCATTCACTCACTCCCGCGGATCCGAATCCGCTGGATCCGAAGCTGGAGAAGGCGCGCAACAAGTGCAGGCTCGCGATCGGCAAGAGCGCGGCAGCGCTCCTGCTCGCCGAGTCAAAGGCGATTCAGAAATGCTGGGACACTGTGAACAAGGGGAAGGCAACCGGTCCCTGCCCGCCGATTGGGGCAGATCAAAAGACCGACGACGCGATCCTAAAGGCAAAGGGCAAATACGACGCCGCCACATGCAAAGCGTGCGGCGCCGGCAAGCCCTGCGACATCACGCAGTCGCCCTTCACCAGAGCGGATATCGGCTTCGCTCCGCTTTGTCCTCCAGTCGTCAGACCCGGCATCGGCGGACACACGTGTGACTTCGGACGCACCCTCGTTTCGTTGGAAGACGTTGTTGATTGCGCCGAGTGCGTGACCGAGTTCAAGGTGGACTGCGCAACCGTCGCGGCGTCGCGTGGTTTCCCGCAGGCACCCTCGCCGTATCCGCCCGAGTGCGCTGCCGCCCTTCCGGTGACGCCGACGCCAACCGCCACGCCGGTGCTCACGGCGACGTCGACCGCAGCGACCGCGACGCCGACGCCGACCGCCACGGTGCCCGGGCCGTCCGCTACGCAGACGCCGACGAACGGCAGTCTCTGTCCGTCGAGAATCACGTTCACCGGCACGTCGACGAACGGTGTCCTCGACAGTGGTTGGACTGGACAAGGCCACGACGCAACGGTCGTCAGCGACGGAACCATCACGGTCGCCGTGACCTCGTGCGCTGATCCTGCGCCGAACTGCGGCGTGTGTAACATCTCCGGTCCGGTCGACAACGACTTGGCGGATGCCGGCCAGATCCACAACCACCGCTGCACGGGTGACACGCGTATCAAGTGCTCGACGACCGCGGATTGCAGCGGGACGCACTGCCTCGCCGGGAGCAATGACGGCGCGACCTGCACGACGGCTTCGGAGTGCCCGGGAGGCAGCTGTTCCTCGGCGGGAACGTGCGAGTACTACTTCGGTACGTACTTGCCGCTCGCTGCGGGCGGCGTCGCCACCTGCGTCGGCAACCAGGTCAACGGCTCGATCACCGGCACCGCGAACGTCACCACCGGGAGCGCGGCATCGAGCGTGCAGCTGATCTCGCGCGTCTCCACGGGTCCGAACCCGAACCCATGCCCTAAGTGCCTCGGGGACGGCCCCAAGAATGACGGCATCCGCGGCGGCACATGCGACGTCGGGCCGAACCACGGTCTAACCTGCGACATCAACGGCACCTCGCCGAATGCGTTCTGGGGCAGCACGAGCCTCGATTGCCCGCCGGACTCCGCCGCCGTGATCGCGGCGCTGCCGATCAACCTGACGAACTCGACGGGCACGCAGACCCTCACCGTATCCGCGGCGAATCCGCCCTGCCGCGCGCCCGGATTCGGGGCGTTCCGCTGTCTCTGCGACACCTGCGACAATCTCGCCGCGACATCGTGCGGCACGAACGCCGACTGTACGGCCGTCGGCGCGACGGTCTGCGGCGGCAAGCGCTGCATCGGTGGGACGAGTGCGGGCAGCAGCTGCACCGCCAGTTCGCAGTGCCCCG
>WNFR01036456.1_pt1 | contig 10294 bp, 9 predicted proteins | sample 5400221 | NCBI WGS metagenome assembly WNFR01 (sample SAMN13153357, study PRJNA577476) | soil metagenome | isolation source: 40 cm soil under Madrone tree | place: USA:California | collected 2016-06-14 | reverse complement strand
ATGCTCGATGAGGTCGATTGGGGGGCCTTCCGTTCCCAGCCGACCCTTCGGCTGGCCGCCATCTTCGTGTAAGCGCCGTCACGAACCAAAACACAAAGGCGCTTCAATCGGGGTCTGGGCGTAGTCGATCGCGCCCGGAACGCACTGAGGGGCCTCCTTCAACACTCGTCTCTCGCGGACACTACTTTTTGGCAAGCCCTTCCGAGTTATGAGCTCCGGTGCGTGGGGATCAACAGTTCTTGCTGGAGCGTGAAATCGAGCAGGGTCTCGCTCGGCACCTTCACCTGGTCTCCCTTAGTGATGACTTCCGATCCGGCGCCGACCCCGCCGCCGACGCCCGCGCCGATCGCCGCTCCTTTGCCGCCGCCCGCGAGGGCACCGATGATCGACCCGACCGCCGCTCCACCGACCGTTCTCTTGGCAGTGCTCGCCCCACGCGACTTCCCGGTCAACTGATACTCTCCGGTTGCCACCGGCACAGTCTGTCCATTCACCACAATCCCGGTGAGCTCCAGGCGCAGTTGCGATCTGCCGGTGAACGTCCCTGACTCCTTCGACTCTGCCAGTCGGCCATAGACGTTGGCCCCCTTCGGGACTACCACGTTACCGTTGACGATCAACGGTTCCTCCAGCGAAGCCTGGAAGCGATCCCCCACGTGGTTCTTCGTGGAATCGATGCCATCGATGGTGCGCACGGCAATACGCGTTCCTGCCGGGATGGTGACATTGGCGCCTGCCTTTATGCTGGGATTTTCTGCCATCCCCGAATCGCTGGAGAGCGAACCGCTTGGCCGAGCGGGCAGGTCACTGGCTGCCCTTTCGGAATCAAACTTGAGCGAAACGATATCGGAAAGGTTGTACTTCTGCACCGACGAGCCGACCTGGAAGCTGATCTCATTCTCGGTGCCACCCATGAACTTGCCCTTAATCAGGCTGCCATTCTTGAGCTCCAAAGAATCGGCCTGCGCCATCGACGCCGCCAGACAGAGCGCAATGACCACCCCGCAATTCAGCTTAAATTTCTTCATGACTTCTCCTGTCGAACGTTCCTGCTTGCTCCACTTCGATTAGGTCAATTCTACCTCCCTTTGGTTGCCTGGCGTCGCTAGGAAGCTGGCGTGCGGGCGCCGGTCGCGAAAAGATCGACGACGATCCTGTTGTGATGGGCGACGGTATCGCAGCGATTGATCGCCGGGGCGGGAGAGTGGCGGAAAGGAAGCCTCGGAGCCGAAACCATTGGGTGTTTGGTTGCAAGCTCCATTTGGTTTCTGCTCCATTGGCCGCGCGGCCCACACCACAAAATATGGCTCAGCCGAATCCGGCCTCAGCGCTGCTCCAGTTGTGCTCGATCGGCCGCTGCCTTGATCATGCGGCCTCGAAAGCTGCCAGTTCCCACGCGATAGCCCCACTTGACGACCTCGGGTACGAGACCCAGCACGCGTCGTTGGATTCCAACGGCTGAAGATGATGTGAAGTCCGGCGCGCGCCTGCTCGGCTCGCCCCGCCAGAGGCGGCAAAATTCTTCGTAGAGATCAAGGAACTCCCCCGCCACATTCTCCCAGCGGTACCGTTCGGCAGTGAGCAGAGCCTCGGTGACTCTCCGCTCGCGAAGAACTTCATCTCTGATCGCCTCCTCGGTTGCGGCGGCGAAGGCTGGCACGGTTGGCTCGCAAGTCCAGGCATTACCGCTGTTGGCAAATTCCAGCACACCCCCGCGATTGGGAACTACCACCGGGATTCCGGAGGCCATGGCTTCCAGAGGTGCGATTCCGAAGGGCTCGCGCGGATTCGGGTGCACGAAGACGTCTGCATTCGCATACAAGCGAGATACCCCGGTGCGTTGCTTAATGGTTGGCGTTGGCCAACCGGTTACCGAATCCCATGTAGTCTTAAATGGGTAAGACTTAATCGCCAAGCACCTACCCCCATGGGGGCGGCGGCACGACTTTTGAGCACGCTTCAGCTTGCGGGCCGCAAGGCGAACTCAAACAGGCAGGCCGGTCTTTTGCGGCAATCGCCAACTCCACTGTGGCGGATTCGTCCGCCTAGCGGGGCCAGAAAGGGATGGTTGGTCGCTGCTCCCGCGTCGCGTGCCAGTACCGGCAGTCACCGAGCCTTCGCCGGCCACCAAAGATCGCGGGCAACTCGCCTGCAGCTTCCCGTTCAAATCGCAAACGCTCGCCGCCCGCCAGTTCGTCCACCCGGGGGGCAGTTGTCCAGGGTCGAGCACCGGGGTTGCCCAGATCGCTAAGTTGGTGGTGCCAAGGGAGTTTGCTTGAAGTCAAAGCAATCAGACATATCGTCGGAAGCCTGATCTCTTGCGTTCAGTGGTTTCAGCCCAAACGTGACTTCGCAGAATTTCACCAGGCTCACGTGCGAATGAAACGCCGTGGCTATGCCTTGCTTCGAGTAGGGGCTGATCACCAGGCACCCGACCCGGGTTCCATAACTGAATTGCGTGTTGGTGTAACGGGGTCCCTGCGCAGGACCTCCTCCTGTCCACTTGTCCTTCAACGGCGGATCGACATGGTCGAACCAACCACCCCAGTCGTCCCAGGTAATGAAGATCACTGAGGTCCCCCAAAGCTTGCTCTGGGCCAGTTTGTGGACGCGCTCGGCGGTCCATTGGCTCCCCAGCTTGACGGTCTGCTGCCCGGCGTTTCTCCCGAACGGGGGATGCTCGGAAAGCTCCACCGGAGTGCCCGGCGCGTACATCCAGGACACATTCGGCAAGTTCCCCGCCGCCACATCTGTGTCGAATCTAGTCCAGGGCAGAATATTTGGGCTGCCTTTCAGCTCTTCGATTTTCTCGAAATAACTGAAGCCGGGGTCCCCGTAAGTAGCCCATCTAAGTTTCGCCTTCTCCAGTGCCTTGTGCAGCGTCGGAAGTTTGAAAGGCTCCTGCGGCCGGTAGGTCCGGTTCTTGTTCGCGTTGTCGATTATCGGGGAGGCCGCCGCGATGAGCATCAGATGGTTGGGTTCGGACTGGCTGGCCACTTCCGTGAAGCAGTTGTCACACAGCGTAAATTGTCTTGCGAACGAGAAATACGCCGGGATGTCTTTTTCGCCGTATTGCAGTTTCACGGCGTGCGTCGCCCGCTCGAGCCATGCCCTGTGATCGTGGGGTGGGTCGCCGCCGGCGGGCGGGTCTTGCGCTGGCGGAAGTTTTGCGCCGTTTACGCCGGGGAAAGAGCCAAAGTAATTGTCGAAGCTGTGGTTTTCTTTAACGATGATCACAACATGATCGATTGGATTGTGCGGTTGCATGCGCTCTTAAGACTTCCGCCACTGCAGTCTAGCAGTTGGGAGTGGCCTGTGAGCGCGCTTCTAACTAGTAATCATTCCTGGTAATAATTCCCATTTCGCCAGTTTTCTGCACCCTGTCACACAAGGCGCAAAGCGTGTAGTCGAGGTTCTGTTCCTTCACCAGCGCGCTGGAGACGCAGCGACTTCGGGCGAGCATTCGGCTACTCTTGCCCAATCCCGCTCGCGCGTCGCTCGGAAAGGAATCAGACACTCGACACGGTGGCGTCGCTTTGCGACAGAACGATGGTTTCTACTCTCCACCGATCACTGTAGGACGCAGATTTTGTAATGCTCACGAAAGAGAAGGGCTGGAAATGAACAGGCTGTTTCTGGCAGAGGCCCAAGAGGCCGTTTCTGACCTATCGTCACCGGCGGCCTTGCGCGCGTGGCGGTGCTCATCGTCTTTACTTCCAGGCGAGCGATTGAATCAGGGGTGCATGCGAATCAGATCGGGCCACGATAGCGGCGCAGCCGGACCGCTGCCGCGAGCAATGCCGCGGTGACTCCCAGCCCGATCCACAGACCCGGGCTGCTCAGGAAGTGAGCCGGAGTGAGTTGCATCCCGGGCTCGATCGGGAACCTACTCGCCCCTGTGAGGGCGACAGCTTCCGGGCCGCCCGCAAAGCGGTCTCCGAGCAGGGCGGCGAAATGCGAAGTGTTGAACGCGATCTTCTCGACGACACAGATCGCGAGCACCGGCAAGACGGCCCATAGAAATGGCGCGCGCCGCGCCCAGCCCGAGACCAGCAGGAGCCAGCCGTAGAAGGGCGCGTGCCAGAGCGAATGCACGGTCAGGAGGTGGTAGAGCAGCATCAGCGACATCTGGAACAACGACAACTGTGTCCATAGCGGCGCGGCACTCAGACCGTTCCCCAGCAGCACTGCGCTGCTCAGCAGCAGCATGATGAGTTGCAGGGTAACGGTGATCGCGAAGGCGAGCAGTGGCAGAACCACGAGCGGGATGCTCGCCTTCGAGAGCACGGTCGTAAGATCGGAAACCGGCAGCGACTTCCAGAACAGGATGCTGCGATCGCGACGTTCGCCGTGCAGCGCCTCGAGCGAGTAGACCACCCCGACGATAAGAGCGGTCCCCATGATCAGACCCGCCGCGAAGTCGTAAGGCATGGCGACCGCTTCGCGCTGATGCGCCGGGTCGAGCGCCGGCAGGGCCCGCACGCTGCGCGGCAGACCAATCAGGCTGATCAAGAAGCCGACCATCACGACGGCAGCGACCGCCAGCGGCGCGATATAGATCGAACGGTTTTCCCACATTGTCTGCGAGCCTGCGACAGACTCCCCAACGGCGTTCGATGGAGTATTCATTGAGCCACTCCTTGTGCCCCGCCGGGCTGATTGCCCAGCACAGCAACGAACAAGTCGGCGATGCTGGGCGTGCGCACCTCGCCCAGCCCGGCGAGCTGCTGGCGATCGACATGATCGAACAGCAGGATGCTGCGGCCGAACACCTGGCGCTCGTGCATGGGCTGGAGCGCCCGTGCGGCGGCGACCTGTTCGGGATGCACCGTCACTTCCACATAGCGCGACTCGAATTCTTCCATGCTGCAATTGAGTACGATCCGACCGCGGTGGATGAACATGACATCGGTGAGGACGTGCTGGACCTCTTCCACCTGATGGGTGGTCACGACGATGGTGCGGCTGCGGTCGTAGTAGTCGTTCAGCAGCGAATCGTAAAACTGCTTGCGATACAGGATGTCGAGCCCGAGCGTCGGCTCGTCCAGCACCAGCAATTTCGCGTCAATGGCCATGACCAGAGCGAGGTGCAACTGGGTCACCATGCCCTTCGACAGTTCCCTGACCCGGCGGGCGTGCCCGATGGTGGTCTTTGAGAGAAAACCCTCGGCCTTGGCACGATCGAATCGCGGATGGATGCCGGCGACGTAGTCGAGCGCCTGCCCCACCCGCATCCAGCGCGGCAGCACCGCGACATCGGCAATGAAGCAGACCTCGCGCATGAGCTGATCGCGCTCGGTCCAGGGGTCGCGTCCGAGCACCTTCAGTTCTCCCTGATACGGGGTGAGGCCGAGAATTGCGTTGAGCGCGGTGCTCTTGCCGGCGCCGTTGGGACCGATGAGTCCGAGGATGCGGCCCTCTTCGACACGCAAATCGACACCGTCCAGCGCGATGGTTGTGCCGAAGGCCTTGCGGAGGCCGCGTGCTGCGATGCATGCCATGGCTTCAGCACTCCTCTTCGGGGGGATTCGACTCGGCGGTTTTTGACTGGGCGGTATCCGAAGACGACCGGCGGGTTGCGGCGTCCAGCAGTTCTGCCGCTTTCAGTCCGAGCCGCTGAATGGTGGCGTAGACCCTGGGCCATTCTTCGGAAAGAAACTTCTGGCGCTCGCCCTGCAGCAGCAGATTGCGCGCGCCCGCATTGATGAACATGCCGCGACCTCGCTTACTCTCGACCAGCCCCTCATCGACCAGTTGTTGATAGCCCTTCAGAACCGTGAGCGGATTGACCCGATATTCGGCTGCAACATTGCGCACCGACGGCAGCGGATCGCCTTCCTTGAGCACGCCGTCGAGTATCATGGCGACGACACGGTCGCGAAGCTGGCGGTAAATCGGCTGACTGTCGTTCCACTCACGGTCCATCAGGGTTTTCAGATAGCCTTACCAAAGATACGCTTTCCGTCATTTTGTCCGCTGCAGATCGAAGTGCGCGCGGACCTGCTTGTCCCCAGGCTCCATGTACGTCCAGTCCTCGGTGTGATGGTTCGCATCGATCACGGTAAAGACCGCATGCTGCATGTGTCCGTACTCCGTACTGCCGGCGATGTCGAGAAAATCGAATTCCACCGTCTTTCCGTCCGGCGACATCTTGCCCGTCATGCGAGGCCGATTCCCAGCGTCACAATAATGCGTCAGGAGCAGGCGGTCCCCGTCCAGATACAGCATGGTGATCGGATCGTCGGGTCTTCCAGCTCCAGTCATCTCATGCATGAGCGCGTTACCCATGGACGTCGCGCGAAGCGAGACCTGCATGAGCTTGCCTTCTATGTCGCCTTGCGGCGGGACGGTTGTCACGTGGCCTTCCCAGGAACCCGCCAGAGTTTTCAGTTTATCGAAGGATTTTTGCGCGTCGGACTGCGCGAAAGCCACGGTGGACAGCGACATCAGAACAACGGGCAGCATAAAACGAAGGGATTTCATGTTTCATTCTCCTCAAGAGATTTCATTTCCTTCCTTGCTCTCGGGTCAGGGTGGTTGGCTGGCGTTCGGTTGCGTTCGATCACCTCGGGTGAACCACCGGGTGTGTTATCTACTGTTATAGTTAACTATAACACTACTAAACTTGTCAAGTGATTTCTTTTTGCTTGTGCGCAGTGGCGGAGCGGAGCGATGGCACGCGCGGTCGTCACCGGATGGTTGAGGTCACCTCGACTTACGGTTTTGCGTCGGAGAGACGGGGCGTCTTTTGCTCCCCGAGTAAACGCGACGATCCCCTGGTCGAGGAACAGCGGAGGGCTAAGTCTCGGGGTCGGGTTCTGCCGGCGACGGAACGGCGCCGAAAGGGAGCACCCCGCCGCGGCCTGGTGTCGGAAACGGTTTTGGGCACTCCGCGGCCGGTTTGCGCCCCCGGACCAAGCAGAGGCTAAGGGCGCGCGAGTTGAGGCGACGGCTTGGCCCGCACGGGGTCGTCGGCACCGAACTTGGATCGGAGGAAGCCGGTCACGCTGCGCTCGAGGTAGCGCAAAGCCGGACGCGGATCGTTCCAGTGAAACGGTGTGGTGTCTGACTGGATCCAATTGCGAAGAACCGACACGAGGCCGGCTCTCGCTGCGGACGAGGAGTCCTTCCAGGCGCGAAAGTCGTTCAGGGCGAAAACGCAGCGGCGGCCAATCTCGTAACCTGTCACGGTTTCGACCGGCATTCCGAGTGCGTCCTGGTAGGCCATCGAGCACACGTCCACTCCGCAATTTGCAGCGAATTCTACGTACCACCACGCTCGCGCATTGATCTCAATCAGCTTGAACCGCCCATCGCGCTCGTCAAACTTGAACTCCGCGCTGAAGATTCCGCGATACCCGATTTTTTCCGTCCAGGAAGTAGCCAGCCGTGGGAGGGCCGGGAATGAATTCCTGGACCATGATGGGCAGGTCCAGATGCAGGAAGGCTTCCCGGGCCCGCTCGCGATTGTCGGTCACGTAACCCTTGACCCCATGTTTGGAAGCGAATTCCACCGACGATAAGGGCTTGAGGATCGCACCCTGGAAGATCGATTCCTCCAGCGTGTCGAACTGTTCGGATGATTCGATCAGGTGAGTCCGAGGGTGAGGAATCTGCACCAAGTCGAGCAGTTGGGCGAATTTCCACTTATCAGCGAGCACTTCGACGCAGGCGCCCGGAGTGCCGGATCGAAACCGGCGAGCCAGGTGCGGGGGCAGGTCTGCGACCGCCCGCAACCAGTCGTCGGAGCACGGCAGAAGAACGGCTGCCTCTAGCGGCAAGGCTTCGAGCAGGCTGATCAGATCGGCCGGCTGCGGCCGTTCGATCACCGTGGGCAGCGCCCGATACCAGCGGGACTGGCGGACAAAATCCGCGTCTGGGCAAACCGCATACGATGGAATGCCGGCACGGTGGAGCACATTCAGAACAGCTGCCAGGGTGACCCCGCTGCCGAGTGCGATGGCGGGCGGAGTTTCGCGCAAGGAGACGGGCGCAACCGACTGCTGATGCTCAAGTATGGTGTGCAAGGGATTCCAGCGTGCCGGGGGGAGAGTTGAGGCCGCGAATAATCAGTGTAGAGGCTGGAGGTTGATCTTGTCTGTGGCATCCGCCACACCAAAGTCACCACCGAAGGCTATCTTTCGTCCAACTGGGCCGGCGAAGCGCTTTCCCGTAACCCAGGGGCTGCTGCGGAAAGAGCTTTCGCGACAACGGGCGACCGCAATCGGACCAGGCTCGAACTTGCACACCAGGCGTCGCGGTGCGAGCCGGATTCAGCTCTTACTGTTCGCCGGCACCGACGCTGCTTCCCCACATGGCGCTGCTGCCCCACATGGCCGACGATCCCCACATCGCACTGCCAGCCCAGACTGTGTCGAATCCATCGGAAGTGCTCGAACCCCACATGGCCGAAGAGCCCCACATAGCCGACGATCCCCACATGGCTGATGTCGAGCCCACAAATTGCGACGAGCCCCAAACCGCCCCGCTTCCCCACATGGCCGAACTGTTCCACACTGCGGACGGGTCGGAAGAAATGAAGACGTTGCCCGACGTCGGATCGTAGTTCGCTTTGGGAGACTTGGCGCTTCCCTTGGCCACGTCAGTACTGGCCAGTGCCGTCTCCAGGTCGACGTAGCCTGCTCCCACGGTGAACACGTCGTACTGATCGGTGTAGGTGATGCCAGTGGTTGGATCAGTGACGCTGCTGGAGGTCGGAAACGACTTCCAGGCGGTCTTCATCAGTCGGGCCTTCACCTGGTCGGGCGTGAGCTGCGGGCTTTTCTGAAGCAGGTCCGCCACCACGCCGCTGACGACTCCGGCGGCCATACTGGTGCCGCTGAGAGTGAAGTAGGTAGGGGAGGCAGTGCTGCTCCCGTGTGCAACATAAAAGCTGTACGGCACGCGGTTGCCCGGATAGGCGTTGTAGAGCGTGCCGGTCTCTGCCAGTGATACCAGCAGATTGCCCGGAGCCACGACATCGGGCTTCACGATATGGTCGATGGCACTAGGCCCTTTGGAGCTGTAACTGGCGATCAGGTCATCGTTGCGGGTCGGAGTCCCGTTGGTCTTCATGGCTCCGACCGTGATCACGTAGGGATCGTTGCCGGGCGAGTTAATGGTCGCGTACCCGTTCGTGCCCTGGTAGCGCCCATCGTTTCCGGCGGCGACGACCACTACGATACCGCTCTTCCAGGCCGCTTCAACGGCCTGGCACACCGGATCAAGCGTATAGCTCTCGTACACCGGCCGGCCGAGGGAAAGGTTGATGACGCGAATGTTGAACAGCGGTTTCAGCAGAATCGCCATGTTGATGGCGGCGATGACCGAGCTGTCGGTTCCCGCGCCGTTCTGGTCCAGAACGCGGAGATTGACGATGTTGGCTCCCGGGGCGATCCCCTTGAACGTATGGGTGTAGTTCTGGCCGGTGGAACTGGCGCCATTACCGGCGATCAGGCCGGCGATGTGCGTGCCATGTCCGTACTGATCGGTGGCGCTGAGCGTGCCGGGGACAAAGTTCTGGTTCCAAACCACCCGGGAGCCTCCGAGCAGACCGCCGTTGAGGTCGGGATGGTTGACGACGCCGCTGTCGATCAGGGCAACTCCCACGCCCGCTCCCGTGTAACCCGATTGCCATGCTGTGAACGCATTCACGGCGGGCGCTGCATTGCTCAAGCTGGGTCTGAGCGTGCGGTCCACGCTGATGTACTTCACGTTGGTCTGGTTCGAGAGACTGAGGATATTCGACAGAGGCAGCTGTGCCACGATTCCATTCACCAGCGGCAGGTCGCCGAGGATCGAGCCCGCCAAGTTGAGAATTCCCTGCAGGTCCAACAGGCTCGGCGGTTGGTTGTACTGCACGATCACCGTGGCCTTGGGCGTGGTGATCTTTCTCAAGTCTGGAGATAGCTTGGAGTCGTTGGCTGAGGCCAGCGCAACCGCAGCCAGTACCCAGAGAACCAGAAACCTTTTCATTCGAACTCCCCCTCCACAAGGGGTGCCTTTCACAAGGGGTGCCTTTCTTGTGCACGGGGGAGCGTCATCGGCTTCGTTGCACGTGCGCCGCCGTAACGGAACTTGAGGCAGATCAGTGAGTTAAGGCGAGCCCGCTCAAACTGGCCCGGACACTTTGTCCTGCCCACTGCCGACCTGCCGGGGCATGTTGTCGCTAGCTTCAGCCTGAAGCAGAGCGTCAACGGCATCGGCGTGCCTTCCGGCGGACCTCGGAGGTAGGGCTAACTGACTGACCTGTCGTGGGGACTGCACGATGGTAACCGGCGAGTTCGGTTTTGGG
>WNFR01009387.1_pt1 | contig 10294 bp, 13 predicted proteins | sample 5400221 | NCBI WGS metagenome assembly WNFR01 (sample SAMN13153357, study PRJNA577476) | soil metagenome | isolation source: 40 cm soil under Madrone tree | place: USA:California | collected 2016-06-14 | reverse complement strand
TTTTTTACGTCTAGACCAGGAGACAGGCGATGCAAAAAGGCACCGTCAAGTGGTTCAACCCGACCAAGGGTTATGGGTTCATCAAGCCGATGGCCGGCGATAAGGACGTGTTCGTCCATATCTCGGCGGTCGAGCGCGCCGGACTCAGCACCCTCAACGAAAATCAGGTTGTCGAGTATGACCTTGTGGAAAATCGCGGCAAGAGCTCCGCAGAAAATCTGAAGGTCTCGTAAACTTCGGCACCATCCGCGCAAGCGATCAATGCCGGGGGATTTCGTATTTCATACCGTTCATTCCGTGACCATCCATGCGAGCATCCGGCGCTCGCGCGCCCTGATGATGCCGACGACCGTCTCATTGACTGGGGTTGCTACGCCGAGCGGTTTGCCCAAGCGAGGAATCGCGCCGTTGATGGCATCCACCTCGCCAGCGAGATGAATTCCCACTCGGCGTTGAGCTTCGACGAGGCGCCGAACGCCGCGAGTTGGTCGCTCTTGATCCTGTGCGTCCGCATCCCGGCCCAACGTGCGCCCTCGCCGGAGCCCTGATTGGCCACCTGGCGCAGCAGCGCGATCATGCGCAATTCCTTCATCAGCGGCGAATTGAAGGAAATCTCGTTGAGGCGGTTCAGGATCTCGTTGGCGGTGCGCGGCGGTTCCGCCCGCTCGCGCGGATTGATCTGCACCAGAATGGTGTCTTGCCCATCGCTTTCCCGCACCAGCGGCGTGATGGTGGGATTGCCGGCATAGCCACCGTCCCAATAAGGCTCGCCGTCGATCTCGATCGCCTGGAACATGGTCGGCAGGCAGGCGGAGGCGAGCAGCACGTCGGCCGTGATCTCCGCGTTGCGGAAGATGCGGCCGCGACCGGTTCGCACACTAGTCGCGGTGACGAACAGCTTCATCGGCGCGCGTGGAAGACGCTCGAAGTCGATGCTCTCAGCGAGGATGGCGCGCAGTGGATTGAGGCCGAGCGGATTAAGATTATAAGGAGAGAGCATCCGCGTCATCAGGTCGATAACGATATAGGCGGGCGAAGTGTCGAGCGTCCAGCGGCCCAGCAGCCGATCGAGCGGCGAGCGCTGCAACGGGCTGAACGCAGCCGCGCGCGACACACGTTCCCAGTAGACATCGAGCGCGGCCTTCGCGCCTGCAGCGCCGCCTTGCGTCCATCCGTCCGCCAGTACGGCGGCGTTCATCGCGCCGGCAGAAGTACCGGAGATTGCCTCGATTTTCAGCCACGGCTCCTCGATCAGGCGATCGAGGACGCCCCAAGTGAACGCGCCGTGCGAGCCGCCGCCCTGCAAAGCGAGGTCCACCAGAACCGGTGCGCGCACCGTTTGGTTTTGGCTCGCTTGGTCCACGTCACACCCCCTGCTTCTTAGGACGAGCCGACAATGCTTCGCACCGAGCCTTCGTAGGATCGCCGTAGCAGCGCCAGCAAGCTGCCGCCCGTAGCCGCGCCCAGGAGATAGGCGACAATCGCCAGCAGCCCGAGCGGCGCGCGGGCCTGGAAGCTGAGGAACGACACGGTGACGATTTCGAGGTTCTGCAGTGCGAAGATAAGCGTCGCAGCGGCGAACAGGACGATGATGACGAAATAGATCCAGCGCATGGAGTCTCCTTCTCCCGAGAGCCCAAGACTCTCGATCACAACCTCGATCATACGGCCACGGTCACAGTGCCGTCAGGCGGGCGATCGTGCCTGCGACGAGATTTGACCGCGGCGCAGGCCGAAGCCGAGCCCGATCCAGCCCGCGCCCGCCATGATGAGATCGATGCCGAGGAACAGGCCGAGGATATAAACGCTGTTGATCGGCCAGCGCGCCAGGATCAGGAGGCCGAGCAGCAGGGTGATGACGCCGGATACCGCTACCCAGATCCAGGGCGTTTCGCGCTTCATGCTGAACGACAGAATAATCCGCATAATGCCGGAAGCGACCAGCGATGCGCCGAGCATGAGCGTGAGCAGCACCGCGGCGAGCAGCGGATTTTCGAACGTCACGAAGCCTGCGACGATGTAGAGCACGCCGAGCAAAGCCCAGAGCAGGAACTTGCCCCAGCTCTTGATCTGGAAGGCGTTGATGACCTCGGCGACGCCGGCGACGATCATCATCACGCCGACGACGAGCACGCTTGCCACCGTCGCCATCGCGACGCTGGCGAGCGCAATAAGGCCGGCAATTACATAGACGGCGCCGAGTGCGACGATCCAGCCCGACTTGGCGCGCAGTGGCGCCATGTCCGAACCGGTTTGAGGATTTTGCAGGGTATCTGAAGCTCTTGTCATGACGATCCTCCGATGCGAAACCAATCAGACGTTCGTCTCCGAGAGACGGGCTAAGATACCGGACGAGCAATACCGGCGACAATCGCTATTTCTTGCTATTTTCGACTTTCCTGGGTTCGATCTGGGCCGGCGTTTGGCGACGATCTAACGACCCGAGCTTCCGGGGTCCTCATGCGTTGTCGAACGCATCGCAGTCCTTCGTTGTCGGGCTCTTGCGGCAGCCCTAAGCTGATCATGGCATCCGGCAACGGCCGGCATTTTCTGAAAGATTTTAAAGAGTGATGTCCGGCTCGGCATTAAGGATCACCGTCGGGATCATCGCTGCGGTGCTGGTTGCAGCCGCGGCCGCGCAAGCGAGCACGGTGTTTGCTCCGCTCGCGCTGGCACTCTTTATCATCGCAATCGTCTGGCCTCTGCAATACTGGTTGCAGTCGCGGATGCCGAAGCTGCCGGCGCTGGCAATCACGATCGTTGTCACGCTCGCGGCAGGCCTTGCCTTTGCCTCCCTGGTGATCTGGGGGTTCAGCCGGGTGGGACGATCGCTCGCCGCAGACGCGGCGCGCTACCAGGCGCTATATGACGCGATGGTAACATGGCTCGAGGGTCACGGCGTCTCAGCCGCCGGGCTATGGGCCGAACATTTCAACATCGGATGGCTGTTGCGTGCAACGCAGCACGTCACCGGCCGCGTCAATACCACGCTCAGCTTCTGGCTGATTGCGCTGGTCTATGTCACCCTGGGACTACTGGAAGTCGACGATGTGCGGCGAAAGGTCGAGGCGCTCGACAACCGCGAGGCGGCGCGCGTGCTGCTGGCCGGCAGCGCCGCGACAGCGGCGAAGTTCAGAAAGTATATGCTGGTGCGGACGCAGATGAGCGCCATGACCGGTTTGCTCGTCGGGGTTTTCGTCTGGATCACCGGGCTGCAGTTCGCGATCGAATGGGGCGTGATCGCCTTCGCGCTGAACTATATCCCGTTCATCGGCCCTTTCATCGCAACCCTGTTTCCGACTCTGCTGGCGATGACACAGCTAGATAGCTGGCAGGCGGTTCTGGGCGTCTTCGCCGGCCTCAACATCATCCAGTTCGTGATCGGCAGCTATGTCGAGCCGCGCCTGTCCGGCAACATGCTCTCGATTTCTCCCTCGGTTGTACTGTTCGCGATCTTCTTCTGGACCTACCTGTGGGGCCTGTTCGGCACCTTCATCGGCGTGCCGATCGCGCTCGCTTTCCTCAGCTTCTGCGGCCAGCATCCGTCGAGCCGATGGGTCGCCGATCTGCTTGGCGGACCGAAACAGACGAGAGCCGACCAGCTCTAACCAGCGGATTCGGTGCCGGCGATCTCCACCCGCTCCGGCGCCAATAGACAAAGCCGCCCGTCGGAACCGGCGACGAGCGTGTGAATATGGAAATGTGTGGGTGCGTCGTTCGTCACGCCCATCACCGGCGACGGAGCGGAAACGATCTTCACCGCGCCGTACGTGCCGATCCAATCGAGATGGCGATGGCCATGCATGACCACGGCGCGGGCCGCGAACGGCCTGAGCTTGCGCACGAACCAGCTGCCGTTGACAAGCGCGGTGCCGAGCCGCTCAGAAAACGCGACAGGCATAGGATATTCCATCAGGTGGTGATGCAAGGCCAAGATCCACTTCGCCTTCGGAAACTCGCCGACCGCCGCGGCGAGACGGTGCGCCTGTTCGACAGAGACAAATCCGAGTGCATTGGTGAAGGAGAAATGGGTCTCGGCGTTGGAGTTGAGGATAGCGACACCCAGGCCGTCGTCCGGTTCGGGCGGCAGGATCATCGGAAACTGATCATCGAACACGCGCCCAAGCCCGACGGCACGGCGCAGACCGCCACCCTCCGCAAAAGCCGCGATCCGCAAGCGATGCGGCGCCAGTGCCTCATTGAGCGTCCGCGCGTGTCGCCCGTCGCCGTTGACGACGCGCACCCGATCGCCCTGCAATGTTGCGATCGCCGACAGCGTCCGCATCTGCCGCAGCCGCTTGCCGGGGCTGAACGGCAGGTCGAGCCGAGCCGGATTGACGCGATCAACGATGTTTAGGTCGTGATTGCCAGGCAGCACGATCATGCGCGCGGCCAAGTTGGGATGCCGTGCCACCGCGTCGAGGAATTCGGCCCATTCCGTCGCGCGACCCGCATCAGTCATGTCGCCGGTGACGAGCACGAGGTCGAGTGGATGAGCGGCATGGATATCCGCGAGGCGCGTCATGATACGGTCGAGGCGCTCGTTACCGCGCGGACCGCCCCGACCGCTTTCGATGCGAAAACCATATCGCTCCCCAACCACGTGAAGGTCCGAAAGATGGGCGACGCGCCAGCTGCGGCCATCGGGGGGCGCAGCATCGAACGCAACGAGATCGAACGGTTGATCCATGCTGGCATCCGCGAAGCCCCAGACGAGCGAGGCGATCGCGAGATAACCCGACACCAGAACGACAGCGTTGGCGAGCGTTGGCATGACCAAGCGATGCAGCGGCACGAAGTCGGTCACGGTGCTGATCCAACGCGAGCTTGGCCAGATGAGAATGCTGATCAACGTCGCGCATCCGCACACCATGATGCCGGCGCCGGCGGAACTCGCGGCGCGCAGCCGCGCTCGCCCGGCGGCGGAACTGTGTCGGCCAAGCATCCGCTCCGTCAGATGGCGCAGCGCCTCGCGGCAAAACACGTAGCCGGGCTGAATGATGAGCGCATTGAGCGACCAGAAGTTGACCTCGGCGATCCGCAACAGCGGGCGCCATCCGATCCATCCCAGTGCGACAACACCGACCAGCACCAGTGCAGCGCCGATTTCCGTCAGCGCCAGAATGTGTCCCGACAGTTTGGCGAGCCAGGCCGTCGCCACCAGCGGCGCGAGGCCGAGCAGCACAGCCGGCAGCAGCAGCGACACTGTCCAGGCGAACAGCAGTTTGGGCAGGCTGATTTCGACCAACAGGTTGCCAGCGATGGCGAGCAGCGACCTTTGCTCCGGACTCGCGGCGTCGTCCTCGACATCGCCTTCTCGTGGATTGACGAGCTGAGACCCGATGCCGTCGGCATTGCCGGTCGAATCAGGTCTCGCACCCAACCTCGTCATGGCTCGAGCTCACATTTTGCATCAGCCACGGAACGGATTTCTTCCGCATAACAAACAAAAGACTATCAGTCTGCTGCCGGAACACCAGCAACAGCCCTCTGCTGATCGAGCAACATCGAACTGGTCCCGAGCCCCTTGAAGGCCATTGCCTCGGCATGATCAGGCCAAAGCGTTACAGCGTGACCGGCGTCCGCCATGAACGCGGCATAGACCGATCCCATCGCCCCGCAGCCGACAACCGCAACTTTGCCGGTAAGAGCCTTAAGCTATAGCGGGCGAAATGAATGTAGCATCGGAACCGGCGCTGCCTGCCGTTCTGCAAATATCGCCCTCGAGCCGGACCCTGCCGCTAGCAACCAGCCGCAGCGCATCGGGGTAGATACGGTGTTCGATCTCAAGGATCCGCTCAGCGAGCGTCTCCGGCGTGTCGTCATCGCGAACCGCGACCGCACCCTGCATCAGAATCGGGCCGGCGTCGGTTTCCGGAATGACGAAATGAACGGTAGCGCCGGAGATTTTCACGCCGGCTCGCAGTGCCTGACCTTGTGGATCGAGGCCGGGAAACGACGGCAGCAGCGAGGGATGGATGTTGAGCATCCGGCCGTACCATCGCTGCACGAATTCGGCACTAAACAACCGCATGAAGCCGCCCAGACAAATCAGGTCGATCTTGTGTTGGTCCAGCGCCGACTGCAGGACCGCCTCGAAGGCCGCGCGGTCCTTGCCGTAGGGCTTGCTTTCGATGGTGATGGCCGGGACGCCGCATGCTCGGGCTTTTTCGAGACCGCCGGCATCGGCGCGGTTGGAAATCACGACGGCGATCTCGGCCGGGAAATCTTCTGCCGCCGCTGCCTGGATCAGCGCGGCCATATTCGATCCACGCCCGGAAATCAGGATTGCGACGCGGCGTTTCATGGCCTCACCATGTGAGATCGATCTCACCATGTCAGATCGAGATGGCCGCTATAAACCACGCGATGTTCACCCGCAGCTGGGATCACTTCGCCCAAAAGCACAACGCTCTCGCCGCCTTCCTTGAGAATGTCGCTGACCTGATCAACTGCGCCTGATTTCACGATGGCGATCATGCCGATGCCGCAATTGAAGGTGCGCAGCAATTCGAGTTCGGCGATGCCCCCCTGCTCTGCCAGCCACTTGAAGACCGGCAGCACGGGCAAACGCGCCAGGTCGATCCCGACGCCGAGATGCTTTGGCAGCACCCGCGGAATATTATCGGTGAAACCGCCGCCGGTAATGTGGGCAAGACCCTTGACCGCGCCGGTCTCGTGGATCGCGCGCAGGCATGATTTTACATAGAGCCGCGTCGGCGTCAGCAGCGCGCCACCCAGCGTCATGACCGGCGCAAACGGCGCCTGCGCTTCGAAACCCAGACCGGACATTTCGACGATCTTGCGGACCAGTGAAAATCCGTTGGAGTGAACGCCCGACGAGGCAAGGCCGAGCACCGCGTCACCAACTGCGATATCCGGTCGCGGCAATAGCGTGCCGCGTTCGGCTGCGCCGACCGCAAAGCCTGCCAGATCGTAGTCGCCATCCTTGTAGAGCCCGGGCATTTCGGCGGTCTCCCCGCCGATCAGTGCGCAGCCCGATTCACGGCAACCCTCGGCCACCCCTGCAACGATGGCAGCGGCAGCCTCCGGATCGAGTTTGCCGCAGGCAAAATAATCCAGAAAGAACAGCGGTTCTGCGCCCTGCACCACGAGGTCGTTGACCGACATAGCCACCAGGTCTACCCCGATGCCGCCATGCAGGCCGGTCTCGATGGCGATCTTGACCTTGGTGCCGACGCCATCGGTGGCCGCGACCAAGACGGGGTCCTTGAAGCCCGCGGCCTTCAGATCGAACAATCCGCCGAACCCGCCGATTTCGGCGTCGGCGCCGGCCCGGGCGGTGGCACGAACCATCGGCTTGATGAGATCGACCAGACGATTGCCCGCATCGATATCGACGCCCGAATCCGCGTAAGTAAGCCCGTTTTTGCGGTCGATCATGCCCGATTCCAGATGAATGGCGGCTGGTTACGTCGGATTCCGCCAGCGCGCAATGGCTCGCAAGCGGCCCGCGCATATACTATGTAGATTCATACACTTAGCTTTCCGCACCGCCCATTTCTCCAACAATAACGGCCACTTCCCGCCCGTTCTCATAGGGCGATTTGACGCACAAAAAAGCTCCGGGGCAACATCTGGGGCTACATTTTGCAAGGAGCGGCGGAAAGGTGTTTCCCGGCCCCGCCGCCGAAAGAATCGGACCGTCCCTCAGTTCTGTGAGACGCTCACGCGATCACTTCCCGCCCTTCCGGTCATATCGGACGAGCGCCTCGGCGCTGGCCTCGGCGTATCGATGCGCCCTCGCGATGTTGGCAGCGCGGATAGCCAACCGCCACCTTGCCAGTATCCCGTCATTGACCTGCTGCACGCCGTTGCCAACGCGACTCTGGGGCTCAAAGAAACGGCCCCAGCTCGGGGGCGGCTGAGGCCGTTCTAGCTCGGTAGCGCTCAGCGGGCGCGGAGCGCCCCCGACTATTCCAAGGGGCGGGCGCGGCATTTGTTCCCAGCCCCGCAATGGCCGCCGTTCGGTAGTTCCCCGCACAAAGTTCCCGTAGTACAATCTGGCGATTGGATCAGGGGCGGGCCGGAAGAAATGGCCATTTACAGATTACTGCAAAACTCTCCGATGGGACCTGAGGAGATCAGCCGCCTAGAAACGGCCTACGAGCAAACATTGCGCGCCATTGGCCTTAAAGATCGCAACGACCCCATAACCGAGATGATCGCCAAGAAGATAATCGAGATCGCGCAAACCGGCGTCAGAGACCCGGCGCAGATTTCCACTCTCGCGATCAAGGAAATCGGCATCTCTTAAGGGCGCCTTAGTTGGCCGCATCCTTCAACCGCCACCTTGCCGGTATCGTAGGTCTGATTGTGTCGGCAAACCGACGCTGCGTAACGTGCATATCCGCAAACCATTCCAAGCAGGACGGGTGTCATTATTCCGCCGCCAGGAACCGTAAATTCCCCCGACCGGTTAAGAGTTCAGCATGCGGGGTAATCCTATGCCCACATCGAAGTATTACCGCGAGCAAGCCAAGATTCTAGCCAGCTTAGCCCTATCGACAAGGGACGCCATTAAGGCAAAGCACTTCGACATAGCCGCGATGGAGCACCTTGCTAGGGCGAAGGCTATAGAGGATTCAGACGTCTGGTCGCCTCACGCAAAGGCCCCGGTACCGACCAAAGCGGAGACTACGCCCTAGGTAGGCTACGTGCTAGCCAACCGCCAGCGTATGGGCGCACCTTCGCCAACCACCGTCGAGCCGTCGCGCTTCCGCAGCGCGGCGAGAATGGCCGCCTGTAGGTCCATCGCCTGCTTGCGCGTGGCCTGAGGAGCTTTGTCGGCTATCAGGGCTTCCGCAATCTCCCGCGCCGTCATCGGAGTGCCCGCCCGCCGCATCACGTCCACGGCGCTCCTAAACAGCGTCCCGCGCTTGAACTAAGGGTTGCTCTTGACGCGGCGTTTCGCGGCGATGGCCGCAACGCTAAAGTCCGGCTTCAGCATTTGCAGGACGGCTTCGACCTGCATCATGGCCGTGCGGATTTTGACGGCGGCGCGCTTGTTGTCCTGCATCTTTCCGCCCAGTTCGGCGTGAAGCTGAGTCAGCGTGAAGATGGCTTGCTTTGATGCTATTTCGGCTCTGGGCATCCCGCCTAGTTAGCGCCGCCCTCAAAAATGTCTTGTGGCGTTTGCGCCATAATGCCGCGAAATAGTCGCTGCCTGCCGACCTTGGCCCGTTCACCTATAGCCCTAAGCTCGCAAAGGACCGGGAGGTCAGCTCTCGTTGTTGCAGGGGCCGCGCCCGCTCATTTTTAATCCGTTGCGAGCTGCCGATTCTTGTTCCTGTGCAGGCCCGCGCGCGCGGGCCACGTTCGTTTATTCCGTATCGCTGCCCCGAAGCCTGCCAACCCTTGTCGGCGCACACCACAACGCCCTCGGCCCTTAAATACGCGGCGCTGAGATCAATGATCAAAAATTTCCGCGAACAATGATTGCGCCGGACCGATAGTCCGCCCGTTCACGAGCAACGGGATCAGCGCGCGTCGCAGCCGTGCTGTCGCGGTTGCGTAGCTCATGAAGCCTTCACCGCGCGCCGTCGCGGCCATGCGGTGTTGCTTGTATGCGCGATTGAATTCTTTCAGCGTGCCGGTGCCTCGCAGCGATTGCATATATTGCTCGATCTTGCGGAATGCCTCCCCCGCGCGCGGGATCGCTACATCGTTCGGCGTCAGCGTCGCGTGGTGATCACGGGCGGCGCGTATCGGCCTTTCTTGCATGACCGGCATTTCAGCGCCGCAATGTGAACCTGCTCACATCTGTTCGCCGCGATTTAAGCTATTCATCGGAGTTGGTGCGTACGCGCTGCACGATGGATAGAAGGTTCGGCATGGCAATCTATATTTCGATCAAACAACGGGGTTCGATCATGTGGACACGTGATGAATTCATTTCCTACAGCTTCCTCCTCGCAGTCACCGTTGCCGGTGTTGGAATGCTCGTACTCGCTTTCGTCTAGCGCGTGCCACAACTTTTCGCTCACCTCTCTTCGTCCGGATGCACCCACGCCTAAGGCGTGATCTCGCGCGCTTCCGTCAGCTTGCTCATGTGCACGGGCGGCGCGCATCGCCCTTTCTTGTATGACCGGCATTTCAGCGCCGCCTCAAGAGGCGCGGACCGAAGCCAAAATGCTCATCGCTCGAACGGAAGCTGCGCCTGATCTTCCGACCAATCAATGACTTCGAAAAACATTCCGCGCTTGAGCATTTCGCCTTCGAGATCAGCGGCGTGCTTTTTCCAGTCAGGGGTCTCGCGAACGCGAAATCTAGT
>WNFR01008643.1_pt1 | contig 10294 bp, 7 predicted proteins | sample 5400221 | NCBI WGS metagenome assembly WNFR01 (sample SAMN13153357, study PRJNA577476) | soil metagenome | isolation source: 40 cm soil under Madrone tree | place: USA:California | collected 2016-06-14 | reverse complement strand
ATTCGGTGCCGTCGGCGTAACCGAACAGCCCTGCGGTGGCGAGGAAGAACCAGCGCCAGCGCCGCATCCACAAGGCGGTCTCGTTGCCGTAGACCTTGCGAAGAATGCGTTCGATCTCGTCGCGGTGGGAATCAAAATTGCCGAGCCACTGGAGCGCGGTGCGCTGATAATGCGTGCCGCTCCAGCGCCATTCCTTCTCGATCTCGAACAGATCGGCATATTGCCGGACCAGATGATGGCTCGGCATCACCCCGCCGGTGAAAAAATGCTGCGGGATCCAGTCTTCCCCGTCGGCGCGATCGAACAGATAGGCACCCGAACGATGGGTAAAAATATGCATGAAGAAGCGGCCGTCCGGCGCCAGCCACGACCGCACCCGCGCCATCAAATCACGCCAGTTCATGATGTGCTCGAACATTTCAACCGACACGATGCGGTCGAACTGCCTTTTGCGGCAAAACACCCGTTAGCCGCCTTAGGCGTGATAGATTTGTGAAATACACAATACATCTAAACATCTAAGCCCGGTTTCACACCGAAGTTCCCTGTTCCCGCCCCAAACGAGCCGCAACTGGCCTTTCCCGGCACGGCTGTGCCATATTGGAGCCCGAAACCGACTCCTCGCAACGGATCACACCGGCAATGCCTTCAGGCTCCTCTTCCCGCTCCGCGATGGAGATCGAACTGAGCAAACTGTCCTCCCCACGGATTTTCCTGGTACGGATGGTCGTATTCCTGGTGCTCTGCGGGCTGCTGACGGTAGTACTCTACAAGCAGATCGTCGTGGCGTTCTTCGCCAATCCCGGTCTCAACGCGCTGATCGGCGCGGTGCTCTTGATCGGCACCATCCTCTCGTTTCGCCAGGTGATCCGGCTCTATCCGGAAGTCGCCTGGGTCAACAACTTCCGCATCGCCGATCCCGGCCTCGCCATCGACCGGCGCCCCACGCTGCTGGCGCCGATGGCGGCGATCCTCGGCGGCGAGCGCACCGGCCGGATGTCGATCTCGCAGCAGACCATGCGGCATTTGCTGGATTCCATTGCAACCCGGCTCGATGAGGCCCGCGACATTTCCCGCTATATGACGGGCCTCTTGGTCTTCCTCGGACTGCTCGGCACTTTCTGGGGCCTGATCGAAACCGTCGGCTCGGTCGGCAAGGTGATCGATGGCCTCAAGGTCGGCGGCGACGCTGGCGCATTGTTCGATACGCTTAAGGAAGGCTTGGCCGCACCGCTCGGCGGCATGGGCATTTCGTTTTCGTCGTCGCTGTTCGGTCTCGCCGGATCGCTGATTCTCGGCTTTCTCGATCTGCAATCGAGCCAGGCGCAGAACCGGTTCTACACCGACCTGGAAGACTGGCTCGCCTCCACGGTGCGCGAATATTCCGGAGAGACGACCCCCGGCGCCAGCGGCGACCTGCAGAACGCGATCGAGCGGCTGCGCTCGACCGTGGAGGAAGGCGGCGACAACCGCGGCACCGTCGCGGCGATGGCCAATCTCGCCGAAGCCATTCAGAGTCTGGTCGCGCATATGCGGACCGAGCAGCAGATGATCCGCGAATGGGCCGACGGCCAGGGCGAGCAGAACCGCGAGATCAAGAAATTGCTCGAGCGGATCGCTCGCCAGCCGGAGAAGAATTAAAGGGGTGCGCAATGCTGATACAATGGAAGCGCGCTCCCTCTCCCACCCAACTCGGGTTTACCCGAGTTGGGTGGGAGAGGGTTGGGGTGAGAGGTTCAGGTCGATCGTTAGGTCGTAACCCCTCACCTAGCGCTGCGCGCCGACCTCTCCCCACGGGAGAGGTGAATCTGAACTCGAAGCAAATTCTGGTCTAATTCTCACGGATCAGACTTCAAGCGGAGACTTTCAATGGCCCTTGCCCGTGCACGCCGCAACGAATCGGGGTTCAACTACTGGCCGGGCTTCGTCGACGCGCTGTCGACGCTGGTGCTCTCGATCGTGTTCCTGTTGTCGGTGTTTCTGGTGGTGCAGTTCTTCCTGTCGCAGGAGGTCACCGGCAAGGACAAGGCGCTGGAACAGCTCAACGCCAAGATCGCGCAATTGAACGATCTGTTGTCGCTGGAAAAGCTCGGCAAGCTCAATCTCGACGACCAGCTCTCGCAGATGCGGGCCGGATTGGCGTCGGCAGAGGCCGAGCGCGATCGCGTCAAGGGCCTCTATGAAGGCCTCGCCGGCGCCGGCAACGACGCCGCCGGCCGCGCCGTCGAACTCAACAAGGCGCTGGATTCCGAAAAGCAGGTATCTTTGCGCGCGCTGGCGCAGATCGAGGTGCTGAACCAGCAGATCAGCGCGTTGCGCCGCCAGCTTGCGGCGCTCGAAGAGGCGCTCGACGCCTCGGAGAAACGCGACAAGGAATCGCAAGGGCGGATAGCCGATCTCGGACAGCGCCTGAACGTCGCGCTGGCGCAGCGGGTGCAGGAATTATCGCGCTACCGTTCGGAATTCTTCGGACGGCTGCGCGCCATTCTCGGCAACCGGCCGGACATAAGGATCGTCGGCGACCGCTTCGTATTCCAGTCGGAAGTATTCTTCGACACAGGCCAGGCGCTATTGCTGCCCGAAGGCCGCACCGAGCTCGACAAGCTCGCGACCGCGCTGATCGATCTCGACAAGCAGATACCGGCCGAAATCGCCTGGGTGCTGCGGGTCGATGGCCATACAGACGTACGGCCGATCTCAAACAGCCCGGTGTTCAAGTCGAACTGGGAATTGTCGTCGGCGCGCGCGATCTCGGTGGTGCAATATCTGATCTCGCTCGGCGTGCCGGCGCAACGGCTGGTCGCGGCAGGGTTTGCGGAATTCCAGCCGCTCGACACCGCCGCCACCGAAGAGGCCTACAAGCGCAATCGCCGCATCGAGCTGAAGCTCACGGAACGCTGAGTGACCACAGCGTTTCACCTGCGCCCCTATCGGGCTGAGGACGAAGACGCGGCCATCGCGTTGTGGCAGCAAACCTGGCAGCAGGCCTATCCGGGAATCGATTTTGCCGCGCGGGTGACATGGTGGCGCGAGCGCTGGCGAGGCGAGCTGGTGCCGAATGCGGCGATCATTGTCGCGGAACAGGCGGGCGCCTTGGTCGGGTTCGTGACCATCGACTCCACCGGCTATCTCGATCAGCTGGTGGTCACTCCCGACCGCTGGGGTTCGAAGCTCGCGAACAGGCTGGTCGATGAAGCGAAGCTCTTATCGCCTGACCGCATCACGCTCCTGGTCAACACCGACAACATCAGAGCCATCCGCTTTTACGAACGCAACGGTTTTGCGCATGCCGGCGAAGACGTCAATCCGACATCGGGACGGCCGGTGTTGCGGATGGAGTGGAAGAGGTAAGTGGTTCTCGGCGCATCCTCGCATTCCGCCGTCATACTCCGCGAAGCGGAGTACCCGTACGCCGCAGCCATGCGAGTGTATCACGGACGCTCTGGAATACTGGATCACCCCGCTGTTCGCGGGTGATGGCATTTGTCGCTAATAATCCTTCAGCAGCCGCTCGATGTAATCGAGCTCGATCTGCGGACGCTGCGGATCGGCAAGGCGCCGACGGAGTTCTTCCAGAATCCGGCGCACCCGCTGCACATCGATTTCGCCGGGAATCTTCACCGTCAGATCGTCGCCGAATTCGCGTCCGTGCAGCGGCCGCCCGAGCGGATCGTCACCATTGCGGCCGCTTTGCTGCCGGCCAGCGCGATTACCCGGGCCGTCGCCTTGTCCCTCGCCATCGCCCTGCTGCATCCCTTCAGCGAGGCTCTGGGCGCCCTTGCGCAGCGCTTCCAGCGCGCGGCCTTGCGAATCGACGGCGCCGTCGGCGTTGCCCTCCCCTAACCTGCCGCTGGCGTCGCCCATCGCGGAATCGGCTTCGCCGAGGCCATCCTCGCCGTCGCCCTGATCGCCTTGCTGGCCCTGTTGGCCCTGTTGCCCCTGTTGGCCTTGCTCGCCGCGCTGACCCTTCTCACCGCGCTGGCCCTGTCCCATGCCGCGCTTGGCAAGCTCTTGCTGTAATTTCTTGAGCCGGTCGCGCAGGCCCTGCTGATCCTGCTGCAGATCGCCCATGCCTTGATCGCCCTGCTTGCCGTGCATGCGATCGCGCCGCGAATCCTGGCCCTGCTTGAAGGTCTTGTCGCGCAACTGCTGCTGCTTGCGGATCATGTCGCCAAGTTCGTTCAGCGCCTGCTCCATGTCGCTGTCACCGGACTGACCGGGCTGCGCCATTTGCAGGTTTTCCAGCATCTGCTGCAGCTGCTCGAGCAATTGCTTGGCGGCGTCCTTGTCGCCGGAGCGCGAAAGGCGCTCCATGCGCTCGATCATGTTGTTGAGGTCCTGCTGGCGCATCACCCGGGTGTTGGGATCGAGCGGCCGCGCCAGTTGCTGCGGATTGTTGCGCAACTGTTCGGCAAGCTGGCGCATGAAATTATCCAGCGCCGCGCGCAGGTTCTCGGTGAGCTTTTTGATCTCTTCGTCGCTGGCGTCGCGTTCCAGCGCCTGCTTGAGCGCCTCCTGCGCGGCGCGCAACGCCTTGTCCACATCGGTGATGTTGCCGTCCTCGATGGTGACGGCGAGCGCCCACAGGCTGGCGACCACCTCGCGCATGGCGTCGTCGGTGCGGGCGGACTCGAGCTGGCGCGCGACGCTGTAGAGGCCGAGATACTGGCCGGCTTCGGGCGTGAACAATTCCGGCGCGATCATCAGCGCGTCGAGCGCCGCATAGACCTGCCAGTTCTGATTGGCGTCGAGCGCCAGGATGCGGCGCTGCTCGATCAGCGCCCGCGCCAGGGGTTTGGTCAACAGGCGCTCCGGAAGCCGCATGTTGAAGGGCTCGCTGCGGCCCTCATTGCCGGCCTCGTCCTTTGCCGTCAGGGTCAAGGTGACGTCGGCGCCGGCATAGGGGTCCTCGCTGAGATCCTTGACGGTCTGGCCGACCCCATTGCGCGTCCGCGCATTCGGAAGCACCAGCGGAAATTGCGGCGGATTGAACAACGGCCGCGGCTCGCTCGAATCTTTCCCGGTCGCACCTTTCGGCGCGTCATCGGGGCGGACTGCAAAACGCGCCTGCGCTTCGGTGACGCCGTAGTCATCCTCGATCTTGTAGGACATCTGCAGCGAGCCGCGGGCCTGACGTTCCGGATCTTTCGCAAGCGAGATGGTCGGGGCGCGGTCCGGGATGGCGCCGAACCTCCATTGCGGCTGGCCGGAGGGCGCGCGGACATGCGCCGTGCCGTCGCCGGCGATGGTGAAATGCCGTTCGTTGGTGCCCTTGGGCGCCTGCTCGGCCGGTACGGCTTCGGTCACGCCGCCACCAGCGACCACATCGAGAGTGCCGCCGCTTGAGCGCACAATCAGCGTGCTGCCCGCAGGAACCGGCAATGGTCCCGCGGCGGGTGTGGCGGCTTCCTTGTTCGCCGCCGACAGAATGACCGGTGGCTTGCCGGTATAGAGCGGCGGTGTCACCCAGGCATCGACCCTGATATTGACCGGCGACAGTACGCCGTTCCAGTCGAACGCCGCCTCGGTGCGTAGCGTGCGCTCGTCACCCGCGGCAACGTAGGCCGCAACCATCATCACCGCGATCAGTGCGCGCAGCGCCCAGGGATCGTGGATTGCAAGCCGCGGCGACGGCAGGCCGGCGCGGATGCGCTTGATCGATGCCAAGGTGCGTTCGCGTTGCGCCTGCCACAACGCCTGTGCGACGGGATCCTGAGTGACCAGCGTGTCCGTGAGCGCCGTCGCCGGGCGATGGCGGATGCCGCTGCCGCGATCGAGCCGGCTGAGGGCCTCTTCGCGGCTCGGCCAGCTGAACCGGACCAGCGGAAACAGCGCCCACAGCGCCGATAGCACGAACAGACCGAGGCCCGCGGCGCGCGCAACAAACGGCAGCGCCAGCCACAGTCCAACCCAGGACACCACCAGAAACAGCCCGATGATGGTCAATAGCCGGGCCAGATGCGGCCAGCTTCGCTCCCACGCGATCGCATATTTCGCCCGCTGCAGGGCCTGCGTCAGCTTAAGCCGCGAAAGCGCGTCAGCGTCGCGTGCTGGCTCTGGTGGCTCGGGGGTGGCGCCGCTCAACAAACTCTCCAGGCTGTTCCAACCAGCACTCTAGCACAACGATGGCAACGAGGCACCCGTTCCGGGAGGGTAACCCCCACCTGGAAATACGCATAACACGAAGGCGTGACTGCGCAGTCGTGACCTCGTAACGTCGGCCGCCTAATCATCAAAGCCTAATCATCAAAAAAGCCTAAGGGAAACACCATGGACAAGAAGACGCACGACAAGGGGCTGGAAATTCGCAAAGCGGTGTTGGGCGAGGCGTATGTCTCCAACGCACTCAAGAACGCCGACGATTTCAACAAGCCGTTTCAGGAACTGGTCACCGAATACTGCTGGGGCGCGGTGTGGGGCCGCGAGGAACTGCCGCGCAAGACCCGCAGCATGCTCAATCTTGCCATGATTTCGATTCTCAACCGGCCGCATGAATTGCGGGTGCATATCAAGGGCGCGCTGGTCAACGGTGTGACCAAGGACGAGATTCGCGAAATTTTCATGCAGGTGGCGATCTATGCCGGTGTGCCCGCGGGCGTCGACAGCTTCCGCATCGCGCGCGAAGTATTCGCCGAACTGGACAAGGGCTGAGGCGCATCACCATGGACATCGGATTCATCGGCTTGGGGAAGATGGGCTTTCCCATGGCCCGCCGCCTGATCGAGGCCAAACATCAGCTTGTGGTATTCGACCAGCGCAAGGAGGCCGTCGACGGGCTGGTTGCGCTGGGCGCGCAGGCCGCATCATCACCGAAAGACGTCGCCGACCGCGCCGAGACCGTGCTGGCGAGCTTGCCGTCGCTGCAGGCTTCGTTCGAGGTCGCGACCGGCGAGAGCGGCGTCATCGAAGGCAAGCGCGTCAAGCGCTTCGTCGATCTCTCCACCGTCGGCTCGCACATGGCGGTGCGCATTCACGATCTGTTGACGAAACGCAATATCGTGCAGCTCGATAGTCCGGTGAGCGGAGGCGTCGGCGGCGCCGAAAAGGGAACGCTCGCCGTCATGGTCTCGGGTCCTCGCACCGATTTCGAGGCGGTGAAGTCAGCGCTCGACGTGATCGGCAAGGCGTTCTTCATCGGCGAGAAACCCGGCTCGGCGCAGACCATGAAGCTCGCCAACAATCTACTGTCGGCCACCGCTGTCGTCGCCACTTCCGAAGCCGTCGTGATGGGCGTCAAATCGGGGCTCGATCCCGTCGTCATGATCGATGTGATCAATGCCGGCTCGGGCATGAACACCGCGAGCCGCGACAAGTTTCCCCGCTCGATCCTGCCGCGCACCTTCGATTTCGGTTTTGCCACCGGACTGATGGTGAAGGACGTGCGGCTCTGCCTCGAAGAGGCCAAGGCGCTGGGGCTATCGATGGAAGTTGCAGAAGCGGTCGGCCGGCTATGGGAAGTGGTGATCCGCGAAATGGGGCCCGAGTCGGATTTCACTTCGGCGATCAAGCCGATCGAGAAAGCGGCGGGCGTGGTGGTGGGAGGAAACGGCGCTCACGCCGCCAAATAAAAGGGCTGCCCCGGATGCTGCGCTGCGCGCTTTACCCGTCCCCGCGGGCTGACCATCCCGGCGGCATTCCTCGCCCGCGCTGACGCGGTGATCGAATGAAGATGTGTTTGCTGGCGGGAGCTACAGCCACCCGGGCGCTTCTATCATGAGATCATTTCTACTCGACCATCTCTAAGCCGATAGATGCCACCAACGACCTTGAGCTTCCGCTGTTCGACAGCGGAACTCAGGATGGGAGCTGCGGATTTGAGCTTCGCGACATTGTCGATCACGTTTTGCCGAATCGCATTGTCGAGGGCATCGCCAGGTTTTCCCGAAGCAGCTTTCACGGCCGGAGTAAGGCTAGCAACCAGAGAGGGCAGATGGCCCGGCAGCGTGGTGTTGTCCTTGAGCGATTTGATGGTCGCGTCGATTGCGCCACAGGCGTCATGGCCAAGCACCATGATGAGGGGCGTGCCGAGCATGGCTACTGCGTATTCCATGCTGGCAATCGTATCGCTGTTGGCGAAGTTACCCGCCAGGCGGCAAACGAACAGGTCGCCTCTGCCACTATCGAAGGCATATTCGGGCGCGATGCGCGAGTCGGCGCAACTTAGGATGCCGGCATAAGGATTCTGGCCTCCAACCAGTGCTTCACGTTCACGCTTAAAGTCGTGACGCCTGGAATCTCCCTCGACATACCGTTTGTTGCCTTTCATCAACAGCTCCAATGAAGCATCGGGAGACACGACATTTTGCGGCTTTGGCGGCGTCTTGACCTCCTTTGCACTGGAGGTGCCTGCCAATGCGAGCCCGGCCGTGGCTGCGCCTAAAAATCGGAGCAGGCCACGTCGCGAGGGCTGAGCCCGATGAGCTGGATTTTCAAGACGACATATCTCGCACATCGAAGGTCTCCGTCCGTGTCGTCGGTCAATGACCGGGTTTCGCCGCGTCCAGGTGTGGATGCTCCGCTGTCGACGTTTCCCCGCATCCGCTGAAATACGAAGTAAAGCGGAACCAGAAAGATTCCGAGGAACGATGCCGCGATCATCCCGCTGAACAGAGCAGTACCAACGCCGCGCCGGCTTGTTTCTTTCATCATACAAGCGAACCACGGGGTTGTCAGGGCTCGCATTGGCAGAGCTGATCGGAGGATCGGGATGCGCCTGCTTCTGGCACTTTTGCGATGGCTCGAATGTCTGCCTGCAAGACAAGATCGGTCATCCGATTGAAGTTGCCGAGCGGCAGTTCGTGCTCGCGAGCCTGACGTTGAACCTGATCAGCGAACCTGATCAGCGCCTGAGTCGGGTAGCCGCCATTTGTCATTCGCCGGACGGCTCCAGGCTGCTATAGTTTAGGGAGCGCAAGGCGGGTCTCGGCGAGGTCACATGCTACGGCGCGAGTTCATCAAGGCTTTTCGCGGAGCGGCGGCAGCCTGGCCGCTCGCCGCGTGTGCGCAGCAGCCGGACATATTGAGACGGCTGGTTATGGCCGCTTGCTTGGTCTTGCTGGCATCGCATCCTGCCGCTGCGCTGGATCAGGTATCTCTGCAGCTCAAATGGAAGCATCAGTTCCAGTTCGCTGGCTACTACGCGGCGCTCGAGCAGGGTTTCTATCGCAACGCCGGTCTCGACGTCACCATCCGCGAGGGCGGTCCCGATATCGACGTCGCCGAAACGGTTGCCAGCGGCAAAGCAGATTTTGGCGTCTGCAGCGCCAGCGTTCTGCGCGAATGGACGATGGGTCGTCGGCTGGTGGTATTGGCCGCGATCTTCCAGCATTCCCCAGCCGTCATTCTGGTTGCGCGCCGCTCGGATATCAGAAGCGTGTCGGGCTTGCGTGGCCGTACGCTGATGGACACACCGGGCAGCGACGAGATCGCTGCGATGCTGAAGCATGAAGGGGTGGATTATGCGGGACTGCCGCGCGTCGAGCACCGGGGCGATCCGCGCGATCTCGTCTCCGACAGGGCCGATGCGATGGTCGCCTACAGCACCAACGAGCCGTTCATCCTTGAACGTCTCGGCGTCCCGTACCGCACCTTCTCGCCCAGCGCCTACGGTATCGATTTTTATGGCGACAATCTCTGCGCTTCCGAAGCGGAGGTGAAAGCCCGCCCGGAACGGGTCGCGGCGTTCAGGGCGGCGAGCCTGCAAGGCTGGGCCTATGCGCTGGCGCACAAGGAGGCGACGGTCGATTTGATCCTCAGGAGCTACTCCAAAAACAAGAGCCGCGACGCCTTGCTGCTCGAGGCAACCCGCACGGAGATGCTGGTAGGGCAGGATCCGGACCGGATCGGCGAGCAGGACGCCGCGCGCTGGCGAAACATCGCCGCGACCGATCGCAAGCTCGGACTTCTGACTGACGATACGCTGCCACAGGCACTGATCTGGGACGGAAATGACGGCAGCCCGCGGCGCTGGTTAATGCCAACGCTGCTCGGGTTGGCGACTGCGACGCTGGTTTGCTTCGGGTACCGCCGTCGCCGTCCCCTGCGGGCCGCGCTGGCCCGGCTTGGCGCGCGTCCACTGTTCGCTGCGATCGGGCGGCCAAAATTGAGCTTGATCATGTCGTTGCTTTTCATCGGCCTCAGCATTCCGATTCTGATTTTCATCCTGATCTACAATTACAACAAGAATTCGGCTGGGATGGTGTCGATCCTGAACGACGCGGTCGCGCAGAGCAGCCATGCCGCCGTCGAGCGCACCGAGAATTTGATCGAGACCACCGAGAGCCCGCTGCGGTTT
>WNFR01008641.1_pt1 | contig 10294 bp, 9 predicted proteins | sample 5400221 | NCBI WGS metagenome assembly WNFR01 (sample SAMN13153357, study PRJNA577476) | soil metagenome | isolation source: 40 cm soil under Madrone tree | place: USA:California | collected 2016-06-14 | reverse complement strand
TCCGTATCGCCCTTGCGACGAAACGTCGAGCACTCGCCCGATCGGCCCCTTCCTGCGACCTTCGGTATTCCGGCGAGGTCTTCGGTCGATTTCGACCGGCACTCCAACATTGGTTTGCGCGTTTCGCAACAATCATTTCCGGCTGCGTGAATTGGGGCCGACGCTGCGCGGTAAAAACGGAGGGTTCCGGGGGTGACAAGCCGACCAAAAATGGCGACAATCCGCGCAAACTATGTCGTCGGAACCTTGGGAAAATCGTCCGTGATCGCATCACGCAAAGCCGCCATGCTGATTGCCGCGATCGCCGCCTGCGTCGTGCTGCAGCCTTCGGGGGCGCGCGCGCAGTGGTGGTCGCGTGCACCGGCCGATTTCGAGGAATGCGCCGACGTCGCGGAGAAGGCGGCGACCAAGGAGGCGAGGGGCTCGGCGCTCTCCGAATGCAACGCGAAATTCGCCGGACGGCGCAAGGCGGGCGGCGGCTACAGCTATTTCGATTTCATGCAGAACCGGAGCTTCGATATCGCGGGTCCGAATCCGACGCCGAAAGAACAGAAGTACATTGACGAACAATATACCGCGTTTCTCGATCGGGAGCGGCAAAGCACCATCGCGGCGGCGTTCGCGGCGCAGCAGCAACTGCCGCAGCAGGCCTCCTTGAGGAATGAAAAGGTTCCCCTGCCGGCGGAGGCGCCAAACAAGCCACGGGCAGCAGTGAACGATATCCGGCCGCGCATCAAAGCCACGAATTGCGCAAAGCATTCCTTCTCCTGCGACTGGCCGCGGCTTTCGGAAGGCCTCAAGGATCTGAAGAAGCTGTTCGGTTCTTCGCAAGGCAAAGCCAACCGCAGCTGATTTTTACCGTCATGCGCCACTCGGCACAGACCCGAAATCCATACTCCCGATGGTGGTTATGGATACCGAGCTCGCGCGCCTGCAATGACGGTGCCAGCTAATCCGTAATCACCATCGCCCAGAATTTCCGGTAAGGCGACTTCGGATTGTCGACCGAGGCGACGCCGACGCGGCGCGCGCCCGCCATCAAGAGATTCTCGCGGTGGCCGGTAGAGTCTTCCCACTGCTTCAACATTTCGGAGAAGCTCAGGAAACCCGCGCCGATGTTTTCGGCAGCTCTGGATTTGCGCAAGTCCGCCACCCGCGTCGCAAAGTTGCCACCGGCGCTGTGGCTGACGGTGCCGCTCGAGGCCATCGCGCGCGCCTGTTTCAGTGCGACCGCGCTGAGCCGGCTGTCCGGCCTCACCGCTGACAAACCGTGGGCGCGGCGATAGGCGCTGATCTCGCTTGCATAATCGGCTGCCAAGGCCGGGACGGCGAAGATCAGACTAAGTGAGAGCGCCAGGAGATATAGCCTGCTACGAGATTGCATCGGCATGAACAGCATAATCAATGAGCGCCGTGGTGGGTCTGCTTCATGTGGCGCCGGGAAACCGGTCTGGGATAGCGCACGACCGGTTGGTAGAATGTCTGCGCCGCGCGTTGCTCCTGCAGTCTCGCGTCATATCCCGGCGACGGCGTCACGGTTGGCGGCGCGGCACGCGCCGGCGCAAGCGAAGTCCCGCCGCCGAGAGCCATGACAGCCGCAATGGCAAGGCTCATGCAAAATCGTTTCATATCGTTCCCCCCGGCGCGGTCGCACCCGATGTGCATGGCCGCTTGACCCAAATTCGTTCTTGATCATCGCCTTTTCAAGGCAATTACACGCGAGCTATGATTTTACGGCCGGATCTGCTCCGGCGTGAGCTTGGGCGAGCCTTTGCCGCCGGCCTCGGCGCTCTTGATCAGCGCAACGATGCGGCGCGACACCGGCACTTGCAGCCCGCGCCGGTCGGCGATCTCGGTGATGACGCCCTGCAGATAGTCGATCTCGGTGCGGCGGCCGCGCTGCAGGTCTTCCCACATCGATGAGCGCGCCTCCGGATCGATCTTCATGGTCCGCCCCAGCAGTATCCCAAACACGGCGTCGGGCAGCCGCAGCAAATGCGGCGTCCAGCCCACCGGGATCGGCGTCGATGAGATCGGCTTGATGCCCTCCGCCTTGATCGCTGCTAACCCCTCCGCCATCTGGTCCGCGAACAGCATGCGCCACGAGCGTTGCGCGAGCTGCTGGCGCAGCGGCAGATCGGCCAGCGCGTTGAGCGCGTTGTTGAGATTGACCAGGAGCTTGCCCCATTGCACGCCGGCAATGTTGGGGGTCGAGCGCATCCTCAACCCCGGCACCGAAAGCTGGTCTGCCATGCCGGCGTCGTCCTGTTCGATGACGATATCGCCCGACGTGGCGCGATGAAATCTTCCCTCGCCAAGCGCGATCACATTGAACGGCACCATTCCGCCCAGCACGCGCCGCCCCGGCAATCGCGCACGCAATACGGACACGTTGCCGATGCCGTTCTGCAGGCTGACGATGACGGCGTCGGCGGGAGCATGCCTTGCAATCAGATCGGCGATTTCGGCAGTGTCCGCGCTTTTTACGGTTACCAGCACCACGCCGGCATCGCCAAAAATCCGGGGGTCTTCGGACAGCGTCAGTTGCTTCGCAGCGATCCGGCGGTCGAGGCCCTCAAAGCTCGTCAGCCGCAACCCGTTGCCTTCGATTTCCTGGATCACGCGCGGGCGCGCCAGCAACGCGACGCGGCGGCCGGCCGCAGCACACATGCCGCCGACCAAGCAGCCGATGCTGCCGGCCCCGGCCACGCCGATCGGTCTGTCCAAGATCACCCCGCCTTGCCCTCGCTTAAGGTCCTTAAGGTTCGATAGCAGACTTTCGCGTTCGATGCCTATCGAAGGGCGGCGGCGCCGCCGTTGGCGTGGCCGTTGCCTTGTAACCGTCATGGCGCGCCGTTATCTTTCCGTCGGGCTGGGCACCCGGGAGGATAGAACAATGGGTTTGCTCGACGTACTCAACGGAATGCAGCAGGGCCCGCGCGGCCCGAGCAATCCGAACGCGCAAAGCAGCGGAGGAATGTCGCCGTTGACCATGGCGATCCTCGGACTGCTCGCCTACAAGGCGGTCAAACATCTCAGTGGCAGCCAGCCCGGCGCAAGTCCGGCGCCGGCGCCATCATCAGGCAATAGCGTGAATACCGGCCTGCCCGGCGGCGGCGGAATGGGTGGAGGTCTTGGCGATCTCCTCAAGGGCGGATTGGGCGGCCTGCTTGCAGGCGGCGCCGCGGGAAGCGTGATCAGCGGCGGGCTCGGCGACCTGCTCAAGCAGTTCCAGCAGGGCGGCCAGGGCGAGGCCGCCAATTCGTGGGTAAGCACAGACCCGAACAAGCAGATTTCGCCAAACGACCTTGCCAGCGCTTTGGGCGCCGATCAGATCGATACCCTGGCGTCGCAAAGCGGCCTGTCGCGCGACGAACTGCTCGCGGGCTTAAGCCAGCATCTGCCCGATGTCATCAATCATTTGACGCCGGAAGGGCGGCTGCCGACCGAAAGCGAACTGTCGGGCCGGATTTGATTTCGGTCGACTCTTCGCCGTTCGCTCCGTACAGCATAGAGCCACCTTTTTGAGACTCTGCTTTTTCGAAAAAAGGACGACAGACATGAGCGGCATTCTCTGGGTCATCATCGTCGGCTTCGTTGCGGGAATTATCGCGCGGCTGCTTTCGCCGGGTCCGAACAATCCCAGCGGATTCATCCTCACCACCGTGCTCGGCATCGCCGGTGCGTTTCTCGCGACCTTCATCGGCCAGGCCATCGGCCATTACGGTCCGGATCAGGGCGCCGGCTTTATCACCGCGACGATCGGCGCGCTGGTGGTGTTGTTCATATGGCACAGGCTGGTGGCGAACCGCGTGATTTCCGATCCGGGCAACCGGTAGAAGCAAGTCGCCATGGCCGGGTTTGTCCCGGCCATGGCGGAATATGCCTCTCACGTAATAAGATGCAGGCCAGCGTCCATCCGCACCAGTTCGCCGGTCATGCTGCCCGATTGCGGCGTGGCGAGAAAGCACACCAGCGCCGCGATATCGTCCGCTGACGAGGCGACCTTGAGCGGCACTTTCGCTATCACGCTATCGCGCACCTGCTTGGCGCCGGCCTCGCCGCGGCCTTTGGTGAACCACGGCGTGTCGATATAGCCGGGGCACACGGTGTTGACGCGGATCAGCGGCGCCAGCGCGCGCGCCAGCGAATAGGTGATGGTGTTGAGAGCGCCCTTGCTGGCGGCATAGGCGATCGAAGAGCCGACGCCGCTGATCCCTGCGACCGATGACACGTTGACGACCGCGGAGGCGCGGCCCGCAGCCTTCGCACCGGCTTCCAGCAAACTCCTCGCCGCCCGCACCATCTGGAACGGGCCGATGGTGTTCACGCCAAACAGCCGCTGAAAATCCTCCGCCGACAGCCCGTCCAGATTATCGTGCGGCATGTGCTTGGTAGTGCCGGCATTGTTGATCAGCGCGTCGAGACGCCCCCACGGCGCGGCGGCCGCGACGATCTTCTTGCAATCCTCGTCGCGGGACACGTCGCCCTGGACCACGACCACTTCGCCGCCCGCGGCGCGGCAGAGATCGGCCGTCTGTTCGGCTTCCTTCTGGCTGGAGGAATAGTTGACAACGATGCGCGCACCGCCTTTGGCCAGAATGGCCGATGTCGCAGCCCCCAGACCGGACGCAGAACCCGTTACAATCGCGCACAAACCATCCTTCGACATCCGCATTTCCTCTGATTGATTATTGAACGCCGCTAGTGTCTCGCCCTCTTTAGCGAACTTCGGAATGCCTGCAAATCCGCCAAACTTCATTGCGCGGAATTAATAGTTGCGGCAGCCCGCGCTTCATGCCGGCTTTGCAGGGGCACTTGCAGACATCGGCGCTTGTCTTGGCAGTGGCTTTTCCTCATCATGCGGTGCAAGAAAAGACCGCACCCGATGCTTTGGCGAAATCGCCGGGCGGGATGTGTGGCGTTTGAAAAACGGGGAACGCTGTGGCGGAGAGTGAAAACATTGTCGCCGAGACCGCGGAGCGGATATTCGCAGATCTGGCCGACGCGCAGACCGTCAACCGCGACAAGAAGGGCGGCTGGAAAGCGCCGCTGTGGCAGGCGCTGACCGAGGCCGGCTTGCCGCTGTCATGGGTGCCGGAGGATTGCGACGGCTCGGGCGCCAGCATGGCCGAAGGCTTCAGCGTGTTGAGCGCGGCCGGGCGTTTCGCGATTGCGGTGCCGCTCGCCGAGACGATGCTGGCGGGATGGCTGCTGTCGCAGGCCAAAATCGCGTCGCCCGAAGGCATGATGACGGTCGCGCCGGCAAGCCCGAAAGATCGCATTACGCTCAACGCCGACGGCACCTTGTCCGGTCGCGCGCGCGGCATTCCGTTCGCCAAGGACGCCAAGCATATCGCCGTGCTCGCAAGCGGCGCCGGCGGTATTTCGATTGCGCTGGTCGATGCGCCAGCCTGCCGGATCGAGGCGGGCCTCAATCTCGCCAGCGACGCCAGCGATACCGTCACGCTCAGCAACGTCCAGCCCATCGCGATCAAGCCATCGCCGAAGGGCTTCGATCAGAACGTGCTGATGCTGATGGGCGGGGTGGCGCGAAGCCTGCAGATTGCCGGCGCGCTTGAGTCGATACTCGATATCAGCGTGCGTTACTCAAACGAGCGCGTCGCGTTCGAAAAAAAGATCTCGAAATTCCAGGCGGTGCAGCACAATCTGGCGAAACTCGCCGGAGAGGCCGCGGCCGCACTCGCAGCCGCAAGCTCGGCCGCGGATACCATCGCGAACAGCAAATCATTCGACGATGCAGTGTTTCTCGAAGCGGCATCTGCGAAAATCCGTTGTTCGGAAGCTGCCGAAAAGGGTGCAGCGATTGCGCATCAGGTACATGGCGCGATCGGCTTTACGATTGAGCACATCCTGCATCGCTACACCCTGCGCGCCCTGGCCTGGCGCGACGATTTCGGCTCTGAGAGCTACTGGGCGGTGGAGCTCGGCAAGATGGTCGCCGCGCGCGGCGCCGATGAATTGTGGCCGCTGGTAGCGTCGCGCTGATGTCTGACAAATTCGCCCGCACGAAAGTCGAGACCCAACAATGACCGCAGCCCTCCGTTTCGATCCGATCCGCCTGCCGCCCGAATGCGAAAAGCTGCGCAAGGAAGTGCGCGCATTCCTCGCCGATGAAATCGCCGCTGGCACCTTCGATCCGCACAAGCCCAATCGCGAAGACACCGACGCGCCGGAATTCAGCCGCCGGGTCGGCGAACGCGGCTGGCTCGGCATGACCTGGCCGAAGAAATATGGCGGTCACGAACGTTCCTTCCTCGAGCGCTATGTAGTGACCGAGGAAATGCGCGTCGCCAACGCGCCGACACGGCGTTTCTTCGTGGCCGACCGGCAGAGCGGCCCGGTGCTGCTGAAATACGCGCCCGAGCACATCAAGATGGACATCCTGCCGCGCATCTGCCGCGGCGAAGTCTGTTTTGCGATCGGCATGAGCGAGCCGAATTCCGGCTCCGATCTGTTCGCGGCCAAGACCAAGGCGACCAAGACCGACGGTGGTTTTTTGATCAACGGCACCAAGATATGGACGTCGTCGGCGCACATCGCCGACTACATGATCGCGATTTTCCGCACCTCCCCGCCATCCAAGGAAAACCGCCGCCACGGCCTGACGCAGTTTCTGGTCGATATGAAAACGCCGGGCATCAAGGTAAACCCGATCGGCCAGATCACCGGCCAATTCGAATTCAACGAGGTGGTGTTTGCCGACGCCTTCATACCCGACGATCATGTACTGGGCGAAATCGATGGCGCCTGGAAGCAGGCGACCAGTGAACTCGCCTATGAGCGCAGCGGGCCGGAACGCTTTCTGGAAACCTATTATGTGCTGACTGAACTTGTTCGCGCGGTGGGATCGAAGCCGGATACCCGCAGCGCCGAAGGCATCGGGCGGCTGGTGGCGCAGCTTCACACCATGCGGCGGATGTCGGTGTCGGTTGCGGGCATGCTGCAGGCCGGAAAGGAGCCGGTGGTGGAGGCATCGATCGTCAAGGACATCGGCACGGTCTGGGAGCAGCAACTACCGCATCGGGTTCGCGATCTGGCGGCTTTCGTCGATGCCGACGCAACCAACCACGAGACCCTGGAAAATCAGCTGTCATTCGCAATCAAGACCGCGCCCAAGCTGACCATTCAAGGTGGCACAACCGAAGTGCTGCGCGGCATCATCGCGCGCGGGCTTGGACTGCGCTAGGCGCGCGGGCTTGGACTGCGCCAATTCAAGATCATCTCAATCGAGGACCTCCATGAGCAAATTTACCGATATCGGCGTCGAGAAGACCGGCCACGTCACCACGATTGAGATCCAGCGGCCGCCGCTGAACTTCTTCGACATATCGCTGATCAACCAGATCGCGGATGCGCTCACCGACATCGACAACGATCCGGGGGCCCGCGCGGTGGTGCTGGCCGCACAAGGCAAGGCCTTCTGCGCCGGCGCCAATTTCAGCGATCCGGCGCGGCAGGAAGCCGAGGCGCGCGAAAAGTCCGATCCGGCGTCGAGCCTGGGACAGATCAGCCATCTCTATATCCAGGCCGTGCGCATCTTCCGCAACAAGAAGCCGATCGTCGCGGCGGTCCACGGCGCCGCCATCGGCGGCGGGTTGGGCCTCGCAGTGTCGGCGGATTTTCGCGTCACCTGCCCCGAGGCGCGGTTCGCCGCCAATTTCACCAAGCTCGGCTTTCATCCTGGCTTCGGGCTGACGGTGACGCTTCCCGAACTGGTCGGAAAGAACAATGCGGAGCTGATTTTCTACACCAGCCGCAGGGTGACCGGCGAGGAGGCGTACCGGATGGGCCTCGCCAATGAGTGCGTGCCGCAGGATCAGGTCCGAACAGCTGCCATGAAGCTTGCGTCCGAAATCGCCGAATGTTCGCCGCTCGGCCTGCTCTCGACCCGCGCTACGATGCGCGCTGGCCTCGCCGACCGTGTCATGGCCGCGACAACCCACGAACTCGCCGAGCAAACGCGCTTACGCGCAACCGAGGATTTCAAGGAAGGCGTCAAGGCCACCGAAGAGCGTCGCGTCGCGAATTTTAAGGGGCGGTAATTTTCAAGATGGCGCCGTCCCGGCCAAGCCAACGGGTCGCGCGAATGCGCGCCCGATGACAGGCTCCGCGCGAGTCGGGATACATACGCCGTGCCCCGTCGATAGGAGCACTGGGATAGATACCTTCCTTCACCATAAACATCAGTGGTTATGGGTCCCCTGAGTTCGCAGGGACGACTTAGACTTTCTGCCGCACGACCAGCGCATCGACGATGGTGACGCCCTCGCCCTCGGGGTGAACCAGCACGGGATTGAGCTCGATTTCGGAAATCTGCTGGCTGAACCGCGCTGCCAGCACGGATATCTGCGAAATCAATTCTGACAGCGCCGGAATATCTGCCTTCGCAGCGCCCCGGAATTCGCCGAGCAATGGAGCCCCCTTGAGCTCGGCCAGCATGGCGGAGGCCTCGGTCGCACCCACCGGCGCGGGCCGGTAGATGGCGTCCTTGAATAATTCCGTGGTGATGCCGCCGAGACCAACCATGATCATCGGGCCGAAGGTTGCATCCTGCATGGTCCCGATGATGATCTCGACGCCCTTCTTCGCCATCGGACTGACGAGGACGCCCTGGATCGCCGCATCGGGCCGATGCCGCCGCGCGTTTTCCAGGAGCGCTTCGTACGCCAAAAACACCTCGCCCTTGGTCGCAATATTGAGGCGCACGCCGCCGACTTCGCTCTTGTGCGGGATATCGCGCGACTGGATTTTCATCACCAGGGGAAAGCCAACGCGGGCGACCGCGCCGTCCAGCGCGCTCTTTTCCGTCACCAGCTCCTCGTCGGGCAACATAATGCCGACCTCGCGCAGCAGCGCTTTGCTATCGGATTCGGAGAGCGTTGCGGATTTCAGATGCGCGGAGATATCGTGCGGCGGTGACGCCGCCATAGCGACCGGCGGCGCCAACTTGAATCTGGCGCGGTCAAATATCTTCCGCATGGCGACGCCGACATGCGTCAATCCGGACAACACCACGGCGCCCGACGCCGCGAGTTCGTTGCGCGCGAAATGGGATGGCAACGTGTAGGAGTAGAACACAATCGGCTTGTTCTGTGCGTCGATGACAGGCTTGAGTTCCGCCTGCTTGAACGGCATCCGTGTTTCGCTCGACAGCGACAGCATCACCAGAATGGTGTCGACTTCATCTGACACGTCGAGCAGATCGATGCTCTTCTGCAAACCGCCGCTGTGCACGCCTTGCGCGGTGACATCGATCGGGTTGCGCGTAGCCCCATAGGACGGCAGTAGTTTGCTGATCTCAGCCTGAATCGGCGGCGACAATTCCGGCACCTGCAGGCCCTGCCTTGAGACGGTGTCGGCGCCCCAGATGCCCGCGCCGCCCGACACCGTGAGAACGGCAACTCGGTCGCCTTTGGGCATCGGGTTGGTGGTCAGGACGGCTGCGATGGTGACGGCCTCATCGAGATCGTTGGAAACGATAAAACCGTATTTGGCGAACACCGCGTCATAGGCCGCGGACCAGCCGGCCATGCTGGCGGTATGCGACGCCGCCGCGCGTTCGCCGGCGCCGGAGCGGCCGACTTTTGTGACGATGACGGGTTTTCCCAACTCGGCCGCGCGCCTGGCGGCGACGAGAAACTTATCGACATCGCGGATACCCTCGATGAACAGCAGGATCACGTCGGTGGAAGCATCCTGCACCATAAATTCGAAAAATTCGCCGGCGCCGAGGTCGGATTCGTTGCCGGCGCTGATGACGTAACTGAGCGCGATGCCCAGCGCCTTGGCGCGGTGATAGATCGCAAAGCCGATGCCGCCGCTCTGCGCCACGATGCCGATCCGCCTGATGGTCGCGACCAGTTGCGGTGTGTCCGGCTTGACACCGACGGTCGGGCTGAAGGTGGCGGCGACCCGCTGGGCCTGGCTGTAGAAGCCTTCCGCATTGGGGCCGGAAATCCGCATCCCGGTGTTTTTGGCCAGCGCAACGATGGCGTCCTGCATGGCAGCGCTATCGCCACCCTCCTCGGCAAAACCCGACGAGACGATCACCGCGTTCTTGACGCCGGCAGCAGCGCATTGCTCGAGCGCGCCGAGCACCGCGCGGGCCGGGATGATGACGATGGCGAGATCGATCGGCTGTCCGACGTCGGCGATCGCGGGGTAGCATTTCAGCCCGTCGATATCGCCGTAATTGGGATTGATCGGGAAAATCTTTCCCGGAAATTCGTTCTTGCGCAGCATCGACAATAGCCGGCCCGGGATTTTCTCC
>WNFR01008639.1_pt1 | contig 10298 bp, 10 predicted proteins | sample 5400221 | NCBI WGS metagenome assembly WNFR01 (sample SAMN13153357, study PRJNA577476) | soil metagenome | isolation source: 40 cm soil under Madrone tree | place: USA:California | collected 2016-06-14 | reverse complement strand
CTTCGCCTTCCCAAACGTCTGGCAGCTTTGGCGGTCTTTCTTCCATAAGCGGAGAGTATATCCGTGAAAACTTCAAGGGAAGTGCCGGAGGGTCATGTCCGTAAAAACGAAAGCCTGACCGGAGTCAGGCTTTGGGGGAGGGAACAGTTAAACTTGTTATTGGGTGACCGGCTTGGTCACGTTTTCTGCCTGCGGGCCTTTTTGCCCTTGGACGATCTCGAACTCAACGTCGTCACCTTCTTGCAGACTCTTGTAGCCTTCGCTTGATATCGCGCTGTAATGGACGAAAACATCTGGCCCATCATCGCGTCCGATAAAACCGAAGCCCTTTGCATTGTTGAACCACTTCACCTTACCCTTGATGCGGGACACTTACACTTTCCTCCGTAATGGCAAATCGCTGCGGTTCGACGCAGCAGCTAAAAATGCGCTGTGATCCCATTGTGTGCTAGCGAACAAATGTTGTCAAGTTAGTACATAGATGGCAATTAGTGGAACTTCAATGACTTCAAGTTTTCCTTTAACCAAAGCAGGGAACATGCTGTCTTTGCATCGATGATTTCGCCTTTGCCGATCATCTTAAGAGCCTTCGTTAAAGATACCCAGCGGCTCTCGATAAATTCGTCCGCCTCCGGATCTGCTGATCCGAGGGTAAGATCAGTCGCGAGATAGATGAACATCATTTCGTCTAAAAAACCTGGGCTAACGTAGAACTCAAGAAACTTTTGCCATCGTCGAGCTTTATAACCCGTCTCTTCCAGAAGCTCTCGCTTCGCAGACGCTAACGGCTTCTCGCCGGCATCGATCTTTCCTGCGGGTAGCTCCCAGAGCTCGGCCTGTGCCGCATACCGATATTGCCGTTCCAGCAGGACCTTGGGGGTACGCTGGTCGGTTGCCGCCAAGATGACGACCGAACCCCGGTGCCGGACGATCTCACGCCTCACCAGCACGCCGCTGGGCTCGCGTACCTTGTCGACTACCACAGTGAAGATGCGACCCTTGTAGACCGTCTTGCTGGATAGCACTCTCGCCTTTTGTTTCCTTGTTTTCATCCCCAGAACTATAAACGAGCCAGTTGAGCCTGCTATTCTCGAATGCGACTTGCCTTCGAAAACCTCCATCACGAGCGTTGGCCCTGGAAATGTCGCGGGCGTTCTGGCTCCGGCACTGCGCGGCGCTGGTTTCCGCGTGGACGAAGTCGTCTCACGTGCCATGCCGGACTCCATCAGGCGTGCCAGAGCGCTTGCCAAAAAGTCAGCAGCCACAGCTGCGACCATTGCCGATTCGCGTCTCAGCGCCGATGTGATCTGGATATGCTCAACTGACGACGCCATCGCTCCCGTCGCACGGCTTCTGGCACAGCGCCGCGATGTCGATTGGAAAAGCAAGATCGTCCTGCACGCCAGCGGAGCTCTTACCAGCGACGAGTTAGCCGCTCTTAAAAAGCGCGGAGCAGCGGTGGCCTCCGCGCATTTCATGCAAACGTTTGCTCCCGGCTCGAACCCCACGCTTAAGGTCCCATTCGCGGTGGAAGGCGACACGCGGGCCAAAGAGGTTGCGCTCAAGATGGGCCGGGCTTTGGGCGCAAAGCCGTTTGTGATCCGCAAGCAAAGTAAGGTGCTGTACCACGCCATGGGATCGTTCTCCTCGCCCATGGTGGTCGCTGCGCTTTCGCTGGGCGAAGAGCTAGGACGGGTCGCCGGCCTCTCGAAAAAAGAGATCACCCTGGTGATGGCACCCATTTTTTCGCGTACCGCTGAGAATTACCTGAAGAAGGGAACTAAAGGCGCCTTTGGCGGCCCTATCAATCGTGGAAATATCACCACCGTGAAAAAGCACTTAGTGGATCTAGAAAAAATTCCCGAGGCGCGCGCGGCCTACATTGCATTGGGAGCCGCAGCCATCAAGCGGCTTCCCACCAAGAATCGTAAGGCATTGGAAAAATTGTTTCGGCGCAAATAGGAACTAGCTGAACAAATGCCCCATTTTTTCTTTCTTCGTCTTGAGATATTCCTTCGACAAAGAATGAGGCTCCACTTCACAAGGCACTCGTTCGGTCACTTCAATCCCAGCCGACGTTAGCGAATTCAATTTCTGCGGATTGTTCGAGAGTAAGCGCACCCGCTTCACTCCCAGTTGCTTCAGTATCTCTGCCGGCAATTGGAACAGGCGCAGGTCGGCTTCGAAGCCAAGGTCCTGATTGGCTTCCACTGTGTCGCGGCCCTGGTCTTGCAGCGCATACGCCTGCAGTTTGGCCATCAATCCGATGCCGCGTCCTTCCTGCTGCTCATAGATCAGGATACCCTTGCCGTCCTCCGCGATCATGGAGAGCGCTTTCTCTAACTGTTGACGGCAATCGCAACGCAAAGACCCAAGCACATCTCCGGTCAGGCACTGCGAGTGGATGCGAAGCAGCGGCACGACTCCGCTGGTAGATGCGACGTCGCCCATGACCAGGGCGACAGCGGTGTCCACACGCGTTTCGCCGGCGAGGCTGCCTTCGAAGCCGTGGATGCGGAATCGCCCCCATCGCGTGGGTAGCTCGGCCTCGGCCATTTTTTTAAGTATCAGGGAACTCACAACGCCATTATAGATGCGGCTCCAGCGCGAATCGGCTCAAGCGTACCGTGCTAGAGTTGACTCGCTGACATGGAACAAAGGCTCATTTGGATAACCCTTCTGGTGCGGCTCGGCGTGGCAGCAGCAGTCGCCGGCGCCCTGGTGCGTTCCCGCTATTTCAAATCACTCCTCTTCCGCGAAGACCGCACCCTCAAGCAGAAGATCCACCTCGTGCTCTTTCTGGGAATGCCCTTTGCCCTCGGCGTCCTGGTCCGAGTGATGGTCAAAAACTTTCAGGCAGCCGATCTTGCTTTCGAGTACAGCATATTGGTGGGGGTTTTAGCGGGCAGGATGGGCGGGGTACTGGGCGCGGTTTTTGTTTCAATCCCTGCCATCTTCAACGGAGAATGGCTGGCGCTTCCATTCAATATTGTAGCCGGCTACATTGCCGGTGCCTTACGCGTTGCCGCCAAGGACAAAGAAGAAATCTGGTGGTTTTCTCCGCTCATTGATCTCAGCATCTACCGTTGGATCCGTCGCTTCTTCCGCCAGCCCCACGTGGAATGGCAGCCGGTGTTCGCATTTGTGATTTTCGCCCTGCAGGTGATTCATATCGAGCTCGGGAAACTCTATCCCGGCAAGATGTTCGTGCTGCAGAGCGATCGCTGGTATCTCTCGCTCGCGATTTACGCCAGCACTGTCATGGTAGTTGCCATTCCGCTGAAGATCTGGACCAGCACGCGCATCGAGATGAAGTTGGAGGAATCGGAGAAACTACTGTTGCAGGCGCGCATGGAAGCTTTGCAGAGCCAGATCAACCCGCATTTCCTGTTTAACACCTTGAATTCTGTTTCCTCTCTGGTGCGCGTCAGTCCAGATACCGCTCGCGCCGTGATCCTGAAGCTTGCGAGTATTCTGCGCAGGCTCCTGAATCAGCAGCAGTCCTTCGTCCAGCTTCGCGAGGAAGTCGAATTCATTGACGATTATCTCGACATCGAAGTGGTCCGCTTCGGCGAGAAGCTGCGGGTGACTAAGGAACTCGATCCGGAAACGCTCGAGGCTTACGTCCCCAGCATGATCCTTCAACCGCTGGTCGAGAATGCGATTAAACATGGGCTCTCGCCAAAGATTGAAGGCGGCAGCATCGTGATCCGCAGCCGGGTAGAAGAGGAGAAGCTAGTTATCGAAATAGAAGATGACGGTGTTGGAATGGATGCCTCCGAAGCCTCAGCGCATCCCGATCGCACACGGATTGGAATGGCGAATGTCGCAGAGCGGTTACAAGTGCTCTATCCGAATACGGCATGGATGACTGTGGGGAACCGGATGCATGGCGGCACCATCATTACTTTGCATCTGCCCTATTTGGCGGGAACGTCAGACATCGAACCGCCGTGGGTCGATTCGGCGATTCACGAAGAACGTTCCAAGACTTTGCGGTAGAAATCCTCGTATTGCGGAATGATCTTCGTGGTGCAGAATCGCGCCTGCGCCTCGTATCTGGCAAGCTTGCTCATCTCGCGCAAGCGCTTCTCATCGCTCAATATTTCAATAGCGAACTTCGACATTGCTTCTACGTCGCCGACCGGCGCCAGGAAACCCGTCTTCCCGTCGTCGATCACCTCGGGAAGTCCTCCGACATTGGTTGCGATGGTTGGTACCTCGCACGCCATGGCTTCCAAAGCTGCCAGTCCAAATGACTCCAGCTCGCTCGGAAGCAACATCAAATCAGCCATTCCAAGCTTGTCGTGGACATCGTCAACCTTGCCCATAAACAGTATCCGGTCAGAGATCCCCTTCTTTCGCGCTAACCGCTCAGCCGCGGGACGCTCCGGCCCGTCGCCCATCATCAGCAGCCGCGAAGGAATGGTTTTGTTCACACGATCGAAGATCTCAATCACGTCAGATATCCGTTTCACCGGACGGAAGTTCGAGAGATGAACCAGCGCCTTCTCCCCTTGCGGAATCAGTTTCGCGCGCTCTGCTGCGACCGCAGGAGTGCGGTGGTAAATATCACAATTCACGAAATTGGGAATCACTTCGATCGGTCTCTGAATCTCGAATTCTTTCACGGTTCGTTCTTGCAGATACTTGGAGATCGAAGTGACACCGTCACTTTGCTCGATTGAAAAGCGAGTGATCGGCAGATACGACCGGTCAGCGCCGACCAGTGTGATGTCGGTGCCGTGCAGGGTAGTAACGAATGGGAGTCGTCGCTTACTTGGACTCGCCGCTAGCATCTGACGGGCAAGCATCGCGCTCACCGAATGGGGGATTGCGTAATGCACATGCAAAAGATCGAGGTCGTAATTTTCCGCCACTTCCGCCATGCGCGTAGCTAGGGCCAGATCGTATGGTGGATATTCGAATAGTGGATAGCGCGATACTTCGACTTCATGAAAACAGATGTTCGGTTGCGGCGTGATCAGCCGGATCGGTTGCGAGTACGAGATGAAGTGGATCTGGTGTCCGCGTTGGGCAAGTTCCAGCCCGAGCTCGGTGGCTACAACGCCACTGCCGCCATATGTCGGGTAACAGGTGATGCCGATCTTCATGAGGGTCTTTCAGTCAGATTTATGCAGTTCAACGATTGGATGAGCTTCAGCTACCTGCGATTCACAATTGGTTGTACGAGATCAGCTCGACACCTTGGTCGGCAAGAATCTGCCGCGCGGCATCCGACGTCAACACTTCGCGTTCGCGGTCACGCGACGCGCGCAGCCGCGTTTGTATGCCGTCTAATTCCCGATCGTTGTACCCAGGATGGCAAACGAACTCCCATGTGCCTTCCGGAAGGCACCCAATGATTGCGGCAAACAATGTTTGATCGAGATAGCCGGTCGAGACGATGCCGAACGAGCCATCAGGCGTCTTCATTCCCGCTTCTTCGACCGTGCGTCGAAAACCTTCCTCGTAGCGCCGAAGAATGCGGACTTGCGAATATCGCTTCCATAGCTTCGGACGCCGTACCAAATGCGCAAAGGCCAATGGCCTGACTGGAGCGAAAGGATTTCTGACAGCTTTGATTCCGCACGCCTTCGCCGCGCGGATCAGCGGTTGATAGACAGCTGGAAAGATGTGTGTGTGCTTATGTGTATCGAAGTGCGAGATGGTTACGCCGGATGCTTGCAATTTTGTGAACTGGGCCGTGGCTTCCTTCGCCACCTCGTCAGAATTGATTTTTCCCTGCGCAGCCATGCTTAAAAATGGCAGCAGATTGGTCCTGAAGTTTCCGCTTCCGTTGTTGCGCTCCAAGAGACTGGGAACGGACGAAGCCGGCGATAACGGCGCACCATCCACCAGTAGTACGTGACATCCCACGCTAGGCTTTGAGGTTTTCCCAATGGTGTCTACCGCGTCCTGGTAGGCGGCAGAGTTCGCCATCAGTGTTGTCGAAGTGACGATTCCTTTTTCGATTGTTTCAAGGATGGCGCGGTTCACGCCTCGGGTAAGGCCTAGATCATCTGCGTTGACGATGAGGCGTCGCACCTGAAAAGTCTAACAGTTGGGTGCGAGTGTTCGACTAGACAGCGGGACGGCGAGAAAATTCGCGGACCTTATTCTCCGGCTTCGTTGCCGGCTTGTTCTCGCCTTCGCCGAGGAAGAACTTGATCTTTTCCAGCAGCGCAGGGAACAGGTCCTCTTTTTGCAAACAAGCATCCACTTCTTTGCCGGTTTCAATGGGGCCGTAGCCGGTCACGATGATCACCGGGGTCTCGGGGCTTTTGTCGTGGATCTTCTTGGCCAGTTCCAGACCATTCATGCCTTCCATGCGGAAGTCGGTAACTAGGATGTCAAAGTTGTCTTTGCCGAATTTTTCCAGCGCCTCTTCGGCGTTGTAGGCGGATACGGCGCGATAGCCCTGCATCTCCAGGATCTCGCAACTCAAACGGGCCAGCACTTGATGGTCGTCGACAAATAGGATGGCTTTCATGCTGCCTCCAGATCTTGCTTGTGGGATACGAACGGACTACGGGCGGTGACGTGCCCCTGCTGGCTACCTTCTACTTTGTTTCTCGAAAAGCCCTAAAAGATGCCTAAGTGCAAAACTTTATCGGGTCAGGTGCTCGTCTAGCCAGCACAGGATAGCCTAAAAACGCCTCGCGTATACTTTTTTCTCTGCTCCCTTATATCCATCTCGGCCCATTGAATCTGGGCACCTTTGGCATTTTCATGTGGCTGGCGTTTGTTGCAGCCTACTTCGTGTTGCGGGCCGAGACGCGCAGGCGCCACCTGCCGGACATTGCCGACAACATCATCCTTTGGACTGCGCTTGCGGGCGTGCTGGGAGCTAAGACTTACCACGAATTGCAGGACCCACATGCGCTGATCGACGGGCTTTCGAACATCCGCGGACCGAAGCAATTTTTAGATTGGTTCAGCGCCGGCTTCGCCTGGTTCGGTGGATTCCTCGCGGTAATCGCGACCTTGCTTCTGCTGGCTCGCCACTACAAGCTGCGCCCACTAGCCATGCTCGATTTGTGCGCGCCCTCCGCGGCACTCGGATATGCGGTCGGCCGTATCGGATGCCTCGTCTCCGGCGATGGCGATTACGGAATCCCTACCAATGTTCCTTGGGGGATGCAGTTCCTCAACGGACTCGTACCCAGCTCCGATGTTTGCCGCAGCTACGGCCAGCCCTACGATTGCCGCGTCCACCCCACGCCCATTTACGAATTTCTATTTGGACTTCTTCTGTTCTGCTATCTGTGGCGCCTTGGGGCCAAGGCGTTGCGCGGCCCGCGGCCGCTGGGTGAAGTCACCGCCGAATATCTATTGTGGTCGGGGGTCGCGCGCTTCGCGGTGGAGTTCATTCGCATCAATCCGCGCACTATCTTTGGACACTTCAGCAACGCGCAGGGGGTAGCGTTCTTGTCAGCGATAGCGGGAGCCGCATTGCTGCTGTGGGTGCGGCGCGGATTTAAGAGTTTGAAGCAGGAGCACCGCATCGTGCAGCATGCCGTCGAAAAGGGAGACGTGCTGCAGGCGGAATATCATCAAGCCACGCCTGAGTGCCCGAATCCCGAAAAATGGCGGATGTACGACTCTATGACGGCAGAAGTTGAAGTCCTCGAATTCCTAAAAACGCTGGTGACCACAGTGAAACCGACCCTTGTCGTCGAGACCGGCACCTTTATGGGCATCAGCACATTGAAGATCGCCGAGGGCCTCAAGCAGAATGGTTTCGGCAAGGTGATCACGGTCGAATACGATCCCGTTGTCTATGGGAAGGCGAAGGAGCGTTTTCAATCTTCCGGCTTAATGGACTGGATCGATTTCCGCAATATGTCGAGCCTGGATGTGAAAGTGGAAGGAACGATCGATCTGCTATTTAGCGACAGCGAGATCACCATCCGCGAAAAGGAAGTCCGGCACTTTCTGCCGCAGATCAATCCCACCGGACTGATCCTGATGCACGACGCCAGCTCTCATCTGAAGACTGTGCGCGAGGCGGCCCTTAAGATGGAAGTCGAAGGTCTTCTATCGGTAGTCCTGATGCCGACGCCGCGCGGTTTAGTGCTCGCGCAAAAACGCGCAGGAAGAAAATAGTCATTGTCCAGGTCGGGAAATGTACGCGCGTGCATTCGCCACCGACTTCCGGTGCGATGATCCGGCCAACTCCAGCACTTTTCCAAAGTACACTCTGGCTTTCTCGTCGTCGTGCGTCGCTTGAGCGGCTTTGGCGGCCCCATACAGACCGTTGAGCCGATTGGGCGTTGTCTTCATTGAAGCCTCATATTCCTTCAAGGCTTCTTCCGGATGGTCCAGCGTGCGCAGCAGGTCGCCCAGCATCTCGCGCGCCGGCAGCAGATTCCCAGGACTCACCGGTAGTTTGTCGGTGGCATCTTCCATCGCTGCTGCCTTTCGCAACGAATCGAGCGCTTCTTCATTTTTCTTTTCCGCGAACAAAGTCCAGGCAGACGCTTCCAAGATCATGATCTCGACCTGCTCGGCGGCATATGCGTCACCTTTTTTGCTGACGGCATCACGGATATCAGACATCTTCGCAATATCCGACTTTGCCGCGGGTACATCTTCCACATCCGCGTGCCCGACAGCACGCGCTAGATAAACGATGGCGTCGAACTCTGGATATGCAGAGCTCCTTGGTGCAAGATCTTTTGCCGCACTAAAATTTCGTGTCTCAAAGTAGTAGCGCGCTGGGATCGCAACGAAAGCATACGCCGAGGCTTGCACTTCGGGAGTCATGGGTTGAAGGCTCGCGACCTCGTCAACGATCGCCTTCGCGTGCTCGTCATCACCAGTCTGCAAGTAGGCGTACTCGAGATAGTCGAGCGGATGCATGCGCTGGTCCCATACCCCGTTCATGTGCGCACGCTCCTCATACTCCCGTGCAGACTTCTCGGCGGCAGAATTCGATTTCACTGCATCCTGCCAAAGTCCTAATCGTGTGAAGATGTGCGAAGGCATGTGCTGTGCGTGCGGCACCGCCGGAGCGATGCTCGCGTACCTGCGAGCGGCTTCAAGACCTTGCTGAGCTAATGCAGGATTGTCGTAGGCGTGGATCATGTAGTGCGCCACACCGGGGTGTTGCGGGTTCTTCGCAAACTCCGCTCTCAATAGTTCTCCAGCCTTCTTGTGATTGGCCAGCACCGCTTCGGTGGGCTTGCCAGTCTCTAACAACGAAAGCGCGTAGAAGATGGCCGCCTCGTCGTCGGCTGGATATTCCTCGTATAGTTTTTCCATCGCGTTCTGATAGGCAAGAAAGCGGATGCGGTGATCGAGTTTGTCTGAATCTTTGTAGAAGGCGCCGATCGCGTCGAGATATTGCCGCTCGTGAGGTGACGCTTTCATCTTCGCTGCCATTACCATCTGCTCGCGGCCGCGGCGTAACGATTCGTCCGTTGTTTTTCCCCACAGCGGGTGATACAGGCTCATCGCGATGCCCCAATGTGCCATCGCGCAGCTCGGGTCTTTTCTTGCAACATCGGCAAAGGTCTTTTCCGCTTCTTCGTACCAGAAGGAGTGCAGCATGGCGACTCCACCCTGAAATTCCGCCTGAACCGCCTTCGCGCACGTAGTAGGGAAGTGCACGGTGCCGAGTTGTGCCGCGGTCTGTCCGGCATGATGATCATGGCCTTCGTCGGCGCCCGCAACAGAACACAAAGAAGTCAGAGCGATAACAATGGCGAGCAGGCATTTCATAGAAGTCTCCTGAGCAGAGGAATCTACTGCTTGCGGGCGGCAGAAATCAATGGGAAGTATTTATCTCTTGAGGAGTTCATCGCACAGCAGGCGCGCTTTCTGCGCAAGGTTGCTGGCGCGCAAGACATCGCCTTCCGAATTGGCCGTCCGCGACTGCGTGATGTAGGTCTTGATCTGGTCCATCATCGTCTTCTGGTCCATCGATGGCGCCCAGTTGATGCCCTTAAGGTCTTTTTCGGTAGCCTGCAGTGAACGCTCGGTATTCAACTTCGTCTCGTTCTCCCTGGCGGACGGCATCGTGGTAGAGATTTGGTTCGTGGGCTCTGGAACGCTGCCTTCCGGCACGATCACCTTTCCCGAAGGTGTTGTGACGTTAGGCGGCGGAGGCGGTGTGCTCCCATTGGTGGCCACTGTTGAGGGTGGAGTCGAACCGTTAGCGGAGCCATTGCTTGCGGCGGGGACCCCCGCCGAGGGCTTCTTTGCAAGTCGCGGCCGCTTCTTCGGTTTCGGCGCTGGTGCAGGAGTGGAAGTCGTCTCTTCCGTTGCCGGCGGAGCGGGCGTTGGGGTTTCGG
>WNFR01008637.1_pt1 | contig 10298 bp, 10 predicted proteins | sample 5400221 | NCBI WGS metagenome assembly WNFR01 (sample SAMN13153357, study PRJNA577476) | soil metagenome | isolation source: 40 cm soil under Madrone tree | place: USA:California | collected 2016-06-14 | reverse complement strand
AAGCGACGCGGCTCAGAGGATCTTGTTCGAGACAGGCATCCAGAATGTAGTCGCTGATCGTGTCACAAACCTTATCTGGGTGACCTTCGGTGACCGATTCGGAAGAAAAAATGTAACGATGGGGCATGGTGAAAAGTTAGTTTGTTGAAGCGCTGAATCGTTAAAACGGCGGCCCGAGAGGAATCAATCAGTCCTTATCGACATATTGACCAATCATGATATGTAGATGTATCGTTGTCGATCTTGTTAACGTCAACCATTAATTTACTGCGACTGCTGGCCGATCCGACGCGATTGCGATTGCTCTTGTTGCTCGAGCAGGCAGAGCTCTCCGTCGCCGAGTTGCAGGACATTCTTGGCATGGGACAATCGCGTATCTCGAGTCATCTCGCGCAGTTGCGGCGTGCCGGTGTGGTCGAGAATCGGCGGGCTGGCAAAAATGTTTACTACGGCGCGAGAGAGATTGGGGGCCGAAACGGCGCCCGCGCTCGCGTCCAGGAAATGCTGCGAAGCCTTGCGCGCGAGATTCCCGAAACCACGCGCGATCGCACGGCGTTAAAGCTGACATTGCGCAAACGCCAGGATAAAGCGCGGGAATATTTCGATGAGCTCGCCGGAAAATTTGGGCGCAGTTATGTCCCGGGGCGTTCGTGGCGGGCTCTTGCCCACACCCTGATCACCTTGTTGCCGCCGCTCACCGTGGCTGATCTTGGCGCCGGCGAAGGAACTCTCTCGCAATTGCTCGCGAGACGCGCGCATAAAGTCATCGCGATCGATAATTCGCCGAAGATGGTCGAGTTTGGATCGAAACTCGCTCGTAAACATGGATTCAAAAACCTGGAGTACCGGCTGGGCGATATCGAGGACCCGCCCATCGCAAAGAACAGTGTCGATCTGGCCATTCTGAGCCAGGCTTTGCACCACGCCATCAAGCCTGACCGCGCGATCGAATCCGCGCATCGCCTCTTAAAAAAGAATGGCCGTATCGTCGTGCTCGATCTGCTCAGTCACCGTTTTGAGAAAGCCCGTGAGCTTTATGCCGATCACTGGCTGGGCTTCAGCGAAGTGCGACTGCACGAACTTCTCGAAAAAAGTGGCTTTCGTAATATCGAAGTGAGTGTTGTGGCGCGCGAAAAACAAAGTCCGCATTTTCAAACTGTCTTTGCCGCGGGCATGAAGTAAGTGAACGCCGGGCCGCGTTCTTCTGTCCAAAGTTTGTCGTTGAGCTATAATCGAGAAAACTCCAAACCTCTTGCTATGAGCGGCTTCTTCGAGGAAGTGCAGCGCCGAAAAGTCTATCGAGTGGCAGCGGCCTATATCATCGCCGCCGGGTTCATTATTCAGATCGGCTCAGCCGTTTTCCCGGCGTGGGAATTGCCAAATTGGACTTTTCGCTTGGTTGTCGTGCTTTTGCTGATCGGATTTCCGATCTCGCTGATCCTGGCTTGGGCTTATGACGTGACCGCGCAGGGGATCCGGGTAACGCCGGCAATTGGGGTGCCGGGAGCAAATCGCCGTCGCAACGTCATCATGCTGGTCGCGACAGGGATGGTCATCTCCGCTGCCGCCGGCTTCTTCCTCCTGCCACGCGCCGCCGCACACAAGATCGACAAGTCGATTGCGGTTCTTCCTTTCGAAAATTTAAGCGACGAAAAAGAGAATGCCTATTTCGCCGATGGCATCCAGGACGACATTCTCACCAACTTATCGAAAATCGGCGACTTGAAGGTAATTTCGCGCACCTCGGTGATGTCTTATCGCGGACACGCGCCGAATGTGCGCGACATCGGAAAAGCTCTCGGCGTCTCGACCATTCTCGAAGGGAGCGTCCGGCGCTCAGGCAATCGCGTGCGCGTTAACGTGCAGCTGATCGACGCGACAACCGACGAACATCTTTGGGCGAACGACTACGATCGCGACCTGACCGACGTTTTCGCGATCCAAACCGACCTCGCGCAAAAGATCGCGGGGGAATTGCAGGCGAAACTTTCGCCGACGGAGAAGGCGCAAATTGAGCGGAAGCCGACGCAAAACGGCGAAGCGTATCTTGCGTTCGTCCAGGCGCACAATCTTTTTGTGACCGGGGTTGAGGACATCGAGAAATTGAAGCAGAGCGAGCAGCTTTATACGCGGGCCATCGAGATCGACCCGAAATTTGCGCTAGCGTTCGCGCGCTACTCGCAGTTGGAAAGTTGGGTCGTCCACACCTTCGATCCAGCTCGAGAACGCCGCGAAAAAGCCCGCGCTCTCGCGGAGCAAGCGTTGCAATTACAGCCCGACCTGCCGGAGGCCCACCTCGCAATGGGATTTTCCCTTTATTACGGCGATAATGATTTCGACGCGGCGCTGAAAGAATTCGAAATTGCGCAGCGCGGTTTGCCTAACGAGGCCGAAGGTTATCTCGCTCTCGGCGCGATCCAACGCCGCCTAGGAAAATGGTCGGAATCCACCGCCAGTCTCAAGAAGGCGGCCGGTCTAAATCCGAAAGACAGCTGGGTGTTGCAGAATCTCGCTCTCAACTACGAGATGCTGCGAGATTTCGATGCGGCTAATAAAACGATCGACCGCGGCCTTCAACTTAACCCAACAGGGGTGGGACTTTGGGAGATCAAGTCCAAACTGGCTATCGCCGAAAAAGGCGATCTGAGCGTTTCGGAGAAAGCATTTCAGACCGTGAAATCGATGCCGATAGGCGAAAAACTTTGGATCGCCGGCGCACGGGCGGACGTTTTTCTTTTGGAACGAAAATACAAAGAAGGATTGCGCGAAGCGGAAAGCCTGCCGGACGATCTCTTCACATCGATTCCCGCAAAATTGTGTGCTAAATATTATCTCATCGGGTTTGCGCGAAAGGCACTCCACGACGAAGCCGGCGCGCGAGCCGCCTTGCTGAAAGCAAAAGACCTCGTCGAAGCGCAACTAAGACAGAGTCCTGATTCGCCGGACATGCGTATTCAGCTCGCGAAAGTTCTCGCTTACCTCGGACAAAAAGATGCCGCGCTGGGTGAAGCGCAGCGCGCCGCCGAATTGCTTCCTGAAAGCAAAGACGCCTTTGGCGGGCCGGAAATCACGGCTGGCGTGGCCGAAGTTTATTGCATCGTGGGCGAAAGCAGCCGGGCGATCGAACTTTTGGATGGTTTGTTAAGCCGGCCGAGCAGCGTCACCGCGCCGGGTCTCAAACTCAATCCGATCTGGGACCCGCTCCGCACCGATCCGCGCTTTCAAGCTTTGATCGACAAGTACGGTGCGAAAACTTAGCGCCGCGATCCTTTTCGCGCTGGTCGCGGCGGTTTCGGGCGCGGAGTGGAAAGTGGTCTCCGCGCAAACCGAACCTTCCTCAGCGCCGGGACTCGAACATCGATACGTTGTTCTGGAAGAATCTGCGACCGGTGATCGCGCATCGATAGAACTCACGCTCTTTTCAGCAAAATCATTCACCCTGCGCATTGTCGATCAACCGAGTGAGCCGCGGATCGATCTTGCTGAAGCGATGCGAGGGGAAAAATGTCTCGCCGGCGTCAACGGAGGTTACTTCGATCCCGACTACAAACCGATCGGGCTGCTGATTGTCGATGGGAAAATAATCGCTCCGCTGCAGCGAGCGCGTCTGCTTTCGGGAGTACTCGTCGCATCGCGGAATAAGATTCAAATTTCACGGCTTCGGGAATTCTCACGCAGGCAAAAAATCGATTCCGCGGTCGAGTGCGGACCAATGATTGTCGATCTTGGCCGCGCCGTTCGTGGCCTCGAAGCGACGCGGCCGGCTCGCAGGACGTTTGCGGCAGTTGCGGCCGGCGACCGCGCCGCGCTCGGATTTTGCTCGGACGTGACGCTGGCCGATCTCGCAAATATTCTCGCACCGCAAGTCACAAACGATTTCAAAATTCAGCGCGCGCTCAATCTGGATGGCGGCTCCTCCAGCGCATTCTGGTTCAGACGCAAAGATGGAAGCGCATTTTCAGTTCCAGAACAGAAGACTGTGCGCGATTTCATTGCGGTTGTGCCGCGGTAATCGATTATTTGTGGTCGCAGGCGTATCGCTGCCGCTTTGATTTAATTCGGCAACCGGAGCGGTTGCCCTACAATTCTTCCGATGCGCACATTCGGCGGTTTCAAATCAGGCGGTGAATTCTTTTACGGCGAGTTGCGCGATAACGATGTGCACGTGTTGGCGAAGCCGTATTGGATCGACATCGAACCAACCGGCGAAGTGTTAAAGCTGGCAGATGTAGATGTCGATCTTCCGGTGGCGCCATCAAAATTGATCGCGGTCGGATTAAATTACGCGGACCATATCGCGGAGATGAAGCGCACGCCGCTCGGGTCACCGCTGATTTGGTTTAAAGCGCCAAGCTCGATTTTGCGACACAATGGGACAATCGAGATCGCATTTCCGGAACATCAAACCGATTTTGAGGTTGAGCTTGCAATCGTCATCGGTTCGACCGCGAAAAATGTTTCTTCCGAAAGCGCGCTCAATCATGTTTTCGGTTATACGATCGGGCTGGACGTCAGCGACCGCGATTTGCAGAAGAGCGAAAAACAATTTGGGCGCTGCAAATCGTTCGACACCTACACGCCGATCGGGCCGTTTGTGTATGCCGATGTCGATGTGAAGGATCTCTCGATCGAGCTCCGCCACAATGGGGAAATCAAACAGCGCGCGAGAACCAGCCAGATGATTTATTCTGTGGCGCAAATTGTCTCTTTTGCCAGTCAGTCGCTCACGCTCGCGCCAGGCGATGTCTTTTTAACCGGAACGCCGTCCGGCGTCGGGCCAATTCGGGACGGTGATGAACTGGAAGCGAAGATCGACAATTGGCTACCGCTGCGAAACGGTGTGAAAAACGCGCGTGGATAGCGGATTTAGCGCTCAACCAGACATTTTTTTTAACTGCGCGCGTCGATTTACTGAGCTTGCCTTACATCCTGCGGATGAAGATAATTCGAAAATAGAAGAGCAATCTTCGAGAAACGAAGCGTTAAAAATAAAAGAAAGATGAAAGTTTTGCTGGACTCGCCATAAACCTGTTTGGGATAAAGAGATGTCCATAGAAACCGAGCTCGTAACTTAATCTTGGCCGCAATTATGAAAACATTACTTACTCTCTGTCTCAGTATAATCGCGTTGACTGCGTTTGCTCAGAATAAGCCGGCTGCGCCGCCGCCGGCGAACGCGCCCGCGACTGCCGCACCGCAAATCTCCGCTGCACCGCCGAATCCGGCAGCGCCGATTCCGCCGCCTGCCGCTGGCATGTCGCCGGCGCTGGCTCCCGGGACATCTCCGGCCGGGCCGGCCGGCGCTTCGCCTGCGCCAGGAACGACGGTCTCCGCTACGCTAAGCGCATCACCGGCAACAACTGCTTCACCCGCTGCGTCTCCGGCTCCCGAAATGAAGGCCACCGGCATGTTCACGGGTAATTTTCTCATCGATAATTTTCGCAAAGGCGGCCCCATCATGTGGCCGATCCTCATTGTGTCGATCATCGGTCTCACAGTCGTAATTGAGCGAATCTTTTGGTGGGGAGGTCGCTGGTTCCGGCGCGATCCCAAGCTGATCGAGAAGGTATTTACCGCGATTGAAACCGGCGATGTGGCCGAAGCGTCCAGGCTCTCCCGCGGTTCGCGCGATCCGGTTTTGCGCATGATGTGGAACGGTCTGAATCACCAACACGCTTCGCTGCAAGGCGCATTGCAAGTCGCTGCCGGCATCGAAATCAAGCGTGCCGGCCGGTTTCTCGTGGTCATGGACACACTGGTCACCCTGGCGCCGTTGCTCGGTTTGTTGGGCACGATCACAGGTCTAATTCGGTCGTTCAGCTTTCTGGGCAACGAAGAGCTCGCCGTGCAAGCGGTCACCGGCGGTATCGCGGAAGCGCTGATTGCCACCGCGTGCGGCCTTGGCATCGCGATCTTCTCGTTGGTGCCCTTTAACTTTTTCACTTCCAGAGTGTCTAACTTAGAGTTCGAACTGCAGACGGCAGCCACGAACCTGGAAGTTATGTTAGGAGCACAAAGCGCGGCGCGCGAGGTGGAGATCGCGGGGGGAGCCCAAGCCTCTGGGAAAGGCGCGTCGATCTAAAGCCATCCAATGGACATAAGCTCACCCATCCCGCACAAGAAAGCGCGGATCGAGATCATTCCGTTGATCGACGTCATGTTCTTTCTCCTCGCCAGCTTCATGATGGTGAGCCTGAGCCAGGTGCACATGAAAGGCATCAACGTCAATCTGCCCACGGGCGTCTCGGGTGAGACGCAGTCGAAGAAGGATTACATCAGCGTCTCCGTCGATAAAGACGGGCACTACTTCTTCGACAAGCAGGAGGTGGGCTGGGATGAAATGCTGCCGCGCTTGCAAAAGGTGTATCAGGAAAACCCCGAAGCGAAGGTGTTTCTCCGCGGCGATCGCGGCACCGTCCATGGCAATGTCATTCATTTGCTCGATATCCTGCGCGCTGCCGGCTTCTACAAGATCGCGTTTGAGATCAAGAGCGAGGCTGCCAAGGGAGTTCCGCCGGCGCCGATACCACACTAGGGAAAATTTATGGCTAAACCACTGCTCTTCCGACCGCCTCCCAGATGGCATCTGTGGACCGCTCTTGGTGGCGCAGTCGTGATACACATCGGAGCCGTGGTTGCAGCGATGAAACGCGAGCCGCCGCCAGTCGATCTTTCCGATATTCCGACAGCTGTGGTCGAGGCGACGATGGAGGCGCCGCCGGAACCGACGCCGCCACCACAGGAGGTTCCGGTCGCGACGCCTCCGCCGGCGCCGCCTGAGGTCAAGCCCGAGTATGTCGAAGAAAGGACGCCGCCGCCGCGCCAGCCAAGGCCGGTGAGAGTAGTACCAATCAAAGCGCCCGGCCCGATGTCGATATCCAGCGCCAAGGCTCTGGCCACTTTCGCGCCGCGTCCCCAATATCCTTATGAGGCGCGTTCGCGCCACGTTACCGGCAGCGGAGTGTGCGTGGTCACGGTCGATACCGCGAGCGGCAGCGTCACCGATGCCACCATGGCGCAAAGCATCGGCAATCCGATATTGGATAGCGCCGCAACGAGCGCGTTCAGGCAGTGGCGATTTCGACCTGGCACGGTCTCGAAAGTAAAAATTCCCATCACCTTCACCATGACCGGCGCATCCTACTGATTTAGCCATGCGTATCTCTTCGCCAATTCCACACAAGAAAGCCCGCATCGAGATCATTCCATTGATCGACGTCATGTTCTTTCTCCTCGCCAGTTTCATGATGGTCAGCTTGAGCCAGACCCACATGAAAGGCATCAAGGTCAATCTGCCGGCGATGATGGCGCTGCCGCCAACCGAGGTAAAAGATTACGTTTCTATAAAGGTGCTCGAGGGGAATACGGTTACTTTTGACGATCAGGTTGTGCCAGACGACCAAGTGCTGCCGCGTCTTTATCAGCTTCATCAGGCGAACCCGGACATCAAAGTCTCAATTAGCGGAGACATGATGGCCATGCACGGCGATGTAATTACGGTGCTCGACAAGGTGCGCTCCGTCGGGATCAAGAAAGTAGGCTATCAGATCAGAGCGGCGGCGGCTGCTGGCGCTCCGGCTGCTCCGGGCGGTCAGCCCCCCGGCCCTCCACCCCCGCCTGCCAAGCCCTGATCGCCGCGCTCAAGCGCGGGCAGCCGAGCACGAAGCGCGCGAATCGCTTGCGCCCGGTGACTGATCCGGTTTTTCAATTCCGAAGGCAATTGGGCAAAAGTTTGGTCGAATCCATTCGGAACAAAAATCGGATCGTAGCCGAAACCGCTTGTGCCGCGCGCTACATTGACAATTGTCCCGTCGATGAGTCCCTCGAAAGTGCCGAGCAATTTGCCACCGCGCGCCAGTGCGAGCACACAGCGAAAGCGCGCTGATCGAAGCGTTCGATCCGGATCGGTGCGTGCAAGCGCGCGCAGCAACTTGTCGATATTGTCGCGCGCAGTCGCGTTCTGACCGGCGTAACGAGCGGACCGAATTCCCGGCGCACCGCCCAGCGCATCCACTTCCAATCCGGAATCTTCCCCCACGACAAGATCGACAACTGCCCGTGAGACATTGACCGCTTTGGCGATCGCGTTTTCCGCAAAAGTGCGGCCTGTCTCTCTAATTTCCGGAATATTTTGAGCCTCCAAAAGATCACTCACATGAAACTCGTCTCCAAGAATTTCCGCAAACTCGCGCGTCTTATACGCATTACGCGTAGCGAGAAGAAGAGGTTTCACATTGAAATGAAATCTGGAAACGAGAAATCGAAAATAAAATTTTAGTTTCTTTTCCTGGGTTCCTGGGTTCCTGATTCATCTGTATGAGCGAGCGGCGCAAATCTTATCCCTTCGACCAGATCGAACCCAAATGGCAGGCGATCTGGGACGAGCGGCAAATGTTTCATGCGCCGAATCCGGGTGAGAAACATTTCGATCCGGCCAAGCCGAAATTCTATATCCTCGACATGTTCCCTTATCCGAGCGGGGCCGGCCTGCATGTCGGACATCCGGAAGGTTACACCGCGACCGACATTATCGCGCGCTACAAACGGATGCATGGCTTCAACGTTCTGCATCCGATGGGCTGGGACGCGTTCGGTTTGCCGGCGGAACAATACGCGATCAAAAGCGGCCAGCATCCGGCAATCACAACGCGCGAGAACGTGGCGAAATTCAAATCGCAACTTAAACGCATCGGTTTTTCCTACGATTGGCAGCGCGAGATCAACACCACCGATCCACATTATTATAAATGGACGCAGTGGATTTTTCTGCAGCTTTACCATTCCTGGTTCAATCCGAAATCGAACAAAGCCGAGCCGATCTCAACCTACCGCGGTGAAAATCCGGATAACGTGCGGCTCGCCTACGTTGCAGATGTTCCGGTGAACTGGTGCGCGGAGCTCGGAACTGTTTTGGCGAATGAAGAAGTTGTCGATGGGAAAAGTGAGATTGGCGGATTCCCGGTTGTGCGGCGGCCGATGCGGCAATGGATGTTGCGTATCACGAAATTTGCGCAGCGATTGCTTGAGGAACTGGAAGCGCTTGATTGGCCGGACGGAATCAAACTGCTTCAGCGCAATTGGATCGGTCGCAGCGAAGGCGCAGAAATCGATTTCAAGATCGACGGTGGCGAACAAAAAATTCGCGTTTTCACGACGCGCCCTGACACACTTTACGGCGCGACTTACATGGTGCTCGCGCCCGAGCATTCACTTGTCGATCTTGTCGTCACCGAGGAACAATGGTCGGCCGTGCGCGAATACCGCGAACGCGCGGCGCGCAAGAGCGATCTCGAGCGCACCGATCTCGCCAAAGAGAAAACCGGCGTGTTCACTGGCGCCTATGCGATCAATCCGGCAAACAACAAAAAAATTCCGATCTGGACCGCCGATTATGTTCTGCTCGGTTACGGCACGGGCGCAATCATGGGCGTACCGGCACACGACGCGCGCGATCTCGAGTTTGCGCGCAAGTTCGGATTGAAGATTGTCAATGTTGTCCAGCCGTCCGGCGACGAACCGCCCACTGGATTTGTCGGCGACGGCGTCGCGATCAACTCGCCGATTATCGACGGGTTGCCGACACGGGAAGCGAAAAAGAAAATAATTGGCTGGCTCGAGGAGCACGGCCATGGCCGGCGCGAAGTGAATTACAAATTGCGCGACTGGCTGTTTTCCCGGCAGCGTTATTGGGGCGAACCGTTCCCTATCGTTTGGGAGAATGAAAAACATCGCGCGCTTGAGGAGAGCGAGTTGCCGGTGATTCCTCCGGCGCTTGACGATTTCAAACCGACTGGAACGGGCGAGCCGCCACTGGCGAAAGCGAAGGAGTGGATTCGTTATTCAAAAAAGGCGAGACGTGAAACGAACACGATGCCGCAATGGGCCGGATCGTGCTGGTATTATTTGAGATTTTGCGATCCGCTGAATGAGGAGCGTTTCGTCGGCGAGAAAGCGGACCGGTATTGGAACGGCGGCGATGGACTAGGCGGGGTCGATCTATACATCGGCGGAACGGAACACGCGGTGCTGCATCTTTTGTATGCGCGCTTCTGGCACAAAGTGCTTTTCGATCTTGGCTACTTGTCCAAACCGGAGCCGTTTCAGCGTTTGGTGAACCAAGGGGTCATTCTCGGCGAAGATAATCAGAAAATGTCGAAGTCGCGCGGGAACATCGTGAATCCCGATGACGTGATCGATCAGTACGGCGCCGATGCCTTTCGTTGTTACGAAATGTTCATGGGCCCGCTCGAGCAGATGAAGCCCTGGAGCATGCGCGGTGTGGAAGGAGTTTCGCGATT
>WNFR01017870.1_pt1 | contig 10299 bp, 6 predicted proteins | sample 5400221 | NCBI WGS metagenome assembly WNFR01 (sample SAMN13153357, study PRJNA577476) | soil metagenome | isolation source: 40 cm soil under Madrone tree | place: USA:California | collected 2016-06-14 | reverse complement strand
ACCGTTGCGCCGTAGTAGTCGCCCGCGCGCGCGAGGATCGGCCCACACGCGAGACCGCCGCGCGGCGTGACGACACCGTCCGCGCCGAAGCGCTCGATGAGCGTCAGCGCGATCTCGCAGGCGTCGGCGCTCCGCACCGTCACGAACATGACCGCATCGCCGATGAGCTTCACGACGCGGCCCCCGTGCGCGGCGGCGACGTCGCTCGTGATGGCCTCGAAGCGGTCGACGATGACGCCGAGGTCATGCATCGACTTCGTACGCGCGAGTGGCGTGAACCCGACGACGTCGACGAATCCCACCGTGAGGCGCGCGGTTTCCAGCGACTGCGGATCGCGACCTTGGCGAAAGCGGCTGATTGCGACCTCGAGGTGCCATCGCAGAATGCTCTGGATGACCGGCGGCAGGATCTCGAGCGCGCGCATCGCTTCGAGGTTGGCGCTCGCCAGCGCGAGCTCGCCGGCATCGGCGCGGCGGATGACGATCTCGACCGTTCGGGTGAAGAGCGACACTCCCGCTTCGGCGATGCGCGCGAGCGCCGAGCCGATGACGCGCAGGTACTGGAGGACCGGCTCGCGGCCGAAGAGCGCGCTCGCTGCGAGAAAGCCGGCGAGGGCCGTGGCGTCGCCGTCGGTGAACGCCGGCGTCGTCGCATCGACCGGCGGCAGCCCCGCGGCGAGGCGCATCGCCTCGACGTCGGCCGCCGTGAGGCCGCTCGCGATGGCGGCGTCCGCGAGCGTCAGCCGTTCGTCGCCACGGAGCGCCAGGTCGCCGGCGAGACCCGTGAGCGGAGATTCGTCGTCGCGTGCACGCACGAGCTGCTCGAGCGTGATCCCTCGTTCGACGAGCCACTCGAGGAGCGCAAGGCGATCAGCCGCGTTCGCCGCCTGTGGATCGTAGAGACCCGCGGCCTCGAGCTCGGCGAGTCGCGCGCGTTCCATGACAGCGCGATGCTAGCGCACGCGGCCGACTTCCCAAAGGCTATCGGCGGTCGCGTCGACGCACTCGGGTCAGGACCGTGGCGACACACGAAGACCGCAGCGTCATGCCGCGCGGGGCTCGTATTGCGCTGCGGGTGAGCGGGGCAGCACGATCTGAAACACCGATCCCTGGCCGAGCGCGCTCGTGAGCGCGACCGTGCCGCCGAGCTGCTCGACGAGGCGGCGGACGATGTACAAACCGAGGCCGCTGCCGTTGAACCGGCGACTGTCCGAGCCGTCAGCCTGCCGGAACATCTCGAAGACCGCCGCGTGGTCCTCGCGACGGATGCCGATGCCGGTGTCGGCGACGGTCAATACGACCGTGTCGCCATCTCGTTGCGCCGCGACGCGCACCGCCCCGCGCTCGGTGAACTTGAGCGCGTTGCCGACGAGGTTGCGCACGATGACGGTGAGCTTGCGTGGATCGGTCGCGAGACGTAGGCCCGGCACGTCGTTCCGCCACTCGAATGCGACGCCCTCGCGACGCGGGAGACGCTCGCATCCTTCGCCGAGCGCCGTCCAGAAAGTCTCGAACGCCACCTCCTCGACGCGCGGCGCGTCGCGCCCGGCTTCGATCTCACCGATTTCCAGCGTGCTCTCGATGAGCCCGAGCAGGTCGCGACCCGACAGCTCGATGCGCGCCATGATCTCGTGAGCGGAAAGCGACGAGTCCCCCTCGCGCGCCATTTCCGCGTAGCCGAGGATCACGTTGAGGGGAGTCCGCAGCTCGTGCGACATCGTCGAGACGAACTCCGATTTCAATTGGCTCGCGCGCTCGAGCTCGCCGACGAGCGCCGCGTTCGCGAGCGCCATCGATCCGACCTGCGCGATCCCACGCGCGACTCGCGCGAGATCCGGGGTGATCCTCGTGCCGGCTCCAAACTCGGCGATTTGCACGCCGACGAGCTCCGTGCCGCGGCGGAGCGCCATCGCGAGGAGCGGCGCGCCCGACGGCGATGTCGCGAAAGCGACGTCCGAATCGGTGGCATCGGTGAAGAACGTCGCGGGCGTGCCGCTGCGGACGACGGATGGGTCCGGCGGAGCGCCCTGCGTCGCCGCGACCCTCAGCGGCTCGTCGGCCTTCCAGGCGAGCAGCGTGCTGGTGCAGTCGCAATGGAGAAGGTCGATCGACAGTGCGCAGAGTCGCTCGTGGACGAGCGGCGATGTGAGTCCCGAGATCAGCTCCTGACCGATGCGCGCCAGGGCAGCCGAGGTCCGCGCCTGACGATCGATTCGGCGCAGCAGCAGGATCGAGAGCAGGGCACCGATCGCGAGCAACAGCACCGCAGCGACGAGTATACCGACAAAGAGCACGTATCCGAGCTGGCGCGCGCCTTCGCCGAGGGTGCGTGAGAACGCGTCCTCGAGCGGCGTGATGCGGGCATTCAGCAGCGTGACTCGCCGCAGGATTCGCTCGACGTCGCCACCGCGCGGCGGCCGCTCGAGGCGCGCGGCGCGGAGGGTCTCGCCGTACCGATCGAGCTTGATCACCAGGCGGTCGGCTTGCGTCCAGATGCGGATCGCGTCGGCCATGTAGGGGACGCGGCCGAATCGACGAAAGAGCATCGCCATCCGGTCGATGTCGTCGCGGTGATTGCGTCCGGCGAGGAAGCCTCGATGCACGACGGCGAGGTTCGGGCGCCACTTCTCGAGCTCGAGTCGTGCGCGGCGATCCCCGAGTGGCACCGCGATCGCTTGGCGATACTGCTGCCAGTCACGCAGGTCGCCGGACGCGGCGAACTGGCGCAGCGACAGCACCGCGTCCTCTTGCGCCTTCGACCAGAACCCTTCGCCGCCGACGTAGGCCCGCACGGCGGTCATGACCTCGATCTGCGTCGACGCCAATGCGAGGAGGCAGAGGACGACCGTCGCGAACACGCCGACCAACGGGACGACCCGGCGGGTGGTGGACGACCGCGAGAGGGCCGCGGACTCCATAGCACGCGACGGCATGGCGTCACGAACGCAGCAAAGTGTGTGCTGAGCAGGTGCGTTGGCGTCTGCGCGAATTCGTGCCGTCGCCGCTCAGTCGAGAGCCCACGGCGTGCACGTCCGTGGGCGAATGGGCCGCCAGCGCGCGCGCGACGGCGCCGGTTTCGGTGGCTCGGCTCGGCGCGCGGTCAGCGGCGTCGCGCTCGCGCGGTCCGGTTCGCCCGGTCTGCTGTGCGAAGTCTCTTGATCCGGATGGTCAGATCGAATCGGTGAGCGGACCGCGCGCCGCGGAACGAGCGCCCGCGCGGGGCGCAACACACGCAGCGGCGTGCGGCAGAACGGCGGCGACCCGTGCGCTCACGAGTACGATGGGAATGCCCACCGTCGCGGGATCTCGCTTCAGCTCGTGCAGCAGCTCGACGCCGGTCATCACCGGCATCATGAGATCGAGGAAGATGCAGTCCGGCTGCTTACGCACCAGGAGCGCGCGCGCGGACGCGCCTTCGTGCGCGATGCTGACGTCGTGGCCCTCGACGCGCAGGTAGCGCGCCAAGATGCCGGCGATGGGCGGACAGTCGTCGACGACGAGGATGGATGCCATGCGTGCATCGTGAGCAAGGGCGGTGCCTACGCGGCCCTGCGGCGGCATGCGATCGATTGTCGACGACCGCGCCGTCGCGGAGTCGCGGCGTTACGCGCCCGTCCGCACGACAAGTCGCGGCGCACGTGCGCGGCGCGGCGACGCGGCGAACATCGTGCGTGCGTGCGGTATCGACGCCGTTCATGCGGTGTCGCCAGAGTCGCCGGCTCGCGACGTCGATCGTCCCTCGGCTTCGGGCGACTCGGGTGCATCGGAGCGTCCTGTGCTCCAGAACGCGCGCGCGAGAATGGTCACGAGCAGCACGGACAACGTCGCCAAGCCGTAGACGAACGTCTCGAGCACACGCAGCCCGTTGCCGGGAGGACGTGCTTCGGCATCGACGCGTTGCGTGTCGATCTCGGCGGGCGCGTCGGGGAACCGCTGCCACTGCGGATCGGGCGCCCCCAGCGTCTCGACGTGTGCGTACGCCGCTCCACCCATCCAGCCGACGAGCGCCAGCAGGAGAAGCGCGGCCGCGATTCGTCGCTCGGACCGGCAGCGGTGCGGGCGATCGTTCACGCGCCTCTTGTGTCCCCGCTACGGAGTCGAACCACCGGGGCTGGCACTGCGCGGCGTACGCGACGAGGCGAATGCGGGGACCCGCTCCTCGGGCGCGACGACGAGAGCGGTCTGCAGCGACGCGAGCGCCGTCGCTGGATCGTCGGCGTAGTGGAAAAGACGGAGGTCCTCCGGACTGATCATGCCGTGGCGGACGAGGGCGTCGAAGTTCACGATCTCCTTCCAATACTCGGAGCCGTACAGCAGGACGACGATGCGCCGGTCGAGCTTCTGCGTCTGCTGCAACGTCAGGATCTCGGTGAGCTCGTCGAGGGTGCCGAAGCCGCCGGGGAATACGACGAGCGCGCACGCCAAGTGCGCGAACCAGAGCTTGCGCATGAAGAAGTAGTGGAACTCGAAGAGCAGCTCGCGCGTCACGTACGCGTTCGGCCGCTGCTCGTGCGGCAGTCCGATGTTGAGGCCGATGGTTCTGCCATGCGCGTCCGACGCGCCACGGTTGGCGGCCTCCATGATGCCGCCGCCGCCACCCGAGCAGACGAGATAGCGGTGCCCGCGTGACGGCAGGCTCTTCGACCACGCAGTGACGAGACGTGCCAGCTCCCGCGCGTCGGCATAGTAGCGGCCGAGCGGGCCGTCCGGCTGCAACCGCGCCGAGCCGAAGAAGACGATCGTCTCGTGCACGTGCTCGCGGCGGAAGCGCCGCAACGGCTCGAGATACTCGGCGAGGATGCGCAGCGGCCGCGCGTCGTCGCTCGCGAGGAAGTCCGGGTTCTCGTACGCGAGCCGCGGGTTGTGCCCCGCTCGTGTCGTCATGACGTTTCCTCCCGTGCGCGGGCGAAGTCGACGTACCCGCGCTCGACGTCGGTGTGGACGAGCTCGACGCGCACGCGATCGCCGACGTCGAGGCCCGCGACGCCGCGGACGACCTTGCCTTCGACCGCCGGCTGCCGCAGGCGTACCCAGGTTCCCTTGGGCGACGCGCCGGTCACGATCGCGTCGAAGCGCTCGCCGATGCGCGGCGCGAGGAGGAGGGCGGCCGTGGACTTCCGCACGCGCCGCTCCACCTTGGTCGCGTTGTCCTCCTGCATGGTGCAATGCGCGGCGAGGGCGGTGAGCTCGTCGGTGCGGTACGGCGCCGGCTCGCGAGCGAGCGCGGCTTTCAGCAGGCGCTGCGTCACGAGATCGGGGTAGCGCCGGTTCGGCGCGGTCGAGTGGGTATAGTCGCGGGCCGCGAGGCCGAAGTGGCCCGCGGCGTCCGCACCCGGCCCCTGCAGCACGTACTCGCCCCTGCCGAGCAGCTTCACGACCGCGAGCGAGACGTCGGGGAACCGCGTGGGATCCGCGGTGCGTCGGTGCGCGAGGAACGCTTCGAGCGCGCGCGCGTCCGGCTGCGGCGGCAGCCGCTCGCCCGTCCCTGCTGCGAGCGCGACGATCCGTTCCCAGCGCTCCGGTGTGCGTAGCACGCGTCGCAGCGACGGAACGCCTCGCGACTCCAGGTAGCGGGCGGTCACGCCGTTCGCCGCGATCATGAAGTCCTCGATCAGCTCCTTGGCGCGATTCCTCTCGTCCGGCCGGAGATCCGTCAACGCCTCGCCGTCGAAGACCGCGCGTGGCTCGCGCGTCTCGAGGGTGAGCGCGCCGTGCTTGTGGCGACGCGTTTTCATTGCCTGCGCGACGCGATCCTGGATGCGGAGCTGCTCGTCGATCCGGGGAAGGCTGGTGACGTGCGGCGGCGGCGGCTGGCTGCCGTCGAGCCAGGCCGCAACGGCGTCGTACGCGAGCTTGGCGCGATTCACGACCGCGGCGCGATACACGTCCGAGTCGGCCACCGTTCCGTCGGCGGCGACGGTCATCTCGATCACGATCGCGAGCCGCGCGCGCTCTTCGGCGAGGGACGTCAGGTCTGTCGAGAGCCTTTCGGGCAGCATCGGAAAGATCGCAGCGGGCGTGTAGACGGACGTCGTATTCGCGTGCGCATGCTCGTCGATCGCCGAGTCGCGCGTCACGACCGCGTCGACATCGGCGACGGCGACGAGAATCTTGACTCCGCCGTTCGCCATCGGCTGCGCTACCGACAGCTGATCGAGGTCGCGCGAGTCGTCGTTGTCGATCGACGCCCAGAGCAGGCTACGCAGATCGCGAATCGAGCCGCCGCCGGTCGCTGGGGCCGCCGTGACCTTCGCCGTCTCGGCCATCGCCGCGGGAGAGAAGTCCGGCAGCAGCCCGCGCTCCAGCATCGCACGTCGCGCGATGGCGCGGAGCTGGTCGCGACTCGCGGACGCGGAGGGATTCATGAGCGTTGGAGGAGAGGGGACGCTAGTGAACCGCTGGCGCCGAGTCAACTTGACGGCGCCGTCGAGCGGTGATGGGTGAGAACGCATGGCGGCGGCAGATCGCTTCGACGTCGTGATCATCGGCGGCGGTATCGCTGGCGCGTCGCTCGCGTACTTCCTCAGCCAGCGCGGCGTGACGGACGTCCTGCTCGTCGAGCAGGAGGCGCAGCCCGGGTTTCATGCGACCGGGCGCAGCGCGGCGTCGGTCGTCGAGTGGGATCCGGTGCCGGCGCTCCAGGAGTTGAAGGTCCAGGGCGCCGCGTTTCTTCGTCATCCGCCGGCCGATTTTTCCGAGCACTCGCTGATCAACGCTTCGGGAATCCTCGTCACGTTTCAGGAGCCGCTCTGGAGCGCGGCGCGCGCCGCGGCGGCGGTCCTGGCGGAGCGGGGCACCGCGGTCGAGCTCCTCGATCGCTCCGCATGCGTCGCCAGGATCCCGGTACTGTCACCGGAGTACGTCGACGGCGGCGTCCATCTTTCCGAGGATGGCCGCATCGACGTGCACGAGCTTCTGTGGAGCTATCTTCGGCACGCGATGCGTCGCGGCGTGCAGTGCCGCTGGGGCGTGACGGTGGCGGGCATTCGCGTCGACGACGGACGGTGTCGCGCGGTCGCGACGAGCGTCGGCGAATTCACGGCGACGTGGATCGTGAACGCGGCGGGCGCATGGGCGGCGCGAGTCGGCGCGCTCGCGGACGCGATCCCGGTGCCGCTGACGCCGCATCGCCGCACGATCGTCACCTTCGCGGCGCCGGACGACGTCGACGTGCGGGACTGGCCGCTCGTGCACAGCGAGTCGCAGCGGCTCTACTTCGCGCCCGAGTCCGGCGGCCTGCTCGCCTGTCCGATGGACGAGGAGCCGATGGAGCCATGCAATGCGCAGCCGAATGAGGTCGTCGTCGCGCAAGCGATGGCGCGCTTGCAGCGCGTCGCGCCCCGCCTCGTCCCACAGACGCTGCGGCGGAGCTGGGCGGGTCTGCGCACGTTCGTTCCCGATCGCGTCCTCGTCGTCGGCGAGGACCCGCGCGCGCGCGGCTTCTTCTGGCTCGCCGGCCAAGGCGGCTGCGGCATCGAGACGAGCGGCGCGGTGGGCCAGATCGCCGCCGACCTCCTGATCGAGGGGCGGACGGATCGTTTCGATGCCGAGATCCTCTCGCCGGCGCGGTTCGCGTGATCACCAATTGACCGATGCGGTGCCGGTGCGGGAAAGTGTGCCGGTTTTCGGGTGCCGTCCCACGCAAGTCGCATCCTCAGGAGAGTCGTATGCGTGCGCCGCGTGTCGTCGTCGTCGTGCTTGCCGTGCTGCTGAGCGGCAGTCCCGTGCTGGCGCAGACCGCGTTCGTCAATTGGGAGACGCCGCCGGTGCATCCCGTTGAGATGACGCCGGACGGGACGACGCTGCTGGTGACGAACACGGCTGATGCCCGCCTCGAGATCTTCACGCTCGGCGGCGCGCTGCCGGTATGGACCGCGTCGGTGCCCGTCGGCCTCGAGCCGGTGTCGGTGCGCGCGCGCAGCAACACCGAGGCGTGGGTCGCGAACAAGATCTCCGACACGGTGAGCATCGTCAGTCTGGTGTCGCGGAACGTCGTGGCGACGATCGGCCCCGGCGACGAGCCCTGCGACGTCGTGTTCGCCGGCAGCCCGCAGCGCGCTTTCATCAGCGTGGCGCAGGAGAACGCGGTCGCGGTGTACGACCCGTCGAATCTCGCCGCCGCGCCGACGATGGTCGCCATCCAAGGCAAAGACGTCCGCACGCTCGCGACCGACGGGAGCCGCGTCTACGCGGCGATCTTCGAGTCGGGGAACCGCTCGATGATCCTGCCGGCGAGCACGGTCTCGAAGCCCACGGGTCCGTACGGCGGCCAGAACCCGCCGCCCTTCAGCCCGGCGCTCGCGCCGGGCTTGCCCCCACCGCCACCGGTCTCGCTCATCATCAACAAAGAGGGCGTCAACTGGAAGGACGACAACACCACCGTCTGGGACAGCCTCGTCACTTGGAACCTCAACGAGAACGACGTCGCGATGATCCAGACTTCGACCCTCGCGGTGAGCTACGCGAAGAATCTCTTGAACATCGACAGCGCGCTCGCCGTGAACCCGGCGACGGGCAAGGTGTCGGTGGTCGGCACCTACGGGCCGAACGAGCACCGCTTCGTCGAGCGCGCGCGCAACAACCTGCGCATCCGCATGGCGACCTTCGACCCGGCGAACATCGGCGCGATCGCCGGCGTCGCCGACTTGAACCAGCATCTCTTCGCGACACCGGGCAATCCGCAGTTCTTGAAGACGAGCGCCACGCCCGCCGAACGCCATCTCTCGATCAGCGATCCGCGCGCCGTCGTGTGGCGCAGCGACGGCAGCGGCGCATACGTGAGCGGCATGGGATCCAACAACGTCGTCAAAGCGGCGGCGAACGGGACGCGTCTGGCGACGATCGACGTCGGCGCCGGCCCGACCGGTCTCGCGCTCGACGAGCCGCGGCAACGGCTCTACGTCTGGAACCGCTTCGACGGCACGATCTCGTCGATCAACACCGGCACTGATACCGTCGTCGGCCACGCGACGTTCTTCGATCCGACGCCGGCGATGATCAAGACCGGGCGGCCGCTGCTGTACGACGCGCACCAGACGTCGCAGCTCGGGAACTTCGCGTGCGCCGGCTGCCACGTCGACGCGACGCGCGACACCGAGGCATGGGACCTCGGCGACCCGACGGGCGCGATGAAAACGCTCGACCAACCCTGCAACACCGGCACCGGCCTTTCGGGCACGTGCAGCGACTGGCATCCGATGAAAGGGCCGATGATGACGCAGACGCTCGTCGGCAGCGTCGGCACCGAGCCGCTGCACTGGCGCGGCGATCGCGAGAACATGGCGGCGTTCAGCGTCGGCTTCACCGATCTCCTCGGCGCCGACACCGCCCCGAGCGCGTCGCAGATGGCGGATCTCGAGACGTTCATCGCCACCATCCAGTTTCCGCCGAACCCGTATCGGACGTTCGACGACGACGTGCCGATGGCCGTTCCGGGATTTCCCGGCGATCCATCGCATGGCGAGACGCTCTTCTCGACGGCGCCGCTCGACAACGGCACGACCGCGTGCGCTCCCTGCCATACGTTGCCGACGGGCGACAAAGGCATCATCGTGTCTCCCAATCTCATCGGCGAGTCGCAGGGGCTGAACGTCCCGCAGCTGCGCGACATGTACAAGAAGGTCGGCCTCGACTTCACGTCGCAGACGAACAACCGCGGGTTCGGCTTCGGCCACGACGGCAGCTTCGACACGATCTTCGACTTCTTGAAGCAGCCGCGCTTCGCGTTCGCGGCGGGCGCCGCCGGTGACGCCGACCGCCGCGACCTCGAGGCGTTCCTGATGTGCTTTCCGACCGACACGCATCCGGCGGTCGGCCGGCAGATCACCGTCGACGGCACGAACGACGCCGACGCGAGCGTGGTCGCGCTCGTCGACGCGATGGTCGCGCTCGCCGACACCGGCGTCGTGTCGGTCGTCGCCAAGGGCGTCGTCGGCGGCGTGCCGCGCGGATACGCCTACGTCGCCAACGCGGGTACGTTCCAGTCGGATCGCGCGAGCGAGACCGTGAGCACGGCGGCGCTGCGGCTCTCCGCGACCGTCGGCGGCGAGATCACGTTCACGGTCGTCCCGAGTGGGACGCAGGTTCGCGTCGGCATCGACCGCGACGCCGACGGCTTCTTCGACCGCGACGAGATCATCGCCGGCTCGGATCCGGCGGATCCGGCCTCGGTGCCGCCGGCGGGGGACAGCGACGGCGATGGGATCGCCGACGCCCTCGACAACTGCCCGGCGGTGCCGAACGCGAATCAGGCGGACGCCGACGGCGACGGCGTCGGCGACGCGTGCGATCCCTGCACGA
>WNFR01008636.1_pt1 | contig 10299 bp, 11 predicted proteins | sample 5400221 | NCBI WGS metagenome assembly WNFR01 (sample SAMN13153357, study PRJNA577476) | soil metagenome | isolation source: 40 cm soil under Madrone tree | place: USA:California | collected 2016-06-14 | reverse complement strand
GTCGACGTGATCGGATTCGCGGCCGTCGACGACCGCGCGGTCGTGCAGATCTTCCCCTGCGCGGCGGCAAGATGGTCGACCGCTACTCGTTTCATCTCGAGAACGTCGGCGGCCAGGACGTGACGACGGTGCTCGAGGCGTTCGGGCTCGAGTACTACGGCTCGGTGCCGAGCGTGCCGCCGCAGATCATCGTGCCGCACGACGCCGGCGATCTCTCGGCGCTCGGTGAGTTCCTGTCCGAGCGCCGCGGCTCGCGCGTCGAGGTGCGCATCGCGGAGCGCGGCGAGAAGCGCCGCCTGCAGGAGCTCGCGGACGAGAACGCGCGCCATGCGCTCGAGACCGACCAGGCGCAGAGCGAGCAGAAGCGGCTGCGCCGCGTCGAGGCGCTCGAAGAGCTGCGCGAAGCGCTGAACCTCGAGTCGCTGCCACTTCGCGTCGAGTGCTACGACATCTCGCACGCCATGGGCCAGGATCCCGTCGCGTCGATGGTCGTCTTCCAGGACGGCCTGCCGAGGAAGTCCGACTACCGCAAGTTCGGGATCAAGACGGCCGGCGTCGAACCCGACGACTTCGCGGCGATGGCCGAGGTGATCTCGCGCCGGTTCGCGCGTCTGTCCGACGGAACGGGTGAGACGCATGACGCGTCGTTCGCGACCGCGCCGAACCTCGTCGTGATCGACGGCGGCAAGGGGCAGCTCTCGGCGGCGCTCGCGGCGATGCAGGCGTACGACCTGCCGCGCGTCGCGGTGATCGCCCTCGCGAAGCGGATCGAGGAGGTCTTCGTGCCGGGACAGAGCGAGCCGATCGTGCTCTCGCGCCACAACCCGGGCCTCCAGCTGCTGCAGCGGATCCGCGACGAGGCGCACCGCTTCGCGCTCGGCTTCCACCGCCAGCGCCGCGAGACGCGCGGCTTCGGCTCCATCTTCGACGACCTCGAGGGCGTCGGCCCGACGCGCAGGCGCGCCCTGCTCCAGCACTTCGGCTCCGTCGAGGAGATGCTCGCCGCGACCGCGGAGGAACTCGAGGGCGTCCCGGGTGTGCCGCCGAAGACCGCGCGGCGGATCTACGAGCAGCTGCACAAGGCCGGTCGGGGATAGACGTCCAGGAGCCGCGGCCGGCGGCCGGCCCTTGGACGGCGCTGCGGCTGATCGGCAACCGGAACTTCGGTCCGTACTTCTTCGGCAACGCCTGCTCGGCGAGCGGCACCTGGTTCCAGAATCTCGCGGCGTCGCTGCTCGTCTACCGGCTGACGCACTCCGCGTTTCTGCTCGGCGTCCTCAACTTCTGCAACTTCGTTCCGGTGCTTCTGCTCGTTCCATGGGCGGGCAGTGCCGCGGACCGGTTCGACCGGCGGAGGCTGCTCATCATCACGCAGCTGGGAGCGACCCTCGTCAGCGGCACGCTCGCGGCACTGGCTTGGGGCGGGCTCGCACGCGTCTGGGTGGTGATCCTGTTCGCCGCGGTGCTCGGGGTCGGCAGTGCCTATGCCGCGCCGGCGGCCGGAGCGATGGTGAGTGACCTCGTCTCGCGGGAGGAGCTCGGCTCAGCGGTGGCACTGAACTCGATGACCTACAACCTTGCGCGCGCGACGGGGCCGGCGCTCGCCGCGGTTTCTGTACGGACGCTCGGGATCCCTGCGTCGATCGCGATCAACTCGGCGTCGTATCTCGTGCTCGTCGCCGCGCTGCTCGTCGTCCACCCGGCACCGCGCCGGCTCGCGCGGCGCGGGGAAGCGCGGCTGCGCGACAGTCTGCGCCTCGTACGCGAGCGGCCGCGGCTGCTCGCGTTCCTGCTCATCGTGACTGCGGTCGGGTTCGCGTCCGACCCGGTGAACACCGAGTCGCCCGCATTTGCACACGCCTTCGGCCGCCCCGACACCGATGCCGGCTACCTGATCGGCGCGTTTGGGGTCGGCGCGGTGCTGGCCGCGTTCCTCGTCGCCGGGCGGGTGTCCGGTTCGCGCGGGCGGATGCTCGTCACACTCGGCCTGCTCGGCGGCGGCATCGTCGCGTACGCCCTCGTCCCATGGCTCTCGCTCGGCTACGTCTTCCTCGCGGTCGCCGGCTTCGGCTACCTCGCCTCGAACACTGCGGCGACGAGCCGCCTCCAGCTCGAGGTGGAAGACCACCAGCGCGGGCGGATCATGGCGCTCTGGAGCGTCGCCTTCCTCGGTCTACGCCCGGTCGCGAGCCTGACGGACGGCGCGCTCGCCGGCGCGTTCGGCGTACGCGCCGCCGGCGTCTGTCTCGCGGTGCCGGCGCTCGCGGCGGCTCTGGCGATCTTCCTCGTGGCGCGCAGACGCAATCCGGCAGCGCTTGTGCGCGCGTAATCCGAGACGTACCCAACAAGGAGGCGCACGTGTACGTACCGCGCAAAAGGGTGATCGCCGTGCTCGCGGGCGTGCTCGCTCTGGGCTCGCTCGTCTTCGCGTTCGCGGCGAGCGGCAGCTCGCGGGACGAGGGCAACGGCGATTCACTGTTCCGGTCGACGCTCGCACCGAGCACGCCGACGGATCCTGCGTTCCACGGCATCGCGCCGGGCGGCGTGCCGTGGGTGCTCGCCGGCTCGAGCGTCCGCCTCAAGGCGGACGGCGAGTTCGATCTTCGGGTCGAGGGACTCGTGATCCCGGCTCTCGGGACGCCGGGGCCGGTCACGACCGTCTCGGCGTCGCTGCTCTGCGGCCCCGACACGAACACCGGGCCGACCGTGACGACAGCGGCGGCGCGTCTCTCACCTGAAGGGAATGCCCGGATCGAGTCGACGCTCACGCTGCCGGCGTCGTGTCTTGCGCCGATCGTGGTCGTCCACCCGAACGGCGGCGTGACCCGCTACATCGCCGTGTCCGGCTGGAAGTCGTAGGCCGGAGTGAGGCGGCGCCGGCCCTCTGCGGCGCCGCCTCACTCGCAGGACAATTGTGCGGCTTGCCACAGTCTTGACCGAGGCGTAGGTTCGCTCGTGGGGATCTCGAAGAAAGGAGACCGGTATGGCGGTGCTCTCGGTCATGGCGATCAAGGGCGACCCCGAGGAGCTCGTCGCGAGCATGAACGCGACGCTCGACCCGGTGGCGCGGCGCAAGGCGCCGCAGTACGGCGGCATCTCGTCGACCGTCGTGCGGACCGACGAAGGGATCAAGATCTTCAACCTCTGGCAGACGGATGAGGGTCGTCACCAGATGGCTGACGATCCGGAAGTTCGGGCGGCAATCCAGAAGGCCGGCTTCCCGGAGCCGAACTTCACGGCCTACGAGGTGCTCACCCAGCGGAGCGCCGGCGATATCGGGAAGGACGTTGCCAGACGAATCGCCGACGAGGTCTGGTCGCAAGGGAAGCTCGACGTGATCGACGAGTTGATCGCCGAGGACTTCGTCGGCACGGATCCGGTCAACGGCGAGATCCATGGCCGCGACGGATTCCGGCAGCTGGTCGAGATGTACCGCACGGCCTTCGCGGACTCGAACATGCGGGTCGACACGATCGTGGCGGAGGGCGACTTGGTCGCCGCGCATTGGACTGCGACGGGTACGCACACCGGCAGCCTGATGGGCATCGCCCCGACCGGCAACGAGGTGAAGGTGAGCGGCACCGAGTTCTCCAAGATCGTCGACGGCAAGATCGCGTCGTCGACCGGCCTGTTCGACGCACTCGGAATGCTGCAGCAAATCGGAGCGGTTCCCGCCCTCGCGGTCGCCGCCCCTGCCTGACGTTCGGACGTGTGGTGGGCCGCCTGGCGGCCCACCACACGTTCTTACAGCCCCCTAATCGATCGCTAACGCACTGGGCGTACCGTCTGGTGCATGACGCTCCACCTCATCGCCGAGGATCTCGAGAACCACGCCTGGTACGAGGCGTTGTTCGTCCAGGCGATTGCCGACGTCGAGGCTTTCACAGCGCGCTGGGCCGCGTTCGAGGAGCTCGTCGGTGCCGTTGAGGCCGACTCGGCCGACGCCTAGCTGTCGTCCGGTCCCAGGAACGGGTACCGATAGTCCGTCGGCGGTACAAACAGCTCCTTGATCGTCCGCGGCGAGACCCAGCGGATGAGGTTCCACATCGAGCCCGCCTTGTCGTTCGTGCCGGATGCCCTCGCGCCGCCGAACGGCTGCTGGCCGACGACCGCGCCCGTCGGCTTGTCGTTGACGTAGAAATTGCCCGCGGCGTAGCGCAGGCGCTCCTGCGCTTCTTCGACCGCGCCGCGGTCGCGCGCGAACACCGCGCCGGTCAGCCCGTACGGCGCACCGCTGTCGATGAGGTCGAGCGTGTCGCCGTAGCGCTTCTCGTCGTAGACGTACGCCGTCACGACAGGCCCGAAGAGCTCCTCCCTCATCGTGCGGAAGTCCGGGTCGGTCGTCTCGATCACCGTCGGCTCGACGAACCAGCCGTTCGCGTCGTCATAGCCGCCGCCGACGAGCACCGACGCGTTACTGCCCGACGCGTTCGCCTCGTCGATCGCCGCCTTCTGTGTCTTGAACGAGCCGGCGTCGATCACCGCGCCCATGAAGTTCCCGAAGTCGGACACGTTGCCGACCTTCAGCGCCTGCACGTCTTCGACGAGCTGCTCGCGCACCTGCGGCCAGAGGTTCGACGGCATGAAGAGCCGTGACGCGGCCGAGCACTTCTGCCCCTGGTACTCGAACGAGCCGCGCACGATCGCAGTCGCGACGGCGGCCGGGTCGGCAGACGGGTGCGCGACGATGAAGTCCTTGCCGCCCGTCTCGCCGACGATGCGTGGGTAGTTGCGGTAGCTCTCGAGGTTCGACGCGACCGTGCGCCACATGCCGTTGAAGACCGCCGTCGAGCCGGTGAAGTGGATACCTGCGAGCTGCGGGCTTGCGAGCACCGGGTCGCCGATCTCCGCGCCCGAGCCATAGACGAGATTGATCACGCCGGGCGGCAGGCCGGCCTCCTCGTAGAGCTTCATCAGGAAGTGCGCGCTGTACGCCGCCGTCGACGCGGGCTTCCACACGACCGTGTTCCCCATCAGTGCGACGGAGGTCGGCAGGTTGCCGCCGATCGCCGTGAAGTTGAACGGCGACACCGCGAACACGAAGCCCTCGAGCGGGCGGTACTCCAGCCGGTTCCAGACGCCGGGCGACGACGCAGGCTGCTCCTCGTAGATGCGCGTCATGTACTTGACGTTGAAGCGCCAGAAATCGATCAGCTCACACGCGGCGTCGATCTCGGCCTGGTGCGCGGTCTTCGACTGGCCGAGCATCGTGGCGGCGTTGAGTGTCTGCCGCCACGGGCCGGCGAGCAGCTCGGCGGCCCGCAGGAAGACGGCGGCGCGCTCCTCCCACGGCGTGCGCGACCAGTCGTGCCACGCGTCGGCGGATGCCGCGATCGCGCGCTCCACCTCCTTCGCGCCACCCTTGTGCACGGTCGCGAGCACATGCGAGCGGTCGTGCGGCTCCACGGCCTCGAAGGTGTCGCCCGTACGAACCTCCTCGCCGCCGAGCACGAGCGGGATGTCGAGCTGCTCGGACTCCATCTGCTGGAGACGCAGGCGCAGCTCCTCGCGCTCGGGGCTTCCGGGCGCGTAGCTCCGGACCGGCTCGTTGTGCGGCTCGGGAACACGGAAGATCGCATGGGTGCTCATACTCCGATTCTAGGATGACCCCGGTGGCAGTGACGCAGGTCGCGTACGAGGTGGAGGGCTGGGGCGTCGGCGAGCTCTGGCTCGAGGACGCGCGGGTGGTCTGGCACGAGCTGCCGCACCCGTCCCACGTCGGGCGCACACTGGGCGCCAACGCGCTTGTCGAGCGTCTCCAGGCGTACTTCGCGGGCGAGGACGTCTCGTTCGCGGACGTGCCGGTCGACCTCGAGCACGAGACGCCGTTCCTCGAACGGTGCGCAATCGCGCTGCGCGAGATCCCGCGCGGCGAGGTTGTGACGTACGGCGAGCTCGCCGCGCTCGCGGGGGCGCCCGGCGCGGCGCGTGCCGCCGGCAGCTTCTGCGCGCGCAACCGCCTCTGCCTCTTCGTTCCGTGCCACCGGGTCGTCGCCGCCGGCGGGCTCGGCTCGTACGGGTCGTACGGTGTCGGGTACAAGCGCCGCCTGCTCGAGCTCGAGGGGTTCCCCGTTGGCGCTGTCTGACGATCTGCGCGCGGAGCTCGCCACGATCGCGCCCGCGGCGGACTGCGACCGACTCGCCGAGCTCTCGGGCCTCTTCCACGTCGCCGGCAGCGTGCACCTGCGCGGGCGCGGCAGCGTCGACGTCCATCTCGATCTCGCGAGCTCGGCGGTTGCCCGGCGCGCGTTCAGCCTCTTGCGCGCGTTCGGCGTCGACTCGGAGATCCGCACGTACCAGCGGCGCGCGTTCGACCACGCGACCCGCTATCAGCTCCACGTCGAGGGGACGCCTGGCGCGTTCGAGACGCTGCACCGCGCCGGAGTGCTCGACGCCGCGCACCGCCCGCTCGACCATCCGCCGCAGCGCGTGCTCGCGCGCCGCTGCTGCCGACGTGCCTACCTGCGCGGCGCGCTGCTCGGTGCCGGCTCGCTCAGCGGCCCGCGCGATCCGCATCTCGAGATCCGGACTGCCGAGATCGAGGGCGCGCGCTTCCTCGCCGCCGTCGCCCTGCGCGAGGGCGCCGAGCTGCGGGTGCTCGCGCGCGCCCGCCACGCGGTCGCCTACGCGAAGGGCACGGAAACGATCGCGGACGCGCTCGTCGCGGCGGGTGCGAGCGACGTCGTGCTCGTGCTCGAGGAGCGCTCGGTCGTCGCCGCGACGCGCGGCGACGCGAACCGTCTGGCCAACGCGGACCACGCGAACCTCGTGCGCACGAGCCGCGCCGCGCACGCGCAGCTCGAGGCGGTGCGCAAGCTCGACGTCGATGCACTGGCTGACGATCTGCGCGAGCTCGCCGTCCTGCGTCTCCGGCATCCGACGCTGCCGATCGCCGAGCTCGCGCGCCGGTGTCGCCCGCCGCTCACGAAGGCGTCCGCGTACCGGCGGCTGCGGAGGCTGCAAGAGCTCGCCGGGCCGTGACGCCGCCTACGACTTGCAACTCGCCTAGCGTTGTTGCGGACGCAGTCGTCATACTTGACAACGGCGGGTCCGCGCTCGTCCGGCGACGGATTCAGACCCCGTCCGTCGCCACGGTTTCGGGCGTGGTAAACCGGAGGGGAGGGTCGTCCTCGGAGCTTCCCCTCCGACCCGCCGTATAGCGGCCTCCTCGGAAGGCGCTTCGCCCGGCGTGGCTAGACTCGCCCCATAAACCACGCAATCGAAAGGTACGCGGACATGGCGAAGATCAGGGTGGGGATCAACGGCTTCGGCAGGATCGGGCGGAACTTCTTCCGCGCGTATCTCGAGCAGGGCCACGACTTCGAAATCGTCGCTGCGAACGACCTCGGCGACGTCAAGACGATGGCGCACCTGCTGAAGCACGACTCCGTGCTCGGCACCCTGGCCGCCTCCGTCGAGGCGGGCGACGGCTTCATCCGTGTGGGCGACCGGGAGATCACGCTCCTCTCCGAGCGCGACCCGGCCGACCTGCCGTGGGGCGAGCTCGGGATCGACGTCGCGATCGAGTCGACCGGATTCTTCACCGACCGGGACAGCGCGCAGAAGCACATCGACGCGGGCGCCCGCAAGGTGGTCATCTCTGCTCCCGCGACCGACCCCGACGTGACGATCGTCCTCGGTGTCAACGACAAGGACTACGACCCAGAGCAGCACGCGATTATCTCGAACGCGTCGTGCACGACGAACTGCGTCGCGCCGCTCGCCAAGGTGCTGCACGAGGCCTACGAGATCGAGCGCGGGTTCATGACGACGATCCACGCGTACACGAACGATCAGCGCACGCTCGACCTGCCGCACCCCGACCTGCGCCGCGCACGCGCTGCAGCGATCAATCTCATCCCGACGTCGACGGGCGCAGCCCGCGCGATCGGCGTCGTGCTGCCGGAGCTGAAGGGCAAGGTCGACGGGATGTCGATGCGCGCACCGGTTCCGACCGGCTCGATCGTCGACCTCGTCGTCCAGGTCACGCGCGAGACGACGAAGGACGACGTGAACGCACTGTTCAGGTCGAAGGCCGACACCGGCGACCTCGAGGGCATCCTCCAGTACACGGATGAGCCGCTCGTCTCCACGGACGTCATCCACTCGTCGTACTCGGCGGTCTTCGACAGCGGCCTGACCATGGTGAACGGCCCGCTCGTCAAGGTCTTCGGCTGGTACGACAACGAGTGGGGCTACAGCTGCCGCCTCGTCGACCTGGTCGCAAAGATCGCGCAGACGATGCCGGCCGCGGTCGCGGCGTAGCGGGAGGCCAGGAGCATGCGCCTGCCGCGTTCCGTCCGCGACGCCGACGTCGCGGGCAAGACCGTCCTGGTCCGCGCCGACCTCAACGTTCCGCTCGAGGATGCCCCGGGGCGGAGCTCCCCAGCAAACACGACCGGGGGTCAGACCCCGGGGTCCCCGGACGACTTCAAATACCGCCCGGGGTCTGGCCCCCGCGTTGCCGACGACACGCGTATACGCGCGTCGCTGCCGACCCTGCAGCTGCTGCTCGACAACGGCGCTGCGGAGATCCGCGTGTGCTCGCATCTCGGCCGGCCGAAGACGGAGGAAGACCGCGCGCGGTTCGCGATGCGGCCCGTCGAGCATCGCCTACGCGAGCTGTTGCCGGACGATCGGATCCGCGTGCTCGAGAACACGCGCTTCAACGCCGGCGAGACGAAGAACGATCCCGAGTTCGCGCGCGAGCTCGCGGACGGCTGCGATCTCTACGTCAACGACGCGTTCGGGTCGGCGCATCGTGCGCACGCGTCGACCGAGGGCGTGGCGCACCTGCTGCCGGCGTATGCCGGCCTGCTCCTCGAAGCCGAGCTGGAGCACCTGGGCACGCTGCTCGGCGACGTCGAGCGGCCGTTCGTGATCGTCTCCGGCGGCGCGAAGGTGGACGACAAGCTCGGCGTGCTGCAAAACCTCGGCGGGCGCGCGGACCAGGTGCTGATCGGCGGCAAGATGGCGGAGCAGGTGCGCGTCGAGAATCCGCTCGACTTCCCGATCGAGCTGCCGGTCGACGTCGTCGGCGCCGCCGCGTTCGAGGCGGACGCGGAGTCCGGTGTCTATCCGTTCGACGGCCTGCCGGAGGGCTGGCTCGGCCTCGACGTCGGCCCGGAGACGTGTGCGCGGTTCGGCGAGACGCTCACCGCGGCGCGGACGATCTTCTGGAACGGCCCGATGGGCGTCTTCGAGTGGCCGCGCTTCGCGGCCGGAACGAAGGCGGTGGCAGAAGCCGTCGCTGCGAACGAGCAGGCGTACTCCGTCGTCGGCGGCGCCGACTCCGTGCGCGCGCTGAACGAGCTGGGACTCGCCGACCGGATCTCCTGGGTCTCGACCGGCGGCGGCGCGAGCCTCGAGCTGCTCGAAGGCAAGGAGCTGCCGGGCGTCGCTGCGATCCCGTCGGCGGTCGAGGCGGGCGCATGATCGTCGCGGGCAACTGGAAGATGTTCGAGGGGCCGGATCCCACGGCTCTCGCCCGGCGCCTAGAGTCGATCGACGGCGTCGACGCGATCGTCTGCCCGCCGTATGTGTCGCTCGCGCGCTGCGTCGACGCCGGTCTCACGACGTACGCGCAGAACGTCCACTGGGAGGACGAGGGCGCGTTCACCGGCGAGATCTCGCCGTGCATGCTGCTCGAGCGCGACGTTGCGGGTTCGCTCGTCGGCCATTCCGAGCGGCGGCAGTACTTCGGCGAGACGGACGAGGACGTCGCGCGGCGCGCGAAGTCCGCGCTCGCGGCCGGGCTCAACGTGATCGCGTGCGTCGGCGAGACGCAGGAGCAGCGCAACGCCGGGGACACCGAGACCGTGTTGCGCCTCCAGGTCGACGCCGTGCGCGTCGCGTGCGGCCCACACGACCGGCTCGTGCTCGCGTACGAGCCCGTCTGGGCGATCGGCACGGGCCTGACGGCGACGCCGGAGCTCGCGGAGGCCGCGCACGCGCTGATCAAGTCGCTGCTCGACGTGCCCGTGCTCTACGGCGGCTCGGTGAAGCCCGACAACGCGGCCGAGCTGATGGCGCAACCCTCGGTCGACGGCGCGCTCGTAGGAGGAGCGTCGCTCGACGTCGAATCATTCGCTGCGATATGCCAAGCGGCCGCCGCCTCCCGCTCGTAGCGCTGGTGATCCTGGACGGCTGGGGCATCGCTCCGCCGGGTCCGGGGAACGCCGTGGAGCTCGCGGACACGCCGGTGTTCGACCGGCTGCACGATGAGTACCCGCATACGACGCTCGCCGCATCGGGCGAAGCGGTCGGGCTGCCGCCGGGACAGATGGGCAACTCGGAGGT
>WNFR01008633.1_pt1 | contig 10302 bp, 9 predicted proteins | sample 5400221 | NCBI WGS metagenome assembly WNFR01 (sample SAMN13153357, study PRJNA577476) | soil metagenome | isolation source: 40 cm soil under Madrone tree | place: USA:California | collected 2016-06-14 | reverse complement strand
GGGATCGCGACGAAGAAGATCATCGTCGTGCCGTGCATCGTGAACATGCGGTTGAAGACCTGCGGCGAGACGAAGTTGTTGTGTGGGACCATTAACTGCACGCGAATGACGAGGGCTTCCACACCAGCGACGGCCAGGCAGGTGAGCGCGTAAACGATGTAGAGGATCCCGATCCGCTTGTGGTCCACCGTGATCAGCCACTCGTGAAGCGTTTCGACCAGAGAACGCCCTGGTACTTGATACGCTTGGATGGCCGTGGCATTCGACGACATATTTCTCCTTACTTGAGCGTCTCGAGATAGCGCACGAGCGCATCCGTATCGGCTTCGTTGAGTTGCATCGCTGGCATGAGTGAACCCGGTTTGATCGCGTCCGGAGTTTGGATCCATAAGCGAAGCTTTTCGTCGGTGTTGGGCGCAGCGCCCGCAGCGATCGTGGCTCTGCTCATCAGATGGGTCAGGTCTGGGCCGAAGCGGCCGTTGGCATTGGTGCCGGTTACGGTGTGGCAGTTCACGCACGCAGTCGTTTCAAATATTCGCCGCCCCGAAGCCACGGCTTCGTCGTGGGCCGCAGGTTGTTGCTGCGAGCGGGCCCAGGCAGCGAAATCGTCGGAGCTGTCCACGGAAACTCGCAGCAGCATCTTCGCGTGCTGCGTGCCGCAATACTGAGCACACTGCCCCAGGTAAATTCCCGTTTCCCTCGGCCCGAACCACATGGTGTTAACGCGATTCGGTATCAGGTCTGTCTTGCCGCCGAGCTGCGGTATCCAGAAACTGTGGTCCGTGTCGGCAGAGGTCAGTTTGAGAAAGGTTGGTCTCGGTCTTGCCGGGTCACTCACTGGCATGTGCAGTTCATTCGCGGTGACGATCCCAAGCTGCGGATACCGAAACTCCCACCAGAACTGGTGCCCGATCGCGATCACTTCCACCGCGTTGTCCGGCTTCGGAGCGTCTTCTATGGCGTGGATCACTCGGGCGGTTGCGACCACCATCACCAGGACGAGCAACGTCGGGATGATCGTCCAAGCCATCTCGATCTGCGTGCTTCCGTACACCGGTGCAGGCTCTCGCCCTGCACTGGCTTTGCGTCCTCGAAAGGCGATCAGCGCATATAAGAGCAGACCGCTGACCACCGCAAATACGAAACCCGTGATCGCCAGCACAAGATGCGAGAGGTGAACAACCGAGTCAGCATTAGGGGAGTGTGGATCGAAGACGCTGGTGATCGGACCAAATGTCATCGACTCCGCACCGCAAACACCCGCAAGCGCGGCGATGAGAACAACGAATCTCGTCGCTTCAGCAAAATAACCGTGGGTGTGGTTCGTTTCTGGCATTCACTGGCTCAATAGGGCACTTAAGCGACCATGCGAAAGTGATTGACACTAAGGGTGTTAGTTTGGAGTGGTTACTCGGCTGGCGTTCGAATCCTGGCAGGTGAGAATATGTTGTCAGTTCTTCTTGGAACGACCGCCGGGGCTCCAACCCCTGGAACCCCGGCAGTTGCTCAGCTCAGGCGCTCCTTGAGTCGATGGCGGAACTCACCTTGTCGTCGTTCCCGGACCAGCGGTCGCACCCTCCTCGCGATTGAGTGTTATTGAGCACTAACTGAAGGGCCGACTTGATGAGGTTGTGCTTGGAGCGTCACGCCACGCGATGACTTGGCCGAGATTGTCGAAATCTTGAAACAGCGAAGGCCTTCTTTAGAACAGGCTGTTTCTGTTTGCGGCGGGTATGTTCGGTGCAACCCACGGGGCAGAGTTTTTCGGGCCGCCTACCAGTTGCAAGGTGTCCCAGTGCTCGATCGCTTTTCCGTCGGCGTCCATTTTGTAAATGTCGACGCCGGCGACCCCCGTATCCACTGGGTCATCGTTGAACAGGTTCAGGAAATTCACGTGAGCCCACACATAATCGCCAACGGCAATAATCTTGTGTACGACAACACGGGCACGCGCCCGTTCCCGCGTGACCTTGCCGAAATACTGCCCCAGCGCGACCGAACCGTCCGGGATCAGCGGGTTATGCTGAACGTACGCGGGGCTGAGGAACTTCGCCGTGGCTTCCCCCGACTTCTTTTGGTTGATCATCAGCTCGTAGAGTTCGAGAACGTTGTTCTTGTTGCGAACAGCGCGACTATCGTTAATGTCCACTATCTCGATCATGGGTAATTCCTTTCTTGTTAGAACTGGGTTGCTATTCCAGGCCGACCATCTGAAGGCGCATCGCATCTTGTTCGGCATCCGATTTCTCGTGAACGAACCGGAGAATATCTTCGGCGTCTGCCCCGACCGCCCCCCGGCTCGGAGCGGGCACTTGTTCGGCCAGTTCGATAACGCGCCTGGCCGCGGAGACCGAGTCCAGCCCGCTGTCCTGCATTTTGTTGAGAGTGACCGCAAAAGTGTCGAAGGTTTTTCCGTACAACTCGCGTTGCTCGGCGGTCATGCCCTCGCCGATCCGCCTGAGAGCGGCGGCGGTCTTCCCTGGCCCACCGGTTTTCATATTGCCCGCGACAGCCAAAACAACGTCGATGCCAAAAGACTTCAGCTCGGCGCGGTAGACGGCCGCGAACGCATCAAGAGCGGCCTTCGATGCACCCGAGGGCCCGTTGAAGGGAAGCGGCAAGCTGGCGGTCCAGGTGCTGACCTGTACGATTCGCCCGCGTGCCTCCCGCAAAGCCGGAAGGAGAGCATTTACGACGGCGATGGCGCCGAACACATTCACCTCGAACTCCCGTCGGATCGCGGAGAGCGGCAGCACCTCCAGCGGACCCGGAGTCAAAATTCCAGCGTTACTGATGAGAAGATTGAGCCCGCCTTCAGTCTTGGCTCGGACTTCGCGGGCCCAACCCTCGACAGCGGCTTCGTCCGTGATGTCGCAACGGCTGAGGGTGACGGCCCCGCCGGACGCTTGCCTGAGGTCCGCGATTTCCTCCGGTGACATAGCTGTCCCGAATACGCGGTAGTCCTTCGCCGCGAGACCTAGCGCAATGTCTCGCCCGAGCCCGCTGCCCGCACCCGTCACTGCAGCCGAACGTTTCTTCGTGCTTGCGATAACAACCTCCTTTAGGATCCTGGATCGATCCATTGCGCCGGCTTTTCAGAAGACCGGCCCTGACGGTTGCTTAGCTCAGGCACTCCTCGCCTTCTTGCCGATCGCGGCGGCAGTCGAGGCTTGAGCCTCCTTTTCGCCTTTCGCCCGCGTGGCAAGCAGTTCGAGAAGCATCTGATCGCGCTCGCGCGCAAGTTCATCGATGGAGCGTCCCGCAGCTTCCTCAGTCACCCCGTCGATGATCGTCTTCTTCACCTCGGGTGTGAACTCAGTGAGTGGGCCAAGGTCTTTCCACCAGCTTGCGACCGGACCCGAAAGGTGATCCATGAAGTGCTGGATCCCGCCTTCCCCGCCGCCGAGATGGAAAAGCAGATTCGGGCCCATGACACCCCATCGCAGTCCTGGTCCCCAACAGACGGCGGCATCTGCATCGGTGACGTCGAGCACGCCCTTACTGATGAGGTAGACGACCTCGCGGTACAGCGCAGCCTGCAAGCGATTGGCGACATGGCCGACCACTTCTTTACGGACATGGATCGGTTTCTTGCCGATGGAGGAGTAAAACGCTATCGCCTGCTGCACTGTCTGTGCCGAGGTCTTTTCTCCAGCAACGATCTCGACCAACGGAACCACGTGCGGCGGGTTGAATGGATGACCGATGACGCAACGCTCGGGATGCACGCATGCTGATTGCATCTCCGTCATCGTGAGACCGGAGGAACTCGAGGCGATGATCGAATCCGGTGGCGTCGCGGCGTCCATGTCGGCGAACAGCTTGATCTTGAAATCTTTGCGCTCTGGACCGTTCTCCTGGACAAGGTCGGCATCCCGCAGTGCTTCCTTCAGATCGACGGTGAATCGCAGGTTGTCTCGCGACGCCCCCGGCGAGAGGCCGATGACCGCCAAATCTTTCCAGGCAGCGTCGATATACCGGCGCAGGTTTTCTTCCGCGTTGGGCCCCGGGTCAGTAGCTGTTACTTTCAGGCCACGCGCCAGATACAGCGCGGCCCAACTCGCACCGATGACTCCGGTGCCTACGATGGCGACTTTCTTTATTTCTTTCTTCCCCATGGAACTTCTCCTTTATTGAATGCAAATACTGCTGTTGCTAAACCGCGACGCGCGCGCTGGCATCAGCCGGTCTTTTTGCCGCCTCGGCGGCGTGGTGGTTAACGATCAGCCGTGAACCGCGCTGGTTGGTGATGTACGTCCAGAACCACTGCAGGAAGACGCTCACACGCAGACTCGAGGTCGCCAGGAACTGCAGGTGGATGAAGGCCCAGATGAACCAGGCGGAGAAGCCGCTGAACTGCACCTTCCCGCTCTGGAGCACGGCAAACCCTTTCCCCACCACAGCCATGGTTCCTTTGTCGAAGTAGCGAAATGGTTTCGGTGGAGCTGCTCCTCGAACGCGCCCGTGGATGAGCTTCCCAACGTAGTGACCCTCTTGCATGGCAACTTGTGCCACCCCCGGCAACGGTTTGCCGTCTTGCTCGAATGATGCCGTGTCGCCGACCACGAAGAGCTCGGGATGGCCAGCAACCGAACAATCCTTTTGAACGACGACGCGGCCGGCGCGGTCAGTTGGAACGTTCAACCACTTCCCTGCCGGTGAAGGCGCGACGCCCGCCGTCCAGATCACGGTCTTGCTCGCAATGCGCTCTCCCGCGACCACGATGCCATCGGCATCGATCTGTTCAACACTGTGTCCCAGGCGAACCTCAACTCCCAGTTCTTCGAGGCGGTGCTTCGCCGCGGCAGAAAGCTTTTCTGTGAATGGAGAAAGCACACGCGGAGACATGTCGACCAGGACAATCCGCGCGGAGGCGGGATCGATGCGACGGAACTCGGACCGAAGCGTCGTTCTCACCATCACCGCCAGAGCGCCGGCCATCTCGACCCCCGTTGGACCTGCGCCGACCAAAACAAAAGTCAGCAAGTCGCGATGACGGGTCGGGTCTTCTTCCGCCTCAGCCTGTTCGAAGGCCTGCAGGATCTTATTGCGGCTGGCGACGGCGTCAGCCAGGCTCTTCATGCCCGGCGCGTACGCTTCGAATTCGTTATGACCGAAGTAGCTGTGAGTTGCGCCGGAGGCGATGACGAGATAGTCGTAGGGAACCCGCACGTGATCGCGATCGGCGTTGCTCGTCACGACGCACTTGCCGTTCACATCCACTCCCTCGACTTCGCCCAGCACGACTGTGGTGTTCTTGTGCTTACGAAGAATGTTGCGAACGGGCGCAGCGATCTGACCCGGCGCGAGCACCGAGGTCGCCACCTGATAAAGCAACGGCTGGAACAGGTGGTGATTCGTCCGGTCGATGAGGATCACCTCCGCGGGCGTTTTCTTTAGGGCTTTGGCTACCGCCAATCCGCCAAAGCCCGCCCCGACGATCACGATTCTGGGAATTGCCATTTCGATGTCCTTGATCAGACCGCCGCCGATTCCTGCTTGCGGTGCTCAGGCACTACGCCTCCCGAGCGCAGCGCCTCGATTTGTTTCGGATCGTAGCCAAGTTCCTGCAGCACCTGTTCACTGTGCTCTCCGAGCTCAGGAGCCGACCCTGGAGCCACCTTTGGTTGTTGCGCGAGGGTGAACGGACTGTCGACGGTGTAGCGGCCGCTGCCATCGGCCAGTGGCACGATGATCTTGTTGGCGATCAGCTGCGGATCTTTCACGATCTCCTCGGGTATCTGGACGATGCCGTAAGGCAGGCGCGCGCCGTCGAGCAAGTTCTTCCAGTACGCGAGCGGCTGCTCCGCAAACTGGCGGTCCAACTCGTCCACTAGAGCGCTGGCGTTCGCGTGCCGCGCCTTGCCGTCCGCAAAGCGGGGATCGGCGAGCAGGTCCTTGCGCTTGATCGCCTCAGCGAAGACAGGAAAATTCTTCGCCTCTTCCACGAAGGCAAGTAGGATCCAGCGATTGTCGGAGGTGCGATAGCTTGACCCCGTGACTGCGCTCGCCGGGTGCTTGCGATCGATCTCGCCGCTGAATTTCGCGCCGTCGAGACCTGCCTGCAACCATGCTGCGGTCGCCCATGCTCCGTTACTGATCAGCGAAGTAGAGACGCGGCATCCCTTGCCGGTACGCTCGCGGCGATACAGCGCGGTCACGATCCCGGCGTAGAGCGAGATCGCAGTGGCGTGGTCGCCGATCCCGGGGACTGGGATCGCCGGCGGGCTCGACGCCTCACGCGTGAACTGCATCAGTCCGGAGCGCGCCCAGTAGGCAGTGATGTCGAAGCCAGGCGTGTTCGCCTCGGGTCCGGCGTCACCGTAACCGGTGATGTCGGCATAGATCAGCTTCGGGTTGGAGAGAGAGACGTCCTCATAGTTGAGCTTCAATCCGGCGCGGACCCGTGGCGGAAAGTTCACCACCATCACATCGGCCCACTTGATGAGCCGCGCAAGCACCTCCGCCGCCTCGGGCTTCTTGAGATCGAGCACCAGGCTGCGCTTGTTGCGATTGGTGAGCTGCCAGGTGTAGTTCTCTTTCAGCTTGGGATTGGGCGGCGTGAGATAGAAATAACGATAGGGATCGCCGATGCCGGGCGGCTCGATCTTGATCACCTCGGCACCGAAATCCGAGAGAACGGTGGGCGCCGCCGGCCCTGCGATGAAGCTGGCGAAGTCAAGAACCTTCAGCCCCGAAAATACGTTGTCACCTGCCATAACGCCTCCTGAATCTGGCTACTTTCCTTGCGAATCACTTTCCTGTGAACTTGGGCGCGCGCTTCTCGAGGAATGCCGCGGTGCCTTCCTTCTTGTCTTGCGTGGAGGCGCACACCGCGAACAGAGCCGCTTCGATGAGCAGGCCTTCCGCCACGCCCGCTTCAAGTCCTTTGTTCACCGCCTCGAGCGAATACTTCACGCTTAGGGGAGCGTTGGCGATGATCTTGTTGAGCGCGGCTTCACTGTGTGCGATGAGATCGGCCGGAGGACAAACCTCGTTCACCAAGCCGACGCGATATGCGTTCTGGGCGTCGATGATGTCGCCAGAGAGGATGAGCTCTAGCGCTCTTCCGCGCCCTATCAACCGGGGCAACCGCTGTGTCCCTCCGTAGCCGGGCATGACGCCGATCTTCACTTCGGGCTGGCCGAACTTCGCGTTCTCCGCGGCGAATCGGATGGTGCAAGCCATGGCCAGTTCGCATCCACCGCCAAGCGCGAAGCCGTTCACCGCGGCGATGACTGGCTTGCCAAGATTCTCGATCAGGTCGGTCAAGCTCTGTCCGCGACGGGTTGCCTCTACCGCCTCGACTGCAGTATTGTTCGACATCTCGGCGATGTCAGCACCCGCAGCAAACGCTTTGTCGCCGGCACCGGTCAGAATGACGCCGCGCACCGCCGAGTCATCACGCGCATCTCCGAACGCCGCTGTGAGCTCGCCGATAGTCGTCTTGTTCAAGGCGTTCAGTACCTTGGGACGGTTCAGCGTCACATAGGCGATTGCGCCCTTTTTTTCGTAGAGAACGTTCTCGAGTTTCAATGCAGATGCTGCCGAACCCATGTCCTGCTCCTTTTAGCCGATCTCGGCAAACGCGATGCCGGAGAGATTTCCTTGCGCAAAGATCAACGCCTTCTTGTCGGAACCATCGAGGTTTGCGCGATAAACAGATCCGCCGAGATCGGTGAGAAACATGCGGCCGCCCTTCACATCGAGCGACAGGCCGATGCCCTCCATCAGGTGGGTGAAGACGATCTCCGGCTGCGGGCGCTTGCCCGAAGGTGCATCCATCGGGGCACGATTGACGGTGTTGCCGCGGGGCGGATCTCCGCGGTCGGTCCAATACATCAAGCGCTTGGTCAGGTCCAAGTCGAGATCGATCGGTTCCGGCAGTCCGTCGTAGAGGGTCTCGATGTCCTTGCGGCTCGCCGCCGTCTGGCCCTTGGGAATTTCGAGGTTCGCACGGAAAATGCGGCCCTGTCCGGCGTTGTCGTTGCCCTTTTGCGTCCAGTAGAGCTTGCCTCCGGCGACATCGAGTGCAATGCCGACGCACCACTTCCTTGCGTCCATTCGATCAGAGTCGCCATGCCCGGAGATGAGCAGAGTCTCGATGTTCGAACCATCCAGGTTGCAGCGCATGATGCGCATGCCTTCGCGATCTGACCAATACAGCTTCTTGTTTTTGTCATCCAATTGAAGCTGCTTGGGAGTGAACGTCCGACCCGAAGGAACGATGTTGGTGACATTTCCCCCATCCAAGTCGCAGCGATCGATCGAACCGTCGTTCGCGCTCGGATTACCCATGTTGGTCCAGTAGAGGTGGCCGGCAGAGACGTCGACCACGATCCCATCGGGCAGCTTCCGGCCTTCGCTCACGATGGTCTTGAGATCAGAGCCGTCGGACTTCGCAGAGAGAACACGTCCTCCGCTGAGTTCGAGGAAGAAAATGCGGCCCGTGCCGGATTTTGCGGCGAGCTTGGCAGCTCTTGGTTTGGAAGCCGTGGAAGCCATTTATTTAACTGTTCCTTTCGATCCGAAGCGTTGGAGGTTGAAGTGAATTAACGGGCCGCAAGCTTGGTGCTTACAAGAATGCGCTGAGTCCGGTGATGGCCTTTCCGATGATCAGGTTCTGCATCTGGTACGTGCCTTCGTAGGAGTAGAGCGCTTCCGCGTCGGCGAAGTAGCGCGCCACCTTGTAATCGGCAGCGATACCGTTGCCGCCCAGCACTTCTCGTGCCCACGCGACGGTCTCGCGGCACTTCGCGGTAGCAAACGCTTTGGACAGGGCCGCATGGGCGTCGGTGAGCTTGCCCTCCGCCTGAAGCTGCGCCGTGCGCACGACCAGGCACTGCGAGGCAGTGATGTTCGCCAACATCTTCGCGAGCAGATCCTGAATGAGTTGGAAGGAAGCGATCGGCTTCCCGAACTGCTTGCGCTCCTGGCAGTATTTGAGAGCGTGCTCGTACGCGCCCATCGCGCATCCGGTCGCGATCCACGCGACGCCATAGCGGGTCATCTTCAGTACATGTGCGGTGTCGCGGAACGACTGATCCAACTGCAAGCGGTTCTCTTCAGGAATGCGGCAGTTCTCCATGGTGATCAAACCGTTCTGGACCACCTTGAGCGAGATCTTGTTTTGGATCTTTTCGACCTTGAAGCCGGGCGTGGTCTTGTTCTCAACGATGAAAGCCTTGACCTGGTTGTCCGCGAGGTCGCGCGCCCAGACGATCGTGACGTCGCCCCACGGCGCGTTACCGATCCATTTCTTCTGCCCGTTGATGATCCAGGTATCACCTTCACGTTTTGCTGTTGTGGTCAGACCGCCGGACGCGCCGGAGCCGACCAGCGGTTCGGTGAGTCCGAAGCTGCCGACCTTCTCCAACCGTGCCATGGGGGGCAGCCACTTCTTTTTCTGTTCTTCTGAGCCGCCGAGATAAATGGAGCCCATCGCCAAGCCGGTGTGAACGCCGAAGAAGGTCGCCATCGAGGAGTCGAAGCGGGCCAACTCCATTCCGATCAGGCCGAACAGCAATAAGCTCCCTCCGCGACAGCCGTAGCCGTTCATAGCGACGCCGGCGATGTTGAGCTCTTTGAAAGCCGGCAGCAGTTCGAACGGGAATGCATCGTCAACCCAGTACTTGTCAATGATGGGCGCTACCTTTGTCTCTCCGAAGGTTCGCACCTGCTTCAGGATCGCCAACTCCTCGGGCGATAAGGTTTCGGTGAGTGCGTAGAAGTCGACGTTCGGCGCCGGAAGCGCCTTCTTGATGTCTTGAACTGCTGTCGCCATGAAAAGCCCTCTCCTCTTGGAGGCCACTTCTGTGACCTTGCACGAAGAAGAAATGCATCTCGCTGGCCAAATGGAGAGCACACAAAGGGCGCTGATAATCAATGCTTTACCTCGACGCAGCTCATCGACAGTTCAGCCCGTGCTGTCAGCATGTTCGCAGCTGCGTAGATGTTGACAGCGTCATAAATAGGGCGCGCGGACAGACGTATAGCGAGGAGATTGTCGGAAGAAAATAAGGCGCTAGATCGTGCGCAGTACGTGGCCGAGTTCGCTGCGTTTTGTCGTGAGATATCGCAGTGCTGATTCCGAAGCGGGAACTTCGAGTGGCAGCCACTTTGTCACCGAGAGGCCGTAGCCTTCGATCGCCACGAGCTTGCGTGGATTGTTGCTCAGGAGGCGCATGGAGCGAACGCCGAGTTCGCGCAGGATCTGTACGCCGATGCCATAATCGCGCTGGTCAGCTTTGAAACCGAGACGCTCGTTGGCCTGGACGGTATCGAGGCCTTCATCCTGCAGAG
>WNFR01013485.1_pt1 | contig 10303 bp, 6 predicted proteins | sample 5400221 | NCBI WGS metagenome assembly WNFR01 (sample SAMN13153357, study PRJNA577476) | soil metagenome | isolation source: 40 cm soil under Madrone tree | place: USA:California | collected 2016-06-14 | reverse complement strand
CGTTCTTGCCCACCACCCCGTGTTCCCCGCGCGTGCGGGGATGAACCGAGCGCGGCGCTCTCGGTGCTGGTGACGTCGGCGTGTTCCCCGCGCGCGCGGGGATGAACCGCCGTTCGACGAGGAATGCCCCGACTGTGAGCCGTGTTCCCCGCGCGGGGATGAACCGGCCGCCACGGGCCGCTCTGACCGCTGGTTGAGGTGTTCCCCGCGCGCGCGGGGATGAACCGAACACCGCGAGGGCGAGGTGCCCGGCGTGATCGGGTTCCCTGCACGCGCGGGGATGAACCGATGACCTGGCACTCGCGGAGCTTCATGCTTCGGTGTTCCCCGCGCGTGCGGGGATGAACCGCTGCCCATGTTCGATAGCGACACGCCCATCAGGTGTTCCCCGCGCTGCGGGGATGAACCGTTCTGCGGTCCGGGATTCTCAGGCCAGGCGGGGTGTTCCCGCGCGTGCGGGGATGAACCGATCGAATACGAGGTCACGTTGCCGGATGATGAGTGTTCCCCGCGCGTGCGGGGATGAACCGGTGATGGCGACGACTTCGGGATTCGCGTCCCGGTGTTCCCCGCACTCGCGGGGATGAACCGCTGAGGTTCGGAAGCGCGGCATTGCTTCCCAGGTGTTCCCCGCGCGCGTGGGGATGAACCGATGCTCGCCAGGATCAGGGTCGAGTATCGCGCCTGTTCCCCGCGCGCGGTGATGAAGCGCTCGCCGAGGGGCCGCGCGCCTCGTTTGCGACGTGTTCCCCGCGCGTGCGGGGATGAACCGGCCATGTCGACCAGATCCCGTGGCTGGGGCTGGTGTTCCTCGCGCGCGCGGGGATGAACCGTAGTAGGGCTCTGCAACGACGTGGTCCCCGCGCGTGGGGATGAACCGACGGTCTTTGCTTCAAATCCGTAGGATCGTATTCGCCGCAGTCTTGGCTTGTTGCTCATTCAGATAGGTCTGCGAGCGCCCGAGAGATTCTCGGATCAATCCCACTAAGTTCCCATTTTCTTCCGGGTAACCATCGATCAGGTGATCAAGGGAGGAAGTGCGAAACCGAACAAGCTCGCTATTTGCCGGACCGACTCATAGGCCGGAGCGAGAGTGCCAACTGTCCGGACAGCGCCAGCGGTGCCTTGGAGAAGCGTTTTGACCAAGGTTTGATTGGGGCGCGAATTTTGCGTGGCAGCCCGGATTTGTTCAACCATTCCCCGAAGTTCGTCCCGGTTCACCTCGGGGTGTTCCGGGGCCGATTCGATCTGCTGGGTAAGCTGAACAAGAAGCTGATCTAGATCGTTCTGCGCGGCAGTCTGCGTGGTGGTAAGGTTGGAATTGTGGATATCACGGGCAATGAATACGTTTTGGCCCGATACGCTCATAGAGGGTGAGGGGGCCGAAGCGGTCTGGCTCCTGCTTTTGAGTCGCGCCACGTACAACCGAACGTCACTGGTTATGCGTTCCCTCGTCATGGCAAGCGCCGATAGAAGTTGATGTTTGCCAATCTCCTTGAATTGTATCGCCACCGTATGGCCTTGAAGTCCCAAGAACGGCTGACGTTGCAGCATCCGTTGTTCCATTGCGCCAAATTCGGACCCTAAGTCTTGGTGCAGAAGGGCAATCACACCCTTCTCTAGATTAGGGCTCGCTTCCAAAGCATGGGCATCGCAAACCTGTTCGGCGGCAGTCAACATGACCTGACCGAACTGTTTGAGTTCGTCACCATAGAGTTGAGCAACATACTGGGCACATCCACTGGAATTCAGAGCGCCCCTCTTGCTGAAATCGGAAATCATTGCCCCGTAGGCGCGGTCGAACTGTTGGGCTCTTTCGGACATTCCTATCCGAGCCCGCGAACGAATTTGGTTTTCAATTTCCATATCGAGCATAGGCGAGAGTGCCCCGGCAGTCCGAGTATCACAAGGCGGTGTTGGTGCGGTTGGCCGTGAACCGCACCGGAACCCCTTTCGACAGGAGGGGGGCAAACGCTGAGGGGGACGCCACTCCGGAGGACTTCAAATATCTCAGCCGGGGTCTCAGAATGGGAAATCAGGTCTGGTTAAGTCATTGAAATATCTCGGAATCCACCCCGGATCGGCCCTTCCCCAGGGGACGCCATCTTCTGTGTGGTATTCTCGGGTCCCACCCCGACTTCGGTAGCTGCGATCGTAAACCTCACGTCGACGATATTCCTCACCCGATCATTCGCCGCGGGAACCACCGGGTAGTCTGCGGGAACTTCCGGGATGTTCCGGGCATGTTTTCTCCAACCGCCAGCGTTACCGCCAGCAAGTCCAGTCTCCGGCAAATATCGTCGCAACTTAGCCATTGATTTCACAAACGTTTTTCGATTCTGTGCATTTCCCCCTTGCACATAGCCGATATTGCCGTGGCCATCGGCATCGCTCGCCTCGCGGCCGACCATCAGCAGATCGGGCAGCAGCGATACACGCCCAATGAGAAGCTTCGAACTATGTCTGTCGCAAAGCAGGCAGATGTCCGCCCATATGCCCGCCAGATCGTCGAGGGCTGGCGCCGCCATGGCATTGTGATAGCCCCCGGTGCTGAGGCAGCGCCCCCAGGGATGCTCATCGTCCGGCGGCACATAGACCGGATTGTCGGAGACCGAGCGGAGCGAGAGAGTGGCGGCACGCTCGGCAGCCGCCGTGGCGCGATGGGCATGGCCCAGCACCCGGGGCAGGATGCGATAGCTGACCGGCGCTTGGAAGTTTCGCCGGCCACCGCCCGCGCCGGCGAGAAAGCCGCGCAGGCCGCGGAGTGCTGCGGCTTCGTGTTCGTCGCCCCAGAGCGACTCCAGGGCCGCGTCGTAGTGTTCGAGCGGCGCGCGGAAGGCTTCGATGGAAAGCGCGAAGACCTTATGCGCCGCATCCAGCCGCCTGCGCGCCGCCAGCGCCGCATCGGCTACCAATGCGGCGGCGCAGGGTGAGCCGTTGATGAGCGAGCCGCGCTCCTTCACCTCCAGATCGAATCGCGTCGAGAGACCGGCGAACAACGGGTAGAGGGCCAATATCTCGCCTGCACCTCCCTGGCCGGCGCCGGGCACCGGCGGCATCGGGCCGCCCTCCAGCATGGCGGCCACGGCGTCAGCGATCCGCGGAGTCGTCGCCGCGTTGCCCTCGATGAAATTGGCCAGGCGGGCCAGCACGATTCCCCTGACCACGCGATCGGGCAGGGGATCGCCGAAGGAGGTGGCGGCGGCGAAGGGTTTCAAGCGCGCATGACGATCGCGCTCCTCGGCCCTCAGCCGGCGGCTGGCCAATTCGCCCGTCGCGGTCGTCACCCCGTAGATGACGAGGTCGGGATCCTTGTCGATCAGTTGCAGGAATGACCGGCGGCAGGCGGCGATGACCTGGAGTGCGGTATCGGAGAGGCGAACACCCTCGCCCTGCCAGGCGACCCTGCGAAAGCTATCCAGGTTGATATCGGCGCGCCGCGTCAAGATGACGGTCATGCCCGAAGGATCTCCTTTGAGAGAAGCATGAAGATCGGAAGCATAGCCTAAGCGCAAAGCCCCTTCAGGCGACCCAGATTCTCGATGGTCCTGGCGCAGGCCTCGGCGGTGTCGGCTCCCTTCACCCGAAAATGCTCACGGAAAAATCGACGGTGAAGGATTTGCACCCCGCCCTGGGAACGTTTGCCGCCAGCCAAAGCGGCGGATGCCATAACTTTGGGGCAACGTCATAATGGCCGCCATGGCGCACCATCCCCTGATCCCGCACAATCCGGACGCCGCGCCCGGTATCACGCCATGAACGACGGGCGCCTTGCCGCCGGGATCGGCGCGGCTCTGGCCGGTTTCGGCACGATTGGATGGCTGCTGGTCCGGGGCGCGCGCCTGCCCGGCGGGTTGATTTGGCCCGATTACGCCTTGCTGGGCGTGATTGCGCTGGCGCTGCTTTGCTTTTCGCTGGCCTATGGGGCGCTGGCACGCCAGCAGCGTCGGTTGGAAAGACTGCGCGGTGCCGTGACCATCGCAGCCGGCCTCGGCACGCCGTTGCCGCCGCCGCCGGCCGGTCCGCCCGATTCGATCGAACGCTTGCGCCAGGCGGTTGCCGATCTGATCGGTCGCGAGCGCGACCGGCGGGGCATGCTCGACCGGAGGCTGGAAGCTGTTCTGGGTGCCATCGAGGACGCCATTGTCGTGGTCACATCCCAGGGCCAGGTGAGCTTGTTGAATGCCGCGGGCAAGGCGCTGCTCGGCGGACGAAGCGGGCTCGGCCGCAGCCTGTTCGAATTGTTCGATCGGGAAAGCCTCGCCGAGGCGCTTCTGCTGGCCGAGGGCGAAGGGCCGGCCCGGCGCAGCATGTTGCGTGGCGTCGACGGTGGGCAGATCGAGGCTCAGATCGCCGGGCTCGGCCCCGACGGCGGGGCGCTCTTTCGCTTTGCCGCCGCGAACAAAACGGGTCAGCGCCTGCTGGAGCACGATCTGGGGCTCCACGACCATAGCCCGCCATCGGCAGTGCCGAGCGACGAAACCCTGCTGGAAGACCTCTCGGCCATATCCCTGGATACGGAGACGACCGGCCTCAACGTCCGGCGCGACCGGATGCTGTCGGTGGCTGCGGTGCCGCTCCATGGCAGTAAGATATATGGCGCGGTCGTCTTCGATCGTCTGGTCAATCCTGGAAATCGCATCCCCCCGGGCTCGACCGCCGTCCACAGCATTACCGACGCGATGGTTGCCGACGCGCCTGCCTTCCGCAGCATCGCCGACGATCTGGCCGCCTTCTGCGGCGAGCGCGTCTGGGTCGGTCATAATATCGGCTTCGACATCGCCATCCTGCGGCGCGAAGCGAAACTGGCGGACTTGCCTTGGCGCGAACCGGTGGGCCTGGATACCTTGCGGCTTTACGCGGCACTTTATCCCGAGGCGCCCGACGTCGAACTCGACGCGGTTGCCGCCGACCTCGATGTCGATGTCAGGGGCCGCCATACCGCCCTGGGCGACGCTCTCGTCACGGCCGAAGTCTATCGCCGGCTTCTTCCCCTGCTCGGCGCGGCGGGTGTTCGAACCTTGGGCGAGGCGCTGGCCTTCGCCGAACGTCCGCGCATGATCCGCCGACTCCAGCGCGCCTTGGGCTGGTGAGGCCATGGATCGCACGACGATCGAACGCATCGACCCCTTCATCTACCGCCATCGCGTTGCTGAGGCGATGAACGCGCCGGCCATCATCGTCTCGCCGGATACTTCGTTGCAGGCGGCCGCGCAAATGATGCAGCAGCATCGGATCAGCGGCCTGATCGCCGTGGATGAGCGCGGCCGGCCCAATGGAATCATAACGGAGCATGACGTCTTGGCCGCCGTGGCGATTGGAGCAGGTGCCGCGCTGGGCCGACCAATCGAAAGCCTGCTCCACCGACCGGTCGCAACTGTGACGCCCGAGGATTTTCTTCACACGGCGATCGCGCGCATGGAAAGTCGGGGCGTTCGCCACCTGGGCGTCGTCGAACGGGCAAGCGGGCGGACAGTCGGGATTCTCGTGGCGCGCGCGATGCTGCGCCAGCGCGCGGGTTCCGCCTTGGCCTTGGGCGACGACATCGCGGCGGCATGCGACGCCGAAGCCCTGGCTACCGCATATCGCCGCCTTCCCGTGGTGGCGCGGGGCCTGATGTCCGAGGGCATGACGCCGGCCGAGATCGCCGAGGTCACCAGCGATGGCCTGCGAAGCATATCGGCGCGTGCCGCCAGCCTGGCCGAACAGGCAATGCGCGACGAGGGCCAGGGCGCGGCTCCGGCCCGCTGGACCTTTCTCGTCCTTGGCTCGGCCGGGCGGGGGGAAAGCCTGCTCGCCGCCGATCAGGACAATGCGCTGGTTCATGCCGGGTCGGAATCGGACGATGCTTGGTATGCCGAGCTCGGCCGGCGCGCGGCCGACCTCATGAATGCGGCCGGGCTCGTCTATTGCAGCGGCGAAGTGATGGCCAAGAACAAGGCCTGCCGCCACAGCCTGGAGGGCTGGCGGGCCGAAATCGACCGCTGGGTCAGGGAACGCGAGCCGATCGATCTCTTGAACGCCGACATATTTTACGATTTCCGGGATGTGCAGGGCGATACAGGGCTGGCGGCGGAGTTGCGCGAATATGCCCTGGCGGCCGCCCGCTCACCCGCCTTCCTGATGCGCCTTGCCCATATGCTCGAGGTGCGCAGCCCCGCGCTCTCGCCCGTCCTCGGGCGTTTTCGCACCCGCGCCGGGCGGGTCGATCTGAAGCGGGGCGGCCTTCGCTCTCTAGTCGCAGCGGCCCGCATCCTCGCCCTCAAGATCGGCGCCTCGGCCCTATCGACGGAGCAGCGCCTGGTGGCGGTGACGCAGGCTGGTCTGTTGCAGGCGGACGACTTGGCGCTCTTTCGCGACGCCTATGGCCGTCTTCTGCGCTTGATCCTTGAGCAGCAGCTCCGCGATATCGAAGCCGGCCAATCGCCGGGAACTTCCATCGAGATCCGCCGACTCCCGCGCCTCGAGCGCGACCGGCTAAAGGCCGCCTTGACGGCGATCGGACGTATCGACCTGGTGGTGCGCGAGGCGCTGTCGCGCTAACTCAACGCCACAAAAGAAAACCCCGCCCTCGGAGGAGGGCGGGGATCGCTTGGCTCAACCAGTCAGTTGCGCCGCGGCGTCAATGCTCGAGATCCCGGCTTCTAGTGTCGCGCAGGAAGAGAGCGCCGATCACCAGGGTTATCGCCGCCACCACGATGGGATACCAGAGGCCATAGTAGATGTCGCCCGTTGCCGCCACCATGGCTGTGGCGAGCAGCGGCAACATGCCGCCGAACCAACCGTTGCCGATGTGATAGGGCAACGACATGGAGGTGTAGCGGATCCGGGTAGGGAAGAGTTCGACCAGGAAGGCGGCGATCGGTCCATACACCATCGTCACATAGAGCATCATGATGACCAGGATCAGCAGGGCCATCGGATAGTTCATGTTCGCCGTCTGGGCGGTCGCCGGATATCCCGCCGTCTTCAGCGCATCTTTCAGCTTGGCCTCGTCCCAGCCTTCAATCTGCACGCTGCCGAGGTTGGTGACCACGGTCTTGCCCGGCACCTCGGGCACGGATTGGAAGGACAGGCCCGATTTTGTCAGAAAGTCCTTCACCCGGTCGCAGTCGGAGAATTTTGTCCCGGGGAAGACGAAGACATGCAGGCTGCAGTCGTTGGCCGCCACGGTAATGGTATTGGCCGCTTGGAACTGCTCGAGGCCGGGATTCACATAATGGGTCAGGGCCTTGAACAGCGGGTGGTAGGTGAGAGCCGCGATGAGGCAGCCCGCCAGGATGATCTTCAGCCGGCCGATGCGGTCGGAGAGCCAGCCGAAGACGATGAAGAACGGCGTGCCGATGACGAGCGCCGCGCCGATCAGCGTATAAGCGGTCACATAATCGACCTTGAGCGTGATGGTGAGGAAGAACAGGGCATAGAACTGGCCCGTATACCAGACCACGCCTTGCCCCGCGGTGGCACCCAGCAGAGCCAGTAAGACGAGTTTGTTGTTGGGATAACGCAGGAAGCTGTCGGTCAGAGGCGATTTGGACCCGCGGCCCTCGGCCTTCATGCGTGCAAACACCGGCGATTCGTTCAACTTCATCCGGATATAGACGGAGAAGATCAGCAGGATGAAAGAGAAGAGGAACGGTATTCGCCAGCCCCAGCTGGCGAAGGATTCTTTATCCATGTTGTCTCGGCAAAGCAGGATGATCATCAGCGACATGAAGAATCCCAATGTCGCCGTGGTCTGGATCCAGCTGGTGGCATAGCCGCGACGGTCATCGGGCGCATGCTCGGCGACGTAAGTCGCCGCCCCGCCGTATTCGCCGCCCAGGGCCAGGCCTTGAATCAGGCGCAATGCCAGAAGCAGCAGCGGGGCCAGAAGGCCGATGCTGGCGTAGGTCGGCAGCAAACCGACGGCCACCGTCGAGCCGCCCATAAAGATGATGGTGACGAGGAAGGTATACTTGCGCCCGACAAGATCGCCGATGCGCCCGAAGACGATCGCGCCAAACGGTCGAACCAGGAATCCGGCAGCATATGTGGCGAAAGCGGAGAGCAGCGCTGCGGTATCGTTGCCTTTCGGGAAGAATAGCGCGGCGAAGAAAGGCGCCAGCGTGGCGTAAAGATAAAAGTCGTACCATTCAAAGACGGTGCCGAGCGAGGAGGCGAAAATGACCCGCCGTTCCTCCGTCTTCGAGACGCGATGATGCGGATGTACCGCTGCTGCTGTCGCCATGTCTCAAACCCCCAAAGACCGTTATGGACAAACCGTGGGCCGGAACCCGGGACGATGCCGTAGTGTCATGGGCGACGACGCCACCTTCAGGCTAACCGATTTCAAGATGCCCCGCTATCGCGGCGGCTGGCGGCGGGCCGCCTCATGAGGTAAAAGACCCGGCCCTGTTCCAGCGCCCGCGGAGAGACAATGGCCGCCTACCAGTACATCTATGTGATGAAAGGCCTCGCCAAGGTCTATCCCGGCGGCCGCAAGGTGCTCGACAACATCTGGTTGAGTTTTCTGCCCGGGGCCAAGATCGGTGTTCTCGGCCTCAATGGCTCGGGCAAGTCCACTTTGCTGCGCATCATGGCCGGCCTCGATCACGATACCTCGGGCGAAGCCTGGGCGGCCGAGGGCGTCAGCGTCGGCTTTCTGCCGCAGGAGCCCTCGCTCGACCCCACGAAGGACGTCCTGGGCAACGTCATGGAAGGCATGGCGCAGAAAAAGGCCCTGCTGGATCGCTTCGAGGCGGTGAGCAATCGCCTGGGCGAGGATATTTCGCCCGAGGAGATGGAAACGCTCATCGCCGAGCAGGGCGAGCTGCAGGAAAAAATCGATTCCGCGGACGCCTGGGATCTGCAGCGCACGGTCGAGATCGCCATGGATGCCCTGCGCTGTCCGCCCGGCGATGCGGAAGTATCGAAGCTCTCCGGTGGCGAGCGCCGCCGGGTGGCCCTGTGCCGGCTGTTGCTCCAGCGCCCCGATCTTCTGCTGCTCGACGAGCCCACCAACCATCTCGACGCAGAATCCGTCGCCTGGCTCGAGCGGTTCCTGCACGACTATCCGGGCACCGTGGTCGCCGTCACCCACGACCGCTATTTCCTGGACAATGTGGCGGGTTGGATTCTGGAGCTCGATCGCGGCCAGGGCATTCCCTGGGAGGGCAATTATTCCTCCTGGCTCGAACAGAAGCAGAAGCGCCTGGAGCAGGAGGAAAAGACCGAATCGGCGCGCCAGCGCACCCTGCAGAACGAGCTGGAATGGATCCGCCAATCCGCCCGGGCGCGTCAGGCCAAGAGCAAGGCCCGTATCGCAGCCTATGAGCAGCTGCTCGCCGCCGGTGGCCAGCAGCAGACCGACGCGGGCCAGATCCGCATTCCGCCCGGCCCGCGGCTGGGCGATCTCGTCATCGTGGCGGAGCATCTGCGCAAGGGCTATGGCGACCGCCTGTTGATCGACGATCTGAATCTGCGCCTGCCGCCCGGCGGCATCGTCGGCGTCATCGGGCCCAACGGCGCCGGCAAGACCACGCTGTTTCGCATGATCGTCGGGCAGGAGAAGCCCGAGGGCGGCGCGCTGAAGGTGGGCGAGACGGTCAAGCTGGGCTACGTCGACCAGTCGCGCGACACGTTGAACGCGACCCGCACGGTATGGGAGGAAATCGCCGACGGGCGAGACGAGGTCGAGCTGGGCAAGGCCAAGGTGCCGAGCCGCAGCTACGTAGCATCCTTCAATTTCAAGGGCGCCGACCAGCAGAAGAAGGTAGGCCAGCTCTCCGGCGGCGAGCGCAACCGCGTCCATCTGGCCAAGATGTTGAAATCGGGGGCCAATCTGCTGTTGCTGGACGAACCGACCAACGATCTCGACGTCGACACGCTACGCTCGCTGGAGGAGGCCCTGCTGGATTTTGCCGGCTCGGCCATGGTCATCAGCCACGATCGCTGGTTTCTCGACCGCATCGCCAGCCATATCCTGGCCTTTGAGGGCGATAGCCAGGTGGTCTGGTTCGAGGGCAATTACGCCGATTACGAAGCCGACCGCAAGCGCCGGCTGGGCGCGGAGGCCGATCAGCCCCATCGCATCCGCTTCAAGCCGCTGACCCGGAGTTGAGCCGCAGGACCGCCTCGGTGCGATCGACGGCTACTGGCTGCCGACCTTCTGGCGCAGCGCGTCGAGCAATCCGGCGACCGTGCCGCCGTTGCTCTGGATCGCCGACGCGAAGTCCGAGCGGTGGGTGGTGCGCAGGCTGACGCCTTCGACGAGCAGATCCGTGATCTTCGTAGCACCGGACTGATCATCGACCCGCCAGTC
>WNFR01008632.1_pt1 | contig 10303 bp, 14 predicted proteins | sample 5400221 | NCBI WGS metagenome assembly WNFR01 (sample SAMN13153357, study PRJNA577476) | soil metagenome | isolation source: 40 cm soil under Madrone tree | place: USA:California | collected 2016-06-14 | reverse complement strand
CTTTAGGTGGCTCCCGTGGCGAACTCGCCCGGTGCATGGCCTTCAGTCTGGAACACGCTGAAGCTGCGAATGAGGTACCGACAGGATCATCACATTCTATCCATGCCTTTACTGACACACTTCTCAGGTTGCCGATATCATCGTTGCCTCCCTGGTCGTTGACAGCACACCTGTACCTCGAAAGCTCTCCCGTTTACATCTCATCTGTGATATCTTGCACAACTCCGCCGCGCCGTTACCTATGGCCTGGAAGTTCCGGCAGGAGTTTCAAAGCAGACTGGGTCTTGTCTTCGACCACTTCTCGACCATATATCATTCGTTTCCGGGCCGCATCACCGCCGAGACGTTCAAGAGTCAAATCACTACTGTGCTTGATATTTGGGAGGACTGGATAGTGTTTCCGCCGGAGTTCACCTTGCACCTGAGACGGAGGATCGAAGGGCAGGTGCAGGAAGAGGCTCCTAAAGTCGAGGAAACCCCAGTCGTGATCGAAGAACATGCCCCAGCTCCCGTCTCCCGTTTCAAAACGTCTTCGTTCAAGCCCGCCGAAGAAACGTCAGAGCACTCTAAGACGCCAGCTGCCCTGGACGATGGCGGCGAAGCACCAATGGATGAGGGGAGTGATGTCGATGGACAGCCATTGGATGATGTCGACGAGGAGCCTCTTGATAATGTTGATGGCGAGCCTATGGATGACATTGATGGTGCTCCTATGGACGATGATATAGATGGGGCGCCTCTGGAGGATGAAATAGATGGTGCACCCTTGGATGACGACATTGACGGGGCGCCTCTGGAGGACCCTGGCGAGCAACTAATGATTTAGTCCATATGCCATGTCCTTTTGCTTATGGTTATAATTCATCTTTCTTCAATGCTAAATGACAATGAAGATGACAACCATGCAGTACTGCAGTACTTTAGTGATCAACCGAGTTTTCCCTCCAAATCATCCGGCAGTCTGTTCCTGTAGTTCCTGTAACCACCATAAGATACCCTCTTATTAGATAATGACATTTGCGAGATGATCAGTAACCCCGCCTCTGGCGAGGGGGGCCATGGATCGTTTTCAAAATGGCTTCCTTTGCGGTCTCTAGAGAGGACGCGGAGCCTGTACAAATCTTAGTTTTTCCGTATGAAATATGAATGCATCGTCAAACGTACCGGTTATGGTGATGGTGTTATTTTCGCGCCCAACGAGTATGTGAGCGCCGGTCATGTCGTGCAAACGTGCGATGTTAGAGCCCTTGGCACCGACGATACGCGGGAAGCTCGAGCGATCCGGGAGCGTAAGGTACCCGATATGTGTTGCCACTTTCGCCTTTTCAATCGCTTGTGTGATCGCAGTCTTAGCACCATCGATGCCTGCCTGGTCGCGTCCTTTCAGCGTCCACGTGGAGTCACCCTCCTCGGCGCCCTCGTAGTTATCAACAACCTCCCACTGTGCCTCAGTGACGTTCTCTTCGACATCGTCGACGCGTGCAGCTGGCGTCGCAGAATTCGACGGACGGGAAGGCGTAGCAGAATTAGTAAGCTGTGTGGAAAATTCCGCTTCCACGCCGTAGGAGCGAAGAGTGCGGAAGATCGCGCCTTGTCGCGTCACGGCATCGTGGTACCTCAGTGGAACAGAGATGGTGTCGGTGATAGGTTCCTGTGGAGTGGCATTGTTGGCTTGCGACTGCTGTGGCGTGAGTATATTCCCTGACGTCGTGAGTGAAGCTACGAACCTTGAGTTGCTCAATAGCCTGTTCAACCGCAGCCTTGGGTCCCGTCACCTTGACCAGCTCTTCGGGTGGGACATCCCCGAGTTCCTCAGCATTCTCCGGTTCTCCAGTGAACCTGTAAGAGTTTGACCCTGGGAACTGCACCTGGACGTTGTATGTATTCTGAAAGTTGATCAAGTTGCGGCCACCGCGGCCAATGAGGGCACTATGGGTTGCTGCAGGAACTTGAACGCCAAATACAATGCGGTCACGCAGATCTGCCGTAGCTTTCTCAAACCCAGCTTTCAATTTCTTGATAAGCGAAGGCTCGCCACGCAGGCGGACCTCGTCTTTAGGCTCCTCTCCAGGTCGTGGGCTACATCCATCGTCAGTATTCGCAAGGCAGTGAGAATGGGGGAAAATGCGCACAAACGAACAAGTCCAGCCTGGACCTTCGGATCTGAAGGCCCACCACAGCGAACGATGAGATTCCTTAGCCCTTGGCCACCACCGCCAATCAGCGCTTTATGAAACTTGTTTTCAATAGTCATAACTTCTGCAACTTCCTCGCCGACCTGGTCTACGATTGCCTGAATAGCTGTCTTGGCTGCATTGATGGCTTTCTTGCTCCCGCGGCAGGTGACAGTTGCCTCACTGTAGTCCTCAGCCTTATCCAGGTCGATGATGGCGTCGGTGTCATCCTTGATCTGGTTAATGGTGGCACCAGCTTTACCAAGAATGCGCGGGATCGCACGTGCAGGAATGGTGAATTGGATAACGTTGTTAGTCTCCTTATCGAATTCTGCTGCTTCGAGAAGCTCGGATTTCGCGCCGGCGACACCCTTTTTCCCACCCTTGATAAACACCTCGTCTGGCTTGAGATTTTCGCGGGCCCGGCCCTCTGAACTCTCGGCGGCCGAACGTGGAAACGTTATCTTGACATTGTACTTCTCCTCAAGCCGAATAACATACTTGCCGTTCTGGCCAATTAACCCAGAATGATATTGCGGAGGAATTTTCAAGATTTCTGAAGTCTCGTCCGCCTATATAAGCGTGCACAGTTAACTGGAGCTCTGTCAGGTCAAGGAATGAACGCACCAGGCGCTCCGCTTGGGAAAGTATGCGGCGCTTGGCTTCCTCAACGTTTTCTTTGCGGCCGGTTATCTAGCCCGATATTTCATTATCGCCCGGCGGTGGGGTTGAAGGTCTTGCTCACCGTAACCTTTGACTTGAGACCCACACCTTTTTTCTTCTTGCCCGTATCTTTAGTCTCGTCACCGTCATCCGAAAAGTCAATCTTTACGCCAAGTGACTCTCGAAGCTTGTTGACACCTGATCCATGTGAACCGACAATGCGTCCCACGTAGTCGCGTTCAATTTCAAACCCGACCGACTTCAAACGACACACGTCAGCCCATGGCTTCTGACGGACGACAAAACAAACATACATAGCTGGAAAGGATCAAATCATCTTTGGCATCCTCAACGACCTTTAAGATTTCTTTCACCGCGCGGTCGACCTCAGAGCTTGTACCTCGGACCAAGATAATGTCTTCCGTTGACTGATCGCCTGCCTCAGCACCAACCTTGATTTTCAATGCCTTCTCCTCGCCGATAATCCTACGCACGACGAATGAGCACCCGTCACCTAGAAAGCACAGAGGAATACTCACGCATTAAGTGTGGTACCACCTTTGCCGATGACAGCGCTGTGCCATTTCTTTTCGACAGAAATGGACTGGCTCTTGACATCCGCTGCATCTTTGGCCCACTTAAGCAATTCCCTCTCAACCTCCTCAACGTTTTTGGCTTTCTCGACAGGAGACGGTGAAGCAGACGGTGAGCTCGGGTCGTACACCAGCAGGACTGAGGAGCGCTCCTCGGCTTCTGGATGGAAGAAAAACAAGATATTATGCGACTCATGGTATTGCTTAATCCTACGACACAGAATAAATCAGGTTGCGCCAAAATCGGACAAAATAACGGTTACTTCTTGGCATGCTTCCCTTGAATAACACTGTGCACGAGCCAGTCGATTTGAACATCCTTGGTAGCGCCAATAAGTTTGCCCATTAGCTCCGAAACTTGGCGCACGGCAGCATCCACAAGGGCCTTTTCACCGAAGAGATCCACATTCAATACGGTCGCTTGGGACTCCGCGGCAGACTCTGGCGTGAAAACTGATACACCAGGGTGTGCGGCTGCGAGAGTCCGTGCGTAGCCGATGTGGTTCATGTATGTCAATAGCTGGCGCGAAAGTGCAATAGGACCGGGAAGTGGGAACTCGTGGATGTACTGAGAGTTGGCCCTGGACATAACCGCGGCAACGCCATTACTCAAGTCCTCTGCCTTACCCCAGACGACAACTTCCTCGCTCACATCCTCAGGCAGAGGCACGGAGACAACACATTTGCTGGAGGTTAGAATCTCGCTGACTGCATTTCCGACAAGAAGCCTGTGTTGGCGCTTTGGAAGCTGGATCTTGAGGGGAGTAAGAGAAGCTGAAACGCCTGCAATGGTACCTTTGATAGCCTCAATCACTCGAAAGACGGTCTCCCGGTCGCCAGAAATAGTTACTTCGCGCTCAGCGCTTCTGAGGGAGAGTTCGATATCACCACCCTCGGCAGCCTCAACAAACGCAGAACGGCGTGCCTTCACGAATGGCACGATGTGCGCTGGTATGTCACGCACATGTTGAGTCGTGCGGGCACGCTTCGACGCAATGATTTGTTTGATGAGATCCTGGGCTTCGTGTGCAAGTAGTTGAGGACCGTTAATTGAAATTGGGACCGTTGGCTCATCATCGTCATCAAGAAGAGCCGGAGACACTGAGCCGGAAGCATGGGGTCTCCCATCCGCATTGCCATTGCCGTTGACGGTAAGAGTCTCACGGCGCGGGATGTCGATTTTTACATTCGTCTGGTCGCGGATCTGCTTGAGCGTCATACCTATATGCGCACGGTCAGATTGCCGTCACTAGGGAATGTGTCTCTTGTCCTTGCCTTTGGGACCAATGATAGCGGCAATCGTGGAGGCAGGTGCATCGACGACGACGGTGATCTGTGTCCAAATGATGATATGAGACGGGACATGGAACAAATATACAATGCGTACCACGGGGCTAAGATCCGCAAGCAAGTTACGCTTTCCTTTCTCGAGCTCCTTCTTAGAATCCGCCTTAAGATGAAATGTGGTCTGGCGGGTCTTCTGATTGGTGGAAGCCTCGATCCTGATCTTGTGGTTTGCCATAACGTGCTTCATAATCTCGCCGAGGGTAGTAGGCTTGCCATCTTTACCTGGAGAAGAAAGGTCGATCGCCGACAAAGTGAAAGATTCAGTCGCCTGAGAAGTATGCGCAGAAAGACGAGGGCCAGCAACAGCGCTCCAGGCAGATACAACCGGTTTGGAAGTAGTACCTGGAGAAGGTGCAAGGGACGGAAATGCCTCTTGAGAGTCGGTATCGAGGGGAGCAAGATGCTGGAGCTTAGAGACTGGGGCAGAGACGGACCCAGACGGGAAGGGGTCTGGAGCACCTTCGAGCTGGTGCAGTCTCTGTGACGTACGAAATTGATTGAGTATTAGACGAGGCGGAGAAGAGCTATATACAAGTTACCGTCAGCGTAGCAGCGTCCATGACGGGTTGTACGAGTATCCGGAGCCGAAAAACCTTTGACGGGAAAGAAAACCGGGAGGACTAGAGGCTGCACGCAGACTCTGTCCGGAGAAATTACTTGTGGGGAAGAAAAGAAAAAAGCTGTTCGTTTCCGTTCGTTCGCTTAATAGTCGATGTCGTGGCTGGTGCTCTTCGACCGTGGAAATATAATTCTTATTTTAGTTACTCCGGTCGCGTGACCTCCTCAGGGTCTTGTCTGCAAGATCACGTGGTACTGATCGCACGGTCGAACGACGTGTTCCGCATATCCAAGCGTGGCATCATGTGTAATACTCCCCATCGACACACAGCTTCACAAACGTGATACTCTCATGGGCTGGCAGCTCTTCCCTCATGTCTTGTTCTTTCTACTTTTCTACCGCGTGATCGCTTCTTCACGCGCATCAGACGCCCCCTTTCTGTCCGACACCTTGGTCCGCAAAGATCAACTACAACAGGTGCTGGGACATGAACCCGCGCAGCACGCATCTTGCGAGCAAACGGTACGGTACTTACTCATGTATCTGTCGAGGCGGCGCTCTGAACATTGCCTAATAGCTTACAGGTCCCATAGAGACTACGTTGTGTGACTACGAGACTGTTGAGAGCGTCAATAATGTGCTTTACGATCAACTCCATGAGCTGGTACAAGCACCCTTTTTTAAATTCTTCCGAGTACATCAACCTACTTCTCCTGGCGAGCGTGCGGGTTGACAACCACGAAGGTGGACTTGTACAGGGAATGCCCATTCTGGGAGGAAAATGTCTATTGTATGAACAGAGACTGTTCGATTATCACCGTCAATGAGGTGCGCACGTTCTTGGATTTCGGCACATCTTGTCCGACACGATAGCAGAGTGAGATACCTGAGCAGTGGAGAGCTGGCACTCTCAGCAAGTTAGAACGCTCCCCGGACAATGTGGGCCAAGATGCCTTCGCGGTCTGTAATCTACCTTTGACATTTGACAGAGAGTAGAACTCCCTGGTTGTTACTACCGTGACTCGGATTTCTGTTTCTTGGACGATTTGACGGGTATGTCTACCCTTTCTTTCTCTTGAGCCATAGATTTACTGGTATTCCAGAAGGAGATTATGTCGATCTTTCATTGAATCCTGAACGCTTCACTGGCTATGCAGGTATTTCCGCCCATCGAGTGTGGAGGGCAATATACGAGGAGAATTGTTTCGACCAATCCGAAAGTTCGCTGAGCAAGATGTCAAAGCCGGGGGTGGTCCTCCCCGATACCATGGCTGAGGTCTTGTACATGGATGGCGATATACCAGATGAACAGTGTTTGGAAAAGAAGGTCTACTACAAAGTTATTTCTGGTAGGCTTAAGTTGTTATGTCCAGCTTATTCGTTTCACGTCTTATTAGGACTCCATGCGTCAATCTCGACACATATCTGTTATGAAACCCTCGACCGGATAACCGGAGATTGGGTGGGTATTTATTCTAGCAATGCACAATTAATCGGTACTCAGTGTCTTCTAGGGCCCTGATCTGCAATGTTTTGTGACTAGAGTAGCATCACATCCCGAGCGTCTTCAGTATATTTATTTCAACACAGTACTCCTTTTACGTGCGGTGGCGCGTTTGGGGCCATATCTGTCATCATACGACTATTGCGCCTCGGGTACCCATGAAGAGCATGTAGCCACGTACAGTCGATTGGAAAAGGTCCTCGAAATCGCTAAGTCCGCGGGCAAGTTCGATGAGACAGCCCTGTTCAAGGGCGAGAACGCCAACGTAAGTGTACACGCAGACACTCTCCTGGTCTCACTCGGAGCATTGTACACAGGTCCTCAAAGAGGAATTCAAGCAGCACTTCAGAAATGTCAGTCGGATTATGGACTGTGTAGGCTGCGACAAGTGCAGACTGTGGGGCAAGATCCAGACAACCGGTCTCGGCACCGCTTTGAAGGTTCTGTTTGAACTTAACGAGAAGAATCTAGAGTATGAGTCTCTCTGCCCGCATTCGCGCCTTACATGTGCTCATCCATTGTATAGTCCTCAAGTGAACGCCAATCTTCTGCAACGCTCAGAGGTGGTTGCCCTGATCAACACCCTGCATAGGTTTTCGGAAAGTCTGCACGCTGTGGAAGTCTTTCGAAAGCAATGGCGCGAATCTTCTGCATCCGAATCGGCGAAGCTCGTTCGCGAGGCCGAAAAGGCGGTCAATACACCTGTGCGTATCTGTGGAGAGTTGCGCTGTCCTGTTCTGATGTCATTTTAGCTATCCCGACCATTACAGGCGGCTGGTGTGGATGATCTGCCATTCGCCGGCTTTGTAGAAGCGATCCAGCAACGAGCCAGGCTTTGGGTTCGCGGCTGCAAGGAGAATACAATTGAGTGTATAAGCGCGGTGAAGGAAGCATTGCGAGGTTTATTTAGCACATCTGAGAAAGAGCAGAGGCCACGGACAGAACTGTAAATGAATGGCAGATTACAGTAACACGTTGTTGTCCTCGGAAATGGGATAGTAGCCGCGTTGCTGACTGCGCATCACATAGTAACCGATCCACGTAGTCTGTATCGCCTCCACACTGCTCTCCCCAACTCTCTGACTCGTTCACTGACTTGTCGACCATGATCCTCCTCGACGAAGACTCGTCACAAAGACCAAAGCTACCAACGGACCCTTCCCTTGGTCCCACTAATAGGGTCAATCCCGTGGAACCCATTTCATCTCAACGTGTGCCCAGTCCCAATCTAACTTTACCCGACTATGAAGCATCGCAGGCGCAGCATCCATCGCCCAATAAGCGCGGGTTCCAACGGAGATTTTGGCACACCAGGGTGGGGAAGGTGATCTCATACTCCGTCGCCGTCTATGCGGCCATCTTTATCGTAATCGGCATACCTGCTATCGTAGTTGTACGTCCTTTTAATTTCAATCATTTTTATCTTCCGTAAACCGAATATTTCTCAGAGATGGAATTCATCACCCAAGTTCAGATGGCATGGCGATGACTCTTTCTTAGACTATGGTCCACTTCCCCAAATGCCTCCGTCCCAACTCGGCGGGCAATTCGACCTGTCTTTCCACAATTATTCGTTTTCGTGCAGTCCTTGGGTAGAGCCAGTAACCCTTCACGGGAAACACAACACAACGGCTGTTATGTCTAGGTATGACTTTCGCATCATCCCATTAGTTTTCAAGTTACAAATGGTCACCGTATCCCCCAGCATGCACCTAGCTTTTCCCCTGGGTGATGGTATCAAGTTGCGGACTAATTCAAGCTCGGAGAACCTGAAGGACTACGTCTCGGGCAATCTCACAGTTAATATGAATCCTGACAAAAACGTCTCCAACATCGTCCTAGTCACCAGAGCACGGTCTTCCAGCCTTCAACTCTTAAGTGCGAGTTCTGTATGCCTCACAAGCTTTGGAAACACCACGGAGTTGATGATAAAGGTATGCCCCGCCTGTCATGGCGGATATTGTGATAATTGTTATCTCTGTCCCTAGATACCCGATGCAGAGGAAAGCCATCGAGATACCATAGACTTCGACATAGAATTGCTTCTGCCCTGGACACCGGCACCTATCAAAACGTTTGCGGCTCATTTGCCCATGTTTAACCAAACGTTTGGTGATCTTGGACCCCACGTCGAATTCAGAAGTTTCAAGCTTGCAGGCTACAACCCTGCGGTTACAATTGACGTGAGTACGCACAGTCCACCGCGTTGGCTGGGCTTCAAGCATTTCTTCATAGTCTGTTAGAGCGTCATCAATTACGATTCGGACGTCCGGCGCTCGAATTTCCGGGAATTTTAGTGTTCTCGAGAATATTCTCCTGGATAACATTAATGGGTGAGTGTTATACCGTCTCCGATTCGGCCTCTCATAGGCTTCAATTGTGTAGCGCCATATACGCGAATGTCTCACTAGTCAACAAAGAAAAGTGGAGATCTCCCACTAAGCTCAAATTTGAGACGGGAAACGGGTAACGAAGTCGCCGCTGACATTATTACTTCCTGAGTGCTTACTGTTTCGGTAGACCTATTGTCGCGCAAGTCGACCTTCAGGTCGACGAACGCAGTTACTTTAGTATGGGCCGATCGCGCCCAAACTTTATAACGTCGTTCAAGACTTTCAATGCACCAATGAACGTCTCCATAGCACACCACGCAGAATCAGAGCCGGCGCGCTTCAAGGTGACCGCAGAAAATACTCAAGGCGCAATAGCAATGACGCTAGACTCAGTCTATACGGGTGCATTCGACCTCCGGGCTAAGGCAGCGAAAACGTTGGTTAAGGAGACCGTCGCTCCTGGTGGCGCGAAGCCTACCCTAGATGAGGAACACGAACTTCACTTTGAACATGTTTCTTCCGAGTGGACCCGCGGCTGGATAGGAGACGATAGAAGACCGAAGTCTCATCACCACGACTTGAATCACGTCGAGCTCACCAACTCGCTGAGTCCTATCGAATTACGCCTGGCTCGATTAAAACCCTCCACTGCCATTCGGCGGTGAAATGAAGTCACTTATGGACTTGTGTACGATATACAGTGCAGTTTGTTAAAGCACTACGGGTCGGATCTCGCTTTGCTTATGTTTATGTGACCATGTACCCATTTGTCCGCGCTCTTTTCTTTGGTCCGCCCCTTCGAATTCCGTCACCACGGCGATACGATAGTTTCTGATGTCTTTTAGTACAGTCGTTTTGCAACCTCGGACCTAATCTATTAGGATTCCCAACTAGCACCTACATTTCGTGTATGCCATGATAACAGCCGCCCTACCTATCCTACTATACCAACGAGAACGACGACAACATCCGACAAAGAGACTTATACGAATTCGACTTAAAAAGCCAGATAGACAATGCAAAAACATCGTGTTCAACGTACACCATACTTTGAGAGTAATTGTACGATATCACGATTCCCACTAATTTTCGCCATTCGATAGGGTGTAAAGCCGTAATCAGCGAGGGCG
>WNFR01017036.1_pt1 | contig 10305 bp, 8 predicted proteins | sample 5400221 | NCBI WGS metagenome assembly WNFR01 (sample SAMN13153357, study PRJNA577476) | soil metagenome | isolation source: 40 cm soil under Madrone tree | place: USA:California | collected 2016-06-14 | reverse complement strand
CGCGTCTCCAGCGCGGATTAACGTCCAACTCCCAGCGCACTCGCGACAAAGCCGAGCCCATCAGCCGATAATCGACCTGCTTCGGAATCGGCCATCCGCTTGCATCGATCTTCTTCCAGCGCGCTTCGAATGCAGCGAGATCCCTTCGCCGATTGTCGATGCTCGGGCCCGACCAATCGCGCGTCCCGCCCGGTCGCTCGATTCGATTGACGTCATCGCCGGTAAATGGTGCGTATTTCGCGCGCCACGTCCAAAAGTCGTCTGCCAGTTTGTCGAGAGAGTCGGCCTGCGTTTGGCCGCTCGCGGACAGAGCAAGCGAACTCAGGAAAATTACGGCGCAGAAATTCTTCACGGCAGTTTCAATCCGAGCTTCTGCGCGTCGTGATTGTCGGTGGACTCAGGCCAGGCCGATACATCGACGCACCGTAGCAGCGCGCGGCACTTTTCTCGCGCGCGTAACGAATCTTGTTTAACTTTTCGCTCCAACGTTCCATGTAGGAGCAATTCGCCGTTTTCTTGCTGCCGGGGATGGGCACATAACGATTTTCGGTAAACGTGAGAAACGCCGATTCGCCTGGAAGCGGAATCGGCGCGGCCCAGTTTGGCGATAGCCTAACGAAGCGGGGCCGAGTCAGATCGAGCGCTTGAACTGTGTCACCCGCGCTGCTGTCCAAATGCACTTCAAAGAACGCCAGTCGCAAGCTTCCCGAAAAAAGAAAATGCTCTTCAGGATTTTGTCTTTCGTGCAGAATTTCAACTGCACCGTCGAAGTCTGGAATTTTCGCAAACTCGGTTTCGCTCCCTGTTTTCAAATCGTGCAGGAGATAATGTTTCCCGTGACTGGGCGCATTAATCTGATCGTCTTCGTCCTTCGGATCTCTGCGTAGTACCAATTCGACAGAGCCATCGGGCGATTTGTAAGTGGGTGGCGGCGTTTCGGCAGGCAACGCAGATTCCTCAGGTGAAGCGGCCGGACTGGGCGACGTCGATTCCTTCGGTTCGACGTTTGTGAAATAAGGAGAGCTTTTCATCGATGTATACCAATCGGGTGCGGCATCTAAATTTTTCAACGTTTTGCCGAGAGGATCGACACTCCAAAATTCGCGGACGTCATTAGGCTTCTCGCGCATGAAGACAATCATGCTGCCGTCCGATGCGAAAATAGGACCCAAGTCTTGCCCCGAGTTGTCGTTCGTTAATTGCCGCAACAGTTCCCCATCCTCGCGATACAAATAGAGATGCGAGTGGCTGGTCCCTTCCGCCTGCAAGTATCGGATCGCGATCACGATCTCTGCATCCGCGCATGCTTGCGTAGTTAGAATCGCAAGCGCGCTTATAATTATCAACGCTCTTAAGATCAGTCGCATCAGCACCAATTTTCCGAGGATCATGCGCGATCGGTTTTCAATCGCTTCTCGCGCTCAAACCTTTCAATTGCCAGTTCTATCAATTTGTCGATTAACTCGCTGCAAGAGATACCGGTCGCTTCCCAGAGCTTCGGGTACATGCTTATTCTGGTGAATCCAGGAATGGTGTTGATCTCGTTAACGATAATTTCGCTGTCGTTTCTCAAGAAGAAATCGACCCGCGCCATTCCCTCACAGCAGAGCACGGAAAACGTTTTGATAGCCAGTTGGCGAATACGTTCCGAAGTCTCCGATGGCAGCCTGGCCGGTATTTCCAGCACAGCGCCGTTCTCATCGAGATATTTCGCTTCGTATGAGTAAAATTCGTGGCGAGGTAAAATCTCGCCTGGAACTGATGCGATGGGATTATCGTTGCCCAGCACGGAACATTCCATCTCACGACCATCGATACACTCCTCAATTAATATCTTGTTGTCATAATTGAACGCATCACCGACCGCGCGCTCGAATTCCTCGCCATCTTTAACTTTTTGAATGCCGACCGATGAACCGAGGTTTGCAGGCTTGATAAAAAGCGGCAGACCCAGTTGCCCTCGCGCGTAGTCAAAACCAATTTCCTTCGAGGAATATCTGCTGGCTACGATAAATCTGGCGATGGGAATTCCAGCGTCTCTTAGCAGCCGCTTCATCACATCCTTGTCCATGCCGACGGCTGAACCGAGGACGCCAGCACCGACAAACGCGATATTTGTAAGCTTCAGCAGTCCCTGGACGGTGCCATCTTCGCCAAACGGGCCATGGAGAACAGGAAAGATCACATCCAAAGAGCCAAGCCTCTGCTGCCCGGAAAGCGCTACAAGCTGCTCGTCCTGCTTCCCTGGAACTAGCGCGAGGTTTTCACCGCTTTCTGGTAGCTCGGGCAATTCCGATTGAGTTGTCGGAAGAAGAAATCGGGATTCTTCATTGAGATGCCATTGCCCCTTCTTATCAATGCCGATCAGTACGAGTTCGTATTTGTTCGTGTCGATAGCATCGATGATATTTTTCGCTGACTGCAGGGAGACTTCGTGCTCGGCAGATCGACCCCCGAATAGTATTCCAACGCGAATTTTCCTGGCCATCGCACTTTCGCTCTACTTTTGCGGAACAGGTGATTCACCGATTCGCAGTTGAATCGCGCTGGCGTGTTCGGGGTCGTGATAAACATTCACGTGTGCGGTACGGGCGTCTTTTGCGGTTTCGTCTGCGACCACCCCGCCAGAGTTATAGTTCTTCTGCCAGAGGATGGAATTCGGCGAAGAGATGACGAGGCGAATCCGACTGCCTTTCATCAACCGGCGCGCAACGAAGAGACCCGGATTAAAATCGCAGCGCACGATCTCGCCCGGCTTGACGAGCTTCGGCTCACGCAGGGACTCGCGGTAGCGCAAACGGCGGATGTCGCTCCAGAGCACGATGCTCGTTCCGTCCGGTTGAATTTCGTAGAGATGCGCTTGCAAGTCTGTATCAAGCGTGTCGATGGAAACCCAAAGGGTCAACTGTGGACAACTGACAAGTGGCGTTTCGTTAGGCAGCGGCTCGGTGTGGTACACCAAACCATCCTTGCCGATGCTCAACGCATACGTTTGATCGATGCCAGAGGTTTTTTCTTTCGGATCGGTTCCATCAACTCTCTCGCCGCGCGTGGTATCCAGCGGATCGTAAGTGAATGTATCCGAGCCTTCACTCGGCTGCTTTTCAGTGAGCGAACCAGAACGAAAGACGCCATTCGCATCGCCATTTTTGGAATCGAGATAAAAAATCTTCGGATTCGCAACCAGAGTTTCGAAATTATCGGCGTATTTCCATTCGCCATTGGCGCCGCTATTTCCTGGCGCGAGCAAGTAATAGGCGACTTGATTCCTAAGGAATTCCGGTTTCGGGCCGTTTCTCATTGTCCAGTCGTACCATTGTCGATGCAGATGGTTAAGATCGACGATGGCGGCCGATCCGAACTTTACGCCGCCGACCTCATCCGTAGGCGTGCGCGTGCCCGCGTGGTCCCATGGGCCAATAATGAGGAAATGTTTTGTCCGCGCTTCCGGTGATGCATTCGCGATATGATCGCGATAAAAGGCAAGCGCGCCCAGTTCATCGCCGTCGTACTGACCCGTGATCGTGAGAACGGGCAACGTGATCTTTTGAAATTGCTCGCGAGACGGAACCATCGCGTCGTAGTACGCGTCGGCCACTGGATGTTTGAGGATGCGTTGAAAATTGGCGGAGGGATTCCCGACGAACGAATCGAGCGACTTAAAAGGGATGTGCTTCTTGTAAGCGTCCAGGAATTTTGTGCTCCAGAATTTTTGATCGGCGAAAAGATTTTGCTGTCCGGTGCGTCCGCTGGTGAACGTGAACCACTGCATGTCGTAGGTTTCTCCCACATTATGGTACGAAGGATAATCGAGCGGTGGATGGGCGGCTGCGGCGGGAACAATTGTCGCGAGACGTGGCGGGAATTCTTTCGCCGTCGCCCACTGATCGAATCCCGCGTAGGAACCGCCCCACATCGCGACTTTGCCGTCGCAGAACGATTGTTTTGCCAGCCACTCTACGGCATCGTGCCCATCGCGCGGCTCATTTGCAAACGGTTCGAACTCGCCACCAGAGTTTCCGCGGCCGCGAACATCGACGAGCGCGAACGCGTAACCGTGTGATGCGAAGTACGCGGCGCGCGCATGATAGCTATCTGAAATATAGGGCGTGAGCGTGAAGATCACCGGCGTCTTCGGCGGTGATCCATCCGGGGTTTTCGGCAAATACAAGGTTGCATTCAGTTCGACCTTGTCGCGCATCGGAATCTTTACGGCCCATCGGAGATCGTAGTCGGCAGGCGATGGTGAAGGCGAGGCCGCCAGCGGCGGAGTCTGCGCACCGAGAAAATTCGACGCGAACAGCAGGATGACAATAGACCGAGCCCAGTTCATGCCACGATTGAACCACGAACGTTTGTCGCCACAAGAAAGTTTCGTTGAGCCAAAGCGATTTGCTGGTCGGCTACATCACGAACGCTGCTGCGTCGCATCTCAAGGAAATATCGCGTAAACGAGCCTCTCAAGACTCGACGGCCTTAAGCCGTTGAGTTTCATCTTTTCTTACTTTGATCCATCGTTTACAGGGAGACGAGTTTGCGAGACGATAGCGTCAGGACTCGCGGGCTTTCAAAGAGCAAGCTATCCCACCAAGAAAACACCTGGGAGAGGGTTATGGGTTCAAGGACAGCGTCAAAGTCTAACCGGCAGATAAATACTGAGCCGAACCCTTCGTCCCGCGCAGAGCTGCTCTGTGCCGGCACGGTGTTTCTTGCGGCGCTCCTTCTTTATAGTTGGACACTGGCCCCGACGGTTACCTTGACCGACAGCGGCGAGCTTATTGTGGTCGCCTATGGCCTGGGAGTCGCACACCCACCCGGCGTCCCTCTGTGGGCTCTTCTTGCCCATCTCGCATCGCTCGTGCCCTTGGGAAACGTCGCGGTGCGCATCAATTTTTCTTCCGCCCTTTTTGCCGCGGTCGCTTCCGCGGTGCTCACTCTTGTTGTGGCGGAGTTAATGATTACTGCTTCCTATCTCGCCGTGTCGAAGCGAAGGAAGAAGGGCGCGCAGCGGAGTAAAAAGGCCGAGGATTTAGGCGTCGGCCGCCTTTTGGTGCTTGCTCCTGCGTTCGGCGCGGGGCTGCTCATGACATTCTCTCGCACGCTTTGGTCTTATGCGGCCATCACCGAGGTTTATGCTCTCAACACCCTGCTTATTCTCGTTATCTTCTTTCTGATGCTTCGATGGCGGCGGTGCATCGTCGCAGACAGGAGGCGCATGGGCATGACGATGGATGCCGGCCAAATCACCTCGGCGACCACTATCCACGATACTTTACTTTATGCCGCTGCGCTTACATTCGGGGTCGCGCTCGGAGTTCATCACGTCACGGTGGCGCTGATACTTCCGGCGCTGGGCGTTATGGTTTACAGGACGGAGGGCCTCAGGTTTTTCACGAGCCGCCGACTGATATATGCCGCGCTGATTTCGATTGGCGCTCTGGCCACTGTTTATGCCTACTTGCCGCTTGCGGCGTCGCACTCGCCTGTCATTAACTGGGGCAATCCGCGTTCGCTGCAAGAGATATGGTGGCACATCACCGGCCGGCAGTATCAAGTGTTCCTCTCCTTTACGCCCAAGATAATGGGGGAGCAGTTTGTTGAATTCTGCAGAATGGTCTTGCGCGAATTCGGCTTCTCCTGGCTGCCATTGCCGCTCGCCCTGGCTTTTGCGGGTTTCGCCAGCGCTTTCAGACGGGACCGCACAACTTTCTGGCTTCTACTGTTTATCGTCATTGCCGATTTGGGTTACGCCCTCAGTTACGAAATTGCGGAGGACAAGGATGCGTACTATCTACCCACGTTTATTTCGATCGCGATTGCCGCTGGGTTGGGGATCCGTTGGTTGATCCAACTCGCTGTTTCCAAGTCCATGCCCGTTGGGAGGCCGCCCTGGGTTGCTGCAATTGCTATTCTGCTTACCTCAGCAACCGCTCTCAAAGCGAACTGGCCCTTCAATAATCGCAGGCATTACTTCATTGCGCACGATTATGTGGAAAATCTCCTCAGCACGATCGAGCCCAACGGCCTCTTACTTACGCTCGACTGGCAGGTCGCGTCTCCAATGTTTTATGCGCAGGAGGTGGAACAGCGCCGGCGCGACGTCAAAATTGTGGACATTCATCTCCTGCGTCGTTCGTGGTATTTCGACTATCTGAGACACGCTTATCCTAGTTTGATCGAGCGGTCGCGCGAGAAGATTGACGTGTTCGTTGAGAATCTCAAAGAATGGGAGCGCGACCCCGGGGCATTTGCCAAGAACCAGACGCTCACTCAAAAGATCAGTGTGGCGTTTGAGGAGATGATCCAGTCAATTGTGACGAACGAGAGTAACGTCGCGCCAGTTTACATTACGAGAGACTTGTTATTCGCCGACACAGTTAACGGCGAGCTGACCAGGTGGCTCACTCGAAACTATCAACTTGTTCCGCAAGGACTGGTCTTTAACCTCGCGGGCGACCAGAGCTTTCACGATTCGCCTGACCTGCGCCTCCAGACCCGCGGTCTGGCTGACGGTACCCTGCGATTCGAGAAAGATGACGTCGTAAACCTGAAGGTATTACCCGTCTATACAAGCATGCTGATCAATCGCGGACGCTATCTCGCGTTATTCAACCAGCACGAGCGTGCCAGTGCTGCCTTCAGGCAGGCGCTCGCACTCGATCTGGGTCTCGCCCCGGCACAACAGGGGCTTGCGGAAAGTACGGCTAAATTGCGGAACCGATAGCAGCTGTTTTTCGAGTGCATCTTTTTCTCAAATCTTCTTCAGCTCCTCTACTCGTATTCGGACATTCCTTCTTGCCAACCTGGCGGATTGCTTCTAAACCGGCGCGATGAGAAGCACGTCTCGCATTCTTGCAATTTTCTTATGTTTCGGAGTCGCGGCCCAGGCGGCCGATCAAATTATCGTGCTTAAAGCCGAGCGCATGTTCGATGGGAAATCGAAAACGCTGGTGCAAAATGGCGTCGTCATTGTGCAGGGAAACGCGATCGTTGAGCACACACGCATCTCACGCTGGATTACTCCGGAGACTACAATGTGCGCCGGCTGCACGAGCTTGATCTCAATGTCTCCGAGCAAGCAATCCGAGCGACAATCTTCGCACGCGCGACAGTCGAAGCTGGTTTCACTACCGTGCGCGACCTGGGCAGCCGCGTCGTCGGCAGCCGTGAATTTGTCGATGTAGCACTGCGCAATTCGATCAACAAGGGTGTAATCGTTGGTCCGCGTATGCTGGTGGCGACCAAAGGAATCGGCGCTACGGGCGGGCACTTCGACCCGACCAGCGGGTTTCGCGATTTTCTTTTTGGGCGCGAGCCGGATTATAGCGACGGAATTGCAGATGGACCCGAGGAAATCCGGAAGGCGGTGCGCTTTGAGGTCAAGAACGGTGCGGACGTGATCAAGGGCGCCGTGTCGGGTGGCGTTCTTTCGTTGGCGGACGAAGTAGATACTCCACAGCTAACTCCCGCCGAAATGGCCGCGCTCGTCGATGAATCACACCGGTTACGCAAAAAAGTGGCCGTACATTGTCATGGCGATCAAGCGGCCCGAGAGGCGATCGAGGCGGGAGTTGATTCGATCGAGCACGGGTCCTTCATGAAACCGGAAACGCTCACTCGGATGAAAAACAAAGGCACGTTCCTTACGCCGACACTCATGGCCACGGAATGGATCATGAGCAAGCTCGACAATTATCCGCCAGCATTGCAGGCCAAAGCGAAAGCGGCCGGCGCCGCCCGATCGGACATGTTTCGCAACGCCGTAAAACTGGGCGTGAAGATTTCATTTGGAACTGATGCCGCTGTTTTTCCGCACGGCCAGAACGCGAAAGAATTTAAGCTGATGGTCGATCTCGGGATGACGCCGATCGATGCGTTGAAATCGGCCACAGCAAATGACGCCGAACTCCTGGGGATTGCGCAAAAAGTCGGCACGCTGGAAAAAGGGAAACTGGCCGATATCGTCGCAATGCCGGGCGATCCGGCCTCCGACATCACCGCGACCGAGCGCGTTTTCTTCGTGATGAAAGAGGGGAAAATCGTCAGGAACGGACCGCCGATTGTGTCCACAGATGCTAAACCGACAGAGCCGGCAGACGTTGTGGCCCCGGTTGACTAACGCGCCGTTGCGGTTACCCGGGAAGTTGATTTTGACAACGCATGAAATACCGCTAGTTTCCACGTCCCGCTGTTGGACTGAGCGGCCTAACACTTAAGCAGGAGCCTTGTTACTGCAGCAAGTAATCGGGCGTTTGAACTGCATAGAAAAATGCAAAAAAATCGAAGCAAACGTTATCGCGCTGCCGCTCAGCAAGTGGATCGAACAAAGGCTTACGATCTTGCCGGCGCAATCGCGACACTGAAGAAATTTTCGCCGACAAAGTTCGATCAGACCGTGACGGTTTCGCTTCGGCTTGGCGTTGATCCAAAGCAGTCTGACCAGATGGTGCGCGGGACATGTCCCCTTCCGCATGGCAGCGGCAAACAAGTGCGCGTGCTCGTTTTCGCGGAGGGCGAGGCAGCGAAAGCAGCCAGAGAGGCCGGCGCAGAATTTGTCGGGATGAAAGACATGATTCAGAAATGCCAGGAGGGTTTTCAGGCTTTTGATGTTGCGATCGCTACGCCGACGGCGATGGCGGAAGTGCGAAAACTTGGAAAAGTCCTTGGACCGCGCGGATTAATGCCCAATCCCAGGACTGGCACGGTAACCGACGACACTGCGAAAGCGGTGCAGGAAGTGAAGGCCGGCCGCGTTGAATTCAAACTCGACAAGAATGGCAACGTCGCGGTACCTGTTGGAAAATTTTCCTTTGACGAACAAGCGCTGATGGAAAATGGAAACGCAGTGATCGAAGCGGTTGTCCGGGCGCGCCCGGCGACGGCGAAAGGCCGTTATCTTGAAGGCGTAACAATTAGTGCGACGATGTCCCCGGGAGTTCGCGTCGATCCAGCCCCGTATTTGAGTGTCTGAGGTATAGATCGACAACAATTAGACCGACAATATGCGACCAGAAAAAGCCAACATCGTTTCCGATCTTTCCGAGAAGTTGAAACGCTCGCCTTTCGTGCTTGTGACCGATTATCAGCGAATGAAAGTGGGCGACTTTGGCGAACTCCGGAACCGGCTTGCGCCAGTGGGCGCGGAAGTGCACGTGGTAAAAAATAATTTTCTAAAGCGTGCCATGACCGATTCCGGTTTTCCGGATGTCGGCGATAAACTGGTTGGCCAGACGGCAGTTGTTACGGGAGAAAAAGATGTGGCGCCGGTCGCCAAGATTTTTAAGACGTTCGCGACCGAATTCAAGGTCGCTGTGCTCAAGATTGGTTTTGTCGATCGCGCCGTTCTTTCCGCAGCGGAATTGGAAACGTTAGCGGAGCTGCCGCCACGCGAAGTTTTGCAGGCGCGATTGCTGGGACTGTTCTTCTCGCCGGCAACGCGCCTCGTCCGTTTGCTAAATGAGCCCGGCGCGGCGTTGGCGCGCTTGCTCAATGCAAAGGCGCACAAGGAAGAAAAGCCAGCGGAGGCAATGGCATGATTTTGTAGGGCAGGCGCTTCGCCCTTCGGTTAACTGAAGGCAGGCTCTGGCGAACGGCAACCGGAGCGGTTACCCTACAATAACAGAAAACAAAAACGAAAACTGTCCGGGCTGATGGCTATCAGCCTTAATTCTGCGAAGGCTTTCGGAGGCGGCAATGGGAGGAAACAAAAATGGCAGATACAGATAAATTAGTGGAGCAGCTCAGCAACTTGTCAGTGCTGGAGATTGCTGGATTGGTTAAGCAGCTTGAAGAAAAATGGGGTGTGAGCGCAGCCGCACCGGTGGCGGTCGCGGCTGGACCTGCGGCGGGAGCCGGCGGAGGCGCAGCAGCAGCGCCAGCTGAAGAAAAGACCACATTCGACCTCATTCTGAAAGAGATGGGCTCGAACAAGATCGCTGTGATTAAAGAGGTTCGTGGCGCTGTGCCCGGATTGGGCCTGGCGGAAGCGAAAGCGCTTGTGGAAGGGGCGCCCAAGACAATCAAGGAAGGCGTAACGAAGGAGGAAGCGGACGAGATCAAGAAAAAGATCGAGGCCGCTGGCGCAAAGGTCGAAATCAAATAAACTGATTTTGTTCGGCCGTTGTCGCACAAAGTAGTTGCGCAGCGGCCGTTTTTGCCTAACGTAGATTTCGTTAAAAGCAGGCAGACGTATTTTTAACCCAGCGCTCAGCGGCAAAGCACAGGACTGGCAGCAAAATGGTGGTCGTCAATTTGACAGGCCGCTGTTTTGGTGCCATTTTTACGCCTCTCGCTCGTCGCTGATCC
>WNFR01008629.1_pt1 | contig 10305 bp, 8 predicted proteins | sample 5400221 | NCBI WGS metagenome assembly WNFR01 (sample SAMN13153357, study PRJNA577476) | soil metagenome | isolation source: 40 cm soil under Madrone tree | place: USA:California | collected 2016-06-14 | reverse complement strand
GGAAAACCGTAGGCGGCATCCAATTCGCCGCGGTCCAACATGCGGTCAAAGGTTTGTTCCTCAGTCAGCCAGTTCAGCAAGACACCGGCCGGCGGATCCTTGTCGACTCCTAGTATGGCTCCGTGACTGAATTGCTTCAGACGGCCTACATACCAGGAGACATCCTGCGGCTCGATCCCATAAAGCTCTTTAAGGAAAGAACGAAACCAGAGTGCGGCGGTCATGACGTAATCCGGTACGCCAACACGTTTCCCGCGTAAGTCGCCGAGGTTCCGGATCGCTGCTGCGTTGTTTACGAATAACCCCAGCCAGACGAACGCCTTGGCGGGAAATACCGGCAGAGCGTTCCACTGCCATCGTGTGCCCGGGCTTTTTTCTCGAGTGATCGCGAGCTCGGAGAGAGACATTTCAAAAACGTCGAACTCGTCGTATTTAAGATTGCGGTAGAAAAGCTCAGGCGGCGTAGTGACGACAAATTGGAGATTGACAAGTTTTGACGTGATGGTGTTGTCGATGAGTGGCTCAAAGCGGGGATTCCTGGTAACGGCCACCGTTAGATTCAACATATTTGGTTTGCTCCTTCTCGCGTGTGTATGGTCGCTCGCTTCTAAATACGACGGCGAGGCGACAGTCGTCAAACGGGGTTGGATGACACTTGGCGTCGGCGAATAGGTGTTACTGCGACTTCATTGGACTTTACTGAGGCCTTCAGGTATGAGAGGAAAGTCTTTGAATTTGACGGAAACCGGAGGCGAACATGAAAATTTGTCATTACAATTCGAATCAGGCGGGGGCCGTCGTCGGAGATAAAATCCATAACATCGGCGACGCGTTGATCAAAGCTGGGCTTGCGCGTAACGGCTATACGATGCTTGAGATCATCGACGCGCTGGCGAACAATCCGGCAGCGCTGCAAATAGCCCGCGATGCGGCGAGCGGGTCAGGCGGTGTGGATGTAAGTTCGGTGAAGTTGCTGGCACCAATCACAAACCCCGGATCCCTTTGGGCAGCAGCCGCGAATTACTATGCGCACCGAGCCGAAATGGTCGACCGGATGGGAAGTGCGAACAAGGAGATCAAGAACAAAGATGACTTGATGGCGGAATTCTTCCTTAAGACCACCTCATCGATCATCGGTCCCGGTGATACGATTATTCTCCCTAAAATCTCCAAGCTCGTGGATTTCGAATGCGAGCTTTGCGCCGTGATCGGCAAGCGCGCTCGGAAAGTTACCGAGGATCAAGCACTCAGTTACGTTTTCGGCTACACGATCTGCTGGGATATCAGCCAGCGCGACCCGTGGGGCAAAGGCATGCACAACACGCGCAATATTCGAAAAGGGTTTGATACGTTCAGTGCATTGGGGCCGTGGATCGTAACCCGGGACGAAATTGACGAACCGCAGAATCTTTCCATCAAGGTGCTACAAAACGGAAAAGAAGTCATGACCGCGCATACGAGCGACATGATTTGCGGTCTGCGTGAGCACATCCGATTTCTTACGAGCTGCCTGACCCTCCGTCCGGGAGACCTGATCACGACTGGAACGCCCGCCGGTGTGAGCAAGCTCAATGACGGCGACCATCTAAAGGGAACGATTGAGAAAATCGGCGAGATGGAATTGCGCGTTAAGGCAGAGCTTTAGGACGCTGCTTCGTCAGCCAAGGGTCCGCCGGATTTCCCGATGGAGGGCGAGTCCTTCATAACGAGGCGTTCGGCCTCCACGATGTCGAGCAGATCTCCATATTCGGGACCGATCAGGCGCTCCAATTTTTTCTTCATCAGCTGGGCGAAGCCGCGGCTTCTGCCATTCGTTGACACTGTGATAGTGAGATCCCCACGTTGGACCATCGGCGGACTGAGAAAGTCGCCCAGTGACGTTCGTTCGGCGACATTCAACAATACGTATTCAGACTCCGCGTCCTGTGCTACTTGTTCATCGATGGCAGGGACGCCAGTGGCCGCGTAGGCTAAATAAAAGCCTCTGAGGTCTCCTTTGGTGTAAGGCTTTCTTAGCAACTGCACTTGGCCGGCTGCGGCAAGCGTTTCGATAACTTCTGTATTCTTGGGGCTAATAACGGTCACCATAGCATCGGCCTTTAGCAATGCCTCGGCCCTTTTTGTCCCCTCTGTCCCGCCGCCGATCACTAGGCAAGGACGATCCCGAACCTTCAGAAGAACCGGAAGGTAACTCAATTTTTTATCCTCCAGGGTGACTCAGATCCTACTATATCGAGGTTCAAACCAGTCATTTAGACTCGCTCGCTCGATAACGGGAGGAAGCTTGCGCCTAACTTCGTTCCGGCCAATTTTAATCACTTCCCCTTCGATGTGAACCGCGTAAGTGACGAGGGACTTTACCCTCGAATCCAAACATTCACCGGTTGGGAGATAATACGTGAAGTTATCTGCAGGACACCTGATCGTGGCGCCCATCAGTGTACCCTCCGACAGGGATCCTCCATCGCCAGTGCAATATTCGTCGGTAGCGTAAAAGGCTCCCCCAACATTAAATAAGGCAATGCTTTGGTAGTCTAAGTGAATCAGTCTAAATTGGCCCGGGCGTATATCTTTAACCTTAGCTACAGTAATGAATCTATCCATTTGTTTGTTTCCTCTCTTTTTGGCCGCACTCAAATTCTGACAAACCAATGCCACAGAGAGTTTATGTTTCGCGGCAATTGCCTGCCGGTGAGATTATGCGGTGCGCGCTTCCGAATCATTCGCCGGAGATAAATCTTCGACTAACTGCGACGTACCGCCCCGCGGAGGCATGCGAGGCGGCGCGTCGCACAAACGAAAGCGCGCACCGGAGTCGGCTATCCCACGCTTAACCGACTATCAATCTTTGTGTTGCCATGTATGGGTTGCCTGTCTCCTCAAAATTAAAAAAGCGCTACCATTCTATTCATGGGAGCGCCTTTGCTCGTTTCCTTCTCAGATCGCGTCATTGCGTCCGGGATAGTAAGAATACTACTTTATCATCACCTTCAGCCAGTTCTGGAACCTAAAAAGAGCAATGGTCATGCCAAGAAAGCAACAATAAAAAGCCAGCGATAATCTGTTGGTTTTCTGCATTACCTAACTAGATGCTCTGTGCTTACGCACTCTTCTGCCTAAACAAAAGGCATCCAGTCTTAAATGGGCGGCAAGCATCAGCTTAAGAATTTTGTGTTTAACTTGTTTGCGGGTGCCTGTCTCTGTTAGGGGTAGAACGACTAGGAGGGCTTTTCTATAGTATTCGTTAGGTCACAGCAAAATGAGTGAACCCAAGAACAGGGCGCAGTTAGCGTGCTCCCTAGCGAAAGTTCATGGAAAGGAAAGATTCAGATGGCAGTAGCACCGAAGGTTAATCCCCCGTTGCGCACGCTCCTCGGGCCGGGCCCAAGCCCAGTCAATCCACGTGTGCTGCAGAGCCTATCTCTACCCGTGGTTGGTCATCTCGATCCCGCGTTTCTTAAGATCATGGATGAGAGCATGGCGATGTTGCGTGAACTGTTTCAGACCAAAAACCGGCTTGCCTTGCCAATGTCCGGCACCGGCAGCGCGGGCATGGAGACCTGCTTCGTCAACCTCATTGAGCCCGGCGATGCGGTGCTTATCGGGGTCAACGGGGTGTTCGGCACACGGATGGTGGACGTCGCTCAACGCTGCGGTGCCCAGGTGGATACCGTTGAAGCAGAGTGGGGGACGGCGTTTGATCCGGCGCAATTTCGCGTAGCGTTGGCGAAAAAGAGCTTCAAGGTCGTTGCGGTGGTTCACGCGGAGACTTCGACCGGTGTGCTCCAGCCGCTGGACGAAATATCACGACTGGTTCACGAGCACGACAGTTTGTTGCTCGTCGATACTGTGACATCCCTTGGCGGGGCGCCGGTGCCAGTGGATGAGTTGGGTATCGATGCATGTTACAGCTGTACCCAGAAGTGCCTGGGTTGCCCGCCGGGACTTTCCCCGGTGACGTTCAGCGAGCGAGCCATCGAGGCGGTGCGAAAACGTAAGACCAAAGTTCAGAGCTGGTATCTTGATTTATCAATGATTGAAAAATATTGGGGCAGCGAACGTGTCTATCATCACACCGCGCCCATTTCGATGAACTATGCTTTGCATGAAGCCCTGCGGGTAGTGCTTGAGGAAGGTTTAGAAGCCAGCTGGCGGCGCCACCGTCAAGTGCATGAGGTCTTTATTCGCGAGATGCGTAAGCTGGAGATCGAGCCCGCCGTGACGGAAACGATCCGGGCGCCCATGATCAACGCTATTCGTATTCCGGAGGGCGTGGATGACACAAAGGTGCGGCAGCGTCTGTACGACGAGTTCAATATCGAGATCGGCGCCGGCCTTGGTCCACTCAAGGGCAAGATCTGGCGCGTCGGCTTGATGGGACACGGTGCCAGGACAGAAAATGTCGAGATGCTTGCTAAAGCGCTACGGCAGCTGATCTGATTTAGTGCGCAGTTCGGAGTTCCGTGTTCAAGGTTTCGAGTCCAAACCTGGAACTTTGAACTAGGAACCTTGAACCGGTATCAGAAAGTACCCCTCTTTTAGGACGTGGATTAGACCAGGCCGGCGGCTACTGCGATGAAAGGCTCTTGCTCTTCTGAGTTAGTTCGACGGGTGTTACAAACTCCTTTCGGATGAAACCACCTAGACCAGCTTCATCCGCTCGCACTTCAACCCAGTCCCCGTGCGCGGATACAACGGTGACCTTGGTCCCCGCTATGAATTTGCCCACCGATGGCGCCGCGAAGTTCGGTTCGCTACGCACCGCAGTTGGATGCTTAATTTGGTATACGCGGGGGAGCGACTTTACTTCTGAGTTTTGCTCAACTTTAGCTTTGTTAGATACCGCCGCGGTTTTGGTGACAGGTTCGCTCCGCTTTGAGCCGTCCTGGGCTTGGGCTTGTTGGATCGCCTGTGTGCTCGTCTTAGCGATGACCGATTTCTCGCTAAATTGTCCGAGGGTTTTCTCCCACTGAACGATCGTGGTGATGTCCATTCCTTCTCGAACGAACAGGAGTGGACAGGTGATCGTGGCGCTGTCCGTTATCATTTCCGCAAACGTCCACTTGGATACCTCGGCCAGCACCGCTTTCTTGAATTCACTGTCGGGAATGCGCGAGACGAGCTCCTTCACATTAGTAACATCGCCTGACGGACTGACGGTCAGTTGGAGCAGCATGCCACCCATGAGGGTCGGATCTCTCTCACTTTCCTGCCGGTAGAGTTCGCGTAGGCCCTGCAACTGGCTTTCGAGTCTGGCTGCGATCTTGGGCTCCTCGACCTGCCCGGCCTTCAGAGCTTTTGCGTTGAAGCCCAGATCCGGTGCTACGACAACCACATTTCCCAAAGCGATGTTCCAGGTGCGCCGGGTTTTCTTTTGCTCCGGTTTTACGGAGGACTCCTCTCCAGCCGTGCCGGTTTTATCCTGCAGCTTGGGTCCTATTTGTGATGCCACTAGGATCAATGCCGCGCCGAAAACACAACTAGTGAGCGCTATCACCGCTCGCCGACTTCCTGACCGTGCTTTCTTTTCTGAACTGTTGTCCATCGAGACCTCCCGCGTTCGTTGAGGGGCGAAAGCTGAGCAATTTTTATACCGCGCTTGTGTTAGCACCTTCAACGAAAAAAGATGCTTCCGGAAAGAATTCTTTGTCTGTCGGTAGGCAGATTTGTCTCAAATTGGCAATTGTTCTATGGTCCAAAAATACCAAAAATGCATATCGGTTTTATTGCCCTTCCGGAGCGATCAAAGGACGGTCTCTTTCTACGTACAATTTTTGACCGTCGCCTACGATTTAGGAGCTTTGAAAAGCTTCGACTCTGCGCTTAGACTTATGACCCTCGAAGCCTATGACTGACGCTACAGAGAAGCGGATTTTTCCAGTGATTCTCGGCTGGTATCACGTTTAGTGAGCTGAGCCCAAGGATAGATGCTCTGAGAATATAATGACGAGCAACCAAGCCCTTCGAAATCTGCTGTTGACTTTGGGTTCTTTGCTACTTTTTTGCGGCTTGCCGATGGCGGCTGAAGTTACATCCCCGCTCCTGCCCAGGCGAGCCGGAGAACCTGACACTGTTTGCTTCCGAGATCGGCCTGGACCTCGCCGCTTTCAAGAACTGTCTGGCCAGTGGAAAGTATAAGGCTGCTGTCCAGAATGATATCGAAGACGGAGTCAAGGCGGGAGTTACCGGCACGCCGGCATTTTTCGTCAACGGACGTCCGATTGCGGTGCGCAACCTCTCCAGCGTTTCGTGGAGGTTATCGAAAAAGAGCTGGCGCAGCAGCGCGAAAGGTAATTTTCAATTACGCACCGCGGGGAAGACGCACACTCTATGCCCTCTTGCTAGATCGCGGTAAGCCCGATAAAGATTTTTTCAGTTGATGGTTTGCAGAGGAGGCCCGAATGAAACGGATCGCTCTATTGCTTTTCTTTCTTGCGCTACCGAGTCCCGGACTTTACGCTCAAGCGCCATTTTATCAGGGTAAGACGGTCACCGTCATCGTGGGATCGGCCGCAGGCGTTGCCTATGACATCTACGCACGGCTCCTCGGACAATTCATAGCTAAGCATCTCCCGGGTAATCCTAACATCGTCGTTCAAAACATGCCGGCCGCCGGATCGCTGGTCGCCGCAAACTTTGTCTACGGTGTCGCCAAGCCCGATGGGCTGACGATCGCGTCGATCAATCCGGCGCTCTACTTCAACCAACTTCAGGGGCAGAAGGAAGTGAAATATGATTGGGCGAAATTCACTTGGATCGCCAGCTCGGATAAGTCGGAGCATATGATGTACATGCGCGCGGACACACCCTATAAAACACTGCAGGATGTGCGCAAGGCTGCCGAGCCCCCGAAGTGCGGCGCTACGGCGGCCGGGACTAGCGGCCATTACGTTCCCAGGTTGCTCGAAGAGACATTGGCGACGAAGTTTAACATCGTGACTGGTTACCCTGGTGGGTCGGATATTGATCTTGCGGTGGAGCGGGGTGAAATCGTATGCCGCGCATTGACAACGGCCGCCTATTTCGCGCGGGAGCCGTATCACACTTGGCGCAAGAAAGGATTCGCTCGAGTACTCATGCAAACCGGCCGAAAGCGCGATTCCGTGTTGCCGGAAGTTCCTACTCTGAACGAACTCATGGATGAATTTAAAACTCCCGAAATCTCGCGACGTTTATCCACGGTCATGCTCGGTTCCGGCGAATTCGGCCGACCCATCATTGCTCCTCCGGGCCTGCCGCCGAAGAGAACCAAGCTCCTCCGCGAAGCTTTCATGAAGAGCATGAGCGATCCTCAATTGCTCGCCGAGGCGGATAAAAAGAAACTGGAGATCACGCCCGTCAGCGGCGAAGAACTGGCGAAACTGGCGGCTGAGGTCATTGACCAACCACCAGACGTCGTGGAAAGAATGAAAAGGATTTTGGGGCAGTAAAGCGAACTCTAGCTGGTAGACCCGTGGCGCTTCTTTTACGACGATCAGAAATTGCCGGCCTGCTTGATCTCAAGCAAGCGATGCGCGTGCTGGAGCAAACCTTCCGCGACCAGGCTGACGGTAAGGTCAAACAAGTGCCGCCGCTGCGCTTTATGAATCGCGGCATGCGCATGGTGGTGGGCGGGCTGGAAGCGCGGAACAAGAACGGCTTTCGAGTGAGCGTCACCGGCGGAAAAAGTCTTGCGCTCTTGTTCGAGATCAGCTCCGGTGATCTTATTTCAGTAATGGGCTACCCATTCAGCAATCTACGCATCAGCGCGACGGTGGGGCTCGCGATTGATCGATTGGCCGATCCAAAGGCAAAGTCGATTGCCCTCATCGGCAGCGGACGGCTGGCTATGCCGATTTTGGAGCCGGCGGTTGCGGTTCGCCCGATAACACGAGTGTTCGTCTATAGCAGAAATTCAAAAAACCGCGAATCGTTTGCCCAAAAGGCAAGTGAGAAATTCAGACTTTCTATCACCGCAGTTACCTCACCACAGCAGGCCATCGACGAAGCTGATATCGTACTCGTGAGCACCAATTCGCCGGTGGCTGCGCTGCTTGGGCAATGGCTGCGGCCAGGCCTTTCAATCTTCGGTGTTGGCCGGCCCAATGAGTTCGACGACGCGGTCTATCTGCGGGCAGATTTGATCAGCGTTACGAGCAAGGCTCATGAACTGGGCTATTACGACAAGCAATTGGATCAACCGCTCACAAGACTATCGCAGGAAGGAAAAATTGCTTGGGATAGCGTTGTGGAGTTTGGCGCTGTCCTTTCGGGAAAATTACCAGTACCAGATAGTGCAAGCAGCATTATCGTTTTCCGAGACTCGCAGGGTGGATACGGCGACTTGGCTTTGGCTGCGTGGGCGCATGAAGAGGCACGTAAAAGGGGTTTGGGGCAAGAAATTAGCACGGAGTGATAAGGCGCGAAAAGATATGAGACCCGCTGGAGATAAGATCATGTGGTCGCTTTTTTGGAGGCGGGGTCTTTTCCTGTTGTTCGGATGGTTCCTAATTTTCGACTTGGTTATGGCAGGTGAAGGGGCGCGGCCGGCACAGGCGCGCTGGGAAGAGGTTGTTAAAGCGGCGGAAAAAGAAGGGGAGGTAACGGTCTATGCGACGAACTCGGTGGGCGACCTGCAAGTAATTTGGGACGCCTTCCGCAAGAGATTCCCCAAGATTAAATTGAACTCCGTGTCTATAAGCACCACGAGTGAGATCGTCACCAAAGTAATGGCGGAGCGCAGGGCAACCCAGTTTTTGGTGGATGTCGTTCTCGGAGCCCCGGGCGCAACCTATAACAGCCTTCAGCGTGGGAAAGTGCTGGATCCTTTACCTCCGGCACTGCTGCTGCCGGAAGTCACGGATCTGTCGAAATGGTGGAAGGGCAAGCACCGTTACGTCGATCCGGAGGGCCAGTATGTTTTCGTTTACCAAAGTTCTCTCTACGGGCCGCCGGTTCACTACAACACAAAGATGATCAACTTGGACTCGATCCGGTCCGTGTGGGATCTGCTCGATCCGAAGTGGAAGGGAAAGATGATCAGTCTCTGGCCGCGGGCGAATTATGTCTCGACGGCATTGCTCTTTATGTACCACCATCCGCAAATCGGCCCAAAGTTTCTAGAACGTTTTTACGGTGGCGAGATGGATCTCACTTACTTTAGCGACTTTCGCCAGGGCACAGATTGGCTCGCTTCCGGCAAGTATCCGGTTTGTTTTCTGTGTCGGCTTAGACGCGCTATGGAACAAGGATTGCCGGTTGCCGAAATCAGCCCGTATCACTTTAAAGAAGCTCCGGGGATCGGCTCGAATAATGGCGCGATCGTTTTGATGAATTCGGCACCGCATCCAAACGGCGCAAGGGTTTTCATCAACTGGTATCTTTCCCGTGACGGCCAGATTGCTTTCCGGCAAGCCAACAATACGATTGAAGACGAAACCACGACTTCGCTTCGGGAAGACCTTCCGCTGGAAGTCGTCCCGGAGGCGGCGCGGCGACGAAAGGACGTGGACTACATCGAGATCAGCCGTCATGATTGGATGGAATGGAAGCCGGTCGGGACTCTGATCAACAATGCGCGACAAAAGTCCGGTAAATAGAATCGCGCGATCATTGGATCAAGCGAATGGAGGCGGATTATGACACTCAATGGTAAAGCGACCGTAGAGCGAATTGATCACGGCGTCGTTCCGAGTAACGACTTGGGTCGTGCGCACCGTTTCTGGGGCGGGTTCATGGGAGGTGAAATCGATCATCTCACGAACTTGAATGTCCGCGGGCTCAACCGCGAAGTGCCGCAAATTGTTTTTTACACCTTGGCGAACCACAAGGGCTGGGGCGTGGCGCTGCAGGACTTTCCGATTTCTCCCACACCGTCGCGACCTTTGGAAGGCGTCGTCTACGGATTCGAAGTCGCGGCGGATGATTTGACCGCCGTCGCCCGCGTCGCCGAAGAGCGGAAACTTAAATGGCATGGTCCGATAGAATACGCTGCGCCGTGTCCGATCAAAGAGTCGCTCTTCGTTCTGGATCCCGACGGCAACACGGTGGAGCTTTCGATCCGACGTGATCCGGTCAGCGACCAACCGCAGGGTAAGATCGTTCCTTTGCGCCGCATCAGCCACGTCCGCGTCGAGGTGACGGACTTAGACCACGGAAAGACCTGGTACCGAGATACATTCGGGCTTACTGAAGAAAGACAGGTGCCGGGTGATGAACAGATAACGCTTGGAGTCCCGAACACGGGACAGTTGGTGATTTTGCATCGAGTGGATCAAGTCGCCGAGCGCAGCGCGCGCGCGATCAAAGGACCGCACATCGACTTTC
>WNFR01008628.1_pt1 | contig 10305 bp, 10 predicted proteins | sample 5400221 | NCBI WGS metagenome assembly WNFR01 (sample SAMN13153357, study PRJNA577476) | soil metagenome | isolation source: 40 cm soil under Madrone tree | place: USA:California | collected 2016-06-14 | reverse complement strand
AACCCGCAGCGGGAGTTCCGCCGGTACCAACCCAACAGTTTATTGCCCGTTTGACAACCAGAAACAACTTGGCGATTACTGTCAACGGCAACGGCGCGGCCACAGGCTCCTCAATTCTTACTGGCGCAACAATCGAGACAGGTCCTGATCAGTCGGCAACGGTGAACCTCGGTCCCCTGGGAGTTTTGGATATAGCACCCAATACCAAGTTGGTTCTTACCTATGATGAGCAGGGCAACGTGAAGGTGATGCTGCTGCAGGGATGTGCGGTCCTCGCTACAAGGAAGAAGACCGAAGGCGAAATTACTACCCAGCAAGGCTCAGCAGGCAAAACCGATCGAAAGCAAGGCGGCATCCTGGATGTTTGCTTCCCGCCCGGCGCGTCTGGCCCAGTTGTCAACCAGGGCGCTGCAGTGGCGGCGGGCGCGGGTGCAGGAGTCGGAGCTCCAGCAGGTGCGGCGGCTGCCGGTGCTGGTGGGCTTTTCGGAATCGGAGTTCCGGCCACTATTGCAATTCTCGTTGGTGCAGGCTCAGCTGCTCTAACGCCAGTTTTCTTTCAAAATAATCCGAGCGGCGCAGTGTAAAGAAGGAACAGGTTTGGCTGACATGTATTTGATGCGTGTCCTTCCAATGAGAAGGGCACGCGTTTTCGTTTGTCCTCTACACCAAGCCGCACAGTTTGATGCTGAATAAAACGACCGGTCCTTTGCCGCAACTACCCTTGCGGATAGGAATTGCTGCTCTGGCTATCCTTGCTTGTCTCTTACTAATCCTGGTATCCGCGCGAACCGGCTTTTCAAGATTAGTGGGAAAGTATGCACTGCTGACATATTCCATTCCGGCGGCAAACGAAGCAGTTAGCCTCGCGCCGTCAGATCCTGAAGCGCATCGAACGCTCGCTACCGTGTTTAGCCATCTGCGTCTGTTCGATGGCGCCAAGAACGAACTTGAAACAGCAACCAGTTTGCGACCCAACGACGACTATCTCTGGTTGGAGTTGGGCAACGTAAAAGACGAACTCGGGGACACTGAAGGCGCTCTCGCAGCGTTCAACGAAGCGGTGCGATTCGCGCCATACTACGCTCATACTCGCTGGCAGCGAGGAAATCTGTTGCTTAGGATGGGGCATGATCCCGAGGCCTTAGCGGATCTCCGTCAGGCTGCTCTCAGTAATAGAGATTTTCTTCCTAACCTAATTGACCTGGCCTGGGGTCTGTCCCGTGGTGATGTTAGAGCTACCGAACAACTGGTGCAATTGAACGACGACAGAGCCAGGATAGCCTTAGCTCGCTTTCTGGCGAGACACGGCCAGGCTCGAGAAGCGGTGGACCAATTTCATCTGGCAGCAGCTTCCGCTACGGAAGAGAACAAATTGGACCTCCAGCGGCAGTTGATCGATGCGAAAGCTTTCAAGGAGGCATTCGAACTCCAGTCAGGCCCAACTAACGCCGGCAATGAAACAACCGCCGTATTTTACGATGGCGGATTTGAGGGACCACTCAGTTTTGATGAAGTTGTTTTCGGTTGGCGCATTCCACGCGAACAAACCGGCGTAAGCATCTCGCTGGACGCCACTCAGCCACAGAGTGGTGCGAAAAGTCTGCGAATACAATTCAATGGCAACTCGAATCCGAGTGCCTCGCTCATTTCACAAACGGTGCTGGTGAAGCCGCAACATCGTTACCGAATTAATTTTGCCGTTAGAACACAGGACGTAGTGACCGGCGCCCTGCCGTTGATTTCCATTAGTGATGCTGTGAGTGGTCAGCTCTTGGGGAGTTCACCTGCTTTTCCCCAGGCAAGTAACTCATGGCAGGTTTTGAGTTTTGAATTCGCGACACTGGAGCAGACTAATGCTGTGATTCTGAGTTTACAGCGAAATAGGTGTAGCTCGGATCCGTGCCCTATCTTTGGTTTGGTGTGGCTCGACAGCTTCTCCATCGGGGAATTGAAATAGATCGATACCGCGTTTAGGGTTCATTAATAGCAATGACAGTGCAGCCAAAGCTTAGATTTACATCCACTTGAATGCAGAAAGTTGACCGCCTTGGATGGGCGGAAGGTTTCTCGATCAAGTCCTACGGTGTCCGGATTGGTATTCGGTCAAACGACCCTGCGTGCCTGGTAAGAGTTCGCAAACATCTGCCCCACGCTTGGGAGTTAAGCTCGTCGCCTTTTGTAGACAGACTTTACTCGGTCCTGGTCGATTTGAGGGGAAGGCAAAGGAGGGTGCAGCGTTTTAATCTCCTTTACGGGGATCACATCAGACTGGCGCGGTCCCTGGATCCTAACCAGGTTTTCGAAGTGTTCGAATCCGATCTGCGTCTATTCGTAGCGGAGTTGGCGCGACAACGAGTGTTCGTTCATGCTGGCGTAGTAGGTTGGAAGGGTAAAGCCATCGTAGTACCAGGTCGCAGCTTTAGCGGCAAAACGAGCCTGGTCGCTGAATTGGTCCGAGCCGGTGCGACATATTACTCGGATGAGTATGCGGTGTTTGATTCACATGGTCGGGTGCATCCTTTTCCAAAGCCGCTCGAAATTCGCGAGGCCGGAGAAATGCGGCAGTCAAAGATTACAGTTGAAACGCTGGGTGGTCAGACTGGAACTCGACCACTTCCGGTTGGTCTTGTCGTGATGACTCGGTTCAAGGAGGGGGCACGGTGGCGGCCGCGAAAGCTGTCTGCCGGAAAAGGTGTGCTTGAACTGCTTTCCAACACCGTTTCGGCTCGACGTGAACCGGAGAAAGCCCTGGTGGCGCTTCAGCACGTTGTGGCTACCGCTCAGATAGTGAAGGGCACGCGCGGTGAGTCTCGCGACATCGTCAAGTCTATTTTGAATAGGCTCGAAGAATAGGTAACCGCTAATCTCATGCTCGTAGCTTCATGCCGCCGCGCGAAGACGAATGAAAAATCATTTGCATAAAGCCGGGAAGGGAAGCTTAGTTGCGCGCATACTTGCCGGCTCGTGGCGACACGATGCCTCCAGGGAATTGCTGTTATCACAATCGGAATTGGACGAAGTTACCCCGCTACTTTATGGATCGGGAGCGGCGGCATTAGGTTGGTGGCGCATACGAGAAACAGATTTGCGCACTACCCTTTCTGCGGAAGTGATGCATCAGGCATACCGGCTTCAGGCATTGCAGTCTGGTATTCATGAGCAGAAAATACAAAAGGTTTTCCGAGCGCTGCGGAGGGAGTCGATTGAACCAATCCTGGTAAAGGGCTGGGCCGCGGCCTCCTTATACCCGGATCAGGCGCTCCGTCCGTATGGCGACATCGATCTCTGCGTCAGACAGCAAGACTTCAAAGCTGCACAAGTTGTCCTGGCTCGGCCGGACATGAGTGAATGTTGGGTTGATTTGCATAAGCACTTTGAGGGTCTTGAAGATCGATCGTTCGAAGAACTTTTCTCCCGCTCCCACTTGACTGGTTTGCAGGACGGAATTCGCGTCCTTTCTGATGAGGATCATCTTGCGCTGATGGCGATTCACCTCTTGAAACATGGCGCTTGGCGGCCCCTTTGGTTGTGCGATATCGGTGCCGCCGTGGAATCGTTGCACGCTCGGTTCGATTGGGACCGTTGTCTGGGAAGTAACACGAAGCGAGCTAACTGGGTTGTTTGCGCAATCGGCCTCGCCAATCGGTTACTGTGTGCGGATATTGAAGGATTGCCTCTTGAGCGCAGGCCGGAGGAGCCCCCGGCCTGGTTGCTTTCCAATGTATTGGACCAATGGAGCAGACTGTTTCCGGCGGATCATCTACCAATCATTCCGCCGCCTTTGATGCTCAACAATCTGAGTTCACCGCGGGCGCTCTTTCATGGTATACGACAACGCTGGCCTGACCCAGTTACTGCAACATTCAATCTAAGAGGTGAGTTTGATGATTTTCCGAGGTTGCCATACCAGGTTGGTGATTTCCTGCTCAAAGCCGGCAGATTCCTAATCCATCCTCGTGGTATAAACTAGTTGTCACCCGAAGAAGATTGTCAACGATGGATTTATCGGTTATCAATGGATCAACTTTGAGTGCCAAGCCTTTAATTCTAAGCGTTGAAACCGCAACTCTGGGAGGCAGTGTTTGCATTACTCTTGGAGCTTCGGTGCTTGCTTGTAACACCGGAGAGCCTCGGGTTTCGCATTCCAACACTTTACTTAGAGAAATCAACAAAGCCCTACTCGAAAGCAAAACCCCGCTCGAGGAGATTAGTTTGTTTGCCGTTGCGTGTGGTCCAGGAAGTTTTACGGGCCTGAGAATAGGAATCGCTACGGTGAAAGGGCTTGCTACCACGTTGGAGAAGGCCTGCGCCGGCATACCTTCACTACAGGCCGTTGCTCACGCAGCGGGACCTTCTGAAAGTAGCGTGGCCCTGTTGCCGGCGGGCAGAGGCGAGGTCTTTGCACAAAGGTTTTCGGTATCTCATGAGGGTTTAGTCACAGAGCTGGATAGTGTCGCACACATCTCACCGGAAACGATGCTCGAGAGGTACGACGCGGTAACGAATATCCGCTGGTGTGGTGAAGGCGCTCACATTTACGCAGACAACATAAAGCAGTGGGCCGAGCGAGCGGGACATGAATTGGGAGTGGTGACTGGTGATCTTGAGAGTGACTTCGCAGACGGCTGGATGATGGCCAAAAGAGAAACTGATCTGGCTCGGCATGTGGCTGCATTGGCTTTGATAAAGTTCGAGCAGAATTTGCTCGAGAGTCCAGCTAGTTTGCGCGCGATTTATGTTCGCCCTTCAGACGCGGAGCTAAAGGCAGAGTGTCGACTCCCAAACCAACAACCGGCACGATTTTAGCCGGAATTTCCACTGACCAAATGTCTGAACACGACTTGCTTGAAGTCGTGGAGATTGAAGAACGTTCTGGATTAAGCAAATGGGGTTGGGCGGCATATTACGCAGAATTGCAGGGTGTGAATCGCAGCCTGATGTTAGTGGCGCGCCCTGCGAACTCCGCAACCCCAAGTGTCGCCGGTTATATCGTTGCCAGAGAAACTGCAGGAGAACTTCACATAAATAACGTTGCCGTTAGAGAGGAATACCGCAGACAGGGCATTGGTTGTTTTCTGCTCAACCGCATACTGGAAGAAGGGCGACGTTTGCGTGCGACCACGGCTTTTCTCGAAGTTAGGGCTGGAAACCTTGCGGCACGGGCACTTTATGAAAGGTGTGGCTTCAGAGCAGTTGCCCTGCGGGCAAACTATTATTCCGAACCAAGTGAAGATGCCGTGGTAATGAGTTTTGTTCTCTAGCGATTACTTTGCTTGATTTGGTCAAGTTGTTGGGCTAACATTTTTCTGCCCGAAGCATTCCTGGAGGTTTTCAATAGTTAACTCCAGTATTTGATCTTGTCAGTCCCATTGTCTGAAAGGAGACATGCGCGAAATGGACACAGTGACCAAGGATAGCCTGAAGGAAGAGCTGATAAACCGGGACCCTGAGTTTCGTGAACTAGCGAGAGAGCATCATAAGTACGAAGAACGTCTTAGCGAGTTATCATCTCTTGCCTATCCGAATGACGAAGAACAACTGGAGGAAATTACCCTCAAGAAAAAGAAGTTAGCTCTCAAAGATCAAATGTATTCCATAATGGTGCAATACCAGAAGACTCACAGCTTGAGTCATTGATATAGCCGGAGGCAGTTTCTCCAAGCGTTGGGGGGATCAATTGGGGACGTGGAACCTGAGAGTACACGTCCCCTTTTTGTGAAGAGTAGCTCGCGTTCGAGCAACTTAGAAGAATCAGCATTGAGAATAGTTAAAGAAAGTGTTCCTTACATCGTCGTTCCAATATTGTTGGCGATTCTGTCGTTGGCCTTGGGTACGTGGTATCTTTCTTCCTTCTTTCTAGTAATCGCTCTTTTCATGGCTTTCTTCTTTCGCGATCCGGATCGAGTACCTCCAGCAGAACCCGATGTCGTTGTCGCCCCGGCCGATGGCAAGGTCACGAGGATCAAAGCGATAGCACCGGAAGAGAAGGATTCGCCAACACTTGTAAGTATTTTTCTTTCGCCGCTCGACGTGCATATTAACCGAGCGCCAATTGCCGGAAAGATTTCTGGTCTTACTTATATCCGGGGAAAATTCTTAATGGCCACCAATGAGAAGGCCAGCCTTGTAAATGAGCAGAACGTTCTCACTATCGAGGGAGAAAAGGTAACGTTGGTTTGCAAACAAATTGCGGGCATCCTTGCTCGTCGCGTGGTTTGCTGGAAACGTAATGGCGATAGTCTGGCTTTAGGAGAGCGATTTGGCATGATCAAGTTCAGCTCCCGGACCGACGTCGTACTGCCTGCCAACGTGAAGATTGTGATCACGGAGGGCATGCGAGTGCGAGGGGGTACGACAGTGATTGGGAGAATATTGTGAGCGGCGCGCCACGCATACAAATTGAACAGGACTCTCCCAATCCACCACGCCGCGGTTTGCGGAAGGGTGTCTACCTGATTCCTTCTGCTTTTACGGCGGCTAATATCGGTATGGGCTTCTTTTCGGTGATGGAGTCGCTCCGCGGATTTCAGTTTGTTGGCAGCGCTGGAGTCGATTTTGCAAAGGCTGGCGATCACTTCGATAGGGCAGCCGTGGCGATTGGCTGGGCTCTACTCTTTGACATGCTAGACGGTCGCATTGCGCGCTTGACAAAAACGACCACCGAAATCGGCATCCAGTTGGATTCTCTTGCGGATGTGGTGACTTTTGGTTTGGCGCCCGCAGTGCTGGCTTTTGTGTGGGGCTATGGTGCGAGTTTGACTGAAGGAACTAATCTGCACACGCTCGCCTGGTTCATTTCGTTTATGTACCTGATGTGTGGCGCATTCAGACTGGCTCGCTTCAACGTGCAAGCGTCTCGACCCCGAATAATTGCAGAGGGCACGGTCAAGGTTGATAAGAAGAGCTTCGTGGGTTTGCCAATTCCAGTGGCCGGTTGTTTGATTGCCGCAATAGTACATTTCACACCTACACCACTGCTTGCTTTTGGCCTGGAACGCGCCGAAATATATTCGAGTCTACTAATGTTGCTGGTGGGAGTATTGAGCGTAATGATGATCAGTACGCTTCGCTTCTCGAGTTTTAAAACAGTCGGTACCCGCACTCGCAGTACGCGCACAATTATCCTTGCCGTCGCTATCGGCATGCTGATTTTTCTCTACTCGCGTTACGTTCTTCTAGCACTTGTGCTCGCCTATATTCTTCACGGATTGCTTTCCCGCCTGATCGGGATGTTTTGGCGTCGTCCCGATTCAATCGAAACAAAGATTGAACCAAATACTGCCCGCCGCGGTACCCAATCGTAGTAACTACGGGCTTGGTTTTGAAGTGGTCCGCGCAGGTTGAGCGAAGGCCAACAAACCGTGTTCAGTTGTGACGATTACTGCATCGCCAACGACGATCGGTGATGCAGAACTCGTTATTTCTTCACCAGTGGGAAGCGTGTTCACCTGCTTGCCATCTCGCAGACCCAGAACAATCGCAAACGAGCTCGACAACGGCATGAACAAGGCAGCGTCTTCGAGGGTTAGTGGTTGCGAAGAGATACGACCAGGCAGCTGCTTTTTCCAGAGCTTCGCGCCTTTCGGGCTGAAGAGATAGACGAAGTTGTCCAATGATGCTGCCAACACTGATGCGCCGACACGCGCAACAGCCTGTACGCCGGCCCCGGTCCGCTCTCGCCAGATCAGCCGTCCTTTCTCAGCACTCACTGCGTAGACGTAGCCATCACCAGAACCGAAGTAAACAGTTGAGCCGTCCATAGCGACTGGCCCTCGGATTGGTCCTTTGGTGCGATAGCGCCACAACACCTTTCCTGTCGATTCTTCCAAACTTAAGAGGGTTCCATCCTCGTTTCCCATGTACACGCGCCCGTTATCAACAACGGGCTGGCCGCTGAAAGGCGTGTCGAAAGGAATGGACCAAAACACTCCGCCCGTTCGTTTGTCAAAAGCGTAGGCCCGGCCGTCGCTTCCGCCAGCAAAGAGTTTTCCCCCGCTAATTGCCAGTGAACCCCGCAGCGGCTTGACTAATGGAGTCATCCATTGAGTTACGCCTGCTTCCCTACCGAGCGCCCGCAGCACTCCAGCAGAGCGATCCTCTGATTTAACCTCTGTTCCAAGAGTTTCAGAGGCCACGTAGATCATAGACTCGTCAGCGATGGGAGAGGCGGAGAGTTCGCCTCCCATGTCCGAGCGCCAGTAAAGCTGCCCGTCCTGGGCCTTCAGGGACACAATTGTTCCTCCGGCGAGTGGCAGGTAGATTCTCTCTCTGTCAAATGCTGGAGTCAGGTTCAGAGTAATACTTGATTCATAACGCCAGCGAATTGTCAGTGGTTGCGAGAGAAGTACCTGCGAGCTAGCGGGATGAGTGCCTTCCGCCGCCGGCAGGATGGAAACAAGCAGACATGGCAGTAATATCGCCAGAAACAGAAGGGATTTGCACTTATGAAATTGTTGATGCACGGCCGTCAATATATTTGCAAATACTCTATCCGAAAAAGATCAGGCGTCTGGTTTTGAGTTCGCCAAGAGCGAAAGTATAATCTGCCACTCTTCCATTCTCGTTCGGCGTTTGATACCAAAATTTAGTCAGAGGTTTTCTTGGCAAACATCCTCCATCATGAAACGGTCATAATCCTTGACTTCGGATCACAGTATACACAGCTAATAGCTCGGCGCGTTCGGGAGGCAGGAGTCTATTGCGAGATCCTCCCATTTGATACTTCGTTAGCTGAGATCAAGACACGGACTCCAAAGGGACTGATTCTTTCCGGCGGACCTTCCTCCGTCTACGACAAGGACTCACCCAAGCCGCAGCCGAAACTCCTGCAATCCGTGGACTGTCCGGTCCTGGGTATTTGCTATGGACTGCACGTATTCGCAGGCGAACTGGGCGGGTCGGTTGAGGCTTCGCCGAGCCGCGAATTTGGATACGCGCGCCTGAAGATTTTGGACGGGGAGAGTCGCTTATTCAAGGGTCTCCCTCAGGAAATGGATGTTTGGATGAGCCATGGCGATCGCGTAACGGCAGTGCCACCTGGATTTCATGTCACGGCAGTTACTGACGATGCGTTGAACGCAATGGAAGATGAAACGCGACAAATCTTCGCTGTGCAGTTTCATCCCGAGGTGGCGCACACACCACTGGGGGCGCAGGTAATCCGAAACTTTCTGTTCGCGGTCTGTGGGTGCCGTGGTGACTGGTCTCCGGAAGCTGTTATCGAAGAACAGATTTCGCGGATTAGAGATCAACTTGGAAGTGAAGGTCGTGTTGTTTCAGGGTTGTCTGGAGGCGTCGACTCCACCGTCGCATCTGCACTCGTACATCGAGCTGTTGGCGATCGGCAAACGTGCATCTTCGTCGACAACGGACTTTTGCGAGAGGGTGAATTTGAGTCGACATTGGCACTGCTAGCGCAAAGCATGAAATTGAATGTTACCGGCGTTCGGGCCAGCCAGGCTTTCCTCAAAACCTTAGAGGGAGTAACAGACCCTGAAGAGAAAAGAAAGCGGATTGGCAAAGTGTTTATTGATGTTTTTGAGCAGGAAGCAAGACGGTTGGGGCGGGTTGAATACCTGGTGCAGGGAACACTGTATCCGGACGTAATTGAATCGGTTTCGGTACGCGGCCCGTCTGCGGTGATCAAGAGTCATCATAACGTTGGCGGTCTGCCCGCTAAGATGAATTTGCGACTCATCGAGCCGCTCCGCGAGTTGTTCAAAGACGAGGTTCGGCTGATCGGAAGAGAACTAGGCGTTCCTGAAGAAATACTGGGGCGCCACCCATTTCCGGGTCCCGGTTTAGCAGTTCGGATATTGGGAGAAGTCACGGAAGAAAGGATTCGTCTGCTTCAGGCAGCGGACAGAATCCTCGATGAGGAGCTTAGACTGGCTGATTTGTATAATTCGGTCTGGCAGGCTTTCCCGGTGTTGCTGCCCGTGTCCACTGTGGGTGTAATGGGCGACGAGCGTACCTATGAAAGAGTAATCGCGATACGCGCTGTCACAAGCGTGGACGGAATGACGGCCGACTGGGCACGGCTACCGCAGGATCTGCTGGCCCGTATTTCCGGGCGATTGGTAGCTGAAATTCGCGGCGTGAATCGAGTTGTTTACGATATCAGTTCGAAACCGCCTTCTACAATCGAATGGGAATAGCGTCCTGGTTGAAGTAAAGCTTTTAAAGCAGTTTCTAGCTGACTGACACAGTACCCCTGGATAGTTTCAGCTTTGTAGTTTGACTCCGGTTTTGGCGCAGCACCTTTGCTGAAGCTGATCAGTTAGGTATAGTCTGGTCGTTCCAATC